>Ga0209188_1000015_pt1 | contig 202217 bp, 203 predicted proteins | sample C_130625_EF_Meta_FD_187307 | JGI IMG/M metagenome (GOLD analysis project Ga0209188, IMG submission 187307) | Freshwater microbial communities from Lake Croche, Canada to study carbon cycling - C_130625_EF_MetaG (SPAdes) (version 2) | ecosystem: Environmental > Aquatic > Freshwater > Lake... | reverse complement strand
TAAAAAAACTATAAAAAAAAATAAAAGACGTATTGGTGGAAAATATACAAAGAAAGCAGGGGCAAAGAAAACAGTGACAAAGAATGAGAAAAGTAAGGTTACAAATGCAGATAAGGTTAAAAAAACTAAAAAAACAAAAAAAAAGGTTGCACCCATTTTCAATATTGTTGAAGAATTTGAAAAAGATGTTGCAAATATTACAACAGTACCAATGGACGTTCTGGCAAATGTAACAACTGATATAGCACCTATTGAATTATCTTCTATTGAACCAATTACAAAAAAAATTGAACAAGCAATGGAATTAAAGACAAAACAACCAATACATAAAACAGAAGCAACAATGGCAACAAAGGTAAATAGACTTAATGAACAATTTATTGATTTGATGGAAAAACTTTCCAGTCTTATGTTGAAACAGGGTGAACCTTTTCGTGCGCGTGCCTATCAAAAAGCGCAAGAAACTATCATGTCATATCCACAAGATATTACTAGTGTTGACCAGCTTAAAGGGCTGCCCAATATTGGTTCAACTATTATGGAAAAGTTGAATGAATATGTTCAAACAGGAACATTGAAAGTGTTGGAAAGAGAGAAGAATAATCCAGTAACTATTTTGGGGGAAATTTATGGAATTGGTCCAAAGAAAGCTGCTGAATTGGTTGATAAACAAGGCATAACAACCATTGAGGAGTTGAGAGAGAAGCAAGACGCGGTCTTAAACGATATACAAAAAGTAGGATTAAAGTATTATGAAGATATTATGCAAAGAATACCTAGAGCAGAAATTGATCAATATGATATTATTTTCAAGCAGGTATTTGCAAAAGTGGCTGGACCGGGGTCTGAAGCGCGGTTTGAAATTGTGGGAAGTTATCGTCGTGGTGCCCATTCTTCTGGCGATATTGATGTCATTATTACTTCCAAGACGGGTCAAGTGTTCCGTCAATTTATTGATGAATTAATAAAATTAAAGGTCATTGTTGAGGTATTATCGCGCGGACAAACAAAATGTTTAGTGATTGCAAAGCTGCCTGGTGCCTCCGTTGCAAGACGCGTTGATTTCTTATACACAAGCCCAGAAGAGTATCCATTTTCGGTCTTGTATTTTACTGGTAGTAAAATCTTTAATACTGTGATGCGATGTAGAGCTCTTTCACTTGGATATTCTTTGAATGAGCATGGAATGACCGTTATGTCAGAAAAAAAGAAGGGTGAAAAAGCTGTCAAAGGAAATAAAGTAGACCATGTATTTCACGGAGAACGGGATATATTTAATTTCTTAGGAATGGAATATAAAGAACCGGTGGACCGTGTAGATGGGAGGTCAGTTGTTATTAAATCGGCTGAACCAGTTCCAGTTCCGGTTCAGGTTCCTACTGCAGCTGTTGAGAAAAAGACTGCGAAAAAAGTTGCAAAAAAAATGGTAGAACTAGTTGTAGAAGAGCCTGTTGCGGAAGAGCCTGTTGCGAAAGAACCTATTGTAGAAGAGCCTATGGTATTAAAAGAAGCAGTTAAAGAAAAGATGCCAAAGAAAAGAACATTAAAGAAGAAGGGTACAATTCTTTTGCTTGAAGAGAAAGAAGGAATAAATATGGCAATACCAGAAGACAATTCTGCTATTTTGCAAAATGTTCAAGCATTTAAAAAACACGGCATACATGTATTAGATGTATTAAGTGAGAAACAATTATCTGATATTATCAAGGAAGCAAACAAAGCATTTCATTTTAATAAAACACCTATTATGACGGATAATGAATATGATATTGTAAAAGAATATCTTGAGAAAAAGTTTCCCACAAGCGAGGTTTTAAAGGAAGTTGGTGCTCCTATCATTGAAAGAAATAAGGTGACACTTCCATATGAAATGGCCTCTATGGATAAAATTAAACCAGATACGGGTGCGTTAACTGCATGGAAACAAAAATACAGTGGTCCATATGTTTTGTCCTGTAAATTGGACGGAGTAAGTGGCATGTATGAATATAAAGGAGGAGTCGCAAAATTGTATACTCGCGGAAATGGAAAGGTTGGACAAGATATAAGTCACTTGATTCCTTATTTAAGATTTCCAAATATGAAAAAAGAACAAGGAAAGGAAAAAGAAAAAGGAAAAGAAAAAGGAAAGGAAAAAGAAAAAGGAAAAGAAAAAGGAAAAGAAATGGTAGTCCGCGGTGAATTTGTCATTCCAAAATCTGTCTTCCAAGAAAAATATGCAGATAAATTTGCAAATGGACGAAACTTGGTGGCAGGTATTGTGAACCGACAAACCTTGGATGAAAAGGTTCATGATATACACTTTGTCGCTTATGAAGTAATTGTTCCAACCTTAAAACCATCTCAACAGATGCAACTTCTTGCAGATTCTGGATTTGAACCAGTTATGAATAAAACAGTGAAAGATATAACAAATGAAATGTTATCTGAGCTTCTTGTAAAATGGCGTTCCGAATATATCTATGAAATTGATGGAGTGATTGTTTCAAATGATGCAATTTATGAGAGAGAGTCTGGAAACCCTGACCACTCATTTGCTTTCAAAATGGTTTTATCAGACCAAATTGCCGAAGCCAAGGTAGTTGACGTAATTTGGACACCCAGCAAAGATGGTTACTTGAAACCCCGCGTTCAAATTGAACCTATCGGATTAGGTGGTGTGAAGATTGAATATGCTACTGGATTCAATGCAGCTTTTATTCAGCAACATAAAATCGGGGTTGGTGCATTAATTCAGATTATTAGAAGTGGGGATGTCATTCCTCATATTCGCAGTGTAACGACTCCAGCGGAGGCTGCAAAAATGCCTACTGTTCCATATAAATGGAATGCGAGTCATGTAGATGTTATGCTTGAAGACATCGGGTCGGATGAAACTGTAAGAGAAAAGAATATTGCTGGATTTTTCAAAGGAATTGGTGTAGACGGATTAAGCAGTGGAAATGTTGCGCGTATTATTACAGCAGGTTTTGACTCGGTTCCGGCAATTCTTCGCATGACCAAGGCTGATTTTGAAAAAGCTGGATTCAAAACATTGGCTCAAAAATTTGTGGATGGTATTCGTTTGAAAGTAGACGGAGCTTCTCTTATAACATTAATGTCATCGTCTAATATATTTGGAAGAGGATTCAGTGAGAAACGTATTGAAACAGTGCTGGAAGCTTATCCAGATATTTTGGTTTCTAATGATTCAAAAGAAAACAAAATAAAGAAGATTATGAGCGTAAAGGGTATGGCAAAGAAAACAGCCGAAGCATTTGTTGATAAAATTGATTTATTTGTTGCTTTTATGCAAGAATGTGGCCTGCAAGATAGATTAATTGTTGGTAAATCTGGTGAAACGGGAGTTGCTATAGCTGTGAATAAGGACCATCCTTTGTATAAAAAATCAATTGTTATGACGGGTGTTAGAGATGCTGCAGTAATAGATGCGTTAAAATCAGTGGGTGCAAATTTGGGTACATCAGTAAGTAAAAATACATTTACAGTGATTGCAAAAAGTGCAGATGAAGATACTGGAAAGGCTGCAGAGGCAAGAAGACTTGGAATACCTATTATGACACCAAGTCAGTTTTTATCAACATATTTTCAAGTGACTTATTAATAAAATAATTTAAAGGCATACTTGCTTGAAGTATTTCTTCTTCACTTATACTCATATCCTCAATTTTACTATAAACAGAACGTACTAAGGCTATTAGTGGTTGATATTCACGAATAATTGTCTTATAATTATCAAATGGTTTATTTACAAATTCCGTTTCACATTCAGTCCAATGAACTGGAAATAAACTTTTTTCACCATCTATTACTTCATAATTATTATATAAGCATTTATCAAATTCATCTAAAATATCAGCTCCAATTTCATGCCACTCTATATTTATGGATTTATTTAAAATATTAATTATTCTATTTTTCCAGTCAATCATTAAAGGTGTTTGTTTTTTACTACCAAAAATACCATTATAAAAAGTCGTGTTATTACTATGTTTAATAAAAAATCCATCTTTTATTATAGTATAATCAAATAAACTATCTAATGAATTTAATACTATGGTATCACTATCTAACCATATCCCACCATAATCACAAATAACGTTAACTCTTACAAAATCTGCTTGATGCGCATAGCATAACTTATTGAAATACTCAGGTATATTATTAATATATTGATTTATATTTTCGTCCGTTATTAAATGTACCTGATATCCTTTTCCATTTTTTGAATGTAGATATATCAAATTTCTTAAAATATGTATTAATTTATATTCTTTTCCAACCCAATATAAAAAAATATTTCTTGTTTCCATTATGATTATATATTATATATTATTATTTAAAAATAATTATTTCCAAATAATTCATAGGAACTATCTAGAGATAATATGTATATATAAAAATCTTACGAATTATAATTAAAATTCGTACTCATATTCAATAATATTTTTTAGATCTTTTTTAATATGATGGAATAATTCGCTTTTTATTTTACTCACGCTGGAGGAATCGTGAGTAAAATGTATATTCATTAATTTTAACAATGTTTTATTATATTGAAGTTGTAATTTATCACTTTTATTAATTTTATCTGCATATTTTGTACTCCAATCACATAATGACTTGACCATTTTTTGATGAATGCGTTTTAACATCATTATAAACTCAGAGGGTTCAATATGTATCCACTGAGATGATTCTTTTGTAAAGCAATAAAATACATTTGCTTTTTGTGCGAAGCAATAAATGGGAGCGACTAGCACTTGTTGCAATGAATTTCTAAGAATATGTTGAATAGTATTTATAAGGGTATCATCAAATAACAGCTGAATATCTTCTTCCGAAACTTGTATATGAGTTTGTGTCCAATCTTCAAATGAGATGGTTGGTTTTATATTTGTATTTAACCATTGAATCACATTGAACGTTTGTTTTGTTTTATGTACCCATTTTTGCATTTCACTTACCTTTTCCTCCAAAGCTTGATTTTTGATTACCATCTCTTGTAGAATTACGTACATTTGTTGAAGCGATGGTATATCAGTTGTTTCTTCTTCTCTGCATTTTCTTTCTCTCTTTGTTTGATGAAGAATTTCACACACTATAGTATGTCTTGTATACGATGATTTTCGCGTGTAGTTTTTGCTACAATGAACGCAACAAAAACTGGTTTTAATTCTTTGCGCCAACACACTCATTGTGTTAGTCTTGTTATTATTATTATTTATATATTGATTTATTTAATTGTAATAATTTCAATTTTTATAAAAAATAAAATGGAAAATAATAAAGTACACTAATAATATAAATACAATGGCTCTAGTCACTAATTGTTGCTCATTAAATTGTTCGCAGAATGGTGGATGTAATTATTTGGGTTGTGCAATGAGTTTATGTGATGTTGACCCAGCATCTCAATATATTAAGTTAAAACTTATTCAAAATACAGTGCGTGTTCCAGCATCATTATATTTGAATGATTTAGGTGCATTGACTGTCTATCAACAGCCCTTGAAGGAGAATGCTTACGTAAATTGGAATCAAATGAGTGACAGACCTGTCAGGTCATTTCAGAAAAATTTGGTAACAGGAGGAAGTTTTTATCATGGAAGCAGTACAAAACATACTATTACCAGATGCAGGCCTGGAGCTGGTTCACCTGGAGGATATGGAGTTGATATCAAGCACAATTCTTATGATAGATATTTGGCGCGAATTAAAGGAAAGGGGCCAGCTCGCCGTGGTGTTGTCCCACCCGCATTCGGTGCTCCTATTCCTTTTAATCCTGCTTTCCCTATTTACGGAGGAAAAACAATGAAAACAAGTATTGTTGGAGATAATTGTAATTGCCCAATTTCTAATAAACAAAATAATACAAATACTTCTGATTTGAAAAAAATTTATCACATTTTAATCAATCCAGTTTCTTTAAGTATGATATTTAAATTCAAAGTTGGCGATGTTGTTTATGCTACAAATGCTCAAGGAAATTTTGCGATAGGAATTGTAACTGCAGTTGAGAATGAAATCTATACAGTTATTTTTGATGATGAAAGTACTGTTACTACGACAGCAGACTGTTTATTTATTTACTTTCCTTGTAAGTGTGATATGAATGAAGCAAATAATATGGGAATAAGTTTAACGAATGGTTCTATTTTATTTAGTGACCCAGCAGCTACAAATAACTGTAATTCACTCAATGTACTAGATTGTTATATTGTTAATAACTTTTTTGGCGCAAATTCTGTGTTTAATATTATTAATCTTATAAAAGATTTATTGCCAGCTGAATTTCAAAATTTTTTATCTTATTATAATACATAATATATAAATAATACAAGATGCCAATTAATATGAATTTAATGCGTCCTAATAATACGCATGCAATGAACAATTTTTCTGGTCTAAATTTTCCTCAAAATAGGTTTATCCAAAATAGTAGTCCTTTTCAAGTTGCCAGACCTGCAATGCGACAAATGAAAGGTAATATGTTTCACGCAGGAATCATCTCAAATGTTGTGCATTCAAAATCAGGATGTAGTAGCTGTGGAAAATAATTAAGGAGATTCTATATCATTTTCTTTCTTCTCATTTTCTTTTGAATCAGATTCCAATTCTGCATTAGTAACTTGCATTATAGTTTTTCTATTTTTATAAGAATAGTATACTCTCATTGATAGAGCAATAATATCTAAAAATAAAATAGGACCATAGTTTGTTATTAACTCAGTATTATCATTTATAACTGCGTAAGAAAATGCAAATGAAGTTGCTAGTAGTAAAACTATTTTTTCTGGAACATTATAAATATTTCCATTTTTATTTTTGTAATTGGCATAAAATTCTGGAAGATAGCATAGAAAAAAAAGAATGGATGCAGTATACATTAAATAAGTTGATTTCATAGTAAGATAAGTTATAAGTTATAAAGAGTTGTTTTATTTTATTTATATCATTATTTTCTTGTTTTAATAAAATAAAATAGTATAGTATATAGAATGAGTTCATCTGTAGGTGTTCCCCCAGTCAGCCGCGCAACACATTTTATTTCATTTACCCCTTTATTTCCAATTTTTCCTCCAAGGATGAATAACTGTAATAATACGCTTTGTTACACAAACAATCATAATTATATGTATAAACCACACACTGGATATGGAAAAGTAGGCACAAGTGCGGCTGGTTATTTAGCTAGTCGTAAACGGTTATAGTACTCTTTTATATCAAATGTCTACTTTATTTCTATAACTGATACCTCTTTCTCAACATTGGAAAGAAAGTTATATAATTTTCGTGGATGATATTTTTTTAATGGAAAATAATCACAACTTAATTCTCTCCAGTCTCCTGTAGTAATATTCACATTATCTTCTTTTTGACTACAACAGTTACATATCAAGATATATTTGAATTTTTTACTGTCAACTAAATAATCTAAAAATATATTAATTTCTTCTACTGACCAATGCATTAGAACATCTTTTAAAATACAAAGGTCTCCATTTACAATATCTTCTTTTTTATAAAAAAAATCCAAATGCAGAAAAGAATACTTTGGTAATGAGAATTGTGTTGAGTTATAATCTATAACTTTTTTATATGCGTCAAAACCAGTATATAAAATATCTAAATCATCATATATTAATTTTCCACACGCAAAATCTCCGCAACCTAAATCAACAATATTTCTAATATTATTATCAGTAATAAACTGTTTTAAAAAAGGGATATAAGTATTTTGGTTATGTTCTAAAAAACTTCCTACTCCACTACTTCCTTTATATTCAGAGTTTTGATTATTCCCCCAATAATTATTTTCATAGATCCACGTAAACATTGACTCCATTTTATTTATTTAAATAGTTCTCTTTAATTTTGTTTCTTTTTAAAAAAAAAATTGAAATGCTTTCTATGGCAGAAAGGGTGTGTAGTTTTTACAAGCAAGGTATATTCTTCAGAATGAACACGTCAATTTCCATTTCCATTTCATCTTTTAATGACTCCATCTTTATTCCCGTTGTTGGAGGGTTGACCGAACAGGATATTATTTCCATCTTTTGGAATGGGTTTATTGGCAGCGTTAGACGTGTGGACTTCTTTGTCTCGCCGAATGGAAAAAGAGCGGCATTTGTGCACTTTACATATTGGTTGAATAATAATCTTGTGAATTACATGTGGAATGAGATAGAATTATACGGCAGCTTCAAATTTTGGTACTGTTCTGCGGAGTATTTGATTATTCGGAGAATGACGTGCGAACCTATTCCTGATACTGAAATGAATATTCATCAGGTCGCTGCAAAACTTTCAGAACAAGAAGAACAACTTGCTCTTCTGGAAACCAAGAGTCAAGAGCAAGAGTATATTATAGCCTCTTTACAAAAGAGGCTTGCAGATGAAGGGATTTTGGAGCAGCAAATGGTGGATAGGGATGAAGCAATGATTTGCATGGTTAATTCGCTTGTTGGGCCACGATGGCCAGACGAAGATGACACTAACATGGCGTGTGTATATCCCGAAGATAGCGATTAGGAGTTAGACTTTTAATATTTAGAAAACTTTGAAAGCAAATAAATAGTATAGAAGAAAAAAGATTATAGAAGAAAAAAGATTATTAAAATAGGATAAAAAACTTTTTTATTTATTGATTTATTGATTTATTGATTTATTGTTATAAGAATAGAATAGGTTAAACCCATATTATAATTTATTCATTTATAGTATATAGTATAATATTATAAATGAGTCAGTTTGATTTAAATATTGCAAATTATAAAACATCTGAATTAGAGGAAATTTTTGAACTTCCTCAGGGGGGTAATTATGATGCTTTTCTTATTGAGAAAAAAGAAACAGAACTAAGAACAAATATTGCATCTGACAAAACAATTGAGGATTCAGTAAGAATGAAGACAATGGTGTTCTTGGAAGAAGCAAAAAAATTATTATTAACAGAATTAAATTCATCCCATTTAATTCAAAAAATTGGTAATGCATACAATGTAAACAATGGATTGCAACCAAGTAGTGTGATAGAAGCAGGAAATACATTTGTTATTGATAGACCGAACACTGCATTTGCGAATTCTTTTCCAAGTGAATTTTTTCCAGGTGTTATTAATCCTCTTAAAAAAAGAACTACACGGCAAAATTTAAATATTGATACACGTTTTCGCAACAATTACTATAGTTCTTTATCCAGTAATTTTCATTTTGATTTACCTATTAAATTTTCAAATGTTATGCAAATGCAGCTTAGTGCATTTGAAATGCCATTTTCTTATTATAATGTTTCAAAGCAAATAGGAAATAATTTTTTTTCTATTACTCTGGATATATCTACGAATTATGTTATTACTGTTCCTGATGGCAATTATACTGCACGCGGGCTTGTTGATTATTTAAATTATTATGTTACGGATATTGTTACAGATTTAAGTGGCGTTCAATTTATTTACAATATTGATATATCTGGAAATGGTAGTGGACAGCTTGTTATTGCTTCCAAAGGAACATCTGCTACAGTTTTTACCTTGAACTTTCAAGCCGATATCAATGGAAATTCTGATACGTTGACACCTTTGCCCCTGAAACTTGGTTGGATGATGGGTTTTAGAAATGGTATTTATGTTGATAATTATAATTATATAAGTGAAGGGCTTGTTGATTTATCAGGGCAAAAATATTTATATTTAGTTGTTGACGATTATAATAATAATGTGAACAATAGTTTTTATAGCGCATTTAATGATTCTGTATTGAATAAAAATATTTTAGCGAGAATATCCTTCCAAACTAATCCATTTGGAATGGTTTCAAAGGATAATCTATCATTAATTACTACGCCTAGGCAATATTTTGGTCCTGTGGATATACAAAAGCTGAATATTCAATTATTGGATGAGTATGGAAGAGTGATTGCATTGAATAATATGGATTATAGTTTTTGCCTTACATTTACTTCTGTTTACGATATTTAATATTTGAAAATCTGTATTCTTGATTATATTCTTATATTCTTATATTCTTGTTTAAATTCTTGATTATATTCTTTTATTCTTATATTCTTGATTTGGGTGTTCCATTTTTTTTACCACGGTACAGAGTAGCGTGCTTGTTTTCCAGCAACCATTGGTTGATATTTCTATTTCTAACATACACATCAGCAAGAAGACCACCATATTTATCGGTTTTCACGTTTTGAAGTGTTACTTCTTTGTATAAAATATACTTTTCCAAGGCTTCTTGTGACTTTATTGAATCGCTTGGAAATTGTATACCTTGCAACCTTATATGAAATCTGTACATAGGTGAGTTGTGGTAAGATAACTTGGAAGCAATAATCACTGCATTTTCTTGGACTTTGATTACAATTCCACCAGAAACTGGGGGAATAAAAGGAATTGTATTTTTCATATTGTACTTTGGTTTATTTTCTGCTTCAAAGGCTTCATCGTCATCGGAATCATATAAATCAATCTGCACTGGGGGTGACGATGGTGACGGTTCCTGAGCAGAGGTAGTCTGGCCACTCTGTAAAGAGCATGTAAAATATTTAGAAAAGCAACAAAAGTGACGTCTCATTGTTTTGAGTGCTGGATGTTTAATATTATTTATATTTTTGTTTATTAATAATATCAATTTTATTTATATATATTTATTATAAAGTATTACAATGATGTTTAATTCTGGAAAACCTGCTTTTGGAAATATATATTCTACAAATGATGCCGGAGATTATATTAAAAATAAAAAAGCTAAGTTATTTTATAAGACAAATTATAATGGATATCACTACAGTGGTGTGTTAGGAAGTCAACGAAATTATTTATTATTTCAAAAAGCAGAAAATATTAAAAATGAAACTTGTGGTCCGTGTTCTACGATTAATGATACAGAATTAGTTTCAGGGTTATACTCAAAAGAAGTTCTTGCATCTGTGAATGTAGTAACAGATTATAGTTATAATGATATTTCATGCAATGCCGTTGATTCGCAGGTTATAGATATGTCAGGGGTTACTGTTCCGTTTTATTATAAATATAAGATTGATCCTTGCGGTTCTTTGTTTGGAAATACGACTTGTGGTTATCAAAATTATGAGAAATATAGGGTTGTAAGTAAACCGGTGCTAACAACTGCATCTTCTTTGTGTGGCTGTGTTCCAACATGTTTACATGGCAATGGTAATGGTAATGGTAATGGTAATGGTAAACCATTTACTGTTACGGGTGATAAATATACTTTATATGAAAATAATGGATATTATGCAGTGATGTTTAATTACATTTCAACTGGTTCAAACACGTCGTCTTCTGGAACAATTACCTTTAACGGAAGTAAACTAGCTACAATGATAATAGTTGCTGGCGGAGGTGCTGGAGGACTAGGTGTAGGATATGGGGGAGGTGGAGGAGGTGGGGGAGGAATTATTCATAATACTTCTTCATTAATGTTCGGTAAATATAATATTACTGTAGGCTCAGGTGGTATTGCACTAGCTGATGAATATTATAGTGCTCCATCATCGCCAGGAAATTTATCCAATGTAATTTCTCTTGTACAAAATGCAAATTTTAATTGTACTGGTGGTGGAGGTGGATATGGCGGGGATAGTGACAAAATTTATGGAGGAAATGGAGGAAGTTCAAATGTTGAATCTGGAGGAGGAGGAGGAGGAGGAGCTGGTGGTACTCTTACTAATAATCCCGTAGGAAGTGGAGGTTCAAATAACAATAGTTCAAATAATGGTGAAACGGGAAGTGGATATTCGTCTGATAATAATGATGGTGGCGACTCTTATTATTCTCATAATAATATAAAAATCTATCTTCCATTTATTAGTAAAACTTATAGTTTAAATGTCGGAGGAGGAGGTGCATCAGGCTCAGATACTCAAAATGGAGGAATAGCTGGAAATGGAAACGGTGGAAACGGTTCTAATTCAACAAATATTTATGGTGAGAGTGCAAATAGTTCTATTGACTCAGGATTTGGCGGAGGCGGAGGGGGAGGAGGAGGAGGGTCCAGCGAACTGGGTCAAGGGGGCAATGGAGGTGATGGTGTAGTAATTATTTATTGCAAACTATAACAAATATAGTATATTATTAAACTTAAAATATACTATATTTTACATTTTACATTTTACATTTTACATTTTTTTTAAAAGACGTCTGGCTTTTTGAGAAATATGTTTATGTTTATATTGACGCGCTCTAACATAGGCCGCATAAACTCCTTTTTTGCTAACTTTACAAGTATTTTTTTTGCAAATAGGAAAGGATTTATTTGGTCCTAAAAAGCATTTTTGTCCACAAGTTTCCATCATGGTTGTTCTTTGATGAAAACTGGGTTTCTCCTTTTTCCATCCTCGCCAAGGTACATTTTTGCGTGTTTTAGAAGGCATTCTGGGTCCTATATTATAGTATAGGTATTTATTTTGTTTATAATTAATATTGTAGTATTGTATATTTCTTTATGGAAAATATAATTATTGAAAGAGAAGAAGTAGTGAGAGAAGTGATAGGAGAAGGAGAAGAAGATGTTGAATTGCTTCAAGAGAAAGACAATGGATTCTTCTCAAAAGAAGTGATTCATTTAGAATTATTAGACCTGGAGTTAGGTATGAAAGAGAATGAAGTGATTAAAATGGTTCCTTCCAAAAAAAATCATAGGTCTTTTTTGCAGTTACACGATAGTCATGTGGGTGGTGAGCGAAATTATTATGGTGATAGTACAAGTGATTTGAGTGACACAGATAGTTATGATGAAATTTCTAACATGAATATGAATATGAATTTAAACCAGGATAATAATGATAAAAAAGGTAGTCATGAAAAAAAAGGGATGCATACCATTGTTATTGGCGATAAGGTTGCCCACTTTAAAAAATTAAACTATAAACAAGTAGAAGAGAGTATTGATAAATATTACACGAATATTAATGAAAAATATTCTTCAGCATTTGATATTTTGGCGTGTTATTTGAAAGGGCAAAAGATTATTTATATGGAATCAAAACTTTTTTGCGAAGATAAATTGAATAAATTGATGATGCCTGCTATTCTACTTTCCACTGCAGCCACAGTTGTTTCTGCAGTTGTTCAAAATATTTCTTGGGGTTCTTATTTGCTATCAGGAATAAATGCATTTATTGCGTGTTTATTGGCTCTTGTGAACTATTTTAAACTAGATGCAGCCTCTGAAGCTCATAAAATTTCTGCACATCAATATGATAAATTACAATCTTCTGTTGAATTCACGTCTGGATCTGTTTTATTATTTAGAAATTTTAATTTAAATGATTCTGAAGTGGAGATACAGAAAGATAAATCCGAGATTGATATTGATAATCAAATTGAGCTTTACAATAAACAAATTGATGAACACATTTTAGAAAAAAATCAAAGTCATTTTGATTATCTGCATAGAAATAAGCAGGAATTTAAACACCGAGGTGAATACCTGGATGAAATTATTCATATATTGCATAACAAAATAAAATCACTGAATCTTGCGAAAAAAAGGGTGAGAGATGAGAAAAAGATTCAAATAACAAATAAATCTAAACTAGATTTGGAGAAGGAACTTATGAAAAAATTGGAAGATGTAGAAAAAAAAATTACTGAAATAAAAGAGACAAATCAATTTCTTATTCCAAATGTTATTCGTATGTGGTTTCCAATTATTTATAATACAAATGTATTCTCTATTATAAAAAAAATTTATGATTTCAGAAGAAAAAAAATAACGAATTTAAAAAATATTAAAAATGAAATTCGTTATAATCGTGCGATTATTTCTATTTTAGATGAACCAGAAAAAATGAGTGAATTCAGAGAAAATTTATTATTGTTATTTGATAAGAAAAAAGAAATTGTGAAAGATTTATTGTTATTGAAATCAGCGTTTTCTGTAATTGATCAAATGTTTCATCAAGAAATAGAAAATGCGCAGATTATGAAACATCAATATTTTTGGTATTTTATGTATTGTTTGTGTGGATGCAGTCAAACATTGAGAGCACCGGTTTCTTTAAATACATTTATTGAAGATTTAATGGACCCATTTAAAGATAGATTGGTTGTCAAGGGTGAAGGGGATTGTTGATTGTTGATTCTTGGTTGTTGGTTATTTTATTAGTATTTAATAATTATTATTAATCTATTTGTACTGTAATATATATGAACTACGACCTAAATATAAATAATTATGATGTGGATGATTTAGAAAAGTTTTTTAATTTATCTCACTCATATAAAGAGCAAGATATTGCATCCAATGAAATTATTATAAGAAATAAAATATTGGGAACTGTTTTAGATAAATCATTTCAAAATCAGGTATTAATTTTTTTAGATGAAGCTAAGCGCATCTTGATTCAACGTTTGAATATGAATCCTTTATTTCAAGGAGATGGTTCTAATTTTGTTATTGATAAACCGCAAGATTCTCTTATGAATTATATTCAACCTATGAATACATTTCCCACCGAAACTGCTCCAGGTATATTGAATAAATTGCGAAGAAGAACGCGGTTTATGTCTCTGGCTATGAATACTATGTTTCGCGATTCTAATAGTGTTTCGGCTACAGATTGCACATTTACATTGTCTTATACATTAAAAAATGTTGTTGGAATAAGATTATTGTCTATTGAACTTCCTGAGAGTATTTATTTAATTTCAAGGGCAACCATGTCTAATTCTTTTTTTATATGGATTCCATCAACTGATATTTCAGGAAATATTATTATTCCAGATGGATGTTATGATGCCTTTTCACTTCAAATTATTTTGGAAAATGTTTTAAATACTACTTTTAAAAGTACTGATTTTAAAGTTACTATTCATCCTATTTCTAAAAAAACAACTATTAGTTATAAATTAGATAGTAAATTTACTATTATTTTTTATGATTGTTCAAGTGAACGTAAAAATAGCACTTTAGAACAGTCTTTGGGATGGATATTGGGTTTTCGCCAGGCAATGTATATAAATGCAACTTCTTATACATCAGAGGGTATTTTTTCTTCCATTCCAATGGAATATTTATTTTTTGTTTTGAATGATTATACTTTTTCAAACTCATCTAATCTTATTGCGATGTATTCTGAAAGTTATATTGATAAAAATATTTTAGCCAAAGTTCCATATTCAAATACAAATTTTCAAATTTTGTTTGAGGGAAAGGAACAACTTTTATCACCAAAAAGGCAATATTTTGGTCCAATTGATATTAAAAAACTATCCATTCAATTATTGAATAAATATGGAAATATAATTGATATTAATTGTATGAATTTTTCTTTTACATTGGAAGTTGAAATGATTTATGATATTTAATTTTTTTATTCAGATATGTTATGTCTTCTGAACTCTTGCCTTTATTTTATGACTCTTTATGTTATGATATATTTGATGAAAAAGAATCTACATTAGATTCTATATTGAAATATTTGAATAATCCAGATTCATTGTTAAATTACGATGAGATGGATTTGACTATTTCACGTTGGTTGACTCATGTAAAAATTATGGCACGTAATCAAGAACTAGACACTGTATACGATGTGCCTGTAAGTGGGTTACGTGTTCAAGTATATCAAAATTATGGAAAGGCTGTATACGATTCTTATAATAAAGAAACACCAGGTCAAGGGTTTCGCAGTTATATTATTGGATGTCAGTTATCTCCACAAGGAATATCTAGTTTTAAAAAATATGATAAAAAAACTAATACTCATCAACTTTTTTTTGCAGTAAGACAAGGTGAACATTCAAATAAAACATTAGGAATGATTGTGATTGGAATTGATGCTGTATAAATAATATAATTTATAAAATATATTATTTTATTCCGATTTGCTGGGCTTGAACCAGCGACCTATTGATATCTTGCACTACTACAGTCAATTGCTCTTCCAACTGAGCTAAAATCGGTACCCCTTATTACTGCCGGGATATATCTTTAAGTATTTTAAATTTTATTATTTTATTTTTTTATTTATTATTTTAATTATGATTTTAATTGAAAATATAAACTAAATGCATAGAACTTGGTGCACGTAGTAACGGATTTGTTGCATTGCATATATAATTTTTATAATAATTTATGTGCTCGGGATTGATTGTATTTATAGTAGTTATCTTGGTTCTACAATATGCACAATTGGGTTCTCTATTTACTTGAGTTCTAAAAGATTTTATGTGATTACTGAAACATTCTTGGCAGTAATCATGGTTACAGTTGGTTGAAACTGTGGTTAAGGGGTCTATATTATTTGAAAAACATATGCCACAGTTCTTTTCATTATTGCTATTGCTATTCTCTCTTGTTATTACCTTTATATGAAATTTTCTTAGCCAGGGTCTTTCTTGAAGAACAATTTCTTCTAGTAGGTTATAATGATGAGGGTTCATATGAGACTGAAGTATTTCTTTAAATTCTAAAAAGGTTTCATCCGAAATGTTATTAAATTGTGTTCTTGTTGGGTGACCAGCTATTAGCCAGAAATAAGAAGAACTGATTCTATTTATTTGGACCTTCTTGTTTGATGTATTGTTGAATGATGTATTTTGAAAGCATGTAAAATAGTCACCCAATGCATGCAACTGGTTTATAGTTAGAGTTTGTAACCACATCTTTAAAAAGGTTTCTGAATGTCCGGTCATATAATCACTAAATATGCTGGCTTGAACTGTTTTTTTATGAAGTTCCTCGGTTGCACTATTAAAAGTTTGACACTGTTGAATAGTATGGTCTTGACCATTGCAGAATGAGCAAACTGGAAGAACTGTATTGTATGTTTTTCCTGACCTTGTTCTTGACATTTCTTGAGTATAGGTATTCTTATTTATTTGAATATTAAATCTTTCTTTTTTGCGTTCAATTTTTTTTTATGTGAATAAGTATTTTAACTGCTTCAAAAAAAAATTGATTTGGATTTTGGCATGTATGATGCTGGTAAGCGATTACCGCAAAAGAACTATAAGTTAACATGTCTTCTACTACTTCATATTCTACTTCTCAGAATATGGCTATGCCTAGTTTGTGTATTCCTCGTGTATTTAAGAACATTACCCGTGAGCGTATTGCGTTTGTCTTCAACTCTTTGGGGCTTGGCGAGATTGACCACATTGACCTCGTGCAAAAAACGACCGAGTCCGGTCAAGAGTTCCAGCGCGTCTTTGTCCATTTCAAGCAGTGGTATATTACCGATGAAGCTTTGCGTGCTCGCAAGGCCATTATGGCCGGCAAGGAAATCAAGATTGTTTACGATGACCCTTGGTTTTGGAAGGTCAGCATGAACCGCTCTGTTGTTCGCCCAAAGATGCCTGCTGCTGCTGCTGTCGCAGGCGGTGGAGGAGCTCCCAGACGCCGCATTCGCGTACCTCCTCGCATGGAAATTACTGCTGAGAATTCTGACCAGGATGAGGCGCTCCTTGTGCAAAAGGCTAGTAAGCCAGCTCCTTTGAGCCTCCCAGCGGCGGGTGTATTTGCTGTACCAACTACTCCAAGGGATGCTCCACCAGATGAGGTGGATGCGCTTGAAGTTCCGGCTACGCCTAGAAAGCTTTCTTACCAGGACGACGAGGCGGAACAAGAAGAGGCCGGTGTTGCCCTCAATTACGAAGGTGTCAATATGAAAGCGCCTGCCAAGCGAGTAAGGGTTCAAAAGAAGCTGTCGGTCCCCCCGACTACTTTGCAAAGGTTATCATCGCAATTTGAACCCGATTATGAGCTCGGTTGCTAAGTGTATAGATTTTGAATATGTGTATAATATTTTGAATGTTAACTGTTGATGTATTAATAAATAAAATAAAGAAAATGGTTTAAATTAACCATTTTTTTTATTACATTACTATAGTTTGATAGTTAGTTTTAATTTTTTTATGAAAAAAAATATTGCTTTTACTACTTTGAACCTTGTATCTCAGAATCAATACTCATTTCACTTTATGGAACAACATAAACCTTTGATTGAATCTATATTTATGTTATTACAGAAAGAGGGTGCATGTATTATAATGAATGAGGGTAAAATGTCATCTCTTGAATTTTGTGCACACTCTGTTGAACCATTAGTAGACTTTATTAAAAAAGATGGCGTTTTTAATAACGTGCATTGTATTCATTTGATAGAGTCTTTGTATTATCAATCCACTTTGTTAGAAAATTATTCCTTGGGTTTATATTGTCTTGACATGAATGAAATTTATGTCATTAACTCTTCTATTTTTATTTGTATTCAACCAACTTTTATTAAAGAAGTTAAAATTGAAGTTAATAGAGATAGATATGGAGAGAAGAACTATTTTTCTTTTTTATCACCTATTCGGCGTGATTTGGAAACATGTTTTTTTGCCCCAGAAATTACGAATCTTGTAGCAATTCCTGCGATAATACCTTATAAATGTTTTTATTATAGTTTAGGTGCTTTAGCAGTTTACTGTTTGTTCAAGAAAAAAATGGATAGTTGTAATGCAACTATTTTAAATCCTATTGCTGGTACAAAGTTATATTGGATGCTTTTAAAAATGTTGGAGACGGATTGTAAGAACCGATTTATATTGTATCTTTAAATTAGGGTATTTGGATTAGGATATTCTTTGTTATTATCCATTAACATTAAGGCCATTGCGGCATAGTTATGTAAATCTATTAACGTATCTCTAATCCCTTCATCGTCTACTAAATTTACGCCATTTTTTGTGATGGACATAGACCGTTGTAGTTTATCCTCTATTCTCATTAACACACCGATAACTCCATATTTTGCAAATGCATCACCGTAGTCTGCATTCTTTCTAATAAATAATTCCAATGCCTCGTTTTGAATTTTTTTCATTTGTTCTACCCGGTTGTTTTGTTCTACCCTGTTGTTTTGTTCTACCCTGTTCATCTTTATTTAATAATATAAATAACTGTGTTTATGTTTTATTATTTATATTTTTATTATTTCCTTTTAACATATATATATATGTCTATTCAAGCTTTCAAGAAAAAAGGTGTCATTAATTATGGTTCAAAAAGGTCGGGAAAGCCACCTGGAGGTGTTTGGTTAACTCAAGGGCCTTTTGGTAAAAAAGCTGTGAATGTTGGTGCTGCTGGACCTGTAGGGTTTTCTATCAATGGTGGCACGCGAAATGTGGGGTATATTGGAAAAAGCAGCGCGTTCTCTAAGCAGGGTACACCTTATTATGGGCAGTTTGCAAGAGGCGCGGGTGGGTGCTGTGGGACTTATCCAACTGTGCAGCCCTTATTAAATTCTCCTCATGTAAGAGGCGATACTCAGGGCAAGCAGTACGAGTATATTAAGCCATCTGTTCTCTCAACAAAGGGAATGTTGGAGAAGAAATATAAATGGATTCATAATGGTCAATATCCTAATTATTGGGTTCAACCGCAGGCTGCAAATGATAATATGGCTGATAATGGCAGTCAATGGTTATATGTGCAGAAGAAGGCCGCTGCAAATGATTGCGTTGTGGATACAAATAAAGTTGGCTGTTACGTTGATCATCGCATTTATGGTGGACCTCTTGGATGTAGCACTACCAATGCAAAACTTACCAGTTTTAACACAATTAGTTCAAATATTGGATATACTAAATTCTTGTATCAACCACAAACGTCAAGTCAACACACTCTTAAAATTCAACAACAATGTGCAAATCCAGTGGGTCGTCTCAAACCCTTTCCATTTGCTGCTAATAATAGCAGCAACAGTACAAAGGGCATTTATTATGAACCACCTGCTATATCAAATATATATTATGATACTCCTCCAGAATGGTATTGGGCCGATAAATCTAAACCCAAACTCAAAGTGAACTGTTGATATAATTAATTATATTATGATACTTCAACAGAATGGTATTGGACTGAGTAATGGTTGAAAAATTTTATAAATCCTTGTTTTCCTTTGGTTCCGTGAAATTCTTCTAGTTTATCAGTGCTTTCAAAGTAATATACAATTTCTATATTTATTTTATTTCTTTCTATTTTTGTTGATTCTATTAATATTGGTTCCATTAGTATTGGTTCCATTAGTATTGGTTCTATTCTTGTTAAGATAAATTCTTTCTTATCGGATACTCTTATTATTTTATCATTTACTTGCAAACTTCCAAATTGTAAATATGGTTTCATATAACTATGTAACTTCATATATTCATTTTCTCTTATCATATAAATTTATCTTTGTGACTGTTTAATATTTTTATTTTTTTATTACTATAAATAAATAAATGGTCCAAGTGAATTCATCTTTATATGATAGATTTTTTAAAGGAGGAAAGGGAATCCCGATGCGAACGTCTATATCTGCTTCTCATTTCCCCACCTATAATTTGATGATTGGTGGCAAAAAACAAAAAAAGAATAGTGGGTCTGGAACTAATTCGTTATTTCAATTATTAAATTCTAAGAAAGAATTCTTGCTTGCAGTATTTGCTAATTTAATTACGCAGCTCGGTATTACTTATTATGTTATGATAAATTATCCCATAGATAATAAGACTGATAAAACGACAGTTTATAAGTCATCTACTTATTGGATATGTCTATTTGTTACTTTAGCTATTATTTTTATTCTAGCGTTTGTCTCTATGCCATCATGGTTGAAATTTATATTGTTTTGTATATTCTCAATATCTTGGGGAATATTGCTTTCTTTTTTGAAGTTAACGGTGGATAGTCAAGCTATCCAAATGGCAATTTTTGGTGCTATGGCTATTTTTGGCGTCATGTTTTTATTTGGTGCGTTCCTTTTATTGTTTGGTGTTTCATTAGGATTTGCATTCTCTTGCTGGTTATTTTTTGCGTTGCTACTCTTTTTAATTGTTCAAATTGTTGTAGGGTTTTCTGGGACGTATTCTATGTTTCATAAAGCGATTGCAGTTGTTGGTCTAATACTTTTTTCTCTCTACATTGTCTACGATACAAATACAATTTTACAGCGCAATTACTATGGTGATTTTATTACTGCATCACTTGACTACTACTTGGATATATTGAATATATTCTTGGACTTGCTTTCTTATAACCAAAATTGAATTATTGAATTATTGAATATACTTAAAAATATATATTGATAATATTGTATAAATATGTCGGGATATACTAATACCAATACCAATACCAATACCAATATTAATAGTATTAATCATAATATTAATATCATTAATAACACTAATAATAATTCTATGTTTCACAATTGTGACCGATATATGGAGTTGTTGATACGTGTTGATAGCAATGATGCATTATTGTACACTATGTATCAAAATGCGGTTGATAAGCATAATGCAAATATGATGAATAGTGCTACGCCTGATGCCGGATTTGATTTATTTTGTCCGGTGGATGTTGAATGTGACCCTCATATAAAGAATAAAATTGGATTTAGTATTAGCACGGCTTCTCGCATGGTGTGTGAAAATGGAAAGACGTATTTTACTGGTTACCAGCTGTGCCCCAGGTCTAGTCTATCCGGAACTCCGTTGCGTCTTGCAAATAGTATTGGTATTATTGACAGTGGTTATCGCGGTGAAATTATTGGAAAATTTGATTGTTTGTATCATAACTTTACTGCGAAGCAATATACCAAGATTCTTCAAATTGTTGCACCTAGCATGGTTCCAATTTATGTTCGTTTAGTACAAGACCTTGGTGGAACAACTGAGCGAGGAGCTGGTGGCTTTGGTTCCACTGGCGTGTAGTGTAATGTAGTGTAGTCTAGTGTTATATTGTATTATTTTTTTGTTAATGGTTTCGGCGTTAAAGCTTTGGAAGTTAAAGTGCAGCCATTTTTATCATCAGAACAACTAGATGGATTATAGTAATCATCTGGATTTACACAACCTTTCCCTTTACACCAGTAACAAACACTACCCGTTTTGTCATGTCCATTTAAGCAATCTCCGCATGTACTTCTTTCGCTGCATGAGGTAGAAGAGGATGAGCTACCTACGAGGCTTTCTAAATTTGTTGGAAGACTTGTTGTTTTTGCAAAATAATATATAAAAATAAATAACATAATTATTACGATGAGAATCATACATAACTTTTTATTGTATAATATCTTTCCTATCTTGAACATATTTTATATAGTATAGTTATATTTTATACTAAGTTTTTTATAAAATATATTAATATAATATAGTGGAGATATCATGTCTAGGACAACACCTTTATCATTACCTAAATATATGCGGATTACATGTAAAGACCAAACTGGAAGAGAATTTACATATGAAGATGAACAAATGCTAAGTGGATGGGACCAGGGTTTTGCACAAAATGATACTATTCTTAACTATGGAGATGGTCCAGTAATAAAAATTTTGATTGAGCCACCTCCACGTTTTGATGGTGTCACACCTGATGTAGTTGCTTATTTATTTAATGACAAGTATGGTGCATATACTTCTGAAAATGCTGGTCCTGCATTTGAAGCATTAAAAATGCATTTTTATAATAACTTATCTCCTTCACTTAGAAGAAAATTTGATGAACAACTAGCAGGACAATCTGGAGAACTTAGTATGATTATAGTTCCAAGATTTGTAGTTATGAATACTGACTTTAACGAAGAAGCTTTACATAGACCCGATTCAGCTCGTGAAGCAAAACCACATATGTGCGTTGTTTCTTCTGTAGGAAGTGCTAGTGCTTCTTCTGGTGCTGCCACTTCTGGTTATATGACACGCTCAAAGAAACCCCCTGCGGGCGGTAAGAGAAGAAAGACTAAGAGAAGAGAATATAAATATAGACAACAGTCTAAAAAGATAAGGAGCAAAAGGAAGGGGAAGGGGAAGGGGAAGGGGAAGGGGAAGAAGTGAATAAGAGAAGAAAAATAAAAATATTATTATAATATAACAGTTATCTATTATGTGCGTTATATTATATACCGAAATCAATGGGAAAAAGATATTGGCAAAGAATAGAGACAAAGTATACAAGCCAACAATAGAGATTATTCATGAAGTTGTTAATGATATTGAAGTGGCATATATAAGAGATAAAGATAGTGGCTGGATTGAAGGTATGAATGAACATGGTATAGGGATGGTTAATTCTACATTGAGTCGCAGAGATGAAAAAGAATTAAATAATAACAAGGTTGCAATGCTTGTTAAAAAAAATAATGTTATGTATAATGCATTGATACATAATAATCCGAAGGATAATATATTTGATGTTATTAAAAATGCAAAAACAAATTATGTTTTAGAAGGACACACGCTGATGTTTAAAGATAATGAAATGTATCATATTGAAAATAATAAGAAAAACTTTTTTATGGTGGAAAAAGTGAATAAAAGTCCAGTGGTCTTTTCAAATTATGGCGTCCAGTTAAAAAAGGAAGGATATACTACATGTAAAAAAGGTATGTCTGCATTTTTAAGGGCTGAAATTGTGAAGAGAGAATTGAAAAGAAATAAAATTGCATCTTTAGATGATTTATCTCAATTGATGAATTGTAATTATAAAAATATAAATCCTCGTTATCATCCTTACCGGGATAAATTTATTACTATGAAGAAGAATAAACACGTAGAACCTAAGAAAATAATTGTCAGTACAACGGGCCAGCTTATTTTAAATATGACGGATAAAGAACTCATTTATTATACTGATATTCACAACAGTGATAAGGTTATTTATGTAAACAAACTTCCGAGAGAATATTTACCCAAAATTAGAATTATTATCAAAGAAACGGAAAAACGAATCAATCAATCAAAAAAAATATTTACAAAACGGTTTTTAAAATCTGTAGAGGAACGATTTTATTGTGATGATAAGAGTAAAATCCGGTCTACTAAGTCTATAAGGTCTGGGAAAAAATATTCTAGGAAACAAAGAAGAGAGAAGATTGATGATTGAAGAATGAGGAAGGAAGAAAAATATTGTTATGTAATATTAATATTTGTATAATATAACATAACATATGATGAATCGTATTCGTAATAGATTATCAGGAAATAGTGCCATGTTTGGTGTTATTTTAGTGTTGGTCTTATTGGCCATTCTTGTCTATATTGAGCCCACTTACTTCAAGTATATATTCAAAACTTTTTTAGGAAATATGATTCTTTTTGCGATGATTGGTTTAATTTGCATGTTAGATATAAGATGGGGAATTGGTTTTGCAGCTATGTCTTTTATCGTATATCAAGCATTTCATATATCAGAAGGGTTTGCAGGTGATGGCTCTGGAGGAGTAGATAGTTTGCGTGGGTTGTATCCCGAAGGATATCCTATTCCGAAGGGTAATACAGTTTGGCCGCCATCAGTTATTGATGATTTTATTAAATTTCAAAAAATACATAACCCTAATGTAAAATTTGACTTGGATATTCTTCAAAAACAGGCTACTGCTGAAGAAGCTGAATCATTATTGAAAAATGGAAAATGGCCTTGGTCTCCCGATATTCAAAGTATGTACAAGAAGGCTATTGCAGAAAATAATATTATTAATACAGAACCTGGTTCTTCTTTAAATAATGCACAGACGGTATATAATCAGAATGCTATTCTTCAATTACTTTCTTGGAATTCCAAAGAGGGTTCTTTTCTATTAAATGGCTCTATTATAGGTCATACTGCAGATATGCCAGATAATATTAATAATCTGATTCGTTGTGGGAAGAATGGTGATAGCGAAGATTTATCCATGCAAAAAATTGAGTATACTGGATACAATGGAATCTATGGAAATATGAATTCAACTGTAACTCCAGTTGATTATAAAGATTTACCTTCTTTGGTAAATGGGTTTTCATTTACAGATGGAGTTGGAGCATGCAATCCTTGCGTTGCTTTGAATGACCCTGCTGATTATTCTTGTCCATTTTTATTGAATACTGGAAATGGAGCTGAAGTAAGTAATGTGTGGCAACAATTATGGGGCGTGGATTCCGAGGGACAAAAGAAAATGAATCCAGAGGAGTTGACTCCGGATAAAAAGAAGTTGAATAAAAAGGAATTTCCTTTGCTCAATGAATTAAAGGATGAAATTATTAAAAGTCAAGAAGAAATAGAAAAAGAAAAAGGGAAGGAAAAGGGAAAGAATGGAAAAGAGAAAAAGGGTAAGAAAATGGAAAAAAATATTGGAGATATTCAAGGTTCAGTTATTCCGCCAATTGTTAGTAATGAGACTCATGATATATCTGAAATTAATTACGGAACAAAAAATGTTTTTTAGATTATTTTAGATAAAATAATTATTCTCTTTTTATTTATTTTATTTATTTTATTTATTTATGGGTTGAATTTTATTTTTCTTTGCATTAGTTTAATCCTCTTCCAATTCATCAATTGCACTTACACCAACACTGAGGTCGCGCATAAGCTCTTTTTGCTTTGGAGTTGTGTTTGACCTGCTCAATGCAGTCATAAGGACTGGCTGTGCAAAATTACTTAAGTCATCATCTTCATCGTCATTGTCATTATCGTTATCATTATCATTAATACCGGTTTGTCTCAGAAATGCAGGTGAGTAGCCGTCACCTCCACCTCCACTTGCTGCAAATCTAGCGTTGCGTTGACGCTTAAGTGGGGCAGCTAAATCCTCTGGATTGACTTGACTTACATTGTGAGATGTTTGTTTTCCCTGTGAATCTCCTCGCGCGGCCGAATACATTGTTGCCTTTTTTCCTCCAAAGGTTTGCAACACTACTGCGATATCTGTCATTAGCGAGGACAGTAACTCATCTGTTTCCATTTTTTCTTGCTCTGCGTACTTCTTCATAAACGTATAATGCTCTCTCATTTCCCTCTTAATTTGCTGCTCCTCTTCCGCAAGCAATGTTCGTGTGCCACAGTCTAGTAATAATCTATTTTCTTTAGCTAGCGAATTCTTGTGAGCTCTGAATAGTAGCTCTTGAGTGCGCTGTCTGAACATGTAGACTCCAAGACTGTCTGGCACAATCGTTCCATCTTCGTCTTGTAGATGAGGTACACTGAAAATATCGTTTTCAATCTCTGTAGGGGTTGTCTCTTCGTGAATTGCGCTGCATGCGCTGATGGAAGCGGATACGGCATCTGGTGCCGTAGACCTGACATGGTATGTCTTGGTTGCTTCGGAAACCAAAGAAGGAATGTGCAGTTCAGATTTCCACGAATTAGTCTTGTAATCATAAATCTCAGCATTTGTCATTTGAATAGTAATATCTGTTAGAGCAGTGTAAATAAGTTGGTGAATAATTTCACCGAATACAATGGGTCCCTTTTCTATTTCGGCAATGTAGAAATAACTGCCATTTGGCTGGGCGTTTGCTAGCTTTTGTAGCCCGGATGCATTGTGGTCCTTACCAAAACCAATAAAGATGTTTGTGCAATTGGGTGCAACTTGTTCGGACATGACATTGTAATCAGTGGATTTGCCTGCATTGGCTTCTCCATCAGTTAGAGTAATATTAGTAATATTTGCCTGGGTACTCCGCTTTTGGGCGCGCTCTTTTTGTAATTCTAGTGACTGGTATATGTTTGTAGTGCCGCGAGGTTGAAGCTGTGTCAACATGGCTCTCAATGCATCAGCATTTTCTTGGGTAATTTTTGTGTCTGTAATTACTGGCATAATTTTTTCGTCAAAACCGTATGTGGAAACAATAACATTGGTTTCGGTCTTGTTTGAAATTGCTGTAATGATGTTTTGAATTGTGTTGATGGCATGTTTGCTTTTGCTTCGCCCATCAGGACATTCATCACTCATAGACCCAGAAATATCGCTGCTAATGTCAAGAACCAGCTCTTGGGTTAGCATTGGCGTATCTGCAATGGTGATATGTAGCACACCAAAGGAAAGACTGCTTTCATTTGGGTCTGGAAAGACTTGAAACACTTTCTTGGGTTGGTCTGGTTCATCAGACGTGATAGATGGGCTTGGACCGACATGGAAAGTCATTGTTGCATTTTGAATAATGTTTTCTCTGGGGAAAACATTTTGATTTTGATTATTATTGTAATTGTTATTTTGCTCTTGAAATGCTGACATCTTTATGTGCTGGTATGATTAAATTATCATGTATAATAAGTTTCAATTTTTTAATTTAAATAAATTATATATTATTATGTAAATGGACGAAGCTGATATTATCATTAGTGATACTATAATTAACAATCAGATTCCTGACGCGGGAGTCCATCATAATGTAGTTATTAATGATGATAATATTAATTTTAATAATTATTTGTTTTTAATGGTTGGTTTTATTGCGTGGTATTATTATTTTGCTTTATAAGTAATTTAAATAATACATGTAGTAATATAGTATAAAATGGAAAACGTTGATACTACTGTTGAACAAAAGAAGCCTGAGGTCAGGTTGGTGGATGTGCCTGTTACTGATGAAAATGTTGCATTAAATGTTATTGTTAGTTTTTTGTCTTTGGCTCAACGCCGAGGTGTATTTGCAATGGATGAATCTGCTAAGATTTGGGAGTGTGTTCAAAAGTTTCAAAAGAACTAGAAAATTACAATTAAATTATAATTTTGGTTTGAATATAAAATTATTTAAAAAAGGTTTAAATAACTTTATATAATTTATATAAATAATGGATTCTTATAATAAAATTAAATGCAATATTAATAATAAACTCTTGTTTAAATTATCTCAAATAGGATATGCTCTTCATAGTGATATGATGTTTACAAATCGTGTTCCTGAAATAGAACAAAATATTCAATTGGTGAATAATCTTAAATATGGGGACAAAATATTTATATCTCTTTTATCTAATGAAATAACAATAGATATTCATGTGTTAGTTAATATTCTACAAAATAATAATATTAAAGTGTATTTTTACTTAATGTATGAACCAATTATTCCAGAATATATAATAAATATATTATTACCAGTTTCATTAGGACTCTTTTTGAATAATAATATATATGAGAGTCCATTAATACATTGTATGCCTATTGGCATACGAGATTGTGAAAAGATATTTCCTAATCACAAAGGATTTTCACATGATTATTTATTTAATGAAGGAACAAAAATTTCAGAAAAAAAATTTCTGTGTTTATTATGCTATTCGTATACACATCAAGAGAGATATAATTGTTACAATGAATTAAAAGATAAACCATTTGTTAATAACTTAAATGATGGAATTTATGAAAAACAGCCATCTATACATTGTGGTAAAGTTCCGGTTTGGATAGCTTATGAATATACACATAAAAGTTATTATACGTTATCGCCAAGAGGAGCTGGTGAAGATTGTCACCGCTTTTATGAAGCCATTTATTTGGATAGTATCCCAATTGTTAAAAAAACCAATACAGCGTTTGATAAATTATATTCAGTATTTCCGTGTTTAATAGTTGATGACTGGAATGAAATTACAGAAGAATTGCTTCTTAGTAAGAAATCTGAATTAGGTAATAAATTAAAGGAATTTAAATTTAAATATCCTAATGCCTTTATGAATTTAGATAGTATACATGAACTTTTATTACAAACATAAATATTGAAATTATTACACTATTATTATCTTATTATTTAATTGTTACAAACAATCCATTTCTCTCCTGGAATATGTTGAAATGGTTGATAATAAATTTCACCATCACTTAGAATAGCTGCAGAATAACCCAAAGAACTCCTAGAAGTTATTAACATGTCTGCTGCAACTAATCCTGTAAATGTATCAAATAAACTTTCATTTAAATGAAATATAACATTTTTTTTATCAAACACATCATATTCATTTATATCATTTTGTGAATAAATATGAAATAGTAATTCTCTATTAGAATAATTTTGTTTTATTTTTTCAATTATATCAAAATAATATTTTAATGGAGTTGTTCCCCTTTCCCCACATCCCCCATTATCATGTGTATTAGGACGTCTAATATGAACAGCTATATTTAGTTTATTGTTTTTAAAAAAATTTCTGTTTTTATTTTTCCAGAAACAATTTTTTATTTTTTTTAAAGAGTCAGAGTTTAAATAAGTATTTATATTAGCTTCAAAATTATTAATAATATACCAAACATCTAAAATTTTAATTTCCGATAAATTTGTTTCTGTGTTAATGTATTCATAATTATTTTTTAAATTCATAAAATTTTCTACTTTTGAAATAAACTCTGGGTCATTATCATAATTGTGTTCCATGCTTTTGATTGGTGTGTGAATATATTCATTACCAGAATTTTCGGCAATTAATATGCAACAAATCATGGTTTGAAACTGAGCACCAAACCCATCATTTCTCTCTTGAACTGTATAAAACATTATATATAATAATTATATTCTTATTTTATTTTTAAATTAAAGATTAATGAGTTTATTTTATATTGTTTTTATTTTAACTGCCGAATTATTATGTGTATCAATATTTTTTAATATATTTATATTTGTTTTATGTATATTTTATTATATAGGTGTTTAAATTTATTATTTAAAAATGTTGGGTCTTGCGTGTTTGGGTGATTTATTTGTTCAAAATTTTGAGTTTTTAAATATTCAATCATATTTTTAGTTGTATTATCTTGACAACCATCATAATATTCACTTTCTGGTTCAGCCGTTATAAAGACCACCTTATCTTTAAGGTAATCACCTGCACTTTTTAAAATATCAAAATCTGCACCTTGAGCATCAATTTTAATATAATCAATATATTCAAATCTATCCCACGGAAATAAATCAAAAAAATGTTTTAAAGAATATGTGTCAACTACTGTTTCATATTTAATCGGCCCCAGCCTTGCATCAATCGGTTTGTATAAACTAGAAGTCCCTCCATCATGTAACATACTATAAAAGTTTAACTTGGTTGGTTCCGCAATATTTGATAATGCATATGGTAAAATAATAACAGTATTATTATTATTTTTTATTATATTATTCATACTATTCATGTGATTAATACAACTATTTCTACTTTCTAAATTTGGTTCAAAACACAATAGACATAAATTAGTATTTTTTTCCAGCCAATCCAGAGAATTAACATTCATCATTCCTAAGCCAATATCAATCTTTATATTTGTTACTCCTTCTGGAATATCCTTTGAATATTCTTGCATTTATAATTTATAATTTATTTCTTTTTATATATTTTTAAAATTAATATATTAAATATAACTCATATTTTTGTATTATTTTACATGATAAATATATTTAATAATAATACTTTATTTCAAAGATACAATATTTACTTTTGGTAAATATTATGAGATAATTTAATAATGCAGAAATATAGTTTAAAGATTTAATTATTGATTATGAAATATGAAAAGTTATTCACAACGTAATCAAGATTTGTTTGTATTAAGTATATTGAATGAAAAAACAAATGGAACCTATTTAGATTTTGGATGCAGAGGTCCAATTGATATTAATAACACATACTTGCTTGAAAATAACTATAATTTTTCTGGATTATCATTTGATATAGATTCAAATGAAATTTTAAAATGGAAAACAACTAACCGAAATTATAAAAATGCTATATGTGGGGATTTGCTAGAATTAGATTTTGTTAAAATATTAGAAAATAATTATAAGTCTACAAATATAGACTATTTTTCATTTGATTTAGAACCGCCATTAGTAACTCTTGAGGTGTTAAAAAAATTTCCATTTAATAAATATAAGTTTGGAGTTATAACATTTGAGCACGATTTCTATAGGGGATTTGATACTTTGAGACCGTCAAGAGAAATTTTTATTAAAAATGGTTATAGAAAAATTAAAATGGAACATATGAAAAAATTTGAAACTGAAATGATTTGGTTTTCCGAGGACTGGTGGATACATCCAGACCTCGTAACTGTTCCTGAAGAATATTTAGATGAAACTATAATTGATTTTACAGAACAAGATTTAATAAATGCAGGATTAGGTAACTTTTCATACAGATAATTTTGAATATTAAAAATATTGTTTATTCATGTATAAATAAATAATTTATAGATGAATTTTGTACTGTTTAATTTTATTATGCAAACGCTTTGTATAGGGATTGAACCTATGACCTTGCGGTTAACAGCCGCACGCTCTACCAACTGAGCTAACAAAGCAAAAAATTTTGTTATAATTTTAAGGATAATCACCCATGCAGGGACTTGAACCCTGGACCACTAGCTTAAAAGGCTAGCGCTCTACCGACTGAGCTACACGGGTTTGTTATAATTTAATAGTAGAATTTTATATATGCTCCAATGCGGGTTTGAACCGCAGACCTTTGGCTCATAAGACCAATGCTCTGACCAACTGAGCTACAAGAGCTTTTGTTACTTTTTATTTTGCACTTTTTTATTTTGCAGTTTTTATTTTGCACCGAGAGGGGTTCGAACCCTCGCATCTTAACGATAGTGGGTCTTAAGTCCACCGCCTTAGACCACTCGGCCATCGGTGCTTCTTTATATTTCTATTAGTACATTTTCTACACTATATATATTTATATGATAATTTTTAAATCAATTTTTTTTGAATTAAATAATCATATAAAAACTACCTTATACAAGGTCTTACCGAGATTTGAACTCGGGTTGCCTGATTCAAAGTCAGGAATGATAACCACTACATCATAAGACCTGGCTTTTTATTCTATTTTTTATGCAAGCATCGTTGGTTGGGTTGGTTTTGCTGTTGCATATACACAAACAGCGGTGCCTCACTATTCATAAATGCTGACAAAGTCGGCGTTTAGAATGTAAAGGCGTTACTAGTTGATTTTTGCTGTATAATGCACTAGAAAATACAAAGTCTGACTTTGAATTTTTTGGGTTGCTAGCATCGTGTTCTTAAATATTTTTTTTGGCGGTTTGCTGTATGATGCTATTTTTGTAACACATAAAATCTTATTTTGTACTTTATGTTGTTTGGGTTTTGCATGTATCATTTGTTTTCATTTATAGTTGAAAGTCAAATATTGCTGCGTGATACATTTTTTTGTATTTTGGTAAAACAGATAAAGCTGAACTTTATGTTGTTTGAGTTTTTGCTGGTATCCATTGGGTTTTCTGCAAAATGAAAGGGGTTTTATTGCTGCGTGATACACTTTTTGTATTTTTGTAAAACAGATAAAGCTGAACTTTATGTTGTTTGGGTTTTTTGCTGGCATCCATTGGGTTTTCTGAAAATGAAAGAGGGGGATATTGCTGTGTGATGCCTTCACACTATACTAACGGGGGTTGGCTTTAAGTTGTTTTATAGAATAATAATACTATGGTTTGCTTATGAGCCGTAGTACATAGGATGAGATTTGCTTGATGATGATGATTTTTTGCTTGATGATGATTTATGGCTTGATGAGCTATGCGATTTTGGTCTTGAGTTTGGTTTAGCTTGTCTAACAGCTTCCTCATAGATTCTGATTTGCACTAAATTAACATCCGGGCCAAATTTTAAATTTTTTAGTATTTCTTTCATGTGATTATAATATGCTTCTGGGTGTGCAATATTATAAACAATATGTCTATCTTTTTCTCCTTTCACGATTCTATCAATTTGAGATACTGGCATTTTTCTAAGAGCTCCTGCTCGTTGAGATGCTAGTCGGTGTTTCATGGTTCTATTCTTTCGTAATCCTTGTTTTTTATAACTTTTTCTTGCCATTTATACTATATATTTTTATTTTATTTTTTTACTTTTTATTTTCCGGTTGAAAATTGGGACGCATTGTTTGAAAAATTGGTTGTTGATAAGATACTGGTTGAGATAATGTTAGTTGAGGTGGTTCTGCAAATTTGGGTCTAAAGTTTTTTTTACATTTAATACATTGTCTAAAGGAACCATCTGGTAACAAAGCAGTTGAATCCATATAACTGCAATAAATACATATAGGTGAAATTTTATTTGCTTGAACTTGTATTTGTAATGATTTTATAGTAGAAGTAAAATTAAACGCTTGTTGTACTGGAGTTGAATTTAGGTTGGAGTTCATTATTTTATTTTATTATTTATTATTTTATTATTTATTATTTATTTTGTTATTTTATTATTTATTGTTTTATTTATTTATTTTTTTATTTATTTTGTTTTATTTATTGTTTTATTTATTGTTTATTTTTAAAACTAATAACAGTATTATATATGAACGGATATGACTATTTTATTGCATATATATTTTTAAATAAGATACTGTTTGTTCTCTTTGGGATTTGGCATTTTATATTGGTCAGAGAAAAGAAGGGAGATTCAGAGCTTGCGTTGAATTTAGTCTATTGGAAAGAGCGTTGTGAATTTATTTTTATTGTATCTATGGCCATTTTGTGTTTATATTTATTTAACCCATTGACGCGACGGGTCATTGAATTGAATAGAGAGACTCGTGTATTATTGTTTATTTTTGGAATTATTATTTTGATTACATCTAATTGGAAACTATTCTTTGAACAGGCTGAGTGGTTTTCTATGTTGCAGTACTTTATTGGAGGAATAAAGAGTAAGTAAAAGGAAGAAGAATGAATATTTAATATTTTATAATTTATATAAATATGTCAGGGGCTTATGATGGTGTCGCTGGTTCTGAATGGAATGTGGAACATGAAACTATTTTAGCGGGATGGTGCGATACTGCTCAGTGTTACCGCTCGCTATGTTATAACTCTCACGAAAAATATTCCAAACTGCAATATAGTTTCTCTATACCAACTATTATTTTATCAACTGTTATAGGTGCAGCATCTTTTACTAGTATTTCAGTGTCAACTGACTTTCAACAATACATGCCACTTGTTGTTGGTACCGTGAACATAACTATTGGTATATTAAATACACTCCAGCAATATTTCAAGATATCTGAATATAATGAGAATTATAGAATTTGCTCATTGGCTTGGGCTAAATTTGCAAGAACAATTCAATTTGAATTGGGGAAACATCCGAATGAAAGGACTCCACCTGGGCCATTTATTCGGAAGGCTTGTGAAGATTTGGAGAGGTTAATGGAAACTACACCTATCTTTCCGAAAGAAATTATACGCGACCTGAATAAAAAACTGGAAAAGAGTGGGAATAATAAAGTTCAAAAACCGCCTATTTTAAGTGGTATTTGTGCATCTGATTCATTTCGTCATCCTTGGTATATGGATGACTATCATGCTAAATTTGGACAACAAGATGACCTTGAAAATATCTAATAAATAATAAATAATAAATAATTAATAAATAATATATATCAACTATTAACTATATTATTTATTTCTTTTTTGATAATGCTGCCATTCCTTCTTTGCCGCTATAATAATGGTACACCAACTTGTGGGTAAAGTAAAAAACGACTGCGAACACTGCTGCGTGAACAAGTGTGACTGTCCATTTTGAACCGTTACTGGGAAGACGTAGTAAAATTCCAGGGGTCAACAAAATGAACAAGATAGCCGCGTACAAAGTCATAAAAATCTGCATCTGCATCATTCCTTTATATTATCTCTAAATATAATATTTTTGGATTATAAATAAAAAAGTAAGGTACTGTAATTTTATTAAAATTTATGTAATCTATGAACTTTGAGTAATCTACGTACTTTAAGTTTATTCTAAAAATGATTTCTTGGTTATAGTGTTTTGTTTAGATTTTATTAAATTTTTGGGTTAGGTCTTTTTAATCGTGACAGGCATCGGTCTGTGTATTGTTCAATTGCCTGCATGTCCCGCTCGTACTCGGTTAGCTCTTCGTCGTCCTCGTCGTCTTCCATGTCAGCCCAGCACTTGACACCGTTGAGACGCAGCGTTTGAGGCGCCACATTGTTTGTGGGAGGGAATGCCTTTGTGTATTCCGCTAGATTGAATTCGCGCTTTTGTTCTAGCTTTGCGAATCCGGCAGGGAGTTCTTTGGCTGCGACGGGGTTGGTCTTGGGTGTCATGGCTGCGATGGATGCGAACGTTGGTCGTGCTTGGCATTGCTCTTGCTCTTGCTCTTGCTTTAGCACTTTGGTCCAGTTTCCTTGGAGCGCGGGGAACTCTTCCTTTTTTTGCTGCATTGGTGCCTTTTTTTCAGCTGTTTCATCGTCGCTGTCGTCGTCCATCAAGAGAGCAAACTTGCTCGTGTTGCTTGCAGCTGACGTTGGGGGTCTTGCTGCTGCGGGAGGCCTTGCTGCAATTGTAGGAGGTTGTGGTTGGCAACATGACGACTGTTCACGTGCGTTCTTTTCGGCGAGTTTCTTGCAGTACTTCACGGTATGACCAAGCTCGTGGCACCAACGGCATTCCTGCGACAAGAGCAGGGGGCACGTAGTGTTGCCAGAGCGGTCCTTGGTCCAGTGGCTGTTAAACTCAGCGGAAGTTCGGCCAGCGTCCTTGCACACCTTGCAAAATGCAGACATGATTGATTGATTGAGGGATTGAGGGATTGAGGGATTGATAGATTGTTGTGCGAAGTTTATAACTTGTTCTTTCCTATTGGAAGTACCTATAAGTATTGGAAGAAAAAGTAAATCAATTTTTTTTTGATTGGGTGGAATTTTGCTTCCTCAAAAAATTTTTTTTGAATTTTTGAATTTTTTAAATTTTTTTGATGTCCGATAGGATTTTGTTCTGCTGAAAAAAAAATTGAAATGCTTTTCAGTTCATGGTCTAAGTGCACTTCCCCCTGTACCCTTGTAGTTAATACCATGAACCCTGCTCAACCTTCCGTTACTGGTCTTCTTATTTATGCTGCAGAGGATGCCCCTCATTTTGACTGTCCTGTTTGTATGGACCATATTTGTAAACCTGACTCCAAGGTTTTAACCAGCTGCGGGCATTTGTTTTGCGAGAACTGCATCTTGCGTACACAAAAGAGCAAACCCCATTTGGATTGCATCAAGTGTCCCTTGTGTCGTATGAAGTTACAGAAACTTGTTCCTCGGCCAGTGCCTCTGGAAAAGGTGCCGTTACACAAAATTCGCACCCGCGTTGGCTGGCAGCAATACCGAATTCAAAGTATTCAAAGAGATATTGATGCGGCACCTGAACGCATCCTCCTTTATATGCAGTTAATTGAAAACCTTACTCAATATGCTACAATTGGCCAGGCTGAGATTGAAAAAGAAACTGCTATTTTGGCTCAGCTTGAAGCGCAGATTGCGAAACGTCAGCGGACCAGGAGAGCAGCAGATATCGGTGCTGTGGGAGGAGGAGGAGGAGGAGGAGGAGGAGGAGGAGGAGGAGGAGGAGGACCTGCGACTCCATCAGGCACACCCCCAGCTACCCCTCGTGCTGCTCAAGAGGGGGAGCAAGTGCAACGACGACACATTGGAGATTTACTATAAAAAATAAAAATAATTTAAAATGTGTATGTATGCCTTAGTTTTAGATGATTGTTTTTGTAACTATCAATTAAAAAAATTGATTTTTTTTTGTTGAAATACTTATAGGCAAGCAATAGCTCGGGATTCTTTTAAAGATTTATACAATTCGTTAGAGTTAGGGTTTTTAATAATGGACCGATTTCGTTGGTTTTTAGCAAAAGCAGGGATTGATTATAAACAGCACCAGTATGATGGCGTGCAATGGGCCATTGACAATGAGTGTGGAGAGTCGCCGGTGCGCGGTGGTTTCATTGCTGACGAAATGGGGCTTGGCAAAACGATAACCATGATTGGCACCCTGATTGCCAACTTTCAGCGCAGAACACTGATTGTGCTGCCAAACGTTTTGATTCAGCAATGGGTTGGCGAGATTCTTCGCACGACTGGACACATGCCTCTCGTGTACTACGGTGCCAATAAGAAAAAGATTGACTTGATGCAACTTCTCTCTGCACCGATTGTGTTGACTAGTTACAACGCAATTGCGGTTTCGGCAAACGATGTTGACTTGCCATCTGAATGCTTGCTGCATCAGATTTGCTGGAGTCGCGTAGTCTTTGACGAGGCGCATTACCTGAGGAATAAGACAAGTCGTTATTGGGGTGCCAAGAAGTTGCAATCGCAGATTAAATGGCTCATGACTGGCACACCAATTCAAAACAAGCGCCGAGACTTTATGAACTTATGCTCTGTTGTTGGTCTGCCAGTAAGCTACTACACGGATGCAGAAAATATGGAGGATTTGTTTGAAAGGCATGTGTTGCGGCGAACCAAGGCGCAAGCTGGCATCTTGCTGCCCGAGCTTTCTGTTGGTTCCAAACAAGTGTTATGGAAAAGCGAAGCAGAGAGACTTTTGTCAGAAGACATTCATTGTGCGATTTCGTTTTCAACAGCGATGGATAGGTTGCGGTTGTTTATTCAGGCAAGACAGGCATGTATCTTGCCGAAAATGCTGCAGGAAAAGTTAGAAGGTCTCGTGGAAAAACACTTGGTACCACGAGACCATGATCACCGTTTTGGGTTGTCATGTACCAGCAAATTAGATGCTGTTATTGAAACTCTTGTTGAGAGAAGAGGAAATGGCAATGGTAAACTTGTCTTTTGCCATTTTCGCCAAGAGATGGATGCGCTCGTAGATATGCTGCGTAGGCACGGAATTTCTAGTATTGCCGTCTTTGACGGGCGGATTTCCATGGCTGCGCGAGCAAAGGTTTTGGAAGAGGCTCACGAGTATCTTATTATCCAGATTAAGACTGGCTGCGACGGACTAAATCTGCAGGCTGATTTTAGCGAGGTGTATTTTGTGAGTCCTGCGTGGAACCCTGCTGTGGAGGAGCAGGCTATTGCGAGATGTTACCGGATTGGACAAGTGAAGCCTGTGCAAGTGTTTCGTTTTCATATGGGGTCTTATGAAAAGGAAACTGAGAATGATTGTGAGAATGATAGTGAGAATGAGAATGTAAAGCCTTCGTTGGACCAATATGTTTGTTTGGTGCAAAACACCAAGAGAGAAATTAGTAATGAACTGTTTGCTATGTAACATTGTATTTGCATTTAATTCCTAATTAATTTGTGTTGTTTTTTATTTGTTTATTTTTTTATTTTGTATTCAGAAAATGCGGTACAAAAAGGATGCATGGAAAAAAAAGGGCCTAGCCCTTAACTCCTTTTTCTGCGAGCTGTCCTTTTCCTTGTTGCATTTCTTTTGGGTCTTCTTGTTCTTTTCTTTTTTACTCTTCCACCTTCTGTTGTTGAGAGAAAAGAATGTGCTCTTTCTGCATCTGTTTTTTTTCTCTCTTCTTCTACCATTTTTTTTGCATTTAAATATTCATCAACACCCTGGTAGATTACTGGTTCACCTAGGCCGGGATATATAGAATCTAATTTCTTTTTTGCATCTGTTAATGCTTTTAATTTTTTTAGTTCTTCTGTTTTATTAAATCTTTTTAACCACCCTTCTAAATCCTTATCAGAATAACCCTGTGACATCATGATATTAGCTATAGAATAATCAGTGCCTATTTTTTGGTTATACAGGTCCTTGTCTTTTTTCTTAACCTGTTCACCAATATGGGATGCCAAAAAAGTAGGGGGTTGCTTGACAGTAGAAGTATTCTGCACTCTGGCATCCTGTAACCCTCTGTACGCTGTAACCCCCGTTAAAGCTGCTACCGTTGCCGCTGCCATTTTGCGCGACGCCATGAAATATATAATACACCAATACTATATATTTATAGGAAAGCCAGAAATGAGTGACAAAACGAGAAATGAGTGACAAAAAAAGTAATGTAAAAAAGGACGTATATGTAATCTATTAGTACTGTATACTATTAGTTGGTACGTGTGTACATTGTGTACTTATGCTTTTTTATTTTTTTATAGTTTGAAATTCTCTAACTCTATCTACTTGGCTGCTTTCTTGGCAGCCTTCTTGACAACCTTGTTCTCGGCCTCCTTCTCGGCCTCCTTCTCGGCAACTTTGGCAGCCTTCTTGTTGCCTTTCTTGGCTTTTTCCTCGGCGGCAAGTTGGCTTTCAGCGGCAATCACAGCCTCAACGAGTTGGTCATTGTCCAGAAATTGTTCCTGGACCGGTTCGTGAACCTCCTCTTCAAGCGGAGTTTGTTGAGCGGCAACCTTGGCGGCATCCTTCTCGGCCTTTTCTTGAGCCTTGGCAGCTTCCTTCTCGGCCTTTTCTTGAGCCTTGGCGGCATCCCTTGCAGCCTTTTCTTGGGCCTTGGCAGCTTCCTTCTCGGCCTTTTCTTGAGCCTTGGCGGCATCCTTCTCAGCCTTGGCTTGGGCCTTGGCAGCGAACTTTTGACTCTTTTCACTTGCAACACTTTCGGCATCTGATAAGGCAGCTTCGGCCTTGGCGGCCTTCTTGGCTTCCTTTTCGGCAGCTTTGGCGGCATCCTTCTCGGCCTTGGCTTGGGCCTTGGCTGCGTCCTTTTCAGCTTGGATGGCAGCTTTGGCAGCGTCCTTTTCGGCTTGGATGGCAGCCTTGGTGGCTTCCTTCTCGGCTACAAGCGCTGCCTTCTTGGCGTCCTTTTCGGCTTGGATGGCAGCCTTGGCGGCTTCCTTCTCAGCAAGCTTGGCAGCCTTGGCAGCTTCCTTCTCGGCGGCTTTGGCAGCAATCTTGGCTTCCTTTTCGGCGGCGAGTAGTGCTTTCTTGGCAGCCTTGTCGGCTTCCCTTTTGGCAGCACGTTCAGCAGCCTTGGCTTCCTTCTCGGCCTCGGACATTGGCTCTTTCTTTGACTTGGAATTCTTAGACTTTTGCACTGTAACTACGGGGGTAATTACTTCGGGCATATGGAATTCGTTGACGATTTGAACGGAACTCATTGTTTTCTCTCTTGCAATATTGAACTTTGAACGAACGTTTGATTTAAAATCACTCTTAGCTGTTTAGCTTATCCTTACACTATGTCATTGAAAAAATTTCAATTTTTTTTTCAAATGCTTATTTTTTTGCATCACATAAAAAAATTTGAGTTGGGTTGGACCACCATGTTGACCCAAGAATAGTTGGTACCCTACACCCAGGAACATTTGGTACCATACACCCAGGAACAGTTGGTACCCTACACCCAGGAACATTTGGTACCATACACCCAGGAACATTTGGTGTCGCGTCTTGTTGCACAGTGCCAACCTATTACTATGTACTGTAGAACTCTGTCCGGTGCACTCATCCATTTCATACTTTTCATTACTACTTTCTTGAGAGAAAAAGGTATTCATTTTTTAATATATGGGGTACCATCCTTTTACACCTCCCCGGAAAGCCAGAAATGAGTGACAAACCAAGAAATGAGTGACAAAAATATTGCAGGGTTTCGTTTAAACCCTATTTCAAAAAGTGAAAATCTAAAAATGAAAAAAAATTGAAATACTTTCCAACCTTCTCTCCAATAGTAAGCCATAGGCCAAAGAATAGTTTTAAACTACTGTGTTCCAAAATAAAATTACAATGTCAGGTTACCCTCAATTCAAGATGCTTGACACTAAGCATGGGCTTATGTCAATCACGGTTACAGTGGACGGGGTTACGGAGGAATTGCATCTCTTACGGAACAACATGCTTGTAGCGGTTACTCCCGACGAGAATGGCAATACCAGAATTTACGATACTGTGGAAGACTACCCATTCAAGGTAGCATATTGCGGTCTAGTCAAGGACGACTATTGCCCGCATGGCCACGGCACCAGACTCTATAACGAAGACAGCCCTCTTCAGAAATACGTCGGCGATTTCTCAGAAGGTATATTGGCTGGGAATGGCGTGATGAGTTACAAGGATGGAACTGTGGCAGATGGAACATTTCATTGCGAAGAAGGCATTACAGTATTTTGCGGCAAAAAAATGTTTCCTAATGGCGATGTCGTTTTCGGCGAGTGGCAAAATGACAAGCTGGAAGATGTCGCCAAGGTTGATTTTGCAGATGGTCGCAGAATCTTTGGCGCAAAACGCCAAAATGGTTGTCGTCTTCTCACCGGCGAATTTTATCTGCCAGGCAAAGGAACGTTTAGCGGCACCATTAAGATGGATTTCTTTGAACCCTACAATGGAACCATCCATTTCCTGGGTGGCCGAGTCTATACAGGTGACTGTTGTTTCCTGGGTGAAAGATGCTTTTGCATTCACGGCAAGGGCAAAATGACATTGACTGATGGTTCCTCCTACAGTGGAAGATGGGTCCTCAATGAAATTGACACCAATGCGTATGGAAAACTCACGCTTGTTGGTGAACTCAGTGGAGAAATATGCGGCCTACCCACACACTGTGGATTAATGCGCCAATATCTCAGGTGTGAAAAGTTTTCTGTCTGTGGGAGTGAAGTTGCCGAGGAACAAGAAGAAAGCGAAGCCGCAGAGGAACCGGAAGAGGAGGAACCGGAGGAGGATGAAAGCGAAACTACAGAGGAACATGTTCCAGCAAACCAAGTAAGGTATCACTATGAGTATGACCCTGACGATGCTGGATATGAACGAGCTCGCGAAGATTGGGGCGAGAATGCAGCCCGTAAGGAAGGTCTTGAAAGGCTTGCTAAAAAGGAAGAACGCAAGAAAGAGAGGATCGCAGCTTCGCTTGCGATCGCGTCGCTCATTCTCCGGGAATCCAAACAACACAATTCGGTTTGAACAAATCTTAGTATCATTTTGTTAATATGTGTGTTAAATTAATAGTAGCTTTTTGAAGGATAGTCGTTTAATGAGAAAACTAATAATCAAAACAGTTTTTTCATTTTTTTTATTCAACCCTTTCATCACAGTATTCTATACTATGCATTTCAAAGTATACTCCCTTCTTATAGATTACCCGTTGCTTGACTTGAGAGAAAAAGCTTTTCGGATATACCCTTGAAGTAATACCCTTGAAGAATACCCCCTTCTCTCGGAAAGCCAGAAATGAGTGACAAAACCAGAAATGAGTTACAAAAAAATACGAGAGAAAAAAGAGGATTACCCCCTTCTTCTTTAGTTAATAACAAATTATTGCATACATATATCTTCAAGCTAATTCTAGTCTACTCATCATCCTCGTCGGATTCTTCATCTGACTCTTCCTCTAGTTCACACTCATCAATCTCTTGGCGTTCCTCGCTGAACACCCCAGCGCACTCTTGTGTCGCCTTGTTGTACAACACGTTGTCAGCTGTGCGCAAGTAGGCTACGCCCTTGAACTGGAACTCCTTCACCTTCAACACTTGAGGTGTGGGTTCTGGCTCTGAAACCTCGGCTGCAACTGGTGCTGCAATTGGTGCCTTGGCATTGGTAGCCTTTACGTTCTTCTTGGCGGCATCCTTCTCAGCCTTTTCTTGAGCCTTGGCGGCATCCTTCTCAGCCTTTTCTTGAGCCTTGGCAGCTTCCTTTGCAGCCTTTTCTTCAGCCTTGGCGGCATCCTTTGCAGCCTTCTCTTGGGCCTTGGCGGCTTCCTTCTCAGCCTTCTCTTGGGCCTTGGCGGCTTCCTTCTCAGCCTTTTCTTGGGCCTTGGCAGCGTCCTTCTCGGCCTTTTCTTGGGCCTTGGCAGCGTCCTTCTCGGCCTTTTCTTGGGACTTGGCAAAAGCCTTGGCTGACTTTTCCGCGTCGCTCATCTTTGACTTCTTGCTCTTCTTGGAGCTTTCGCCATCTGATTCGCTTTCAGAAAGGTCCGACATGTGTTCCTCGGCTTGCACCACGGTGTTGGTGGGTGGTCTTGGCGAAGCTGCCTTGACTTCTGAAATTAGCGTTGCAAACAAGTCTTCCGTGGAGGAAACTTCTACTGCCTTGGATGCCTTCTTGGGGCGTCCACGCTTCTTTCCACCTTCGCTATCCGTATCCGTTGCTAGGCTCGCCTCCTTCTTAGGACGTCCACGCTTGCTTACCGGCTTTGCAAAGTGTGCATTGTCAAAGCTGCGGCCAGTTCTCTCCACTTCAGCAAGCACTTGTTCCTCAGTCAGCTTCAGCTTTTGCATCACCTTGGCGTAGGGTACTGGTGCGCGCCCTTTGGGGTCACGAAACTCTACTCCATCTTGGTATGCCTGCATGCGCTTCGCAATCGTGCCGTTGTCTGGCTCTCCAGATGTGTTCTTATCGCTTTGCCTTTGGCATGTGCCGCAAAACGAATCGTCGCCTTTTGGTGAGTTTGTGCACTGTGTTAGCAGTCCGTGGTTCTGTTTCAAACCCTGGCAGCAACCTTCTTGCAACTCGCCGTTGAAGGGGAGAGGGATGGATGTTTCGCGGGGTGCGTGTACCTTCTTCTCTCCGAACGTCTTCTTTGCATTTTTTGTTTTCTTTCCAACGTCCACGGCACCAACCACTCCTCTTGCTTCCTCTTCCGAGAAACCATAGTGCTCAGCCAGTGCCGCTATCGTCTTGTTACATACATCCTGTGTCATCTTCAACAGGCTCACATTCACGCTCTCCTTCATCTCAATCATCATTCTTGACATCCTTCTTAGTTTTCAAACTCTTCTTTTCCTTTCGGATTACCCCTCTTCTCTCCCACCATAAACATTTCAATTTTTTTTTCTTCTATTACTTTTCTCTTACATCATTTTAAAACTTTTGAAAAAGTTAGCAAAACCGGGAATCCGTCTTCGCCGGATTCTTTTTTAAAAAAATTTTGTAAAAATAAAAAAGTTTTATTTATTAAAATTAATCCTTTAAGTAAAACTCTACTAAAATCTAAACTAAAATACAATGTATTCTAAGGTTCATCATTGGCTACTTCACCAAGAACATCCATGCGCCATTGTTTCTCTATCATTTCCAATCGGTTTCTTATGGCAGCATTTTGACAGTTTCTCTTGTCACCCGTAGTAAGTCTGCTAAAAGTGGACGGTTCGTAATCTGGTTCATAAAACATCTTCCGCACATACCACGCAACTGCATCAGGAATTTCACCACCTCGCACCCAGGCACACCCAGCGAGCCCAAGAGCACCGCTAATCTTTCCATATTTCTTTTGGGGTTTGTGTGTAGCAGTATCAATTGCCTCGTGGAGTTTTGCAAAGTACGCACGGAAGAACGCAACTACATCTGCAATCTGTGCTTGCGTAAGGTTCATGTTCAAGTATTTGTGATTGAGTTCGTAAGAAGTATTTAGACAAGCGTAACCACCATTTTCATCATGCCTTGTGGCAATGGCTACAATTGCACCCACCATGTCACCTAGCAACTTGCGCGATTTTCCAGTACCAATCGGACCTACAAATACACCAAAATCGTCTCGTAGTTCTGGATGATTTTTTAGGGTAACCATGAACTTGAGAATTGGAGAAATCTCTACGCGACTGTGGTATTTGTCATTATCCCCCAAGGGTTTGCCGCTATTCAACCGTGCGAAAATCTCGGGCATCACTTCTGCATTTTTTGCAGAATTTCTGTAAATTTCCACAGTTACTTGATAAGTTTTGAATGCTTCCTGCTGTTCGGGAGGTAGTTCAACAAATGTACATCCATTCCCAATCGTCCCCGGTTCGCATGCAAAATCGCCCTTCAAAAATTCTTGAAGAGCGGTCATGCGCGTTTGACCATCCTCCACTGAATAATATTCTTCTCCGCTTGCGTCAAGATGCCGCATAAGAATAAAACCGTGAATAGGGTAATTGCTTAAAACCGAATCCACAAGAAGCTGCTTCTTGGATAAGGACCACGCTGGGAAGCGTTGGTGTGGCAACACTCTATACATTTTGTTTGTTTCTGCTGGTGTATTACCGGTTCCTCTGGCAGCAAATACTGCCTCACTAATAAAATTTCCCAAAGCAAGTTGAGTAGTTTGACGAGTGCTTGACATCCTTCAACTTCAAACGCTTAGTTTTCAAACTCTTCTTTTCCTTTCGGAGTACCCATCTTCTCTCCCCCTTGAAACATTTCAATTTTTTTTTTACTATTACTTTTCTTTACATCATTTTATTTTTTCACTGGTACCTTTTTGTTTGTTTAGCTGGTACCCTTTTGTTTGTTTAGCTGGTACCCTTTTGTTTGTTTAGCTGGTACCCCTTTTTCTTGTTTAGCCGGTACCCCTTTTTCTTGTTTAGCTGGTACCCTTTCGGTTGTTTAGCCGGTACCCCCTTTTTCTTCTTCCTCACCATCTCCTTTTTTATAAAAAAAAATATATTTAATTATAGTCAATTAAATAGTAAGAGTATACATATATATTATTTAATTATTCTCTACACAGTCTTTCTAAACACGCACGCAGATACATCATCATATTGGTTTGCTTGGAATCTTTGCTTTGCAACACACGCTCGCTGCGTGGCCTCGTCCGTCCAATAAATAGTCCATTCTTGTTTCCATCTATTTTCAGCAAGGGCAACTAGTTCTGGGGCAGAGCTATTTGCTAGGAGCGTTAGGTCTGCCTCTGCAGATTCACCCGTTAGATTCATCATATCCCAAAATCCATCTGACCCGCCTACAACAGTTACAGTTTGCCCTGAAATCAACGGAATAGTTACTCTTTCAGGTGCAACGCCGGTAATATTTCCATGCCCCAATGACTGCGACATAGCAATTTTTTCACCATTTCCATAACAAACATATATACTATCTCTCAATGTAAGTTTATTTGCTGAAATCATTTGTGTAACCTTTCCAGAATTTACAGTCCAGACGTCGCGCAATGCTATTCGGTCCTTGAGACGCTCCTGTTCCAAAGGATTATTTAGATTATGTGGAGTAGTAATATGTCCCATTGCACCATCAATAATTACTGCAACTTGACTGTCACCGCACGTACAGACTTCAACGCGGTCGTCATATATCTTTGCTTCGTAATAAGTTGTACCTGAACTTCTATGTCTTGCTTGGTGCGGTTCAAACTGTTGAACAATATATTGAAACGAGTTTTCTTTGGCCATGACAGTAGCTGGGTCAAATGACCGGAATAACTCTACAGCTGGCCAAAAACCGTGACCATCTCCGCCATAAAACCAATAGTACTCTTCATTTGTTTCGGACAACTCCTTTGATGTAAATCCAGTATAAGCACTATCTTGGTCTTTTCCCAGCCCCCTTACAGCACACTGATTATAAATACGTTTTTCTTCTACATCAGTTTCAGAGAACATCATGGTCTTTGTTTCTTTTCTATATAGTGGAGTCACTTGAATAGATTTCAATTTTTTTAAATACTTTAATTAAAATGTAATTTTCAATAAACTAAAAATATTGAGTATCAATTTACATAGTTGAGTATTAAATGGTATTAATTTTGAGTGGACACCATAAACATATGTTAAATTTATATATATATATATATATATATATGAATTGCATCTTTTGTCATGTTTTTAATGAAAAAAAATATCTTGATGTTTTTTTTCTTCTTTTAGAAAGTATATTTACTTATGGTAATTTAGATGAAAAAACCTTTATACTAGTTTATACTTCTACTTCATTTATGAATATAATTAAACTCAGTAATTTATTTAACGATGAAAAAATAAAATTTGAAATAAATGATACATGCGATATTATTGAGAATTCATATAAAGCAGTATTAAATTTTTTTAAATTACAATCTTCAAATAACTATAAAAAAATACTATACTTGGACACTAATATTTTAGTGAAGGATGATATTAATAAAGTTTTTAAAATTTGCGAAGAAGATATATTATATGTATTAGAAGATGGAAATATTAATGATAGCAATAATTATTGGGGTGAAATATTATTTGGAAATGAGATAGATAATTATAACGATAAATCAGCATTTACATGCGGAATATTATTATTTAATAATTGTGAAAAAATTGTAGATTTGTTTGATAAAATAAATGATAATATTATTAAAACACCTTATAATTTTTTGTGTCACGAACAACCATATATAATATATAATGCTTTCAAATATAATTTATATAATAATAAGATTTTAATGTCATTCGCTGTAAAAAATAATTTAGACATTCAAAGTGATAAAGTATTACATTATTTTCCTGAAGAACCTGGTATTTATTTACATAAAATATATAACATGAGTATTTTTTTAAACGGTTTATATAATTTATTTATGGAAAAAAATTTATCAAATTGTTTAACATTTGTAAGTAGAGAACGACTAGAAAATCTATATATTCAATGTAGAAAATTTATAAATACAAACTATTCTTTTGTTGAGTGTGGTGTTGGTATAGGAGGATGTTTAGCAACCATGAAGTTTGCCTCTGGAAATAATAATAAAATAATTGGCTTGGATAGTTTTGAAGGAATGCCAAATATAACAAAGGAAGATATAGGTGATTATAATAAAACATGTCCTATAACCAATTCTTGCAAACCAGGTGCAAATTTATCAGGAGGTATTGATAATGTTTATATTACTTTTAATATATTAAATCTAAATATGAATAATGTTACACTACTAAAAGGGTTTTTTCATGATACATTACAAAATCAAGAAAATATTAATAATATTGGTAAAATAGCCGTTCTTAGATTAGACTCAGATTGGTACGAATCAACTAAAATATGTTTAGAAAAATTGTATAATAATGTAATTGAAGGTGGTGTTATAATTATAGATGATTATGGTCATTTCGTAGGTGCAAAAACTGCTACAGATGAGTTTAGAGAACAAAATAATATTAAATCTCCATTAATTCAAACGGATTATACAGAACATTATTGGATAAAAAATACAAACTGTAAATAAAAGTAATAACTTACATCTTTTTATTTTAAAGACTTATTTTATATATTAAACACACTTAAATATTAAAATAATAGTTATATATCATGAAATACATAACTAGTATTATTAAAAAAATTATACCAAAACAGCTTAAAACCCCCGTTGGTAGATGGAGAATAGAAAATTGTAATACACAAATGAATAATAAAATAGATTTATCAAATGAAGACCACTGTGGTCCTTGTGGGCAGTATGCATTAGAGAAAATAGAAACAACCAAAAATAAAAATATTGATTTAAAAAAATAATATTATGTTTAGCATTTGGAATGAAAAATTTTAATCCACCTTTATGCAGTGAAAAAATTATTATAATACTAAGTTTTCATTTATCAGAAGAGAAAATTTTACAAATTTTACACCTTTTTACATTTCAAATGCCGATTTTATAATAAAATTGAAATATAAATAATAAACAAAATAGTATTTATATTTTAAGATGAGTTCAGTTCCCGAAGAAATACAACAATTACAATTAAGAATATTAGAATTGGAAAAACAAAAAAAAGAAAAAGATGAAAGTGATAAAAAAACATCAATAGACCATAATTTTAAGGTCATAAATGATTTATTAACTGAAAAGAAAACTGCGATTAATAATAATAGATATTCTAAATCAGTTCCATTAGCAAAATATTATGACCAAGAACTTGTTACACATTTAGAATCAATTTATAATATTCTACAAATTGTAGATGAAAGATTAAAAAAATTAGAAGATAAATAATCGGCGTTTCAAATGATAAAAGGTGTAATAAAAATAATTTTCATCATTTACCTCTTATTAATCAAAAACTTTATTTAAAATTACGGATAAAATTTTGTTTTACTACATTTTGTTTCGTATTTTGTTTTTTATAATAAACATGCATGTGTTTTGCCTTTTCTTTTATATACTCTTTTGCTGCTGAAATATGCTCTATTTTGTCGTATATAGGTTCACCCTTCATAAGTTTTAATAAAAAAATTCCGCGTTTTCTAGAACATCCCATACATAAGCAACCCATGTCTATATAATGGTCTCTATCTAATTCCGTCATATATTTATTTTCAACGGAAATACTAGTATATAATTCAAACTCTGGTACTGTGAATGGTTCAATTTTAACATGGGTCATCTTATTTTCCCATGACTCCAGGTATTCATTTTTCTCATTTTTTGAGTAATAATAAGACAAAGCTTCATCATCTTTTACCAAATCTAGTAAATTGCAAGGTATTCTATAGTTCTTTTTAAAATTCTTATATAATTCTCCAATAGGCTTTTTTTCCGTTTCATATTCAGAAACTATAAATATTTCAATACCAAATATATTTTTTAAAATAGTTTTCCATTCTATAGAATCCTTTAATCTAATTTTTAAAAACTGTATACCATCTTTTCTTGCCGTAATATATTTATTATTAAAATTGAAAACTTCAGGCGGCTCAATCTCATATACTGTACGATAATAGTCACTTGTAATTAAGTGAGGAAATATTTTGTTAAATCTATTAATTATTTTTTTAATATCATAAGTTTTTAAAATTTCTGGAGGAGAATTAAAATGATGCGTATCAATGTTCTCAAAAAATAAAGAAATTTTATGTTCAATCGGACTTCTGTAAATATCTATTACATAGACTTGCTTCCCCAAAAATTTGTTATAATATATTATTTCCATTACAGTTGCATCATGAATATCGTGTAAGTATTTTAACATTTTATCATTATGCAAATGTAATACATCAAATTTGCCCGCTGTATTAATACGAAAAGATGATACTAATGTTGTAGAACCAACTTTTGGAGGAGTATAAATAATAACTACATCCTTTTTTCCAAATTTATCATCATCGCGAATACCTATCTTTTTATTTGCATTATCCATTTTACTAATATACTCTTTATTGGTGTAATCAAAAAAAACCATATATTTTACTATTATTTTATTTTTGTTAATTTAACATAAATAAAATTATTATATTTCTACTTTCTCTTACATCTGCTCCTTTGCACGAGGGGGTCTTCCACGACCGCGGCCACTAGGTCCTTGGGGACGAGGTGTGGATGAATTTGCCATTGTCCATTCACTTGACTCGCGAGGACCAGCTCCTCTTTGGCGAGGTTGAGACTCTCTGGGAGGTCTAACTGACCTAGGTTGCTTAACCTCCTCAACTTCAACCTCATTCTCGTCCTTATTGTATGTCATTCGTGTTTGTCTCAATTCACGGCGAGTCTCGCACATGAGCTTACCTCCATAAATTCCACTCACCTCAGCCGCTTGATATTCATGCGCTCCCCCGGGAGTATGAGTTAAAGCAAAGGTAACATATTCCCCTTGCACTAAATACTTGTATTGTTCGCTAACAACCGAAATTCCTGAATGATGAACAAAAATATCGGAACCATTCTGGGGACCATCTGAAACTGTAATAAATCCATAACCAGCCTTATTATTAAACCACTTTACACGCCCGGTAAGGCGCTCCGTTGTTGTAACGAGAGGGGATGTACCAACTTGTTCTTTGCTTGACATTATACTTTATTATTAGTAGTATCTTTATATCCTTTTTTACATATTTTACTATATTATATCCAAAACGCAAAATTTATAGTTGCATAATCGTCTTGAATAATTCTGATATTTTTTTATTATGAATAATAATTCCTCCACCTCCTCTTTTAAATTGGGTTGTCATCCTATTTATATCTCCAATCATCACCCATCCCATTTCAGAGTAACAGAATTTACTGTGGTCGTGAGTGTACTTATAAACAATATTATTATTCCAGTGTATTTTTTGAATCATCTTACATTGATTTGTATCAATACACTGATGTCCTCTTACCCACGTTTCTGTATAGCAGCAACCTCCAAATTTTGGCAAAACGATATCTTCATATAAATCCTTGTGGTCATTGGGTGATTTTGTTGCATGGTAAAGTTCGTTATTTATTTTATAAATATTTGATGTTTCATGTTTATAGTTTTTTCTATATTCATCGCAATTCACATTTGTAATATAAATAGCAGGATGCATAATAAAAAGCTGCTTCATTATATTTTCTAGATGCTCAATATCTATCTTTATGAAAATAAAAGACTGGCCATATTCTAATTCAGAATGATTTATTTCTGGAAACTCGTTTGTTCCATTAAATTCTGTTGGAAATTTTGGCACGGAATGAATAAGCCATGTTACGACACGGTTATTCCAAGCAATTATACCCTTTGCATGTGCGCCGGTACTTATAGTTTTTATAGGTGTTTCATCATTATATACAATCCAATGTTCAAGGTGAAGGTCCTTGTAGAGATTTTTTAAAACTTTATTAACATCTTCATTGCATTTCCATTCAAAAGAAGTGGACTCGTTTGCATGAAAACATGTTGTCCCATGTGGAATCTTCAATACTATTTCATATTCACATAAAGATTTGGAGGTTTCATCCAAAGGATTGATTACTGCGTGAATATTTGCATCTTTATTTAGACAATAGCTGTAGCAGATTCCCATTCTTATACTTGTTTATTTAATTTAAATATACATATTATAAATCAGTTTTCTTTTCAATAAAAAAATATGAATATCCTATTAATATTAGAAAAATTTTTTATAACTATAATAATATTTATATAAATATTCTAAATAGATATTTAATATTTAATAAACTGAATTGTATTTACTATTATACATGTGAAACGCAAGACTAGTTTTTGCATCTGCAATCCTTGAAAGTTCCACAGTTTCAAATTCTTCATTTAATGGATAAAATTTTAGTCTAATTTTTTCATTTGAACCTTCTTCGCCGTATTGTTTATTCTTCATAGTTTCAATTGTGTCTGATGTAATAGTTGGTCTCCATATTGCGAGATGTACATTCTCATCGCATCCACCAGCGGATAATGAAAATTTTCCAATGGACACAAACTCCTTGCTACTTTCGTCAAGATCAAGACCAGTTTCTTCTTTAATTTCTTTCTTTAAAATTGCGCTAACAGCAGCGGAACCTTTGTGTTGGTCAAACATTCCTGCAACGATTTCCTCCTTATATCCTCCTGTAGGAATGCGCGGCTGTTCAGTGAGTAAGACCCATTGCTTTTGATTTTCATCCGTTGCAATAATAAGAACCGCGCCACAATCACCCCTAAGAAAGACAATACTATCAATAGGTTCTCCAAGTTTGGTGTAAACTTCGCACTTGAATTTCAAGAATCCCAGCTTATCGGGACATGACATCGGCCCAAAGAAATCTGCATCTGTGATGGTAATGGTTCTCAAGTCAAATTTATCTAGTTGAAACTCATCAAGCCAATTTACAAACTTGGGCGCCACGCAGATGGTTTCAAAAATTGGTCTTATGTGGGACATATGTGTTGTAATCTTTACTCCTCTGTACACAAACTCACATTTCTTAAGATGTGAATTGTAAAATTGTATTGCACGAGCATAAACATACTTTGCAAAGGTTTTGCCGTGTACCGCGGCAATCTTCATATACGCAAAACATAGATTCACAATAAATACTAAAGTACTGTGAAAATCAAAAGCATTTGTTGTCATCATTATAGAACTCTAATGGGTGGCTTGTTATTTACTTTTATTATAAAGCTGGTTTCAATTTTTTATATTATTGTAAATGATATAAAAATATAATGTTATAATATAATAACAAAATTAGTTATGGTTAAATTTTGTAGAGACCCATATCCCAAAAAAGATGAAGGAACCTATTCATGTTATTTTGAAAAATACTCTTTTCCATTGAGTAGTTTTCAAAAATTTGCAATTGAAGCAATTGTTGAAGGACATCATTCTCTCAGCTGTGTGCCCACTGGTTCAGGAAAGACAATGCCAGCCCTCTTTGCAATTGATTATTTTACAAGTAAAGGTAAGAAGGTAATTTATACAAGCCCTATTAAAGCCCTTTCCAATCAAAAATATCATGAGTTTACACAGAAATTTCCGCATATTAGTATTGGACTGTTAACCGGAGATATTAAAAATAATCCAGAAGCGGATGTATTAATTATGACTGCAGAGATTTTACAAAACACTTTATATAGAAAAAAGCAAAATCATAGCACTGTAGGTATTTCCAGTTCATCATTGCTTATGTTTGATATGGATTTTGATACGGAACTTGGCTGTGTTATTCAGGATGAAATTCATATGATTAATGATGCAGAACGTGGTCATGTATGGGAAAGTATTATTTTATTGTTACCACAACATATTCAGATGGTTATGCTTTCGGCGACTCTTGACAAACCAGAAAAATTTGCACATTGGATTGAAACCAGAGGCAATCAAACAGATTGCAATGAGAATAAACAAGTTTATTTAGCAACATCTAATTTTCGCCATGTTCCATTAACGCATTATAGTTTTATTACTTGCAATAATGGAATTTTTAAAGCAGTAAAGGAGAAAACACTGGAAAAAGAAATAAGAAGCACGATAGATACATTACATATTATTCAAAGCCCAACTGGTGAATTTCAAGAGCAAAATTATCATAAAGTTAAAAAAATGTTAACATTATTTGAACAAAAACAAGTATATGTTAAGCGTTCTCACGTATTAAATCAAGTCTGTAAATATATGGTTGAAAATAATATGTTACCAGCCGTTTGTTTTATTTTATCAAGAAAACAAATTGAAGCAGCGTGTAAAGAAATTACTGTTCCACTACTGGAAGATGATTCCAAGGTTGGATATATTGTCCGAAAAGAATGCGAACAAATTTTGCGAAGTAAGCTTCCAAATTACCAGGAGTATTTGGAACTACCTGAATATCTTGAAGTAATTCGGCTTCTTGAAAAAGGTATTGCTATCCATCATAGTGGTGTTATGCCTATTCTGAGAGAAATTGTTGAAATATTATTTGAAAAGGGATATATTAAATTTTTATTTGCAACAGAAACCTTCAGTGTGGGATTAAATATGCCAATTAAAACTGCTATTTTTACGGATGTTAAAAAATTTGATGGGTCTGTAAGAAGAATGCTATATCCACATGAGTATAATCAAGCATCTGGGCGAGCCGGACGGCGCGGTCTTGATACAGTTGGACACGTAATCCATCTCTCAAACCTATTCAGAGACATTGAATTGTCTGAATATAGAACAATGATGCAAGGAAAACCTCAAACGCTTACTAGCAAGTTTAAGATTTCATATCATCTACTATTAAATTTAATAAGTATAGGCAATCAAAATTTTGTAGAATTTTGCAAACGTTCAATGATTCAAGATGAAATTGATGCATCCTTGGGAAATTTATATAAACAAAAGACAGATTGTGAAAAAGAAGTAGATGAGATGAATCAAACAATGATACATAATAGAACTCCTTTTGATGTCGTAAACAGATATATTGATTTAATAGAAGTTCGCGCAACATCAGTAAATAAGAAACGTAAAGATGCTGAAAAAGAAATACAAGCTATTCAAAATACATATAAATTTATTGACTCGGATAAGGAACGCATGCTTTCATTTCATAAAAAGTGTCAAGAACTAGAAGCTATTCAAAATCATTTTATATTAACAGATACATTTCTTAACACGAGTGTACAACTCATTTTGGATAAAATGCAGATAGATGAGTTCATTTCCAGAAATTCGGAGGGGTTCTTTGAATTAACTCTCTCAGGTGCAATCGCTTGTCAATTGAGAGAGGTTCATTGTTTGGTATTTTCAGAGTTGTGTAAAACCAACACGTTTGACCAATTTGATACAAAACAACTGATTGCAATATTTAGCTGCTTCACAAATATAACTGTTAGCGATGAACAAAAATCATTCAAGCCAAATAGTAAAGATAAGTCAATCAATGCAATAATACTTGATATAGCGAAACAATATGAAGATTATCAAGAATTTGAATCCCTGAATAATGCTTCTACAGGAATTGATTATACAATTCATTATGATTTAATAGACTATGTAATTGAGTGGACCGAATGCGAATCAGCAATGCAATGTAAAGTGCTTTTGCAGAGATTAGAATCTCAAAAAGGGGTTTTTCTAGGAGAGTTTGTCAAAGCCATCACAAAAATAAATAATATTTCATGCGAGGTGGAGAAGGTTGCTGAGATGATTGGAAATATGGCACTCCTAAGTAAATTAAAGGAAATCCCAGAACTAACATTGAAATTCGTGGCAACCAACCAGTCTCTCTATGTATAGTCGCACTGTCGCGGACTTTCTTATGGGTTGACGAATAACCTTATCAATATTATTCAGACCATTTATGGTCTTTCAAAACACTAAAGGAATTAAATATATTGTTTCTCAGTAAGCCGGGAAAAAGGGAAAATAAAAAGTTGCAAAAGTACCCTGGGTTCCAAAAATGGACAAAAATAAATGTCCATTTTTCAATAGGGCCGATATTTTACGGAAAAAACACTAAATATTTTCCCTTATGGTCTCCATGGTTTGAGTCACAGAAAAAATAATTCTAATTTTGTGAGCATAAAATTTTTATATTTTTTGCAAAAATAATTTAGGGGATTTTTCTGTTAATAGATTATTAACAGAATGTTAACAGAAATAGCAAAAAAATCCCCTGACGATAAGGAATTTTATGAATGTGTCAACTGCCAACTCATAACTCGTAACAAAAAAGATTTCAAAAAACATCTTCTAACAAAAAAACATCAAAAAAACCAGGAATTAACACATTTGGGACAAAAAATGGTATATTTGTCCCCAGAGCATATATGCAGTGCATGTAAAAAGAGTTATAAATCACGAGTCGGGTTATGGAAACATAATAAAATTTGCATTCCAATTGTTGAAGAGCCAGTAGAGAATACAAATAATAATGAATTTAAAATGTTGTCTGAATTGTTTAAGATGCAAATGAATGAGAATAAAGAATTAAAGGAACTGATTGTTGAACAGAATAAGCATATGATTGAGTTATCCAAAGATAGAAATACAATTATTCATAATACAACCCACAATAATACGAATAATTTTAACTTACAATTTTTCTTAAACGAGCAATGTAAGGATGCACTCAATATTATGGATTTTGTTCATACTATTAAATTACAATTGAGCGATTTAGAATTAGTTGGCAGATTAGGGTATACGGAAGGAATTAGTAAAATATTTATACGCGGGTTAAAGGAGCTAGATATTTTTAAGAGGCCAATACATTGCAGTGATTTGAAGAGAGAAACATTGTATGTTAAAGACAAGGATGCATGGGAGAAAGGAAATGGTGAAAATCCAACAATCAAACAAGCCATTAATTGCATAGTAAACCGAAATATAAAGCAAATACCTCAGTGGAGAGAAGAAAATCCAACTGCAGAAGATACAGAAACTAAAAAACATATGGATTATATTCATATTTTACATGAGTCTATGGGAGGCTCTTCACAAGAAAGCGACGAAAAGAAACATAATAGAATTGTTAGAAATGTTGCAAAGGAAGTGGTAATAGATAAAATGAAATAAAATACTAGTATAGTATAGTAAAGTAAACACATGAGTTGGATTCGTAATCTAACCAGTCCTCAATGGTTGGTGTATGATAATAATAACAATATTTTATATGTTTCAAACAGAATCAGTGGAACAATTAGTAAAATATGTGTATCTACTGGAAATGTTGAGCAAAATTGGATATATGGGCTTACCAGTCCGTATGGTTTAGCAATACATAATAATTATTTATATATGGCGGACATGATGTCTTCAAGTATTCTACAAATAGATATGGAAAAAGGCATAATCAATAATAAAACGTGGGCAGTTATTGAACCATATTTCCCAAAGCATCTGTGTATTAATAATAATATTATGTATGTTTCTTGTCCAAATTCAAATACTATCTGTAAGATTCAAATAGATAATGATAGCAACGCTTCTATAATAGAAAAAGAATGGATTTCAAAGTCAAGTGGTCTTAGAACTCCAAATGGAATTACGTGCGATAATAATGGATATTTATATGTTTCAAATTATGACAATAATACTATTAGTAAAATAAATATGACAACAAGTGAAATAGAAGTTTATTGGGTTTCATCAAATTTACTTGACCAACCTACGGGTATGTGTGTATTTAATAATTTTATTTATATTGTTAATGAGAGATGTGGTTCGTTGTGTCAAATAAATATTGATAGTAAAGTGGTTACAAATTCTGTTTGGGCGTCCAATATGTGCAATCCAATAAGTGTAATACATGATACAGTAAATACAATATATATTTCTTCCAATGGAGACCAATCTATTTATAGATATAATATTATAAATGATGTTGTTGAAATGTATACAGAAAATAGAAAGGTTTTAGAAGAAATGCAAATTCCGAATAAAATAAAAGTACCAAATATGATTCAGAATAATCTGAGTTCTATTTATAGAGAAATCGCAGATGTAGCACCTAATTCTTTGGATATAAGTATTTCATCCGAAAAAACTCTTGAGAAATTAAATTTGATTCAAGAACAGTTAAATTTAATATATGAAAAGCTGAATATAATGAATCAATCAAGTTCTGAAATCAAATCAGAAAAAGAAATAGAGAATAACCAAGAAAAAGACAGCCAAAAAAAAATAGAAAAATCGCAATCTAAGAGTATAGTCACTATTAAAAAAAATCTTCCACATAATAAACCGCTTATGGATTTGAAAGTAAATAATATTTATCCCCACAAAGGACATTTTACAAATAAACACATCAAGCTTACTTATAAAATAGTAAAGTTATAGCATCTGTAATTGCAATCTTATTTTCTTCTTGAAATTCTCTTCATTATGAAACAGATATAATTTATATTTATGTATGTCGTAATTTGAAATATTTTCTCTGATAGTAATTCTGGATGCCATTTTTAATTCAGGTAAATATACAATATATTGAAATAAACCATCATTGCGTATTATTTTATCAAATGCATAACCATTATATAACTGTTCCATAATTTCGGGTGTTGTTGAGCATAAATGAAGCAAATTGCAATCATTTTGTACTCTACGTATAGACCTCATGGTTGTGTTAATATATTCTAGGTCTAAAATCCATTTTTCATAAAATTGTTGCGCATGTTCCGACAGTTGTATAATTCCAGTGTTTTGTTGAAATTGAATGATATTCAACAAATCAACTAATCTACGAATGGGGGATGTAATATGAACATATGCATCCATTTCAAGCAAGTCATGTGAGATAGTTTGTTCGGGTTGAAGAGAATTTGCATCAATATATTGGCCAGCTGAACTATTCCATATCTTGATAAACTTTCCAACGTCTTCAGGCAAGTCTTCTGGTATAGAAACCTCTTTGTTCATAATCGTAGAACGAAAGATTCCGTTTTGTTTAAGAAGAAGATTTTTTGCACAGTGATAGTTCATAAGAATCATTAAATAACACACTAATTCATGACTGTTTCTAACGTTATTAATATATTTATAGTTTCTGGACAGTCTTTTAGTGACTTCAAATAAATGATTATACACTGGATGAGATAATAGCTTGGCTTCTTCGTAACAATAATTTTTACTCACTCTTATTTTGCAATTTGAATATTGTATGTCAGTAATAGTATAATCCGATGGTTCAATAAACAAATCCATTACAAATGCAATTCTCGTATGTTTTTCTTGCAAACTACATAAACAATCAGATAAAATAGTAGGCAGCATAGGACGCTTTCTATCTGGTAAGTAAATCGTGGAAATCCTTCTAGAAAAGGAATCCCATAAATTAAGGACATCCATCCAGATAGTGACATTAGAAATGTATATACTCAATAATTTTTTACCATTGTCAAGGTCACGAATACTAAATGCATCATCAAAATCCAAGCTGTTTGGTGGGTCAATCGTAAAAATAGTCCATATCGTTTGGTCCGTTCTATCCTGAATCGCCGGAAATCGCTTACTGATTGTATCAATAAAAGCATCATGTGAATGATTCTTTAATGCCTTGGAAGTATCCTTGGTAAACTTTTGAATGGATGCATTCAAACTTTTACAATAAAGCTGATATTCATAAAAATTATTTAACTCATCCACACTGCCAATCATTTGCGAAATAACTCCATGCGGATGTTTATCAGCCCAATCTACAAAATTGAATGTAATATATTGGTTGATAAACACCTTTGAAAACCCTACATGTTTCATCTCATATGAAATAAGAAATGTAGGAAGTCGTCTATCATCTGGAATACATTTATATAATAGTTTACCAGAACCATTGCGACCATAAGTTTTATTTCCTTTTAGAATCATCACTCCCGGAATATTTTTTGTTGACCGAAGTCCGGAATGCAATAATGTAAAGGGTCCCAAAGAAAATATATCATTTGCAAATAATTTATATTCGGCTGGATTTACAGTAATTGCACTTGTTTCCTTAAAATTATTTACTGTTAAATAGCTCCATTGCGTATAGTTTCGGTCTTCAACCAGTACCTTGTAAATATCTGACATGCAATAGAATGGTGTTGATATTGTTGTATAATAATATAAAGAACGCTTTAACCGTTTATATTATAATATATTTGATGACACCACCCCAGTTGTCGTCTCATGTGCTACAACTTCGTTATCTTCTTCACCTTCTGAAGCAGGTTCTTTAAGTTCTTTTTTATATATATTATCTTGGGATACGGAATTCTTATTGAGTTCTTGGATATCGTGTTTTTTTGCAACCTCTCTCTTAATATTCTGTAATTGAAGAGCGTGCATTGCAATATGTGGAGTAATGGCTGCATTATTCATATATGTTCTATACTTGAAACAAGCAATACTAGAGTCCTTATCAAACTGAATACTATACCACCAATAGGCGGGTATATGAATTGTTTTTCCAGGTAGCAGAATTACTTCTAAACATTTAATCTTATCAAAATCAGCAGAATACTGTGGCTGGACATTCCATGGATTTACAGGTGAACGAAATTCAAAGTTTTCGTAATCGCGAACAGGATATAAGTATTTGGAATTTTGTGGAGGTGCTAATTTTACGGTAATCTTTCCTTCAGTGACAAGAAAGAAATTGCGATAATTAATTTCAAATCTAAAAGGTGTCTTAACATTTTCTGACCCCAATAAAATATCATAATTACAGTTAGAAACCATAGGAGGCCTAATAAATTCGTCGTTGTATTGCATGTGTTTTACAACTCCTGTTTCTTGGAGAAACTCTGAATTATTTTCTGAAAAATATGTACTTTCTTTGTCACCATCAAATAATTTTTTCGCAGAATGCAATGGGAGAGGCATATATATTTCACTGCTGTAATCAGTATTTAGTGCATTTCTTATTTTGATTTCAAAAGCATGATAGTTATTCATGATGGAAGAAATAGAGACATGCTGAAGAATATTGGCATTCTCAAAATCAAATAAAACAGGTTGCCTTAAATCACATATTTCATCCATTTTATCTTTGGATGCCATATCCAATTCATATACTTCTAAATCATTGCTGGTTTTTAAATGAAACTGTACATGAAGATAAATAAATAATACTATACAAAATACAAAAAATGCGATGAATAGTCTTAACATAACTAATAAAAAAATATAGTTTTTTTTTATGAATTATACTCATATTCTTTAACGGATTGTCATTAAGTATGGATTGCCTTTTCCTAAAGAGAGCTGAACTTTGGGACGTCTAATTGCATTCAAATACATATTATAGTTATACAATGTAACTGCAATGTAGGCTGGTGATATCTCAGAACCAAAACGAGCACCAAAAAGCCGTTGACCAAAATAGTTTGTCATTTCTATACGTAAATATTTTATTTTTAATAAAAATTTATATTATAAACGCATTTAATCGTCAATTTTTGGCGCCATATAAAATGCAATAAAACTTTCATTTCCTAAATCATAGTGAATTTTCAACGGATATTCATGACTTATAGAAAAATGTATATCTGCTGAAAGCTTTGTGGTAACACACATTTTATGAATATAATGTAGACTATACGACATGCAAAGCTCATCTCCTTCTGATATTGAAAATTCAGATAAGTCGTCCATCGGAATATGCACTATCATCTCTCCACCAATTCCCTTAGTTCCAACGTGAATTGCCTCTTCATTGCATTTGATATTAATGACATTACCAAAATTAGATAATTGTGAAACAAGTTCACCCATTTTCTTTGCCAAAATTGTAAATTCCGCATCATACTCCACAAGAGGAATATCTAATAAATTATTATCTATATCCAGCAATGGCAAGGTAAAAAACTTGTTAAAGTCTCCCTTTGTTTCTTCTACATTTGCAATTAATTGAATAAGAATTACGTCGGAATCTTCTTGGTATTCAATGAAAATAGTTTGTTGCTCTTGAACCATAGAGAGAATAGTGTGGAAAAAGGTAGAATAGACACTCACTGTTATAGAAGTATCTTGTCCTAACTCATATGTATCAAACCATCCGGATAACATAGTCATATCAAATAAACAAACATGTGACGCATCCATTCCTTGAATATACATTTTTTCAGGATGAAAAAATATAGTTATTGCTGAAGAGCATGACCTAAGAACTTGAAATAATGAGACAAACAATTGTTTTTTTTTTGTATCAGAAATAGATAGACGCATTCTCTGTTACTATTATAACGATTGTAGTATTTAATACTATTTTTATCTATACTATTTTTTAACACACATGTTATTTTTTAACATATATATCTTATTCATTACAGAATAATGCGTGTACTTTTTTCTGCCAATCATGTTGAAAAACCGGAATATTTTTCTGAAGAATATTTTGTACAGGCAGCCAGCAATACGTTGTTCGCCTAGACTCAGGCGATTGATTAAACAACGAATCATTATAAACAGTCAACTCATTTCTAAGAAGAACCTCCTCTTTAGGAATGAATGCAAGAATTTGAGGAATAATAACAGAAATATCTCTAGCAGGAATAATAGATTCCATGATTTAAATAGTATTGATATTAATAATCAAGGAATAACAGTATTTCAATTTTTTTACATAAGAAGAAAGTCTTTATAAATTCCAATTTTAAACATGTGAAAATAATTTCATAATATTCTCCTTTTCCAATTCAATAATAAACGCCTTGTTATCATTTATGCCGACGGATACAAAAATTCTCTCATTATATTTGCAAAGAGAACATGCGAACTCTATATAGGAATTTTTAAAAAATACAAACTCTTCGGATACAGACACTAACTTTGTTTTCATGTTTAAGATAATCCATCTATGAATCGTTTTTTCTCCATTAACATGAATTAAAAATAAACAATCATTTTCATTGATATCTACTCCATTTGTTGAACCGTGATAACCTTGTAAAATTTGACTAGTAGTGTCATCTAATCCAATTTCTTCAAGTTCATTTACTTCAATAGATTTAATTTGAAATGGAGACATACTATATAACACCTTATGGGTATTTGTAGTTTTATCAAAATAAGGCATCCAATTTTTTTCATCAGTTTCATTTGGTTCACATGATACAAAATTTGTTACTTCATGATTTACAAGTTCAGCTTTAAATACAGCAGGTTTTCCACCGACATGTAATTCTGGAACAGTAACTAAAATGTCATTTTCAGTAATAAACCGAATATCCTCCATACCTTTCCAAAATGCATTGTGAACCGGCAGGTTATAGTTGTGTTGTAATTCATGATATTCAAAGGATTCAATATCTAATTTATCATTGTTTTGAATAGAACCTTTTAATTCATAGTAAGTTGAAATAGATCGGTGACTATTATATACGACATAGTTTTTTGATTTAAATTTTCTATAATTCACACATCTAACTAAAATAGTAGTAGATCCATCGTCCTCAATAAACATAGATGGATTCATTTCTAAATAATTATTCACATCATTATATTTATCTATAAAACTTATTTCCGGTACAAGAATTGGAATAATATCTTTCTTAACACATATATGCATAATATAGTTACATGAAAGAAATTATTTAAATAATATTTCCGAATATGAATTAGTTTTCCTGAATTAGTTTAATTTTACTCAATGTTTTTTTATCAATAAACACGGAGACCACGCTAAATAGTTTTGAAAAAATAAAGGGTGCATTATAAATATAGCAAGTTTCTAATGTATCAGGAAAGGTCTGTTTCAGAACCTCAGACAACTCCTGGATGAAAGAGTAATATTTTTCAATATGCAGCAAAGTAATAGAAGACATATTTACATGAAACGTCAATGTATTTTTATCTTGGTCATGACCTTTTATCATTGTTTCCATAATAGAAACAATATATTGAATAATAAACTGATAGTTTTCTTTTGTCGCAATAAATTTAAAATATCTATAGTCCAACACTATTTGATTATCTATGACAAAACATAACTTTGATAAAAGTTCCGTAAGACATATTTTTATTATATTTTTTTTCGTATTCTGTAAAGGTTCATTTTTTGAAAAATGATTATGTAGACTTCGTTGAATAGTGGTTTCTTCCTTCATACTCTCAGAAAGTGATATATTCATAAAGTATAAATATAATATATTATAGATATTTACACTCTTTTCTTGTTAATTTTCTTTAAATAATTATTTATATACTAAATATATATATATGAAAAGCAGGAGATTTAGAAAAAATAAGAATAAAAAAAGAACAAGAAAAAATAGAACCATGCGAGGCGGTTTAGCTACACTTTTTAATGCTATAAGGGAAAGGAGAAGTGATGATGCAATGAATATACTACAAACTATTCACGCTGAACGTCCAGAGGAAGAGGTCAAACAAATAATAAACAGGTTAAATGGTGAAGGGTATTCTGCTTTGTCTTATGCAATTGATAATAGACTTTATGATGTCATAATGGAATTATTAAGATATGGCGCAGATATATCAGATTTAGATTCAGACGACCCGAGTGTTGTAAATGAAGTAAATAGCCTTTGGACAACTGCAATAGATAATGAAAATATACCGTTGTTAGAATTGTTACTACAACGTGATGATATTGTAACAAATGCATGGCTAGATTATACTTTGCATCGTTATGAAAACCACCCTAATAGTGAAAATGGAAAAATAATCAAAGGCATGATAGGGAACAAGTTAGATAGTTTGGGTAGATTGCCAAAAGCAAGTGCAAATAATTCAACGGATATGAATGAATTTCTGCAAACATGGAGGACAAGCAAACCCATTGGACTAGTAAGACATACTTCTGCCGTAGGGGTTCAACCACTTTCTGATACACGAACCGAAGTAAACCTTGACCATGAAGTTTTGCATGGCAACGAAGAAGATTTGCTTTTGCCTAATGAATTTGACATACCTGTTCGTCACGAATATGACCCATTAGACCGTCGTTATGTATTACCACAAGCTGGTCTAGAACCGGGTTCCGGCGAAACTCATTATATAGATAGAGCTGTTCCTATTGCAAGTCAACGAGTAAGAACCAGACCATGGCAGATTGGGCTGGAACATAATCCAAATGAAACTTTTTGGAACGGAGGACCAAACTGGTTTGATAGACCAACACCGCGGGTCAATGAGGAAGAGGCGATCCCACTTGTTCCGATTACGCCAAGAACAGTTGAAAAAGTTGATGTAGCTGTTCCTTTGGGTGGCAAAAAAGGTAGGTCCACACGATCTAGATTGAAAGGTAAAGGTAAAAGAAGGAATACAAGAAGAAAATAATAAAACGATAAAATAATAAAACGATTATTGGTAAGGTATGATTATTTATAAATGATTTATAAGTATAAATAATCTATATAAATTTACGTATGTTTATCCATAGGCTGCCCTCATTTCTGAATAAGTCATATGCCTGCCTGTCTTTTCAATGAACTCTTCTTCACCCTTTTTCATTATTTCTAAAAGAGATTTTTCACACAATTTATTTGAAAGCATCTTAAGTTCTTCCGCTCCCTTTTTCTCAATTTCTTTTAAAATAGAATATGTGTCTATTTCTTTCTTGTTCATTTCCTTCTTGTCTATTTCTTTCTTGTCTATTTCTTTTTTATCCATTATACTTAAGAACCATCTAATATTTATATTCTTTCAATTTTAAATATCATTTTCTTCCAAGACAACTTCTGTTGATTGTATCTGGGTTTGAATTAGCGTTTGAGTATCTTCTTCATTTGTTCCTTTGTTAGCTTGTTCAATAGTTTGTTCACTAGTCTCTTCAACCGATGTGTTATTTCTCTCCACAATTGTTTTCTTTATGAGCATTTCGGATAACTGTTGGTTTGTTTGCATAGTAAACGATTGTAATTGCAATAGTGAAGTTTTAACATTTTCTATATCATTATCAATTTTTTCAAACTTTTCTAAAGGAAGTGTTGGTGCATTCGTTGGTATCTTTTGCAAATCTTGCTTTAACGTGAGTTGTCCCTTTTCAAGAGCTTCTAAGCGTTGAATAATATTGAGAAAAACGGCGTCATCCACAATTCGCGCATTTTCACCTAAACCTTGAATGCTGGTTGAACCACCGTCTACTGGCATGTTTTGCAGTATTTGTTCAACCCGTCCTAATCTCAAAGTAATTAATCCAATCGCATCTGAAACAGACAATTTAACTGGTCCAGTTTGTTTTACATTGCCATTCTGTTGGAGTTGTTGCTGTTGTTGGTTATCAGCACCACCGGCTCGTCTTGATCTCGCCGCAGCATTTGATCTTGCACTACTCATGTATAAATTATTATTATCTTAATAAAATAAATATAATAACGCAAATATCACTTTAATTATTATATATTCTTTAATCTAATTTTTAAGTTTATAATTCATATTTATGCAATGATATTTATGCAATCATATCCATATTTATTGGCTCATAACTTTTATAATCGGATAATACAAAATCATTTATTGTATAATCATTTATATTTTCTCTCACCTGAACTATTGAGAGACGAGGGAAATCAAAAGGTATATTTTTTAATTGTGACTGGATAGGTTCAATATGACTTTCATAGACGTGAACATTCCCCATAAAATAAATAAATTCATGAGCTTCTAACCCACAATGTTTTGCAAGTAAATGTGTTAAAAAACTATAAGATGCAATATTAAATGGTACACCTAAACACAAATCAGCACTGCGCTGATAAAGAGCACATGATAACTTATTTCCATTATGAACATGAAATTGACACAAAACGTGACAAGGAGGCAATGCCATTTCATGTATTTGACATGGATTCCAGGAAGACATGACTAATCTGCGAGAATTACGTTTTGTAGGGTCTTTTAAAGAATCAATCATTGTTTGAAGCTGGTCAACCCCCTGACCCATATAATCTGTACTACAATCAATATAAGGTGCATTAAAAAAACGCCATTGATGACCATAAATTGGACCCAAATCATCAACCGGTCTATCATATAATCCTCTATCATCTAAGAAGTTGCGTGATGAATTTTGGTCCCAAATATGCACACCTTTTTGATTTAGTGTTTTATTATTTGTATTACCACTAATAAACCATAATAGTTCTTTCAAGCATGTTTTCCAAGCAACTTTTTTTGTTGTCAAAATAGGTACGACACCATTTGAAAGTGAAAATCGCATTGATTCTCCAAATTTACTATAAGTTGTGCCATTTCTACCTTGTTCAACGTTCCCTTCGGCTATAATTTTTTTAACCATATCCAAATACTGTATTTCTTCGTGTTGCAAAGAAGATTTAGACATGAACTATATATTCTGTAGTCTTTAAATTGTATAACTATTCTACGATTGTTTAGGAAGACCTGTAAAAATGAATAAATTTAATTTCTTTTTATAAAACATATGGACAGTCTTGACGAATCAAAATTATCATCAAAATTAGGGTTTTTCAAATATATGTTTAATTTTGATGATACTACAAAAGCAGAATTATTAAATATAACGCAATATGCGATGATTGCGATTATACCGATTGTTATTTTAAATAAGTTAATGCAACGATTTGTTCCAGAGGCGCAAGAAGAAAAAGGTAGTTTTGAGCTTTTAGCGGAAGTAATCATTCAAATAGTTGTTATGTTTATTGGTTTATTTTACATACACAGAATAACTGTTTATATTCCAACTTATAGTGGCACCAAATATCCAGAGTATAGTGTGACCTTTATTATTTTAGCAGTATTAATCATCATAACTAGTTTGCAAACAAAATTGGGTGAAAAAATAAGTATACTTTTTGAAAGAGTTTCAGAGTTATGGGAAGGCAAATCTGCTGATGATAAGAAAAAAAAGAACAAAGGAAAAGGAAATGTAAAAGTTTCTCAGCCTATTTCGGGACAATCGCAGAATCAAATGCCAAGTAATGCTTCAGCCATGGCAAACTCATTGTATAGTCAAGGTTCTACATCTATTAGTAGTTTACCTACGGAACCTGTACAACAAAATGCACCGGACTATAATGCAATGTATAGAAATGATGCCACACCAATGCCTGGAGCGGCCACACCAGGTGACCCATACGGAGGCATGATCATGGCTGCAAATGAGGTTCTAGGTGGCAGTGCATTTGGTGCAAATTGGTAGATAATTTTTATCCAACCGTTAAAAAAATTGAAACAAATTATATGAAAGTTAATATAAATTAAATATATAGATGCAAGACTGGAAAACAGTTACATTAAATAAAATGGGCACAAAGCAAGTGAAGCCCGTTGGCCCACAAATTAATCCATTGGAAAAACGTGCCAGATTGCTGGATGCATATAATGCTGGCCCTGCCCCCAAGATAGAAAAGGTTTCACCAGAAGATAAGAGAGACATTACTCAGTTGCGTATCCTTAAAAGAATGACCCAGAGTGAATTGGATAAACAATTGAATCTGAAAAAGGATACAATTAAAACAATTGAAAATGGAACCCATGAAAAGAATAAGCAGCTCATTCAAAAAATTAAGGCGTTTTTAACTAAGGTCTAAGCAAAAATATAAGCAAGAATATAATAATTACATCAATTTAAATCCATTTTAATAGATTAATCTATACTATAGATTATATTTATAGTAATGGTGAACATGGAATTATTGTTAAAAGCATTAGATAATGAAGAAAATGAAAAGTTACTTGAGTTAACTACCAAAAAAATCAATCAAACTAAATCAAATATGATAAAAGAATTAATGTTACCGGCACCTGTGACAAAAGAAATTTTAACAAAATTAAAACACTACATGTATATAGATGAAATGAATGAGCTGCGTTATGGAGCCTTTCTTAGATGGATAAATATAGTAGACCCAAATAATCTTTTTTTATCACCAGGTGGTATTTTATGTGAAATTAATATTACAGAAAATGGGATAGTTTTAGTATGTAAAAACTTTGCACATAAATACTATCAATTAAAAATGGATGAATGTTTACTATTCCAAAAACTATCCACACAAGAACTGGTTTTGTTATCAGCATTGGACCATCTTGAGAAGAAAACATAAAAACTAGAAAACTAGAAAAACTGGTAACAATAACTATTATTATGTTACTTTATAAATAATAAATTTAAACAGATAATTTATTATTTAATATGGCCTATTTGCATCATTACCAGTTTATTGAAAAAGAAAATCAAAAAATAATAGGAAACACATATTTAATTAGAAAACAATATTTTTATGGAAATAGAATGCAGACAACTGTATTTATTGCAAAGTTAATAGATATAAAGTATAATAAAGATATTACACATAATCACTCGCTTATTCATTACTATTATTTTGACTATTGTTACGAAATATATAATAATGCAATGTTATTAAGCGAACATTATAAAATTCCATACACTGTATCTTATGTTCCAGATTGTAGTCATATAAATTTATTTCCTACGCAATTTTATAAAAAAATACCTATCTGTGCATCTTTAAGAAAGGAAATACACACATATTCATTTAAAAAAGTTAAAAATGAATTTGAAAAAAAAACACGTATTCCAGAATCTTTATTGACTTGTTTAATAGAAGAGTATCTTTAATAATGTTTTTTTGTTTTACAGTTGCGAAATAATCCAGGTATAAATTTACCAGAACGTATAATGTTTATTTCGTGCAAGGAAAGTTTTTTTTTAATAGTAGATACCAATTTTTTTCCTTTGTAACAAGAAATACTTTTATGACCTTTTCCATTCTTTATGATTACATGGCGTATTGTTTTTTTATTATCATGTTGACACATATGACTATTTTTATAGTGAAATGTCTTTCTCTTGTTATTTTTATTCTTGTACATTCTTTTACCACCTATTTGCTCATCATAGTCCTTTTGTATTGGACCACCTTGTGTATAAAGTTGAGCTTCTTCTTTTTCTTGCATTTGAACAATGCTATCTTCTTGATTATTAACCATATTTTATATATATATTGTTATTAAATTATTTACCTTTTATTTTGAATATTAAAGCTGGTTTATCCATTTTTTATTCAAAACAGCATCTACACTTTCTAAAGCGCCCTCAACCCATCCTTGATGCAACGCAACAACTTCACCAACAATCAACACTCCTGGGATTGGATGTTGAGCATGTTTCAAGAAAACCTTGCGATTAAGATATTCACTTGTATGCAACGGTTCATAATAATGAGTACCAATCTGCCAATAATAGTCCTTTATGGAAAGTAACTCCAAACAATGGTTTGGTAATCCGATAGATGTTTCAAGCAAGCGCTCAAAAAACTCTCTATTTTCAAGAGTATTTTTTAAATATGGTTGCAATATTCTTGCGCTATTATTATCAGAGTATGCAATCATATAAACACCCTTCTTCTTGTCCATTGGAATTATTTTTTGAAGAGGTCCTGGAACAATAGTTTGTCCAGTTATATAATTCGCCAGTATTTCTGCAGATGACTTTGAGAACTTCCCATACAAACGCAAAAAAGGCTGCCCATGAATTTGCTGATACAAACTATGTTTTTGTAAAGCACCAGGTATTAGTTGTTGAATGCTTTGAATGGTGGTTGCTAGAATAACATGATTGCAAAGAAATTGTTTCTTTTCTTTTGTTTGTAGAATGAAGATTCCGTCATCATTCTGTAATATATTTTCAACATTGCTAGAAAAATGAAACAGATGAGAACCAATTTTTCTGTACAGTGCATTCACTAAATCTTTCCAAGAGATAGATAAACCAATCCAATCTGAGTAGTTATCATCAAATCCATAATTATATAACACATCATGAGCATCTTCTTCTTCGTAATCTGTGTAACCCGAACAAAGTAAAAAATGTTTATATGCAGTGGAACCAAGAACGGATTTTGCAAAAACTTTAAAGGTTTTTCTCTCATTATTATTTTTCTTCTCCTTTTTCATTTCTGCTTCTTCATCATTATAAGTCTTCTTTAATAAATCAAACATTTTTTTAACGTTGCAATCCGGATGAATTGTTGATGCGTAGTTGTGAGATGCTGGAAATTCTGAATAATGAAGATGCAACTCATTGAGTAATTGTATCAATAATTCATCTTTTTTTTTGCGACCTACACCAGCACCATTCACAACCATAGTTCCTTGAAATGGTTCATTGCCCATTCTTCCACCCATCCATTTTTTATGATTTTTTTCTAATATAAGTAATTTAATCTTTGGGTTCATCTGTAATATTTTATAAGCGCTGTATAAACCGGCAATTCCACTACCCACAATAATAACATCATATACATGATTTATTGTCATAATATAGATATAGATATAGATATAATTCTTATTAAAAATTATTTTTTATTTTTTATCACCTTTTCTACCAATATGGATTGAACGTTTATGTTTTTTTGTAAAAATAACACGCCTTTTTCGTTTGCATTTAAACGTCCCTCTGTTTAACCCTTTTTTATTAAATACTGTCCGGGTACAAATACCTATAGATTTTGCTTCTGGTTGACCAATTTTTTTAATGCAAGAACATAATTTTTTTGCGAGTATTTTTTCAGATTCTGTTTTTATATCTATTTGGCGTTTAGGAATAGGTAAATTATAATAGTGTAAAATACTTATATAATCTTCATTTGTTAAAGAATAAGACATATAGTTATTATATTATGGGAATATAAAAAAAATGCGTATAATATGGAATCCATAGATATTCTAAATCCTGATAACACAACAATACCAAGAAGAATATTTCAAACACATAAATCAAGAAGATATGTACAAAAAAGACCATACTTGAGAAATGCAGTAAGTTCATGGAGACAATATATCTCTTTATATGATTACTATTTTTATACAGATGAAATGTGTGATGAGTTTATGCATTCTGATATGGTACAAATATTTGGGGATAAAATATCCCAAGCATATGATAAACTACCGTCCATGATTATGAAATCACAGTTATGGAGTTACTGCATATTGTATAAATTCGGTGGTATATATGCTGATGCAAATGTTGCTAGTAGATGTGACCCATTTGTTTTTACAAACTATGATACAATGTTGTTATGTTCTTCAGAAGATAAAAATAACTTATGTAATTGGTGTTTTTCAGCACCAGCTAAATCACGTATATTAAAGAGTATCATTCAATTATCTGTTAAAAGAATCTTAGAATCTACAAAAAATAATACAGAAAATAATGTAGAAAATAATGCAGAAAATAATGTAGAAAATATAGATAATATTAATAATATATATTGTTTAACCGGTAGAGAAGTGTTTACTAGTGGAATTGAAACATATTTAACATCAAAAAAAATGACTATATTTCACGATAAAAAAAAATATTCAGCTTATAAAAATCATACAATGATATGCATAAAACCAGAAGTTTTTTATAATTTTATAATAGATTATCTTTAATAAGAGTGATATACATGACATTTAATATTTATATAAAAATAAAAAAAGTAACAAAAATAATTAGAAAGAATAATTTTATGAATAGTTATTTAGTTATTTTTTAAAATATATAAACATATTAGATGCATCGTCTTACGGTTAAAAAAATAGTAGTATTTGATCTTGATGAAACTCTAGGGTATTTTATTGAACTTGGGATTTTCTGGGACTCATTGCAAAAATATATAAATCAAGCTAATAGTGAAGAAGAAAATACATGTATCAGTCAAGATGACTTTAATAAGATATTAGATTTGTATCCAGAATTTGTTAGACCAAATATTCTATACATACTGGAGTTTTTAAAAAAAAAAAAAATTAGCGGACATTGTCAAGATGTTATGATTTACACAAATAATCAAGGTCCAAAGGATTGGGTTCAGTATATAAAAAACTATTTTCATGAAAAATTAAATTTTAAACTATTTAGTTACATTATTTCTGCATTTAAAGTAGACGGGAAGAGGGTTGAGATGTGTCGCACAAGTCATAATAAGACCTTGTCCGATTTTATCAGATGCACAAAAATTCCAAAATGCACAGAGATATGTTATTTAGATGACACATATTATCCTGACATGAACAATAATAACGTGTACTATATAAAAGTTAAACCTTATACACATGATTTATCATTTGATGAAATGATAAAACGTTTTTTAACCAGCAACATGGGTAAGGAAATTATAAGTAACCCAAATGAAAACGAGTTTTTTGTTGATTATATGAAAAGAACTATGATGAGTTACCAGTTTATTTATTCTGGAAAAAATAAACAAGAGTATGAAATTGATAAAATAATTACAAAAAAAATTATGAATCATATTGAAGCTTTTTTTAACAATAAAAATACAAACGATAGATATTTATATAAAAAGAGTATAAAACAAAAAGTATATAAATCTAAAACAAAAAAAATACGAAGATAACTTATAACAAAGATTTTATAGATTGTTTTATGTTCGTTAAATATGAAATAAGAATTTGATTTATTACAGTGGTTGAAAATAAAAATAATCCCGAACTAAATACAATTTTTCTATCTAAATTAGTAAATTGAATACTTCTAAAAGGATTAAATCTCCACAATAAAAAGATACTAATATAAATTTTAACATAATAGTCAAGTGAATCTAAATATTGAGGTGCGTTTGCGGCTAGTCCAATAGAAAAAAGCCCATACAAAAAATAGTTTAAAAAAATAAATAGATTGAAGACAAAATCTTGAAGCTGATGAATAGATGTTGATATCATATAATTTGTTATATAATATCAATATATTATCTATATTTACTAATTAATTATCTATATCAATAAATGTTATACTTCAGAATAAATTGTCAATGTTCTTGCACTAGCATCAGTTGCATCAACATATTTAGGCATCCAAAAATAGGGTACAACATTTGATAGACCTGGATAATTTTCCTCAAAAATACTTCTATAATACATCTTTTCATTTGTATTCGGAAAGATTTCTTCATTTTGATTTTGAATTTTATATTGATTACTCGTAAAACTATCATTTTTGATAGGAATCTTTTCTTGTATAATTGTATATAAAGACCGGCTCATTTTACTAACACCATCACTAAATGCTTCTTTTCTTCTCCATAGTACAGAATCAGGTAATAATGGCAAACCATTGCAGCCTTGAAAATAATCCTTACTAAATGCAATTCGCAGTAAATACTTCTCGCAAATACCTTTATAATGATACCTAATATCGGGTGAAATACTCAAATAGTATTGTACCCAACCTCTGTCCAGAAAAGGGGTTCGTGGTTCTAATCCATGACTAGAAATACATTTATCTGAGCGCAATACATCAAATGCATGAATATCTTTTAGTAAACGTCTAGTTTCCTTATCAAACTCTATTGCATCTGGACAGGCTTGCATGTACAAGTAACCACCACAGAGTTCATCCGAACCATCTCCATTGAAAATTACCTTTGCATCGCTGTTTTCTGAAATATATTTTCCCAATAAATAATTTCCTATGCTAGCTCTAACTGTTGTTGTATCGTAACTTTCTATTGCGGTAATCACTTCTGGTATTGCGTTAATAAAGTCATCTTCGGTTAAAAGAATCTCTGTATGTTTTGTTCCCAAATATTCTGCTACAACTTTGGCGTACTTTAAATCTTCGGAACCTTCCAATCCAATACTAAATGTTTCCAACGGCAGCTCACTTGTAGTGTATCTTTTATAACAATCATTTACTAGTGCAGTAATTAAACTGCTATCCAAACCACCCGAAAGAAGGCAAGCAACCGGTCTCTCTGTAACAAGTGTGCGCTTTTTAACAGCTTCGCATAAATAATGTTGAATATTTTCAATAATAGTTGTGACAGACTCTATTTTACTATAATTACTGAATGGTGTGGAATGATATACAACTGAATCTTTAACAGGTGTCCAAGAAGATGATACTATAAATGGAAATATAAATTTTGAATACGTTCCTGGATGAAAATGTTCAATAGTATACGAAGGAAGTTCTTTATTAAAATTTGATAAGCTCTTTAGTTCTGATGCAAACCCATACATTGGTTCAATTATTGTATTACTACCACCACCAGTATTAGCATCAATATTTACAGGTTTTAAAACATACAATGGTCTAATCCCGTATGGATCTCTCGCAACGTATAACTTTGAATATGATTTTTCAATATTTGCATCACATAAGATAAATGAAAAAACTCCATCTAGCATTTTTAACGTTTGAGACATTCCATAATTTTTATATAGATGAATAATGACTTCACAATCTGATTGAGTTTTAGGCTCAATACACATAGTTTTATATAATTCCTTATAATTATAAATTTCTCCATTACATATCAGCGTAACATCCCCAATAATAATGGGTTGGTTTGAAATATCATTTAAGCCGTTAATAGCTAGACGATGAAATCCGACAACACACTTTACCCCACATGGTTGCAGAGTTGAAAATTCAGGACCTCTGCCACGTCCTTTATCAAACTGTTCTTTTACAAAGGAAGTTTGAAATGTTTTATTATTTAACAAGGTAAAAATACCACACATATCTATATATTATTTATAACATCTTTTTATATTCATTCTATACAAGTTTCATGAAGACAATATGATTACACTTATAGAATATGTTATGAAAAGACAAAAATTAAAAATATACTCAATAATATAAACACCAATTAAATGAACAAACATATATTATTATTTTTAATGATACTTTTTTATCTCACACCAATATTTTACGTATATTACTATTATAATGCTAATAATAGTGTTTCAAGTATAATATGTAATGAAAACTGTAAATATATTATTTTATTTTTTATGGTATGCATGGGAATCGCAACAATATGCTATGAATTGAAAAGAAATGATTATTGTTCTTTGTCTATAATTTGTTTATTGCTTATAAGCATTTACGGTCTTATCTATATAAATGAGAACAATAGTATTCACTATATATTTGCATTTATAGTATTCATTGCTATTTTATTGTTCATGATATGGCATTGTTATTTGCTCGGTTGTAACAATATACTACTATCATCTTTATTTTTAGAAATCTTGTTATTAGTATTTATCTGTATGCAAATGAATAAAAATATATTTTATGGTGAAGTGTTGTATATAGTAAACTTTGCTTTTTTCTATTTATATTTACATTTTATTCACTAGTTTAAGATATAAAACTTTTTTTGATATTTAGACATATATATAATTCATACTAGAATTAGAATTAGAATTAGAATAAATCTAAAAAAATATATGTAAGTATAATAATAATGTCAAGTCAAGGATTTAAAGAATGTTCATCTCAAATAACAAACTCCATTAATACACGAATTTATGATAGAAATATACCTTCCCATGTATTGCAGCCATATGTTAGTGTGAGACCAGTTATGACAAAATATTCTATTATGCCAATAGTTGACCCGAGAACTCCAGTATCAAGACCTCTAACAGTTCAACCAGTGTATAATACTGAACAAGTATTCAATCCTGGCAACAATCAAGCGCCTTGGTCTGGATTTGCAACAAATATTAATACAGAATCTGAATTAAGAAATCAGATATATGCTTTACAATCTTGCAGTCAGTCCGTTTATGTTCCTAGTAGTAATAGCGATTTATATACATTTCACTTTACAAATAAAAATTCCAATGCACAACAACCTTTTCCTGGACTATTTCAAAAGGATTACTTTAGTCCATTTAATCCTAATCCAGAAAATATCGGACAAGGTGTGTTTCAGAACTACACGAGACAACAAACTAAAGATATATCTCCAAGCGACTGTTAAATAATACAGATACGAATACGGATACAGATACGGATACAAAAATACAAATTAAACTCAGAATTTTAATTTGTATAACTACTTCAAATAAGAATATGTCAGAACAATTTTTATCAGAAGTAACTCTTGAATATTTAATGAACAAAGAACAATACGCAAAATATATCAGTCAGAATAAGCCTTCTGTAAAGTCTGCGAATAAAAAGGATAAAAAATTTTATAAAAAACGTATATACGATTTAACACGCCAATTAATAAATAATGAACCTAAGGAGGAGTTATTTCCTGACATCATATATGCATTTGATAACTATGTTAAAATGTGTATTGACTACTTTAAGGTATTAGATAAACGCGATATACTCCAGGAAGAACATGATGCATCTCAACTAGAAGATGATATAAACGGCAAGAATGACAAAATAGTTACAATGGAAGAACAATTAGAATCTGATAAACTAATTATGCGCACATTTCATATAAGAGAACCAAACTCGCTTGAAAAACTAGTAAAACGAAAGATAACAAGAGTGCGTGAAAAACCTCCAATTATACCAGTTCAAAAAGAGATTAATCTAAAAGATCCACTCTTAAAAAATAAAGGCATTCGTAAAAAGAATAATATCAATAATAAATATGAGGAATCCTCTAAAGATGAAAAAAATAAAGAGAGTAAATAAAACAAGAAGCACAAGAAAAATTAGGAAAACTGTTAAACAAGACAAAGAAATAAAACAAATAAAACATAATAAAACAACTAGAAGAAATCTTGCATTTAGAGAAAAAATGATGAAGCAATTTAAAACAGTAAAACTAAGATGTAGTCCTAAAACGGGTAATAAAAAATATACATGTTTAGAAGATGAAACCTTGTATAAATTAAAAGAGTTATGGAATGCACGTCATCCTGATTCAAAAATTGAAACAAATGAAGCAAAAGAAATATGGGAACAATTAAATAAAAAGTTAAGTGGAGTATGCAACAAGGAGTCTTGTTGGTTGAAACAAAAATTTGTTGATGGAAAATTAGATAAAGAATTACAAACATCGTTTGCACCAGTTTCACCAAAAGAATGGTCAAAGAATCCGACCGAATGGTTATCTAGTACTGATATTTTAGATGTAATGAAACAATATGAGAATACTTACAAGTGTTTTGATTTCATAGGTCCTTCTCCAATAGATTTTGACACGCATAAGTTATACGGTGAATGCGTTTGGGAAGAACTTTGTCATTTTAATATAGTGGATGAGATAAAAAATAAAAGATTCAAAATAGGAATCATCTTTAACTTGGACCCACACGATAAAGGAGGGTCGCATTGGGTCAGCATGTTTATTAACATAAAAAAGGGTGAAATTTTCTTTTTTGATAGTGCTGGCGACGCAGCACCTAGGCAAGTGATGAAATTAGTTAATAGAATTATAAAACAAGGTAAACAGCTTAGGGTTCCTATAAAATTTACGTTTGACCAAAATCATCCAGTGGAACACCAATACGGTGACACCGAATGTGGCGTTTATTCTTTATATTTTATAGCACATATGTTAGAAGACCGTCACGATAGCACTTATTTTAAGACACATATATTAGATGACAAATATATGCAGCAGTTTAGAAATGTTTATTTCAATAAAGAGCTCTAATTATAGAAATATAGTTATAGCTAATACATAAATACATAAATACGTAAAGTATATAGAATTTTATTTTATTCATATAATAGGAAAATATGAATAATACAACAAATATAGAGTTCATTACAACTGAAAATATTGAAATGTTATGGGAGATTATAACAGAAGATGGTATTGCGAGTTTCTTAAAAAAAGAACAGTCAAGAGAGTTTTTTATTATAGAAGCAAAGAATTTTTTTGAAACAGAAAAAGATAAATATAGTTCATTAATTCTTATGAACAAGCAATTCATATCAAATATAATGATTCAATTTTCAGAGTTAAAGAAGAAACAGATGAAACAAACAAACCAAGCAAATCAAATAAATAGTAAGAATGCTTCATTCACGTCTACGATACCTAGTGAAGAATTGCATAGTAAACGTATGAACCACTTTGAACAATCATTAGCAGAAATTCAAGCTGATTTTAATAATGCTGTTACAGTACCTATTCCAGAAACTCCAAATTTTTACGATAATGTTAAAGAAGAACCGATTGGTTCAAATATGTCAGAATTAATAGCAAGAACCTTGGCTCAACGTAATTTTGAACTAGAAAGTATTCATAACACAAATAATAATACAAAAATAGATGCAAATACTTGGTTAAAGCCTGCAGAAACATCTATTAAAACAGATAAAGCATTGCAACATGAAAATCATAAAATGCAACTTGAACAAAAACAAATACAATATCAATATAAACACCAAGAGCTTCCCACATTAATACAAATTGGCGAGGAAGTAAAGGCTCCTATTATAAAAAAACAGTTAACCTGGGCCGAAAATTTAAACAATGATTCCGTAGAAGAAATTAAATTAGATATTAAAGAAACAAATGAAACTATTTTTTCAAAATTAAAACATATTAAAAGTGAGGTATCAATAGAAATAGATACACAAATTCAATTACAAAATATGAATCAACGAATAAATGAATTAGATGAAAAAATAAGTACAATTATAAAAATGATGCATAAAGAATTAGAATAGAAAAAGAATATATTATATAAAATAATTGATTATAATTTTTAAGTAATTAAAATTATAACCTTATAATACACAAACACAAATGAGAAGTTTCGTTCTTTACTTATCCTTATTACTATATTCATCGGCATTGTCTTTAACACGAAGAAGCCTTATGTATCCATGTGACAATAGTATGACTATAAGTCAACCTATATCATGGAATGATGGTGAAGTTAGCTGGGACATTGAAAGTAGCGAAAATAGTGAAAATATCAATATTTTTGAAAAGAATACAACTATTGTTTATAAACCATATATTCATATATTAGATAAGCCTACTCCTTTATATTATAAAATCAAAAATGAGCAAGAGATGATGATGACTATTGGCGCGATAAGAAAGTTATCTAGTAAAGAGCTTTTAAATAAAGAAACAATATTCTCACAACTATCTTCTATGTTTGATTCAACTATTTTATTTAATCCAACAGATATTTTACTATTTACTGCATTTTCAAGTTTATCTGTATTCTATGAAAAAATGAAGGAAATGGAATTTAAAAGAATGATCAAGTTGCATAAATTTAATACATCTGGAGAAAAATTAATAGTGTATCAAAAGGTACGTAGAATAACAACAATTGTATTTATTACGATTAGTTATATTTTTACAAAAAATGTGCAGATTGCTGAGTAGATTTATCATTTCATTGCAATATATATTACATATATTACATATATTACATATATTACATATATTAGATGTAATTTATTATAATTTTTATTTTTATTCTTGTAGGTATAAAAAAGGATATAAAAGGATAAAAAATAAATAATATCTTTTTCTTTATTATAAGATGCCATATGGAAACTTTTATTATGGAAAGGATGGATTCAAATATAAAAAATGGAATGGTGGAGGAGCAAGAAGAAATCCTCCTTTAGGTTTATTAAACTGTGGTTCTCACGATGTAAATAATACATATGTACCCGGTTCAGGGGTGGGTGCATCTAGTATTGCTACTAGACGTGCCAAGTTAAATCATGCTACAAGCTGTACACCTCAATATCCTTGCAATAAATCTTTTTCTAAGCTTGGACTTTTTGCAAGAGGAGGTTCAAATAAAATTGCAGCGTTGAATTGGCTATTGCCTACTCCAGGTATGCCAATGAGTTTTAAAGTATGATTATTACACCTTTAGACATTTTAAATACTGTTTATATCATCTTTAAATACAAATTTATATCTAGATTCTTCGTCTAATTTTGTCCTTTCTCCTAAAAAAGTAAAATATTTATTTGCCAAAGCATATTGCTTTGATTTTTTATTTCTTAACACTTTTAAACGAACATACATAATCATACCGACTTGCCATATACGCTTATGTGTATATTGTTTGTTTTTATATAATTTTTCTAATTTATCAATAGTATTTTTAACATCTTCTATTGTTGTATATTTTATATTTATTGTATCCTTTGGATTTTTGTCAATATACACATCAAACGACTTTTTAGGGTTTTTAGGATTAAATAAAAATTGTTTTTTTGTTTTATTTTTAATTTTTTTAATATTTTTCTTTGTAGTATGTTTCATAAAATATAACTATATTTTATTATTTTAATCGGCATTTGAAATGTTAAAAGCTCTAAAATATTAAAAGGTCTAAATATCTAAAGTATCGCAATTAAAATCTTATTTATATAATTATATCTAGGTAAGATTTACATCAAATCTTTTTAATTTTTACCCCTTCAGGAGTTTGTTCTGTAGTATATAATAATACAGGTTCATTTTGAGGATTCTCTAGAGCGCGATAATAACTATCAAAATCATACAATCTTCCGTGAGTTGCATCTATTTTGCGGTATATATATTTATTTCCTCTGAATTCATACGGTTTCCCTTTCCATTCAATTACTTTTTTATTCATTTTACTTGCAGAATCGGGTTCTTCCTTCTTATAATTTGGAATGTATGAAAATGTATTCACGCTTGGCTCACCAAATTGTAAACAATTGAGCTGTTCTTTTGTGCCACGTTTTGTATAAATAGCACAGTCTATGGATGCTTCTTTTATAGCAGTCATTAACTGTGAGCTAACTTGCTCTTTAATAGTTGATATTTCATACAATGCTTCATCACTTGTGAAAGGAACAAAATCCTGTTTATCTTCGCGAATTTGGTATTTTCTCTTGCTTAAATCCTTCCTTTTTAATTCAATAGATGCATCGCTCTTAATCTGTTCTTGAGAGAAGGTCATTAGGTACAAATATACTTCAACCGTTTGCAATGCTTCTGGAAGTTCATTATGACTACATATTCTTCGCGCTCTACCAATAACTTGCTCAATACGTGTTGGATGCCAATAGGGTTCCATTACATGAACATATCTTGTACTGCGTAAATTGATTCCTTCTGAACCCGATGCAGTAATCATGAGAACTTTTATAATATCTCCCATATGATTGTTATGTGCAATTTCCTTTAATTCAGTCGTGATGGGAGATTTAACATCCCAATTACTATTATAAATATTACGAATAATCTCCTTTTCCTCGGCAGATTCGGTTCCAGTGTATAACGCATATGTAGGCTTTCCTCTATTTTCTTCATCAATATCTAAATTCCATACGCCATCTGCATCTTTTTTTATTTTGAATTGTGTAAATCCATTTGCATCTAATACCAATTTAAAAATTCCAATGCCTTCAATGGTTCTAAATTGACTATACACTAAATGTAATCCTCTGTGTTCAGGGTCCTGTATATTTTCCAAAATATGCAGATATTTAGGGCTATATGTTTCCAATCCTTTGGGAGATAAAATAGTACTTTCATGTTCTTTTACGTAGGTTAACGCACGCTCTATGCGTGCATCGTAAGTAGCATCAGCAAGTTTTTCTATTGCTTCATCACCCTCTAGTTCACCATCCCAAGCATCACCTTCTAAGTCACTAGGACCTTTCTTTGTAACTGCTTTTAATGCATCCTCGTATATTTCTTCCAATTGTGTTGCTTCTTCTCTTTCTTCTTTGGGTAAAGGACGTCCTGGAGGTTTTGGCATGACAAAATTGCAATAAAGACGCGAGAAAATACGATAGGTAGAAGATGGGTCTTTATAAATACCATTTTCATCAATTGCGCCCTTCTTTTTCTTGGAATTCTTTTCTTGTTTTCTCTCTTGGGCTCTAGCTGCTTCATAAACAGTAAACTGATAATCACTCATGGGTATTTTAATCACTTTAAAATCTGTGCCTTTATCGTAGCGAGGCATGAGCGACTCCTGTGCGCTTCTAAAATAGGATGTTAACCCTATTATACGACGTTTAAATAATTCCATATTTTTTGTATTTCCATTTTCACCGTTTATAAAAGTTTCTACAAAATCATCAAATTTATCTGGAAGCGCTTTTTGATAGTGTATTTTAATACCATAAGTATTTACAGAAATTTTGTTATTTTCCAAAATGCTAATAACTCTGCGTTCAAAGTCTTCATCGCTTATTGTTCCTCGTTCTTTTCCATCTTCTTTTTTCTTATTTGTGACTCCGTTATATCCAGTTTCGGTTTTGTATTTTGTTTCAAAGCCAAAAGGGTTTCGGGTAATGGTGACAACCTTATCTTTTGAGTAATCCATATAATCCATTATTTTCTCTCTCGCAAATATTTCTTGCAGTTTTTCCTTTGTTACAGATTGTCCAGTTTGTATATCCAATGGTAATTCCCAGGTTTTAATATATCCTCTTAAAATATTGAATAGTATTCCTATTTCATTTGGATAATTAATTATAGGTGTTCCAGTTAAAAGTACAACCCTCGCATTTCTTGCACTCAACAGTAATTCATATAAGATAAGTGCTAGTGAGAATGGAATTCTTTCCTTTTTTCCGTTTCTATCAACAGGGGCTTCCTTTTCCTTTGCAATTTTATTTACAATGCGACTAATAAAATTATGTGCCTCATCAATAATAACAACAGTGTCGTCAAAAATATTTGTCTCAAAATTATTTGTCATATCTTTTAATTTATCTCTTCGTAAACCATTATAGTTTATAAATTTATATTTATATTGAATCATTTCATCTAGTTGATCATCTAAGCTTTTAATTTCGGAGGTTTCAAGTGTGTCATAATTACTCGGTTGGGTTGCATTGACCAACCAGGCTCCTTTTTTTTTCTGTATATACTCAACAGATAAATTTAGAATACTAGATAAAGTTTCAACTGCATCTGGATGTTCTTTTACTGAAATCCATTGCCAAAATTGATTTTTTTTGTACATTGAGTCTCCACATTTCTTGAGTTCTTCCATGTAGTTTCTTCTAAGTGATGCAGGAGTCATAACAATAACTTTTCTAGTTGTTTTAAATCCCTCCGCAATTGCAATAGACGTACAAGTTTTTCCTGCACCTAAACCGTGGTAAAGTAATAATCCTCTATAAGGTGTATATACATTTAAATAGTCTCTTACGAGTTTTTGATGAGTTAAGAGAGAAAAATCTCCTCTGCTATTTTGAGCCAAACTATCACATGATACCTGAGTAGAGTCGTCCATAAACTCTTCTCTATATCCAGCAAATAATGAATTAATAAAATTAATGAATATTTCTCTATCATTCATAAAATAACTGGACACCTTGATATTTACATTTGGTCTTTTAACGGGTAATCGTGGTATAATCTGTGAACCATCTATTTCCACCCATTCTTCTGGTGGGATAATTACAACACCTTTAACTGGTCGCTTTGTGCGACGTTTTTTAACAACTAGTTCTAACACTTCTTCCTTTTCTTCTTCTTTTTCTTCTTCTTTTTCTTGCTCCCCTGGTTCTCCTTGTTCCGTTTTTTCTTCTTCTCTCACATCATTTAATCCAGGGACGATAGAGACTCCCTCTTCTTCCAAAGAAAAAAGTATTTTTCTTGGTATCTTTTTAGCTTTCTTTTTAATTGCTTCCGCTTGTATTTCAGGAATAGCTGCACTTTGAATAGTTGGTTTTTCTACAACCTTTGTTATTTTCGCTTCTTTTAGTTTTTGATATAGAGTTGCTCTATTAATGGCAGATGTTTTCCCGCGTTTATCTATCAAGGTAACATGCGCCAGGGTTACTTCTTCGGGAGCTGTAGGAAGAGGAATTGCAACAACAACAGTTTCTCGCTCTTCAACAATAGGTTTTTTTCTTAATTTTTCTTTTAATATTTCTAAAGGATTCATTGTTTGCTCTTATATAAGTAACTATATAAAACTTTATACTAAATAACTGTTAATTTTTTGCAACGCTTCATTACATGCAATTTGTTCAGCTTTTCGTTTAATTTTATGAAGGCCTTCACCCAAGTATACAAAAATTTTATCATTCTGTTGGATATATTCTTGGATAGCTTGAAATGTTTTTAATGTATCTATGTGAATTGCGTGAGTAGGCTTGCAATTATGCACAGCTTGTCCAATGCATAAATAGACTCCCATTTTATAACCATTTTCAGTATCATGTTCAATTTCTAAATAATGTGGTGTTACTTTGAACTCTTTTTGAAGCTTAACTTGCAATATATTTTTATAATTATCATCATTTTGAATTAAGGCAATCCAATCAATATGTTTTTCAAAAATATTTTCAACAAATTTTTGAGCAATCTGAAAACCTGGACCTGTTACAAATACGTCTTGAAACCATTTTTCTTCATCCTTTACGCTAATTTTATTGCAATCTAAAAATAATGCACCTAAAAAGGACTCAAATAAACAACCCAATTTCTTAAGATTGGTTCTAATTTTTTTCTCTTCTGCATGTTTTGAAAGAATTAGCCATTTATTTAAATGCATTTCCATTGCAATTTTACCAATTGCTTCATTTTTAACAATCGCAATTTTTTTTTCTGTCATGAACCCTTCATTCTCCTTGGGAAATCTTCTATACAAATAATATTTAGTAATAAGCTCAAGTACACCATCCCCCAAGAATTCTAGGCGTTCGTTTGATTTTGATTTTAGTGTCATACAGTCGCTTGGACGTTCCACAATGGTAATGTTTTGCGAAGCATTTTCAAGTTGCGGGCGTTTTGTATAAGAACGATGAACAAATGCTCTTTTATATAGTTCCATATTATGGACTATTTTAGGAGCACCATATTTAGTGAGAATAGATTGAACATCATTCAATGTAATCTCCACATTTAGGGGGTTATATGGATTAAATATTAGGCCATCTTCACTGTGTACAATATCATCATCGTGAAGAATATTTTTTTCATAAGGTTGCGTATCCATTGTTATACTTTTATACAGCCACAATATTTAAATCTTTTTATTTTATTCTTTTTATTCTTATTTTTATTCTTATTCTTATTCTTATCCTTCCAAATAAAATAAAATATTTAGAGTATATATAAAATGGTTGGAATGCAGACACAATTTGGGCGTGGACGCTATGTTGACGCTATTTCAAACAGAACAATTCAGAGTGGTGGTTCTATTGGTGGAGTGAAAAAGGCGGGTGTCTTTGCAGGCAGCGTTTCTTGGCCTCAGGGAAATATGGGAAAAGCTGTATTCTATAGAGCTCCTAATACTCAACCTACAGTGTTATTCTCGTTATTTAATACGACATTGCGGCCTACTCAAGGTACAAATTATGGAGTATATTCGCGTCGTGGTATTATGGGTTAAACAATATATTTATAAAAATCATTTAATAACTAATTTAGTTACTTATTAAATCATGATTAAAATAGATTGTCGCGAACATGAATTAATTCGGTTATGCAAAGTTTTATTGGAGACTGAACCATTGTATAAAGATGTAACAATGACAACAGAAGCACTATCAATAGGAGATGTAATCATAAACAAAGATGATATTGAAACACTTATAATAGAGAGAAAAAGTATCCAAGATTTATCTGCAAGTATTAAGGATGGCCGATACGAAGAGCAAAGTTATAGATTAGACGGTTTAAACCATGCTAATCATAATATAATGTATTTGATTGAAGGTGATATAAATAGCGTACAAACAAAGCATACTATAGATAAAAACACATTTTATTCATCTATATTCTCTCTTAATTTTCATAAGGGGTTTTCGGTGACAAGAACATTTCATATACAAGAGACAGCGCATATTATTTGTCACATAGCATATAAATTAAATAAGAGTAAAGACAAGAAGGGATATTATTCAAATAACGATAATACTCAGGCTTCTGTCGCACAAGATTCATATAGCAGTGTTATAAAGAAAGTAAAGAAGGAAAATATTACACCCGCAAATATTGGAGAAATTATGTTGTGTCAAATACCAGGTATTAGTTCAACCAGTGCATGTGTTGTTATGAAAGAATTTCATTCTATGCAAAATTTAATAAATAAAATTAATGAAGATGTTGCATGTTTAGATAAATTATCTTACATTAATTCCAAAGGACAAACCCGTAAAATAAATAAAACAGTTATTAATAATTTAATTTCTTATTTAAGAACAAACAAATAAATAATAAACAATAAACAATAAAATAATATAGAATATAGAATATATATATGATGTCAGAGGAATTTATAAAAATGATTGGTATTTTTGTTATTATAGCATTTTTACTATATGTAGCAGCAAAATCAATGAAATTTCATATGGGTCTTTTGGAAGGCCTGACAAACCCAGCATCTTCATCTACGACTACGGGCATTGGTTCATCCGCAGCAAATTATGCAATTACACTCAAAAATCAAGTAGCACAATTGCATAATGATATTTTATTAATGAGCAATAAAGAATATGTCAAAGAATATGGTAATATTATTTTATCAATGGATGATTATATAAATGCCCTTATGTTAAAAACTACATTAATGATGAATGCTACAGCAGATGATGTGGATGCTAACCTGGAAAATATTAAGAAATTAAATGAACTAAACTCTGCAAAAAGTGCATTAAACAATGTATTAAAATATGTTGACTCGGTATAATATAATATATTTTTTATTAAAATTGTATAATTATTTTTTGCTCTTTATATTTGATTGTAAGTAATAACTAAAATGTTTACAATTATGAGTGTATATATTAAACCTTGATTCCCATAGTTTTATGCACGGGTATATATGGAACATATCCGAAGAGTGTTCAAGATATTTAACTTTTTCATACCATTCTTCCGTAAAATTTAATGAATGTATAGTATTAAAGTGTACAACGCGAACCTTTCCTGGTATGGAAAGACCCATAGCTAATTTTATTATATTTAAAGAATTTAACTCTTCCTTAGGACTAAAATCTATAGCATATAAGTTATTAAAGGTATTAGTAGATTTTTGATAATCGTGCGCGAATATAAAAACGTCGTGCAACTTTAATTGTGGTAGAAAAGGTAGAATAGATGTACGTTTTATTCCAGTGTAGAAACTCTGTAATAAAAGAAAAAACGAAGAAGATAGTATACTTAAAAGTCTCATACTATTAGTAATGAATAATTTTTATCCTATTTAAGGAATATTTATTTGTACTTCATTCCCAGCATAAAATCCACTATCAACGAGAGATTGTGTATAATCCTTACCACCCCAATTATCGTCCATAGGATTTGGACTATATAATAAATTTTGCTCTTCTTGGTTCATAGTATCTAATGGAGTAGTAGAGCCTTGATAAAAAGAAGTTTGGTCATAAGCGGGCATAGAATTAATATTATAAGGCATGTCATTGCGCGTTGCATCAATCAATAAAGTTGGGTTAGGTGCGGTCGGAATCATTGGGGGTAGACCACCCTGTAAATCAGTAGGACTTGGACGAACTTTATAAACAGAATCTCCTTGAGTATCATAAGAATGTTGCAAATAAAGAACTGGGCAACGGATACCCTGACTGCGTTGCCAATTTAAAAATTCAACGTAATCTTCTAAATTCTCAAATTCAACGGGATTAACTCCTGGCACTTGCGCTACTTTTGAATTGTATAAAAAGAGGCTTTTTCCTTTTTGAATAAGAACATCTGGACATCTTTGCTGTGTTCCTGAACTAGAGGAAAATCCTTCTTTTCTATTTTTTGCAATACAATAATAAATTCCTGCTAAAAAACTAATGATAATAAATAGTAACATGGGTAATTTTATTGGTAAATTCATAGTATATATATTATTGCGATAAAAATAGATATATAATTATTAATAGATATGTATTTTTATTTTATATATATATTTATATAGTACTATGGTTTATTTTATGTATATTGATCCTTCTTTACCCAACCACAATGTATTGATTAAAAAGTTTAATGAGCAAGTAGTGTCAGGAAAGCACATTTTTTTATTCTTATTTATGGATGGATGTGGGCCATGTAGTCAAACAAAACCTGAATGGAAGAAAATAAAGAATAGCCTTAAGAAAGCTTATCCAAATATTGTTGTTGCAGAAATAAATCAACAATTATTTAAAAGTCTACATGGTGTTGGCAAAGAACCTATGGGTTATCCTTGTTTGCGTTATATTCACCACACAACTATAGAAGAGTATGAAAATAGTGGTATTTATAAAAAGGATAGATCTACTGAATCGTTCGTTGTGTGGATTGAATCAAAATTAGCTAATAAATCACATTATCATAGAGGTGGATATAGAATAAATAAAACAAGAAGAATAAAAGGAGGTAAATGGTCATTAAAGTATAAACGAAGTATCAACTGTAAAAGACCGCATGGATTCTCTAAAAAACAACACTGCAGAAGCAAACGATTACGGCTTCTTGGAAAACTCTAAAATGTAACTTCTAACATATAATCTCTAACCTTAACAAGTAAAATTATCTTGAGAATATCCAATAATAGCACATGCAATTCTTTTCCCTGCATTTCCATTTTTAATACTTGCTTCATTTTCGCCCATTCCACAGTCATCTTCATCCTGATGAATAATCAATCCACGACCAATAATATTTGCCTTTGCCCCGCGAAGTTTAATCACATTATCAGTGAATGAATAATTGGCACATCCATTTGAATCCGTTATCAAGTTTCCTAAATCACCTACATGACGTTCTTTTACTCCAGGACATCCATGGTTTTTATGATATGGGTTAAAATGTGCACACAAGCTTTCACAATGATTAGTTAAATCACCTGATTCATGCACATGAAATCCGTGCAAATGATTTTTGTAAAGTCCTGTCATATGAACATCAATAATAACACAATTTTGCTTCATGTCTTCTGTAAAAGTAACGACACCTTTTATTTTTTTGTCGTGAAATACTGCAATTGCCTTGATAGGATGATTATGATTATCACTCATATTATTATTTAGATATAATAATAACATGATTCTAAATCTATTCTTATTAATATTTGTGTACTCAATAATATTCTTCTTTTCTATTTTAATTTATTCTTTTTCATTCTTATTTACCTTATTTCTAATAAAATTGAACTTAGATATATTCCTCGTTATTAGAGTAAGAAAACAAACTTGTAACATGGAACACGTGTTTAGATTATACGATTTTAATGTATACAATAGAAAGGAAGAAAAAGAAAAAGAGAAAGAAAGCAGTGACGAAGAATCTACTGCTAGAACAGATACCAATCAATTTATTATCCAAATGTTTGGCATCAACGAAAAGGGTGAGTCTTGTTCCATTTTGGCAGAGAACTTTAAACCGTTCTTCTATGTAAAAGTGAGTGAACAATGGACTCAATATACTAAATCCAACTTTTTGCAGTTTTTGCAAAAAAAAATGGGCAAGTATTATGAAAATTCTATTTGTGAATGCAAGTTCATAAAACGAAAGAAGTTGTATGGGTTTGATGGCGGCAAAGAGCACAAGTTTATTAGACTGCAGTTTAAAAATCTGCAAGCATTCAATAAAGCAAAGAACTTGTGGTATACATCAGATAGAAAATTATTAGAAAATGGTCTTTACTATGCAGATACACCTATATATTTGTATGAATCAAATATTCCACCACTTCTTCGTTTCTTTCATATTAAGAATATTAGCCCATCTGGATGGATTGCACTACCAAAGAAGAAAACAATAGAAGTAAGAATGAACAAGCAAACTACTTGCACTTATGAATTTATCATTGACTATCTATCTATTCTTCCGCTCAATGAAAAAGAGTTGCGTGTACCTTATAAGATATGCAGTTTTGATATTGAGGCAAGTAGTAGTCACGGTGATTTTCCAGTGCCAATAAAGTCTTATAAGAAACTGGCTACAAATATTATGGATTATATAGAGAAAATTCCTGAATTAACTAAGGAAATATGTAAAGCGGCACTGCCATCAATCATAATGAAAGCATTTGGGTTTGATACAACAAATAATTTGTACATGATTGATAAAGTATTTCCCAAGAAAAAACCAGATGAAAATCACATATCAACGTTGATTCAATCATGGCTTACACATCCTCTGGAACAGAAAAAAATAAGTGAAGAGATTAAACATCAAATGACAATAGAAGCAATGTTTGAAAATATGAATCAAGAAGAAGATGAGGAAGCCATTTTTGATGGTTATGTTAAAAAATACGGCACTGCAAAAAAAATAGCAAAGACACATACTATCGTAGATGTAATATGTGATAAAACCTATACACGAGAAGAAAAGTGTATTGAAATAAATAAATCACTGTCAGAACACTCATTTCCTCCATTGGAGGGCGACAAGGTTACTTTTATTGGGTCTACCTTTTTAAAATGTGGTGAACAAGAACCTTATTTAAATCACTGTATTGTATTGAATACGTGCGGTGAAGTTGCAGTTGATAATTGTCAAGTAGAGTCGTATACTACGGAAGAAAAAGTATTGCTGGCTTGGGCTGACTTGATTCAAAGAGAAAACCCTGATATTATTATAGGGTATAATATTTTTGGCTTTGATTATGCATTCATGTTTAATCGCGCAAAAGAGAATGGATGTCTAACTGAATTCTTGAAGCTATCCAAGAATAAGAATGAAATATGTGGTCAGGACCCATTTAATCCAAGTGTCTACAAATTAGAAGAAACTACCATTCAAATTGCAAGTGGTCAACATGACTTAAAATATATTAAGATGAATGGTCGGGTTCAGATTGATTTATATAATTATTTTAGACGTGAGGAAAATTTGACTTCATACAAATTAGATTATGTTGCAGGTCATTTTATTGGTGATTATATCAAGAAAATAGAATATCCTAACAATACTTCCAGTTTTAATTCTTTGGAAGACACTTCTATCATCTATACAACAAATCTTGCAGGATTACTAGAAGGCAGTTTTGTGCATATGGAAGAAATTGGTCATTCTACAGATTATTATTGTGATGGTGCTAAATTTTCAGTTCTCTCGGTAAACAAAGAAGACAAATCATTTCTAGTATCAGGAAAGATTACGCCAGATTTCTCAAAAAAGGTTAGATGGTGCTTGGCAAAAGATGATGTTACACCAAAAGATATATTTAGAATGTCCAATGGTAGCGCAGATGATCGTGCTATTATTGCAAAATACTGTATTCAGGATTGCAACTTGGTTCATTATCTAATGAATAAAGTAGATGTATTGACTGGATTTATTGAGATGGCAAAAATTTGTAGTGTTCCGATTAGCTTTCTAGTACTTCGTGGTCAAGGAATTAAATTGACAAGTTATGTTGCAAAAAAATGCAGAGAAAAACGCACATTAATGCCAGTTATTGAAAAAAAAGACTCAGATGATGGATATGAGGGTGCTATTGTATTAGACCCAAAGTGTGACTTGTATTTAGATAATCCAGTTGCATGTGTTGACTACGCTTCTCTCTACCCATCTTCTATGATGAGTGAAAATTTATCTCATGATAGTAAAGTATGGACAAGAGAATATAACTTGCAGGATGAATTAATTTGCGAAACTGGTGAAAAAGATGCGGAAGAAAACTTTATTTACGATAATCTGCCTGAATATGAATATGTTAATATTACTTATGATACATTTAAGTATGTGAGAAAAACACCAAGTGCAGCAGCTGAAAAGATTAAATCCGGATATAAGATTTGTAGATTTGCTCAATTTCCAAATAATGCAAGAGCTATTATGCCATCTATTCTGGAAGAATTGTTGCAAGCAAGAAAATCTACAAGAAAATTAATTCCTCAAGAAAAGGATGAATTCATGAAAAATGTTTTGGATAAACGCCAGCTTGGTTACAAAGTAACAGCAAATTCATTGTATGGTCAGTGTGGTGCAAAAACAAGCACCTTTTATGACAAGGATATCGCTGCGTCAACAACTGCAACAGGAAGACTCTTACTTACTTATGCAAAAAGAATGATTGAAGAAACTTACGGTAATAGAATATGCGATACAGCAAAGTATGGACCAGTTCTAACAAAAGCCGAATACATATATGGTGACAGTGTTGCAAATTATACACCGGTTTATCTTCGTGTATACGGAGATAAAATAGACATTTGTACAATTGAAGAACTTGCTACTAAATATGGTAATAAGCTTTGGGTAAAATGCAAAGAAGAAGGGAAGCAAGAAAAAGAATTCTGCGAACTGCAAGATGTGGAAACATGGACAGAAAAAGGTTGGACGAAATTACATAGAGTCATTCGGCATGAACTGGCATCTCATAAAAAGATGGTTCGTGTTATAACAAATACTGGTTTGGTTGATGTAACAGACGACCATTCGTTGTTAACAATAGATGGAAATGATATATCTCCAAAGGACGTTAAAGTCGGTAATGAATTACTGCATAACGAATTGCCAAAAGATGCTTGTTCCACTTTATTTCAAGGTTCAATTAATATGAATCATACCATTCAAAGAGAAGAACAACATCTTGAAGTCGCAAAGTATTGTGCATATGCTCAATCAAAAGGATTCGTTATAAAATTTGAAAAAGATGCATCTCTTTCCTTTTATGACAAAGAAGGAAGATATCCGTTTACTAGAAAATGTCAAGTTCATAATAAAAATAAAATTATAAATATGCATGAAATTGAGTATCAGGGTTATGTATATGATTTGACAACTAAGAATCATCATTTTGCTGCAGGAATTGGAAACATGATTGTTCACAATACAGATTCAGTATTCTTCACATTTAACCTGCATACACCAGAGGGACAACCCATCAAAGGGAAGGAAGCATTGGAAATTACCATTGAATTAGCGCAAGAAGCAGGCCATTTGGCTTCTAGTTTCTTAAAAGCTCCGCACGATTTGGAGTATGAAAAGACATTCATGCCGTTTTGTTTACTTTCAAAAAAGAGATACGTTGGTATGCTGTATGAGCACGACCCAGATAAATGCAAGAGAAAGGAGATGGGTATTGTATTAAAACGTAGAGATAATGCACCCATAGTAAAGGACATTTATGGAGGTATTATTGATATTTTGATGAAACAACAAGATATTAAAAAAGCGATGGAGTTTTTAAAATCATGTCTGAAAAATATTGTAGAAGAAAAATATCCTATGGATAAACTAATTATTACAAAATCATTGCGTTCGGGATATAAAAATCCGCAACAAATTGCACACAAAGTATTATCAGATAGAATGACAGCAAGAGACCCTGGTAATAAACCCACTTCAGGAGATAGGATACCTTTTGTATATATTCATAATACAAATAAGAAGGCGCTTCAAGGAGAAAAAATTGAAACTCCCACCTACATTAAAGAGAATAAAATGAAGATAGATTACTCCTTTTATATTACCAATCAGATTATGAAACCAGTTCAACAAGTATTTGCACTAGTGTTAGAAAAAATTTGGGATATGCAGAATAAAAAATCAAAGATTTCAAAGTTCAGAAAAGACGTGGAGACTTTACAAAAGAATACGTCTCCAGAAAAACTAGAAGATAAATTAGAGCAAATGAGGAACAAGGAAATAAAAGCATTACTATTTGATGAGTTCTTGCGAAATACCAATAACCAAAAACAAGGTAATCAATCTCTAACATCTTTCTTTACGAAGATGTAATAATGATATCATTCTATTCAGTATAACATGCATTACATCTTGGTGTAGTTTACTAAATTGATATGTATTTTCTGCAATTTACACTGCCTAGTCATTATTATTTATACACTACCTTGTTTACTAAATTTAAAATTTCAAATGAGATATAATAATATATTTATATAATAAAATGGTTTACTATGATTTATCACATTTAATACAATCTGAAGATCAAAATGTAATTGGTCCTATTCAGGATGATGAAGCATTATTTTTATATTCTATTGTTCGTTGTTGTAGATTAGAACGAATATTAGAGATAGGTGGTTTAAATGGATACAGTAGTAAAAATTTTTTAGAAGCATTGTCTTTTAGTAAAAATGGAGTTTTATATACGTGTGACTTAAATCCAGTTCCTATTCTAACTGAAAATCATAAAGTGTTAATTAAAAATGCATTAGATTTAACAATAGATGAATTGGATAATAAACCATTAGACTTAGTTTTTTTTGACTGTCATGATATAATACAGATGGAAATATATCATAAACTTGTTGATAATAATATTATAAATGATAATACAGTTTTAGCTTTACATGATACAAACTTACATTATCCACCTTTTAATACATGGGGAGTTTATATTGAAGATGAAAATGGATATGCTCATCAACCGGTGGAAAGAAATATGGTTAATATATTTAAAAATTTAGGTTATGATATCTTCAGTATTTCAACAGACTCCACCAAACATACTCCAGATTTTCCTGTTCGTCATGGAATTACTGTTTGTAAAAAGTTTAAAGTTCTTTTATAAAACCTGCATATTCATTATACTACTATTAATTATGATATTATAATATAATTGATTTATATAAAATAATTTTTAAGATAATTTTTAAGATAATTTTAAAAAATTGATTTATAATAAAAATATTATAGAAATACAATACAAAATAAATGCAAGATATTATCAATAAGCGCGGGGCGCTTAGAAAGTTAACCGATGAGGAATTTGAAATTTTATTACCCTCACTAGCTAATGAGTTAGAAACTCATGGAATTCTTTATGAAGATTACGATAGAAAAACAATTTTGAAAGACTGGAAAGCCTTATGCAAGAAGTCTTTGCAGAATCACGAACCCACCGATACAACTAATATTGCTGTAAATAATATTTCAGCAACTAATATTTCAGCAACTAATACCGCAGGAATGAAAGTTATGAAACAATATATGAAGCATTTTTATGAAGTTGCAAATTATAAAGGTGTTTCTATTAAGAGTTTATGGAAAAGAGAATTTTTGGAAAAGGCATTGCGATTTAATCGCAAGAATCATTCCACACCTTATGCATCTGAGATTATAAGGTCGCTTGGCTTTACAAACGGTTTAGGTAAAGTCACTATGTATCGTCCATTAATGGCCAGAAATATTATTCATTACTTTCAAGCAACTAGTGTATTGGACGTTTGTGCTGGTTGGGGTGGAAGAATGTTAGGTGCAAAAAGTCTCGGAGAGCATATTTTATATACTGGAATTGAGCCATGTAAAAAAACATTTTCAAATTTATGTACTATTTGTAATGAATTAGACCTTCAAAATATTATACTAGTAAATGAAAAGGCCGAAGATTTCTTGGATAGTTTGTCTGATAGCGCAAAATTTGATATTGCTTTAACTAGTCCTCCCTATTTTAATCTAGAAGTTTATTCAGATGAACCAACACAATCCATATCTGGAGAAAAGGATTATCAAACATGGTTGAACATATTCTTAGAACCAGTTATTACAAAGGTCCTGCGACGTGTTACGTATAGTTGTTGGAGCGTAAAGAATTTTAAGACAGATAAAAAATATGATTTATTTACAGATGTTGTCCGTATACATAAAGAACATGGGTGGAAACTATTAGATATAGTATTTACAATGTCTAATAGTAAAAGACCTGGTGCAAATTCAAATTTTACTCCGAAGAAAACAGAAGAAAGTACATACGTTTTTGTTAAGCAGTGTGATGACGTCTCAGTAAATTAGGTTGAGGTTCTGAGTTTTGGTGTAATACTGTTATCATATTTCTCGCTTGACTTGGGAGATATCTTTCCATATTTCCCATATTTCTTCTTCTCGCAGAACTAGAACTTACTGAGCGAAAATTTTTACTAGAACTTCTTCTACTTCTAGTACTAGAAGAAGAGTTTGAGGATGTTCTTCTCCCAGTTCTTCTACGATTTCTTCGCGAAGTATATCCGGAACGTCTATGAGGCATGTATAAACTATATACACATTATATTTTTATTTTTATTTATACTCTTCCAAAGTCGTCTTCATAACGAACAATATCATCTTCTTCTAAATACTCGCCAATTTGTGTTTCAACAAATTCAATATTTTCATCACCCAGGTTTTCAATGCGATGCAGTGCTTCTTTAGGAATAAATACGCTTTGATTTGAGTGCAGTAAAAGAAAATCTTTCCCAACTTGAACTCTAGCATTTCCTTTTACGATGACCCAATGTTCACTTCTCTTAAAATGACTCTGTAGTGAGAGTCTTTTTCCCGGATAGACACAAATATGTTTAATTTTAAAAACGTTTTTTTCTTCCTTAACATTAATATACCACCCCCAAGGTCTGTCAACTTTTTCCATTCCAATAAAAAAATAATATATTTTATTTTTATTATTTTAACTAAAACATAATAAGATAAGTATAAAATTTTATTTTAAACCGTCATAAAATTCCCTCACCTTTCTATTTATAAGAATTTTATTAGAGTCAAATGATGTCAAATACAGTCCTTCCAAACTTTTCACTCTAGACAATGCCACATAGGTCTGTCCACACTCAAATACACCACTACCTACATCTACTTCTGCCATATCCATAGTTGCACCTTGAGATTTATGAATAGTTATCGCCCATGCTAAAATTAATGGTATTTGTGATACTCCAATTCCAGGTATAATATCACTTTCCCAAATATGATAATTCATGACTATTTCGCATTGATTTGTGTATTTTACGACGGGAAGATTTGATTCATTGAAGCGAATAATAATTCCTTGGCTGCCATTACAAATCATTTCTCCTGTAGATTGTTCAATATTAACAATGCACATTACCTGGGAACCAACTTTGAGAGAAATAGTATCATCGCATAATAGGTTACCGTGTATATGTTTGAGTTCATTTTCTACTTGTTCAGATGTAAATATCTTTTGAGTTTTATTTATATCACTCATCTCTCTTGTATTGGACTTTACCTTTGGTTTTTCTATGGTTCGTAAATATTTAATTTTATATTCATAACCGGTTGTTTGTAATTCAGCCATTTTAGTTTTATTGATAAAATCAACGCTATTTCTAATAGGAAATAGTTTTGTTGGTTGGACAGTAACAGTGTCTTCAACCTTTCTTCCAACTAAGTTTTTCAAGATATCATAACTGCTTTTTGATAATCTACCCTCTCTAATTTGGTTCAATATTTTTGTATATACTTTATCAGTTTGTCGGAATATTTTTTTTAGTTGTATTGTATTTTCTTTATGAAATGTTGTTTCCCATTGTTCACTTTCAAAACAAAATCTCATTGTTTCTGGTTCATCTTTGTCTCCAATAGGAGGAAGTTGGTAAAAATCCCCTAAAAAGATAACTTGGATTCCTCCAAACGGCTTGTTATTTTTCCTTACAGCCTTTCCAATTGCATCTAACATGTCAAATAATTTTTGTGACATCATACTGATTTCATCAATCACCAATATATCTGCTTGTTTCCATATCTTTTTTTTGTAAAAATTTTTTTGTATTTTATCCACATAAAATGCAATTTCTCCATTTCCCAACCCGATTCCTGACCACGAATGAATGGTTTTTGCTTTACATTGTAGTAAAACTGCAGCGCATCCAGTGAGTGCGCATACTTGAATAGTCCTTCCTTTTGTTACAGCATCTTGTTGAATACGTTTAATTAGTGTTGATTTACCAGTTCCTCCTGGTCCAGTAATAAATATATTCTGTCGTTGAATATATTTATCAAATGCAAGTTGTTGTTCTTCAGATAAATCCATATATCTTTCTTTAAATTCATAAAGTTTATATTTTATAGTTCAATTTTAATTGCAATACCTATTTAAATAAAGTAATAACTCTTTCAAGTAAATACTCTAAAAATGATATTTTTTGTGGAATGCTATAAGGGTCATATAACTCATTCTCTTGATTTTTTGCCTCTTCATCCTCGCATTCTTCATCTTCTTCTTTGTCGTCTTCTTCTTCATCGTCTTCTTCGCCTTTTTCATCTTCTTCATCATCGTCTTCGTAAACATAATCTTCATCATTTAAATCATCATTCTCCTCTTCCTCTTCTTCCTCTTCTTCCTCTTCCTCTTCTTCTTCCTCTTCCTCTTCCTCTTCCTCTTCCTCTTCCTCTTCCTCTTCCTCTTCCTCTTCCTCTTCCTCTTCCTCTTCCTCTTCCTCCTCATTGTCATCGTAAACATAATCTTCATCTTCATTGTATCCACCCCACCCTTTAACATCATTCCATGATTCATGAATCAATGACTCGTCTACTAACTTATAAAGAATCGCGTGTTCACTTCTTTGATGATTTTTTGCAATAATTGCAATAGGAACTTCATTTTGATATTCGCGATGTAATTGATTAATTTCATTCATAGTCCAAGGTAATCTATGTCTCTTATATTGCAGCATATTGCTATTAATATATTTAACTATTTATCTTTAATATGATTTAATTACATTATAGCCGAGGTCTTCTGAGAAATCCTTCAAAAATGATTTGATTATTTGAAGAATCAAAAGATAATGAATTTTGAGATATATCAAATAGTTGTGAAGTGGTGGCAGGAGAAAATAAAGTTTGCAGTAAACTTTCGGTCAAGCTTGAAATTGGATGACTGCTTGGTATATTTCTCTCGGGAGGTAGTGGGATATTACTATCATCACTTTTGGACTCTTGAAGTTCTTCTTCCTCCTTTGTTTCTTCACTTGTACTTGCAGGTGTATGTAAAGAGCGAATATCATGTCTACAAACAGGACATCTCACATTAGTTTGTAACCAGGAATTTATGCCAGAACTAGTAAATATATGTCCACATGTTATCAACTGCGTCACAGTACTATCCTGTTGAAATACATCAAGAGTAACAGGGCAACTATTATTCAGAGGCTCACTAATTTGAGAGAATAAAACGTTCCGTGTTGCAGCGTTTCTTTGCGCATCTGTCGCGACAACCGGTACATTTTCATACAAGGGTTGTGTGTTATTTTGTCTTGAAGGATAATTAGTTTGAAAATAGTCAACTTCAAAAAAATAAGGAATATTTTCATTCCATCTATAACGTCTATTATTAATAGTTTGCGTTTGATTTGTTCTTTGTTGTTGTGGTTGTTGTTGTGGTTGTTGTTGTGGTTGTTGTGGTTGTTGTGGTTGTTGTGGTTGTTGTGATTGTTGTTGTTGCCGCGATTGATGTTGCCGTGGTTGTTGAGTTCGCAACTCCGATTGATTTTGCCTCTGGGTTTGATATTGCATCTGGCTTGCATATTGTTGTTGTCCACGATGATTTGTTGTCCTATTATGTTGTGTATGCAGTCCAGCAATCTGGTCTATTTTACATCGTATTTCATTTTGAAGCTCGTAAAGAGAATCAATTTGTCTGCTTGAATGATTATAGAAATTTATATATAAGTCTAATAAAAGTCGTTGATCATATGTCAATGAATATTCGTCACGAGTTCTGTTGTGTGACATGTTTATAATATATATTATTATAAATATGTTTAAATATATAATTACAATAATTAATAAGCATGAGTTTTGAAACATATCAAAATAAAGGATTAACTGGATTAGCAAATCTTGGAAATACGTGTTTTATTAATGCGTGTATTCAAATTTTATCCCACACATATGAGTTAAATCAGTTTTTGGATAATAAAACATATCAAAAAAAAATTAAAAATAATTATGAATCAGTTTTACTTGTAGAATGGGATAATTTAAGAACACTTATGTGGAGTGAAAACTGCATCGTCTCTCCCGGCAAGTTTATTAAAACTATTCAAAAAATCTCACAAGTTAAAAATATGGAATTATTTACTGGATATAGTCAAAATGATTTGCCTGAATTCTTACTATTTATTATTGACTGTTTTCACACTAGTTTATCGCGAGAGGTAAATATGACCATTAACGGGAATGCAGCAAATGAAACAGACCAAATGGCCATTAAATGCTTTGAAATGATTAAAAAAATGTATGCAAAAGAATATTCAGAGATATGGAATTTATTTTATGGAATTCATGTTTCACAAATTATTTCTATAGAAACCGGGAAAGTATTAAGCTCATCCCCAGAGCCTTATTTTATGATAAATTTATCATTACCAAGTGATAATCGTAGTCCTAGTTTAATTGATTGCCTAGATTTATACGTAAATGGTGAAATATTAGAGGGAGAGAATGCATGGTATAATGAAGAAACTAAAGAAAAACAAAATGTACAGAAAAAAATTATGTATTGGAGCATGCCAACTATTTTAGCCATAGATATTAAACGATTTAATCATAGAAATCAAAAAAATCAAGTTCTCGTCACCTTTCCGCTTACGGATTTAGATTTATCTAATTATATTGTTGGTTATAAAAAAGAGAGTTACATATATGATTTATATGGTATTTGCAATCATAGTGGTTCTGTAGAAGGTGGACATTACACTGCTTTTGTTAAAAATGCAAATGATAAATGGTATCATTTTAATGATACACATGTTAAAGAAATAGATGATTTGAGTGAATTAGTTACGCCAAAAGCATATTGCCTTTTTTACAGAAAAAAAACAATGCAATAATATATATGGAAGCCAGTACCTCTTCAACTATAGAACCTCAAAGTTTTTATAATTATATGAATAGTTTCTTTATGAATCCAAGTGCATTTATCATACTAGTATTAGTGGTTTGCGTATATTTAGTATTCTTTCTCTCTTTAGGAGGTTCTTCTGGAAGTAGCAATACGACGGATTCAGTGTCTAGTTCTTCTTCTAGTTCGTCATTTAATAAGATGAACAGTATTGTTATTATAACAATTGTAGGAATATTTCTTATATTATTATTATTTAATATTCTTCAATACTTTTTTAGTATAGATATTATTGCTTCTATACAGCATTTATTTCAACCTAATCCAGTATTGGATATTACAGTAAATCAAAATACATCCGATGTTGCACCTTCGCCAAATATTCCTGAGATTGGATTAAGACCACAAGTATTTAATATTCCAGGAAATACATATGGATATGAAGATGCAAAAACATTGTGCCAGGCGTATGGTTCACGTTTAGCAACATATGATGAAGTAGAAGACTCTTATAACAAAGGAGGCGAGTGGTGTAATTATGGATGGTCGGAAGGGCAAATGGCACTCTTTCCCACGCAGAAAAAAACATATGATAACTTACAAGCTATTCCTGGACACGAACACGATTGTGGAAGACCTGGTATTAATGGTGGTTATATTGCAAATCCTCGCGTTCAATTTGGTGTAAATTGCTATGGTTATAAACCTAAAATTAACTCGGAAGAGGAAGAAATGATGCAAAACACTAGTCCTTATCCAAAAACTGAAAAGGATATTCTCTTTGAAAAGCGAGTAGATTACTGGAAATCTAAATTGGATGAAATTTTAGTGTCACCATTTAATTATGATACTTGGAGCAAGATATAATTATACAATAGTTATAAAATAAAATTGATTGCAAATATTCACATATAAATAAATAGTATCAAAAGCTTAATTCGCACGGCCATCATGGAAGGCCAACAAGATTATGATTCTATTGGACTATTTGCGCTTTCTAGCTTAATGAACAATGAAGCCAAGGACCAGATAGAAGAATATGAATTTCACGAAGCAGAGAGAAACTTTTTGCAAGCAATTGCATTGAATAATGATGCAGCTATGATGAACTTAGCCGTATTTTATGAAGAAAATGATGGGGAACACGATGATATTGTGAAATACTATATGATGGCGATTACTGCCAGTCAATGCCCCATCTCTATGTATAATTTGGCAGACTACTATAAGAAAATTGGAGATATTGATAATATGAAAAAATTCTTTGCTATGGCAATTGATGAAGCCAAAGACATTGCGTCTATGCTTCATTTATCGTGTTATTATTATGATAATGGAGATTATGATAATATGAAAATGTATTTTATTATGGCACTACAAAATGCAGCGCCTGGGTTTCACTTTGAAAGGCGCTCAAAGGTTCTCGGACTAAACTTTAATCCATTTCTCATGCTAGATGCATTGAATTCTGTTACCGAAGTAGAATTACCAAATCTACAGATGCACAAACAAGAATTAATGAGTACAAATAAATTTATTATGATTTATCAGAATAAGGTATCTCTTTTTGAGAAACTTAACCATGTATTAGACTGTGGAATTTGCTATGAAGAAAAATTGAATATTGACCTAAGATGCGGACACTGTGTATGCACTGATTGTTATCAAAAATTGTACGCAAAAGTATGTCCATTCTGCAGACTATAAATTATTATTTGTCTTCTTCTTTCACTATTCTATGTTTTAATCAACTAATAAATTTTTATTTTTTTTTGTTTTTTTCTTATCTACTAATGGTTTTTGTTGTCTTGTTTTTTTCTTATTGATTGGGTTTACTTCTACCATACTGAGTAACTTTTCATAAATATCTGAGCTTATTATATCATCATTGTTAAGAATTCTTTTTTCTATAATATTATTACCACCAATCTGTTTATTTGGTACAAAGGCTAGACCAACTGGTGCAGCTAAATTTTTAAATAAGTTGGAAAAAGAACCACCTTTTTGTAATAAAGGTGATTCTCCTTTCTGTAATAAAATAGAGTCTATTGTATACCCAGCACTTTGAATATCTCCATTGTCTAATTTGTGAAATACTAGGTCATGTTCAGCAAACATCTACTGTACTATACTATATATATATTACAGTAATATATTACAAAAATAACCAAACAAAAATAAACAAAAATAAAAAATATAATTGAACAATATTCTCCTTAATAATTATATTTTTGTAAAAGTACTTTAAAGCATGTTAAATGATAATTATATCATATATTATACGTTACATAGATGACTACAAAATATCCTATTATTCTTTTCTTTAGATACGATACCTATTCACATATTGATTCATTCTTTGAGAAAAATAAAAATAATATTGAATTTTCTTATTCTATTACGAATAATGTAAATGAATTAAATCAGTTTTTTGATTCTAATTGTCATCTTTTATTTACATTTGGACCAAGTTTTATTGAATATCAGAAAGAAATTGAATATTATTTACCAATTCGCATGAAAAATAGAATTATTCATATAATAAATATATGTAATATCAATGAATTTAATAGGTTGGTAAATACATGTTATATAAACTATATTACATCTGATATAACCTTACAGCGTCCTATTTTTTCTTTATTTACAACATGTTATAAATCTTATGATAGAATTTTTAGAGCATATAATAGTATAAAAGAACAAAAATTAAGGGATTGGGAATGGGTTATTTTGGATGATTCGCCTGAAGAAGACCACTTTATATTTCTTACAAATATATTCAAAAAAGATAAACGAATACGTTTATATAAACGGAGTCAAAATAGTGGTAGCATCGGAAATGTTAAAAATGAAGCAGTCATGCTATGTCGTGGAAAATATGTATTAGAAATGGACCATGATGATGAGATTTTACCAGATACATTACTAGATGCAACCAACGCATTTGAAAAAAATCCTGATGTTGGATTTATCTATATGAACTTTGTAAATATATATGAAAATGGAGATAATTTTAGCTATGGGGATTTCTTTGGACTTGGATATAGTGGTTATTATTGTCAAAAATATAAAAATAAATGGGTTAATGTAGCGATAAGTCCGAATATTAATAATATATCATTAAGTCATATAGTTTCTGTGCCAAATCATCCGCGAATATGGCGCAAGAGTTCGTTAATGGATATGGGAAATTATTCTGAATATCTTCCAGTTTGCGATGATTATGAACTGATATTAAGAACTTCCGTAAATACAAAAATGGCAAAACTACCAAAACTTGGTTATATACAATATATGAATAATAATAACAATAATTTCTCTCTCATTCGCAATCAGGAAATCAATAGACTTTGTAGACCTTATCTATATCAACACTGTTTTGAGTCATATAAAATAAACGATGTAATGAAATCAATGGATGCATTTGAAGACCCTCGTTACGCAAGTTATTACACGCAGATATGGAAACGAAAAGATTATACTTATAAGTATTGTAACAAAATAATAAATCTTCAAAATAAAAAACAATACTGTATAATTGGTATTAATGCGTTTATACAAAATAAAATCCGCATCCAAGAATTGTATAGCGATTCAAGCAATGATTTTTTACTATTAGACAATGAGAATTCAATAGATATTTTGACCAAAGAATTGGATAATTCCGGATTAGATGGAATAAAGTGTTATTCAATGAAAGACAACACCAAAGAAGAATTAATTAAATATTTTCATTTAATCTACAAAAGTTGTAGTGATGTTGAAATAATAACATATTTAGAATCAAAAGAAAAATTAACAGAAGAATCAAAAGAAAAAATAACTATTATAACACCATGCATGCGGACCGAAAATCTTATAAAGTTAAAAGAGAGTATAGATTTTGATTATGTGAATGAATGGATTATTGTATACGATGGTAAACATGTAACTTCTATACCCAATAGCAATATATTCAATAATAATCCTAAAATAAAAGAATATATTTACAAAGGAGAAGGAATTAGTGGTAACCCACAACGCAACTTTGCATTAGAATTGATTGAAAATGAAAATACCTATATATACTTTCTAGATGATGATAATATTATACATCCAGATTTATATTCATTTCTAGACACTATCTCTATTGAAGATAGAAAAATGTATACATTTGACCAAGAAAGACCTGAAAATGTATTTCCATATACAAATCTTTTGCAAGGAAACAAAATTGAAGTATCACATATTGATACGGCAATGCTGTTAATCCATTATAAATTATGTAAACATTTAAAGTGGATTTATGATTGTTATAAAGCGGATGGATTTTATATCAAAGAATGCTATGAATTAAATAAAGAAAATTGGATTTATGTAAATAAAACGTTATCTTATTATAATAGATTACTCTGAAGTACGAAATGGAATTCGCTTAATTTCCTGTACTATCTTAGTCTCACGATGAGCTTTTAAATAATCTACTATTTGTTTTACTTGAGAAGGATTACGAATGATTTCACCCAAAGCTTTTTCTACATATTTAAATGTTAACGGAGACGCAATCTTAGTAGATGCAAATTTTAACTTACCGTCACTAATTTGAACTGTAGCATGATTTAGATTGTTTTCTTCAACATGAGCTGTAATATTTTCACACAGTGCATTTTTTTTATCTCGCAATTCGTGCAACCTTTCATTTAACAATTTAATTTGATTGTCAATTGAGACCCACTGTTGTATGTTTTGTTCAAAGCTCATACTAAAAATAAGGAAAATAAAGTTAATAATTAAGAAATAAAAATTAATTATTAAAAATATAATAGTAGATTGTAGTAAATTTAATGTCGCTAAAAACAATTTTATTTACAAATGCTAGAGATGAGGATAATATCATAGAATGGATAGCACATCATTTAATCATTGGGTTTGATATTATTTATATTTTTGATCATAAATCTATTATACCTATTAAAGAACTAACAAAGATATTTAAAAAAGGTGTAATAGTTGAAAGATATAATATTGATGGACCCATAAAGCTGCAGCTTATGGTAAAGGCCGCTAAAATTGCACAATCTGCCGGAGCTGATTGGATGTTGTATTTGGATGCAGACGAGTATTTAGTATTAAATAAATTTTCCAATGTCAAACAATTATTATACCAATTTCACCAAGCAGATTCTATTGCAATCAATTGGTTAATGTTTGGAACAAATCACCATAAATATATTCCTAAAAAAGGACTTCTTATTGAAAATTATACTTCTTCTGATTTAAAATTAGACAAACATGTGAAAAGTTTTGTTAGACCAAGCCAAGTAATTAAAGCGATTACTCCACACTATTTTGTTATTAAACAACCTAATAAAATGACATCCTTAAATGGGAAACAATGTACTTCTTTCAATGAATGGAATATCTCCTTTGAATTATCTCCAGCATTTATAGCTCATTATGTTTATCAATCTGAAGAAATGTATATGAAACGTAAAATTTTATTGCCAAGAGACGATAACTCTCAATTTAGACATATAGAACATGATATTCATCAAAAGCATAACGAATGTAATAATACACTAGTAAAGGACAAATATGCGAAATATATCCAACAATTATTGGATAAATTACAAAAAATATAAAAGAAATTATTTAAATTTAACTACAGTTTGGATTTTTACTTTTTACCGTGTTTGCGAGAGTAACGTTTACCGTACTGATTTTGTAAGCCCCAAAGTCCAAAAGGAACCAATGCTTGATTAATGACTTGCGCCCAATATCCACCTTTTTTTGAACGCGACTTGTGTCTACGTCTGCCACCTTGTTGAAGGACACCAGAAGAAGCAACAGATGGTGGTATCATACTATTTTGACCTTGTGCTCCTATTATTTCATTGCCATTAGGGGTTGAACCATTTCCAGTAAAGACTCTGTCCCATTGACTATCTCCACTACCGTTAACATAACTATTATAGCTAGTAGCACTGGTGTAAGGGGAAGCGTGACCTCCACGCATTTTTCTTCTTCTTCTTCCTGCAGCGGCAGAATAACGGCTTCTGGAACGAGCTGCTGCCATCATTTGCATTTTATTGCGTTTTGTCATTCTCATTCTTTTTCCACCCATTGGGTTTGTAGTAGGGCTGCTTGAACTTGAATATGAACTAGAGCTTGACGTTGAATCTGAATCCATTATATATTCACAATAGAAAAATAATTAAAATATTTTTGATAATATATTTTTATTACGCAATACTAATATTAACAGAATTAATATTGCTAAAATCATTATAAAAATTAAAAAGACGAATAAGATAGTAATATAAATATATGGAGTGATAATGTTAAAAATTAGTTCAATAATAGGGCTACAAAATGTTCTTAATTCTCCTTTAATATCTTCTCTTTTTAAAATATCTAAACATTGCTGAATAATAGGTTCTTTCATTTTTATATAGCTATAATATTTTGTAGTAATTTATTTCTTAATAATTAAAGATTATTTATTATTTTAAGATTGGTTTTACTTTTGCGTGTTAATATTCTTAAATTTTTCTTAACAACAAATAATGGATAATATTTTTCAACCAAATGAAACATTTGATTTTTCAATGCTTTCTCTCACGCATCCTACAGGGATTCAAGGTGGTGCATATTTTACTAAAATACAGGTGAATGGCAAGCCATTGTATATTGAAACGCCGAGGTCTTTAACAAAGCAAGCATTTGTTAAGCATGGCAAAAAATATTATTGTGATTTAATGTTTGATAATAGTAATCATGAGTTTATTCAATGGTTGGAGAACCTTGAGACAACATGTCAGAATCTTATTTATAAGAAAGCTGATACATGGTTTGAAAGTCAATTAGAATTGACTGATATAGAATCAGCGTTTACATCCCCCACGCGGATTTATAAATCAGGTAAAAACTATTTAGTAAGAGTCAATATTAAGATGAATTATGCAACAAATATGCCTTTAATAAAAATATTTAATGAAAATGAAATACCTCTAAACATTGAAGATGTAAAGCCGGAACACGGTATTATTTCTATATTAGAAGTTCAAGGTATTAAATTTACAAATAGAAACTTTCAGATAGAGCTTGATTTAAAGCAGGCTATGGTATTACACGATGAAAAGATATTTGAGAGTTGTATCATCAAGGCTGGATTCGCAAAATCAAAAAATAATGCAGATACAACTACAAATACAACTACAAATACAACTACAAATACAACTACAAATACAAATACAAATACAAATACAAATACAGATGTAGTTATAAGTATACCTTCTTTAGAAGAAGGAGTAAACATTTGTCCATCGCATTCAGAAAATATAGACATAGAGATTAATGAACCTGATGTAGCAGAAGCAGAAGAAACTCTAGAACAACAAGCTATTACTATAAATAAACCAGCGTTGAATAATCTAGAATTAGATAATCAACAATTAGATAATCAACAATTAGATAATCAACAATTAGATAATCAACAATTAGATAATCAACAATTAGATAATCAAAAAAATGATACATCAATTCTAGAAGAGATTCATTTAGTAGAATCTCCTGAAGAATTGACAGAAGTGAACTTTTCATTGTCTTTCCCAAATTTAGAAACAATGACTCTTAAAAAACCCAATCAAGTATATTATGAAATTTATAAAGTGGCTAGAAAAAAAGCGAAAGAAGCAAAACAACAAGCAATTATTGCATTTCTGGAAGCCAAGAATATTAAGACAACTTATATGCTGGAAGATTTAGATGATAGCGATGACAGCGATTTGGAGACTTTATCGGATACATAATAAATTATAAATTAATAAAATTTATTATAAGTTAATTTAGACAAAATTAGTTAAACCAAAAAATAGATTTAAAAATAAAATGCACGAATAGTTTTAGATTGAATTCTTTAGAATGAATAAACAATTAAACTGTATTGAAAAAAATATTTTATATTCTAATTTTATATAAATGAGTAGCACCCTAAAAAAGCTATGGTCGGATTATGGTATTGGCGCCTTAGTTGTCCTATTGATAGTTGCATATGGCGTCAGCGTCTTTGCAAAATATTTGAACTCTAAAAGCATGTATGGTTCTGAAAACATGTCATCTACACCCAATAAAGCGTACAAAGGACAAGGTCAAGGAACTGGAGCACCCAAGGGTTCATCAGGCCCTCAACCTTCTGAGCCTTTAGGGCAAAACGAAGTATTTGCTTCTGTAAATGGAATCCCCACACCCACACAAGGTATTCCCACATCCTGCTCCAACCCCAATATCCAAAATCCTTCTGATTTATTACCCAAAGACACCAATAGTCAATGGGCCCAGTTAAATCCTTCTGGTAAAGGTGAACTCGCCAATATTAACTTATTGAAGGCCGGTTATCATATTGGTATTGATACCATTGGTCAAACGCTGCGAAATGCCAACTTGCAAATTCGCTCAGAACCACCTAACCCTCAGTTATATGTTGGTCCTTGGAACTTGAGCACCATTGAGCCCGATTTCATGAGGCCCCCTCTTGAACTTGGTCAAGGAATCCAATAAAATCTAGATAATTAATAATAATTGTTCAATAAAAATAGTAAAATATATATAATAAGATTATTATATATGTTAAACGGTCTATGGAAAAGTGATATATTAGTATATGTTATCATTGGGTTTGTTTTATTAATATGTTTAAAAATTTATTCTGAATCAGAGTTGTTTAGTTTAAAATGCGTCATTTCCACAATAGATGGAAATAAATATTGCGTGAGAGATAGAACAAAAATTACCGAAGCAGCAGATTTACTAGCAACTGTTACAGGTAAATGTAAACAATTGGTTGATTATGTAGGAAAGAAATATCCAGACAATCCAGATGTTACCCGTCTTGTAAAAGGGTTTAATCCAACTAAAATAAGTGAGACTTTACCCACAAGTGAATTAACAGCTTACAGTGAAAATAAGGGTGAAAAAATTGCGTTTTGTTTGAATAAAACAAAAAATAGTAGCACTCTTATTGATATCAATACACTAACGTTTGTTTCTATTCATGAGTTATCGCATATTATGACAACATCTATAGGTCATAAGCAAGATTTTTGGCAACATTTTAAGTTTCTATTAGAAAATGCAAAAGAAGCGAATATTTATATTCCCGTTGATTATAAAAGTAAGCCTCAGGGTTATTGTGGGATGACCATCACAGATAACCCATATTATGACCTATAAATAGTATGACCTACAAATAGTATGACCTATAAATTATAAATTATTCAACTAGCTTAAATAATTTTTAACGATAATCTTTATGCAGTCACTACTGTTATTATTCTTATTCATATACAGTATTACTGGTTTGCAACCAAATCTAACAAAACCTCAATGGAGCCTCATTAAATCATTATTATCTCATGAAAAAACTACTCCACATATGAGAAAAAAACTAAATACTATCATATTTGATAAATATCGTGGATGGGCGAAATATAAAGCATATCAATATAAAAAACGCAACTTTTCATTGTGTAAAGATATTAAAATGACGGATTTTACATATTATGCTGAACTAGGATTATATAAATCAATTAGTAGTTATAATGCATCATATATATTTTATAAACATGCAGAACTATACATTTCTTACTATCTATATATTGGGTTGTCGGAACTTCATCCAGGTTCCAATCTTCCACATAGATACAGAGTTTCAAAAATTTGGAAGGAAAAAAATAAAAACTTGTATCATGCATTAATAAATCCTATTCTATTTGATACAATAAAAGAAGGTTTTATATATGACAACAACAATATTAAAAAAAATATAGAGAGTGAAATTTTTAAAGAAGACCTTTTTTTTAATATATGGCGTATTGTTTATATGCTAGACCCATTATCCTTTCATATTTTTACTTATAAATATGATTATCACCTTAAAAAAATGAGAACAAATAAACATGTTGCTGAATTGTTGTGTTATAGTTCAGAATATATTAGACAAAATTTAAAAAAAACTATTTATATTATTCAAAAAAAGTTAATAGAAAATATGAGAGAATATTAGTGACTAATAAAAATAGGTTGAAATATAGTAAATTATATAAATATTATTATTTACTATTATATAATGACAACAAGTAACTCTATTTATAAAATAAATCATTTAATTGATAAAGATATAATAAAGACAATTTATGTTTTTTTTGGAAATCATTTAGAAGTTAAAAATCCAACTGAGTTATTTAAACGTGAACCAAGAAATGCAGTATTCTCAAACAAAGAGACTGGTCAACCAATTTTTACCGAAGAAGAAATGCAAAAAATTTTAGACCCATTAAAGCCAATTGATGTAGTATTTTCAATGCAACAGATACACTTTGATGACTCTATTGGTACAATAAAATTAAAAATATTGTCCGAGTTTTCAAATGCTTTTTCATTAGAAGAAATTTATTTATTTTGTATAAAAGAAGAATCGTTTAACCCAACAAGTGTATATGAGACTCTTACACAAAATGGTCATTTGGAGATAACAAATATTAGATTAAAACAATTTTTACTGAATATTATTAGCTTATCAGATGGAAGCCCTACTAATTTTACCATTGAAGATAAAGAAAAGTACACATACGATGATATATTACAATTAAATTTAGTTCATAAAAAATTTTGGACTACAAAGGTTGTCGGTCAAAAAATTTTTATTGTTTCTAATGAATATCCATTTATATGCAATCCATTTGAAGTAACAGAATATGACCCTTTTATTGAAAAAGCCTCTAGAAAATCATTGAGTACATTAAATAATTATCTTTTATTAAATACTGGTATTATTCGGAATAATAATATATATCTTTGTACTGCTTCCAATGTTTTAACAAGAGCAAAAACAATGGGTATTTCAGAACAATATACAATTGATATTTATTATCCTTCTCTTAGAAAACAAAGTATACATTCTTATGATGAGTTAGAAGAAAATAAATTTGCACTTATTGAGAAAAATAAACCATTATTAAAACAGACTACATTTGATACGTTCCAATCAGTAGATTTACTTTATGATATCTATAAGTACAAAACCAATACATCAAAATATTCGTACAAAGAAAGAGGTATCAAATATATTAAATTTACAATTTTTCCTGAGTTTACTATGAATATTCCATTAGATGTAATTTTTAAAGTTATCCATGCAACAAATGAACATCCTATGATTAAATTTAATCCTGCGACAAAACAAGAAAATATTTACCGTCTTTATGCAGATAAAATATCAACAAATGGTAAAAAAATTCCATTTCTTTCAAAGGCGACTATTTTTAAATTGATGAGAGATATTGGGAAAACCAAGTCAGTAAGTGTCTATAGTAATGAAGTGCCAGGAATATCCTTATTAACATGTGATTTTGAATCATCTGGAGATATTACTATTACTTGTGATTGTGAAAAAATAATGAATCTTTCTGCAATTGAAACTATTATAAAAGAAACTGTCAACCCAATTATTCAAGAAGTAAAGGATTTTTTAGAACAAAGCGGATACAGTATTTCTCTTTTTAAGAATATATATGATAAAAATAATATTGTTAAACAAATTCATTATGAATCACTTATTGAAATAAATAAACCTATAAAAATAGATGATATATTAGGTTGTATTACAAGTGCATTTATTGTTGAAACAAAAAATGTTAAATCAAAAGAAGGTGCTCAGATGCGGTTTAAAAGAGTTGCAAATTTTAACAAAATGTCTAGTCAAGAAGCATTTATTATTGAACAAGCAAATCAAAAGGATGGATTAAAGGGAAATGAATTAGTATTGGCACTTATGGAGAATTATACAATGGCAGAAGGAGAAGCAATTACTTTAATACAAAAAATAGCAAGTGAAGTTCAAGTAGAGAGAGGTGTAAAAAAAACAGAAATTGAGATTAAGGTAAACCCTGGGTTTAAAACTACTATGAAATTAGATAGTATAAAAGGTCTATTGTCTATTTCTATAGAAAATATTAATGATATTTATTATCTTGATACAATACCTATTTATTTAGATTCATTGATACGATTAACTCAAGATAAAAAAAGTACAAGTATTTCATTAAAAACAATCAATAGTTTGTGTTCTCGTGATGAACAAGTTGAACTTATTATTGAAGATATTGTTGCACCGTCCGAATTGGCATTTCCAGACCAAGAAACACCCATCATCAATGAAGAAGAAGAAGATGTAAATTTTGATGATTTTAGTGAATATATTCAAGGGGTTGAAGAATTAAAAGAAAAAAAGTTTAAGAGTGCAATTGACCTTATATATGGAGATGATGATGAAGAAGATGAAGATAATAGCGGTGAGCAAAGTGAAGAAGATAAAAATAGTAGAGGCGGACAGCCATCTACTTCTTCTGGAGAAACACTCGTTAACTTAAAGTTACCATCAAGTGATTCAGAAGATAACAATAGTAATAATAGTTTATCTAGTTTTGGTAATTCATTGCCATCTTCAGATTCAGCGCCATCTTTAGATTTAACAACGAATAAAAAGGATAAAGACGTTAGCATAGAGAGAGAAGAAGAAGAGGAAGAAGAGGAAGAAAAAAAAGAAGAACAAGAAGAGGAACAAGAAGAAGAACAAGAAGAGGAACAAGAAGAAGAAAAAAAGAAAGAGGAAGAAGAGGATAACGCGGAGCAAAATGAAGAAGAAGAAGAAGAAGAGGAACAAGAAGAAGAGGAAGAAGAGGAGGAAGAGGAAGAAAAGAATACTGTGAAGGATATTGTTGGAATGCGTTTAAGAAACCCTTCTCCCTTTGCATCAACAATGTTTGACCGAGAGCCAATTTTATTCTTAAAGGAAGACAAGGGTAAATTTAATAGATATTCGCGCAGTTGTTCTTCTTCTGCAAAGAAACAGCCTGTTTTAATTACGGAAGAAGAAATGGAGGAAATAAAAAAAGAAGAATATGAAAAAATAGTTAAGAAGTATGGCAAAAAAAAGTTTCAGTCATTTCCAAAAGAACAGCAAGATGAGATTATTAAAAATGAAAGTTTTTTAAGACCCGAAGATGTTATTAAATATGGCTCAAATCCTGATAATAAGTATTATTATGTGTGTCCAAGATACTGGTGTTTAAAAACGAATAAACCAATTGACCCATCAGAAATGATTGATGTAAAGGATAAAAAGGGGAACATAGTAAAAAGACATCCAACATGTGGGGGCATCATTCCAAGTGAGCAAAAGGAAATAAAAAATGATGGAAATTACGTATATGAGTTTTTTAATAGTAAAGAACACGGTTCACAAGAAGATTATAAAAAACATTATCCTGGATTTTTAGATGCATCTGTACACCCAGATGGGTTATGTGTGCCTTGCTGTTTTACCAAATGGAATACTCCATCACAGATTGCAAGAAGAAGAGAGTGTTCTCAGGATACATCCAATGAAGAAGAACAAAAGACTGCTTCCGAACTTCTCTCGCCACAACAACGAGAGAAGATTGTTGAAAAGGATAATTACGTAAAAGGTCCAGAAAAGTTTCCACTGGAACCAGGTCGTTGGGGATATATTCCAGTCAGTATTCAAGATTTTTTTCAAGAAGTTAGTTCAGCATGCCAGATAAGCAAAACAAATGCAAATATTAAACCAAACCATGTTTGTTTATTGCGACATGGTGTAGAATTTAGTCCAAAACAGTCGTTTATTGCTTGTATGGCAGATGTTAAGTTTTACGGTGATTCAGGTGTAATTCCTACTATAAAAGAGACAAAACAAATAATTATAAAGGCAATAAATATAGACGACTATATAACTTATCAGAATGGAAATAATGTAATCAGTTTTTCACTTGATGTATCTGATAAAGAAATAAATATAAAAAAATATAAAGAATCAAATATCTATAAAAAAATATATGGAAATAAAAAGGTTGAACCAAGTCAGGACCAATATTTCAAGAAATTAGTTGGTTCATTTGAAAATTTTATTGCCTACCTAGAAAACGATAATGAAGTAATAGATTATACTTATTTATGGGATATATTATGTAGACCAAATCCTTTACTATTTGCACAGGGAATTAATTTAATTATTATGGAGATTGTTAACAATGATATAACAAATAATATTGAATTAATATGCCCAACAAATCATTATTCTAACGAATTTTATAATTCATCCAAACAATCAATTATGATTGTCAAACAAGGAGATTTATACGAGCCTATTTATGCGTATGAAAATAAAGTTAAAAAAATTAAAGTAGTCAAAACATTTAGCGAGCATAGTTTAACACTTCAACCAAATATACGTGCAATACTCAAGAAAATAATAAAGCCAGCGCTTCACGATATATGTAGTCCACTTGCAAGTATGCCGAGTATATACAACTACAAGCAACCTATTTTATTACCAACACTTATTTCCATATTACATAAGAAAAAGTATACTATTGTAAAACAAGTTTTAAATTATCAAAGCAAAGTAATTGGGTTATATATATCAAAAGGAGACACACATGGATATGTACCATGTTATCCATCATCTATGGAACCAACCTATCCCAATTTTACCTTTATGAATGATCATAGTTTATATAATGCTTATTCCAATACTATTTCTTTCTTAACGACGCTTCACAAAGAAAGCAAAGGCGTTATCCCTGTTCAACCAGCGTTTAAAATAATAGAAGATGAACATGTTGTAGGAATATTAACGGAATCTAATCAATTTATTCAACTTTCTGAGCCGTTTCCCATATCCAATGTCAAGGACTCTATACCATCTATGAATGATAATAATTATATTGTCAATAAGAATGACGTGCCTTTAGTTTCCAGTGAATTTGCCATTGCTACTTCACAAACAAATGATACAGAACGCACTTCTTATATTAAGCGCATTCAATTAGAAACAAATTTCTATAATGTATTCAGAAATACTGTTAGAATTTTATTGAATGATTATGAGAATATTAGACTTAGAGAAACTATAGAAGAAGAACTTAATAAACCTTATGTATTATATTCAGCAAAACTGCAGACTATCATTAAATATTTAAAAAAATTAGTAAAGGATACTATTATATTTTCAAATGACTATGATTATCAATTAATTAATACAGTATCAACATGTATAGTTTTACCAAAGGAAAAATGCAATGAAAGACAACCAGTTTGTGCGTTCGTTAAAGGACAGAAATGCAAAATAATTATTCCAAAAAATAATCTATTGACAGAAAAAGACGATAATGAATTGCTATATTTTGGAAAAATGTCAGACGAACTGATTCGTTATAGTAGAATTAAGTCATTCTTGTTTCAACCGCAGACATATCTCTCATTCGGCGCATTGGGGTATAATTTAAGAGAGAACGAACTACTTATTATTCAGTCTTTATTAACAAAGGAGTACTTTGAAGACCTTATACCAGATACAAAAAATAAATATGCAAAATATAATACATTTGATACTGCTGAACCTGACTTCAAAATATCACAAGTTTATGATAATACTATTTTAATAGACGAGACATCTAAATTGTACGAAACTCAGGAAAGAACCAATTGTTTTCCTGTAGAAACTAAAATATCGTCCAAAGTATGGAAAGATGCATTTCCATCTACATTTAATGAATTATATTATGAAGATGATGCAAATTGTGGATTTTACTTGATAATAGATATTATAGAAAAAAAAACGGGTGAAAAACTGAAATTAAATGAAGTGAAAGCCGAATTACTGGAAGAATACAGTGTTTACCTTCCAAAATATGGAAATCAAATTATAGATATTTTAATACTGGAAGGGAAAAAAACACAGGGAATACGAGTGAAACAAGAAACTATTTCATTCCAACATTTTATTTATATGGATGATTATTTTATTACAAATTTAGATATATGGATGATGATGAATCGCTATAATATTCCTTCAATATTGTTATCTACAAGAGCATTGTTACTATCAAATAAAAAAAACAATGCATTTGTATTTCATGGAACAAGAGGAAGTGAATTTGTATTTATTTTTAGTCCGGCATTAAGAAATGAACATATACCAAAATATAGTATTATTTCATCAAAATCTAGTACTTCTCCCTTTTTCAAATTAGATGTCATTCAAAATAAAGATTCTTCGGAGGAACTAGAATATTCAGTAGAGAACATGGTTTCTATAGAAACGTTCTTAAAAACATTTTCTAAACAAAATTTACTCAAAAAGAGCACAAAAAAACTTACGACATTTATAATTCAGGATGAACCAGAAGAAAAAAATGAAGAAAAAAATGAAGAAGCAAATGAAGAAGGTGTTTTTAAACTTAAGTCTGCCGTTGCAGATACTGCAAAAAAACAAAAAACATTTGTTGTAGTTAAAAAACCAAAACAAAGAAAGGGTAAAATACAATTTCAAATAGAAGAATAAGTAAAAATATAAATACTCTATTCATATTTAATAAATAATATTATTCTCTGAATAGTCAGAATACTCAGACACCGTATCTTCATCATCGTCATTATTACCATCATAACTAATACTATCGTAGTCTTGTTCTTCATTGTTGTTATTTACCATAAAATATGTCGCACCTGGCTTATTTTCTTTATAAAAATGAATATGCGCTTCATTAAAAGAACGCACCATTATTTTCTTATTTTCTATTGTTTTCTTTATTGTTATATACTTTCTTCCAAAAAAAGGGTTATAAATTGCAAATGCTTTTAATTTCATCTTTAGAAGATAATTTGACCCGCACTGTTTATAGGTTCCATTTGTTGCATATAGACTACTATAATATAATTGTAAATAAGGTCTAAATATAGAGACCAATTTTTCTCTCGGAAATTCGCTATCAATATGTATATTTTTTAACAACGGTTTAAATTCTTTCAGCATTGAAGTTACTCCTGGATATAAAATGTGAAAATGTGAATTATAAACATAGTTTTTAATAGATGTATTAATAATAATTGTTTCATAGTTATTACGAAAATCGTACCTATCAAATCCAGATTTCATATATCCATAAAATAATTCAGGAACTGTATGATTGCGATGTTTTATAAAAAAATATATGTTATAAAGGTCTAATTCTGTAAATGGAATATTATTATATGGATTTTTGCATATAATTGGGTCCGGAACAAAAGAAGCAGTATTTGATAAATTGCTATGAATAATATTGGTAAGGTCTTTTATTGTAAATAAATATTTTACTTTATCCTGATAAAGTGTAAATATATTTGGGTCTTTTTCCGATAATTCATTCATACATAAATCATAGTTCACCTTTACTTGTGCCTTTTTAATCTTGTAAATATGCGCTAGTCTTGAAAATGCATAATATATTTTTTGCACCTTTGAGAATATATTCAGGATTTCTTCAATTTGGTCGGATGTATTAAATATATTAGAGATTACTATCTTTAAATGTTTAAATTTTTGTTGAACAATACTACGTATATTAGTATGATAGTTATCAATATCTGTTTCATTAATGATATAATAATATAGTAAAAACTGCACTTTGTTGTTAAAAATTTTGGGTATTTTCCATAATTCATTTTTTTGTTTATTATTTTCCAAGAATATTACTTTTTCACCTTTATAATATTTTTGAAGAATTGTAAAAAAAGCTGTCATACATAATTATATTAAATTTCTATTTAATATAAATTCTATTTAATATAAATTCTATTTAATATAAATTCTATTCTTCTATCTAAAAACCTGGGTTGTAATCATTATCTCCGCCCAAGTCACTTGATTTGATGCTTGATACATTGTTTTGTATGACCAAGTTATTATTACTGCAAGCATCATCAGAATCTTCCATTCCACCCATCAATTTTTCTATTGTTTCATCATCAGCTTCTTTTTCATAGAGAACAGTTTCCTCTAATTTCTTCATTTCTTCCAAATCTAACACTACTTGGAATGCATTTGTACCAAATAAACCTTCTTGACCACACATTACATTTGCGGATATTCCACGCATTGGGTCAAGTTCCGCATGCCTCGCAGCTTTCAAGAACATCTCGGGTGTTTCCTCAAAGGATGCCTTGGCAATAGGACCAATATTATCATTATTTATTCCGTGTCTGAAAATGGAAATTAGTTTATTCGTAAATGTCATTCTATCACACAACATGCACAAATGATGATAGTTAATATAGGTACCGTCAAATTCTATGACTTCTGCCAACTCATTGTAAATAGTTTGTCTGGCAGCTTCAATACCGAATACATTATATACTTCAATAATATCATTACTAAATGTTCTTTTAGAATCAATGTAATCAAGTGCTAATATATCCAACATATTTGTTCCGATGGTATCCAATACCCAAATATCTTGTTTCTTATACACTCCATTTGTTTCTACTACATTATCCTTGATTTTTCTTAAAATAACCTTATTAATTTTTTTAATACCGCGAATTACAATATTCTGCATTAATTGTTCTTGAAAATTCTTTAATAAGTAGATTTGGTCTGACTGGTCTAATGGATTTACCTTTGTTTTCTTTGAATTTGCCTTTGCACTTTGTTTCAAAATATTATTCATGCGAATTCTGAAAATAAGTTTATCTGCATTAAAGTCTGAATAAATACATGAAATTTCATCACCATAACTATTCTTTAATACAAAATGAATATCATCCATAGTAAGATTTTTTTCTAACATGACTTCCGGATTAATTTCCATTCTAATAATCCACTTGGATTTTTCATTGGTATCTTCAGAAATAGATGTTTCCATACACTCGTCAATCATAGTTTCAAATCTTCTATATTGCTCCATGGTTGTTTTATCCATATCAATCAATGTATTCAAGTCATCTGGGTCAAAACAAATTTCAATGGACTTGACAATTTCTTGTAACTTGGTATGCTCCAACATATACATGATACTTTGCGCTTTTTCTCTGTCCTTTTCATCCTCCTCTTTTAAAAAGACAGTTAAAGATGGATTTTTTGGTTCCGCAGACAACGATAATATTTCTTCAATTCGCGGCACACCACGAGTAACATTAGATTTTGATGCAACGCCAGCAAAATGAAAGGTATTCAAAGTCATTTGAGTGGTTGGTTCTCCAATACTTTGTGCAGCAATCATTCCAACCATTTCGCCTGGTGCAACAATAGATTGCTTGTAAGAAAGTGTAACTGTCTCTAGAAGAAGGGCCAATGATGCTCTATTAAAACGTTTAACAATAAGCAAATCCTTTGGTGATAAATAATAGTAATATAGTGTCTTGAATAATTCCGTTGGAACGGCGCATCGGATTTTTTCTAAATGTTCATAATTTTCTTCAATCATTTGAAATGCTTCCAATGGAGTAATATCTACAATAGAATTGTTGTTCATATTCTGTTGACCAATAATATTATTGATTATGTAGGAAAATGCAACTGGACAGTTGACAACACTATCTCCTTTATTTTTGAAAACATTTTTAATAATTCTATCACGATTCTGTATCATCAAATCAGTGTACATCTTGCACTTTTCTTGGTTTTCTTTATTCTGCTTTTTAAGCCGACTCATTGTATTCTTCAAAAAGAACTGAGACAATAGTTTCATTTTACCTGCCTCGTCTGGTATGTTATAATGAGCATAAATATCCTGGATACTCATTGAAACTAGTGGCATCATTTGGTTTTCTACTTTGATGGGATCAATATTATCATCGCCATACGTAAATTCAACAATTTTTCCTTTATTGGTACGAACTGTCATGTCATAAGATACCATCAAATCTTCCAAACCTTTAATAAGACGTCGTTGAATATAACCAGTAGAACTAGTTTTTACAGCTGTATCAATAAGACCAATGCGACCACCCATGGCGTGAAAGAATAGTTCTTGAGGTGATAGTCCATTAATATAAGAACTCTCAACAAAACCGCGAGCACTTGGTGTATCATCATATTTTGTAAAATGTGGAAGAGTTCTATGGTCAAAACCATAAGGAATACGTTTGCCGTCCACGTTTTGTTGACCGAGGCAAGAAATCATAAAGGAAATATTCAAGTCACTGCCTTTTGAACCTGCATTCACCATGGTAACGAATCTATTATCCTTATTCAAACTTTTTAGACCAATTTTTCCAGATTCTGAAGTGGCTTGATTTAAAATATTGTTCACTTGTGTTTCAAATTCTTCTTCATTTGTCTTACCTGTATTATTTTCAAATACACCAATCTGTGTTTGGTCTATTAGATTTTTCACATCATTCTTTTTTTTATCAATGACTGAAATAATTTCTTGGTTTGTTTTATCATCAGAAAGTAAGTCGCTTATACCTACACTAAAAGAGCTCGTTTTCAAATACTCTGTAATAATATTCTGTAAATCATCAATAAAATTGGCAGAGGCCATATTACCATAATCATTGCAAACTCGGTGTATTAGACCTTTGGTTCCTGCCCCCAATACACTCTTCTCCATTTGTCCACGAATGTATTTTCCATTGTGTATTTCCAATACATTGTTAGAGTCGTGTGGATTTTCACTATCATTAAACAATTTTGTTTTGTACTTTAACGAGATAGGAGGTAGAATTTGAGATAAAATCTCAAAATTACTAATCATACCACCATCTTGTTTATTAATAAACAGTTCTTCGTTAACGCGTGGAAACATCATAAGTAAATTCATTGCTTCTCGTGGTTTAAAATGTATATTTTCTCGTGTAAAACGATAACATCCAAGCATAGAATCCTGAAAGATACCAATAATAGAAGAGTTATTTGCAGGACTAATAATTTGATAAGGTACAGCTGCAAGATTCAACAGTTCAGCATCTGACTCGGCGTCCTGTGGCATATGAAGGTTCATCTCATCACCATCAAAGTCGGCATTGTATGGTTTTGTTACTGCAACATTCATTCGGAATGTGTCACCAATCTTCATAACCTTTGCAATGTGACACATCATACTCATTCTATGAAGCGTGGGTTGACGGTTGAATAAAATGGGGTCACCATCCATCATGTGACGATGAACAATGTCGCCATTTTCTAAAACAATAGATTTTTTATCAATATATCTTAAAGTAATAGAATCACCATTTTTCTTTTCCAAAATTTTAGCTCCGGGCCATATCTCTGGGCCGTTCTGAACAAGCTTGGTTAGAAATGCACGATTTACGTTATTTACAACCACTGGTTTGGTAATATTTTTTGCAATTTTCATTGGTATACCTAATTCACGAATGGAAATATTTGGGTCAGCAGTAATCACCGAACGAGCACTAAAATCCACACGTTTTGCCATGAGATTTCCTCTCATTCTGCCACCCTTTCCATTTAATCTATCCTTGATAGATTTTAAAGGACGCCCAGAACGCTGTGCAACTGAAGCTACACCAGGAATTTTATTATCTACTTGTGTTGCAACATAATATTGCAAAACGGTTGTCCAGTCTTCAATAATATTGGCAGCAGCATTATTTTGAATCTTTTCTTGTAATGTTTTATTTGTTTTTATAATATTCACCAAAATATGACTGAGGTCATCTTCACTACGCTGTTGTGCATCGTGTTTCACAGATGGGCGAACTGCTGGTGGTGGCACAGCCATTACTTGACAAATCATCCAATCGGGACGCGCCCAAATTGGACTAAATCCCATAAAAGATACATCTTCATCTGATATTCTTTTAAATATTTTCAACACAATCTCAGGTATTAATTTAATAACAATATTTTGATTTTGACCTTGGCCTTGGCCTTGTTCATCTGAAGTTGATGATGATGCGTCGTTTTTCCATTCAGCGTAAATAGTCGCAAGGCCTTCTTTTCTAATTTTATTGGGCTGTAAACAACCACAACCGTCTTCAATATCTTCACCACATCGCTTAATCTTGCTTGCAATGGAAAATACATATTTCCATCTAGCATCTCCAGTGAGTTTTAACGCTTGCTTATATTTTTCTTTACTTATCAAGAGTTTGCTACACTTGAAACATGCACAACGCAATATTTTTAGAATGGTGCTTAAATACTGAATATAAAATACTGGCTTTGCTAGTTCAATATGTCCAAAATATCCAGGAGTTTGCATGTAATCTAACCCATCTGTTGGACAAATGAGTCCAGGTTCTAGAACACCCATTCTTGGGTCAAACAGCCCTCCTATAATTGGTTTATTGTTAACATAAGTGTCTCTGGTAGTAATTTCCGCAACAGACCCCTTGCGGATTTCTTCTGGAGATAAAATACTAAACTGAATCCCAATAATTTTAGAGGGATTCATATTAGTTGGCTTTGTACCTTTTGACATCTTCCTTATATTAACCAAATAATATTTAGATTGTTTATAATCAATTTTATTTAATTAAACATAAATCTTCGTCTAATTTTTGTATAAATATAGTTTCAGTATTACACAGAATTTTTCACGGTTACTAAAACTTATTACAATGAGATATAAGATATTACTTATAACTTTATAATTGGAAAGGTAATAAAGGATAATATGAGATTATATCCATATTATTATGAAGTTATCAAAGTTATCAAAGTTATCAAATTTATATATATTTACAATATTGGTTTCCAAATGTAATGCATCATTGCTACCTGCAAAAAAAATATCTAGAGATTGTAGACATTTTATTGGAGATACTATGGAGTGTGGAAAATTCGGTGTTGCGAATTTAGTAACTGGAAAAATAACATATGATTCTGCTCGGTCAGCAAGGGAAAATGAGAAAATATGCGGACAAGATACAACCCATTTTGAAGAGAAATATTTTAAAATAATTACAGTTCCTTATTATTTTTTTAAAGATAATGTATCACTCATTATACCAACTGGATTAATAATATCATCAACATATTTTTATTTATATACACTATTTCACACCTTCCCATAAATAAAATATAATATATATTATTCATTTTATGAGTATTTATTATATTATAGTATTCCCATTTATAATATAATAAAAATTGATTTGAATATAAAATAATAAATAAAATATAACGTAAGAATAAGAATGACACGCGATAACCAAAATAAGATTAGCAAGAAGGAACTAGTGAAGAAGAGCAAGAAGCGTGATGAGGTAGTTAGACGTAAGAAATCTAACGAACAATCAGACGATGACAGCCAAGAATACATTTCTTCGGATGATGATGAAGAAGAAATGGATATGGTAGAATATCGCAAGCTTCTTGGTAAACTATTTCCTTCAAAGCATATGGATAAAAAGATAAGCGCTGATAAAAATATTCAGAAACTAATTAAGAAAATGCAAGAAGATGAGGATGAGGAAGAAGAAGCTGAAATAAAGAGTTCTAAGAAAAATAAGGCTTCTAAAAAGAAGGTTTCAAAACGTATTGTAGAAGAAAGTGAAGAAGAAAGTGAAGAGGAAGAAGAAGAGGGTGAAGAAGAACCTGGTGCTGGTAAATTTAATATTATCTTTACTATTGGTCAACCTGGAAATGATGAAGACGAATGGGAGGATGAGGAGGATAGTGAATGGGAAGATGATGAAGATACAGAGGATGAAGATGAAAGTGTTTCGTCGGACGAAGATTCTGATGAGGATGATGCTGAGGAAGAAGATGATGAGGAAGAAGAGGAGGAGGAAGATGAGCCAAAGAATAAAAAAATTAGCAAGAAAAATAAAAAGGTGCATGAAGTAGGGAAAAAGAAGAAAGGAAAGAAAGAAAAACTTGAAAAAGTGGAAGAAGGAGAAGAAGGAGAAGATGAAGAAGGACAAGAAGAGAGTAAAGATGAAGAAGAACCAGAGGAAGAAGATGATGCTGCTGTTCTGCAACACTTGAAAGAGCTTCAAGGAAAGAAGAAGAGCAAGGCTATTGCGGAATGCATTAAGGTTTGTGAAGATAAAATTAAAGCAAAAACAAAGAAGGTGGAAAAAAAGATGAAGAAACAAAAGGCCAAGAATGGTCGCATCTTCAAGAAGATTATTCGTGATAAAAATACCATGAATGATTTTGCTTTCTTTGAAAAGTTGGACCATACTGAACAAGTTAAAATTATCAAAGAAGTACGAGAAGTCAATAAAATTACAAGAGTAGAAAAGCCTTATAGAATTACTCTGCTTGAATCTAGTATTCCAGCTCATTTCAAGGCAGCCGCTATGAAAAAGATTAGCTCATTGCGATATATGGAGCCTGGAAGCGGTGAGTTTTACAAAATTAAGAGCTGGGTTGATACATTCATGCGAATTCCGTTTAATAAGGTTGAAACGCTTCCAGTAAATATCTCAGACGGTATTGAAGCATGTCATGAATTTATGGCAAATGCTCAGGCAACTCTTGACGCAGCAGTCTATGGATTGAATGATGCAAAAATGCAAATCATGCAAATGCTCGGCCAACTAGTTACTAATCCAACCGCAATTGGTTCTGCCATTGCAATTAAAGGACCCATGGGTACTGGAAAGACCACATTGGTAAAGGAAGGTATTAGCAAAATCTTGAATAGACCCTTTGCATTTATTGCCCTCGGAGGTGCAACCGATAGTAGCTTTTTGGAAGGTCATTCTTATACATATGAAGGTAGTGTTTGGGGGAAAATTGTGCAAATTCTAATTGATAGCAAATGCATGAACCCAGTGATTTATTTTGACGAATTGGATAAGATTAGCGATACTCCCAAGGGTGAAGAGATTGCTGGAATTCTGACACATTTGACAGATACGTCGCAAAATAGTCAATTCCATGATAAATATTTTGCAGAGATTGACTTTGATTTGAGTAAGTGTTTGTTTATCTTCAGCTACAATGATGAGTCCAAGGTAAACCCAATTCTGCGCGATCGTATGTACAGAATTCAAACCAAGGGTTATGATAAGAAACAAAAGACAACAATTTCATGCGATTATTTACTACCTAAGATTCGCGAGCAGATTAAATTTCAAGAAGAAGATATTATTATTCCAACAGAGTCATTGCACTACATTATTGAGACACATTGCGAAACAGAAGATGGTGTTCGCAACTTGAAGCGTTGCTTAGAAATTATTTATACCAAGTTGAACTTGTATAGATTGATGAAGCCTGGTTCCAATCTATTTGAAGGTGAAATGTCTTTGACTGTATCGTTTCCGTTTACAGTAACAAAGGAGGTTGTAGATAAGTTAATTAAGAAAGAGAATGATATTAATATGTCTTTGAGGAGTATGTACGTTTAAAACCACTTTTCCGAAGTAGTTAGAACAAAATCCGGTTATAAAAATTTTTTTATTTTTGCTTCACTTTTGGAAAAAGTGAATTAAAACAATATAAAGTGTTTATGATAAGATATATATCTATCTTATGATGAACGACGATGCGTGCAGTACATTGGTTTCTATGAAGACCGCTCTTAGCAATTTTGAAAATTTTTTTCTCATAGAATGTGAAGACACAAATAATATTATTTGTCATATTCGTGCATTACAAGATGCTATTGATGCCAAGTTGAAGTCTGATTGCAACCATGAATATACTGAAGATATGATAGATATTTCACCGGAGAAGAGTGAAAAGATTACCTATTGCGAAAAGTGTTTCAGTTGTTTTTCTGGCAAGAACAAGAACCATGAAACGTAAAGTATTTTATTTTTGTTATTTTGTTAATTTTTTATTCAACGCATGTTTTTTCAAAATATCCTTGTTCATTTGTGCAATAAATGCATTTTTGTATTTTAGTGTTTGATTTGTATATAACTTTGCAATCATGTTCTCTGGGTGCAATGTCTCACAAATTAGATTGTTAACATTGATAATACTATGTTTTTCCATAACAATATTATATAATACTTGTCCACAATAGTCTACAGTGTTAACATTTGCAAATTTATTAATAAAACGACGAGCTTCAATCATATTACCGTTGCAATAGACTTTATGATCTTTACTCATAACTGTTTTTTTGCTTGGAACACCTAGTCCAAATGCGTCTTGTTCAAAACAAACAAGATATTCATCTAGTGTGGTTGTTTTTGTAATAGCAAGAATCTTTTCTTCACGGATGGTGTGTACTTCAGGGTCTATTTCGCTAATTGCAATAATGCCTTGGTCTGTTAGAATAGGGGTATCACCTAAAAAACAAATGGCTGAAATAGGATTCGGAACTGGATTTGGTTCTGGACTATACGCGCACGTGGATGAATTTATGGTAAGTGTTCCAGCTCCAGAACGTGTAAATGTTGCAGCACCTTGAGAATAAATATGTCCAGTAAAAGATATATCAGGTGCGGCGTCGCTTGTAGTTGTAAAATCCGCATCCGTTATAATTATTCCTGGAACACTTGAGTCTGTTGCGGTAAATCCACCATCTTTAACAAGCCAAAAAATATTGCAAGGCTTTGCTTCAGGTCCTGAACTTCCATCAGGTTTTAGTTTAAATATAGTACTTGTGAATGTTAATGCGTCTGTCGCGCTTACTCCGGAACTAGCTATAAAAAATTGCGCATTGCTATCCCCAGCAGCATCAAATGTTATAGTTTGACCTGTAAACGCAATATTAGCTCCTGCAGTACCTAAATAATTAACTCCTGGAGAAATGGTTAAATCACCACCACCAGTACCAATATTTATTCTTGGTAAAGTATCTGTTACTCCTATTATTTCTATTATCAAATTACTTAATTGAGATAGTGCAGATGTTGAAATTGTGTCATTAAATCCCGATGGATAACCCACTCCATTTAAAGATGTGTAGTCACCACTTGAACCGTAATAATATCCGTTATCTACGTCAATTACACCCGTAGAATTTAGAGCACCACTTGCCAAAACTCCAAACTGAGATAAGTTTGAATAGGCAGAACTTGTTAAATCAATATAGCTCATAATTATACTATACAATATTATTATATTATTATTTTTTCATAAAAATAATAATCTACTAAATACTCTACTATTTATTTAATACTCAGAATAAGGAACATTGTTTCCGCCGCGGTTAATCAAATAGTTATATTGGTCTACTGTCATGCATGCACATCCTGTTGAATTACTAAAAGAATTTGGGCAACATTCTGGCTTAAATGGGGTATTGGCAAACATTAGCAACTCACCCTCTGGTAATGGTATTGGTTGTGCTTGTCTATTCAAAATTTCTTGGACACCAGGTCCACCACTTGTTCCCTTTTTATAAGAAAGGTCGGGTGAGAACCACGATGATGTATTTGGTGGGTCATCGGCCGTTACGCTAAATTTTGATGATTCACCATTATTGATATTTGCAGGAGTAAATCCTTCCTTATGGTTAATACCAATCATAGGAATATCTTGCTTGTTTGTTTCATAATTCAATGTTTTTTTATTTAATAGTTCATTGTATGCATTACTCATATTATTAATTGCCTCCTTAGCATTCACTGTTGAGCAGGAACACAAAACATGACCCCACATAATCCAAAATAATATAACAACAAGTATTAGTATTTCAACCCTACATTTCATGCCAAATGCTGATATTTCCATATTATACATATTTCATAGATAATAATTTTTTACGATACTTATCTAAAAGTAGTTCTATATTTGAATTATAATGAAAGAATTTGATTCCCTGCACATAAAATATTTCTTCTTGCGTTATTAAATGAAATAATTTTTTTTCGGTGTTTATTTCTTTTTGTGATTCTTTCTGCAATTTCTCTGGTTCTTTTTCTTGAGTCGGTTGTTTCTGTTTATAAAAGATTTCTTCTAAATTTTTATCACATATATGTAAATTTACATCTCCATCAAACTTACACCCATTTCCTAAATCAAAATGAAATAAATTATTAGTTTTTTTACAATTATCTATTTCTACGACTCCAATTACTTGTATACTATTCTCCAATATATCTCCTACTTGAATATCTTTTATAAAAACTGTGGAGCCGTCATTCATAAATAATCTTGTAGAACCGCAAAATCCACTATCAAATAAAGTATGCATATCATATACTTTAAACTCACTATTCAGGCCACATAATTCATATTTTGCTCTTTCGTCTATTTCGTCCCAGTCTAAATATTCCATATTGTCAATCTGTATTTTTTTTGAACTTGTATTTATACAATATAAATAAGGACTAGTATAGTGATTTATGAAAATTGTATCGGGATGCTTACAAACCGGAATCCAAGAACCATTATATAATACTTTGTGTTCTGGTGTAACTAGAGTTCCTTTCAATACACATATTTCATCTTGTTTATTTGCGTTTAATTTCATTTTTGCAGTGACAGTATTATTACCATCTAATATATCCCCTACTTCTATATCTGATATTTTTTTATACGTTCCATCCTTCATAAGAAGCTGTGTATTTGGGTCAAAACAAACATTTGGTGTTGCAGGAACGCCTGGTATGGATAAGTTTGTTTGAATATGAAGAACATCCACCATAAATGCAATAATAATCGCCAATGGAATGGATATAGAAATAAATATAGCCGTCATAGAAGCTGCAACTGGCCAAGTAAAAGGCACGATCCACATAGAGACAATAAGTGCCGCCAGAACAATTAATATAATAACAATAAATTGAACAATTGCACCAAGCATTGCTTTCAACGCATAATAAGTACCTAAGCTGGTATATAATCCAGCTGTTAAGATGCCTTTTACTTTTTCCATGGAATCCTTGAAAGAAATGAGAATCTGTTGAATGGGTACCATAATATTTGCTAGTCTACCCATAATTTCGGTAGCAATATTGGTTGCACTTGACCTTATAGAGGACAACATAATGCGAATATTCTGAATAGTCGCGGCAATTGCCTGGAATACTTCAGTAACAGCCATTGTCATATAGGTGATTGGTTGAACTGCCTCACCTGTAACACCAACTAAGATATTTTGCATACAATTTTGAAAATTTTGTCCAGTAAATTCTACAATCGTCATATTGGGGGGTTTGTTAATGAGTCCAGCAAAGGGTATAACTTGTGGTTTACATCTCTGATTTGGCCAGTCGTCCTTAATAGGCTGTATATTTCGCATTACCATAATATAAGAAACCGCCACAAATAAGAGTATACACAAAATAATAAGCATGCATACAGAACCACCATATTGGTCAAAATAAGTCAATTTATCATACATACCTTTTATAGTTTTTGAGCTTTCTGAAATAGTATTCATATATAGTAACTATATATATATGAATAATAATTTCTCTCCATTACAATACTATTACATTTTAATGACATCGTCTTCCCAATCCCAAAATAAATAGTTTTCAATTTGAATTTTATGGTCATCTGTAATAAAAGAACAAAACCATGGTGCACATTCTTCTGTTTTAATAGCATCTGGATGATTCTTTACTTCTATAAATTTATTTTCTTTTTCATAAAAAATCATATGTGTTCCAGTAACAAGAATTTCTTGTCCATTTTCGGTAATTAATTTATAATATACTTCATAGAATTTATTATCTACTTTCATGATAACATCAATTCTGCTATTATTCTCCAAACAATCTCCTAAATTCAATTCGCTCATTTTTATACTTTTTCCATTGGATAATTTAACACGAGTATCAGGGTGAAAACACATTCCTCCCAATGCTTTCACCATTTGTCCGGGTGGTCCGTTCCATGTACTTTGCATTGTTTTTACACTGCCATCTATCATATACATAAGAGTTACCATAATTCCGATTATTTTTCCCACTAAATCTTTAATTCCAATTGTTATTTTTTGAAATTCAATGATTAAATTCAAGAAGACACCAAATATATTTTGAAAAACGCTCGTAACCATGGACCTCATACTACTTATCATGGTTCGCATTAAATTTAGTGAATCTGTAAATTCACCTCCCATGGAAGATAGAACATTCAAGATATAATTAATGGGTTGCAATAAGTATCCCATAAAATTTGTTTGCATAGATTGAATACAAAATGTAAAATCTTTTTGTATATTATCTGATAATGGCATAAATATCGGGTTGCATCTATATTTTGGCCAATCCTTTTTAATTTCAGATATTGCACTAAAATAAAACATGATGAATATTTGTGCAATAAATCCAATTTGTACATAGATAAAATTAAACCAATCAAGTCCCTTGGGCATAACTTATATTATTGTGATATAATTATTGCAATATTGTAATTTATTATGCTTCTATTAAAATATTTTAATTTAAATATTTTCTACTTAAATATTTTATACTTAAATATTAATATCTATGACTACAATCGTTACGGCTTTTCTATTTACAAACAATCAAAATAAGGGTCTTCACAGAAACATAGATTCATATATGGAACATGGTAAAAAACTATTATTATCAGACAAAAATATGGTTATTTTTATGGAAGAAGATATATATAATCAGTACTACAAGGATATTCAATTTGATGAAAATAAGAGATTTTATTTTATTAAAAGAGAAAACCTTTATCTATATGATTATTATGAACAACTTGAAAATTTTAATATTATAACAGACAATCCAGGAAAGGATACAATTGATTTTATTTTTGTACAATGCCACAAAACAGAATGGGTTAAAGAAGCGATTGAAAAGAATCCATTTAATAGTGAACAATTTGTCTGGGTTGACTTTTGTATTTATCACGTTATCCGCAATGATGAAATCTTTTATTCTTGTATTAATGAAATAACTGAGAAAAAACACGAGAATTGTATTAGAATTGCGACAGGTATTGCTAATGCAGGTATTGATATTTATAGACAAATTAAATGGTCATTTTTAGGAGGAATATTTGGCGGGGATAAAGATACATTATTATTTTTTGCTGAAAAAATGAAAGAAAAATGTATTTCTATTATTACTACACATAAAACTATTATGTGGGAAATAAATATTTGGTATCTACTTCACGAAGACAATCCAACTTTATTTTCAGGTTATATAGCTGGTCACAACGCGAGTATGATGCAACTATATTAGTTTCTTATTTCTTATTTTTTCTGCGAGATTTACCACCACTTAAACAAGGCCATCTAAGGAGTGTAGCTCCTCCGTATTTTTTTCGGTGAGTTACTTTTCTTTTGCTTCGTTTCATTTTGTTACTTTTAATTTTGTTGTGCTTTGTTTTTCTTTTTCCACCCTTTGGAATAGGAACTAATGTTACTTTACTATCAAGTGCACTTTGTGCCTGATTATTTAATGTTATTTTTGAAGTATTCGTTATTTGAGAACCTAAACCTTGTGATGTGCCTCCTGCAGGATCATGCAATCCATTCATTGGAACGGGTGGTACTTGTACCATATTTGTGGCACCTCCTTTTTTAGTGCGTCTTTGCCCTCCTTGCACTTTACCTAGCTTTGCTAGATTTTCATTATTTTGTTGCATAGATAACATAGCTGATTCACGCGGAGTTGCCGCAATTGTACCAGTTGCTTTAAATGGTGTTAAACCTGTCATATAAATTATATAAATATAATAAATAATAATAATAGTTTAAAAATAATAAAAATCTAATAGTATATTGACAGAATGGACCCAAACGCAAGACTTCAATTACAGAAAATGGTAAAAGCTAATAATGTAGAGGACCAGACAGAATTAATACGTGAGCTTAAACACAGTTATTTATTACAGGATGATATAAATAATTTGATAAAAATTAAAGCATCGCATAAAGGTGACACTGAAAAGATACATAAGCAGGGAATGGAAGAATGTTCTTTTCTATTTACTTACTACACAGATATTTATAATAAAGTGAGAAAGGATGAGATAAATTTATCTATTTTAAACAGATTTTTGAATGTATTGAGACAAATAGAAGATGGGCTTATTGACCAACATGACGGTTCTTATATGGTTGGGCAATTGTTAAAAGAGTTGTATGTAGATAGTGCATTAAAAAAAGCAGGAAAATTAGATGAACAATATAAAAAAGAAAAAGTTGAAGAAAAAAAATTGGGTATAAATATATCATGGAAGCAGTTCAAAAATGCATAAAATACATTAAATATATATAATATTAGTAATATAATATATCTTTATTTTTTTGAATAATCTATTTGGTAAAAATAAAATCCATTTTTTGTTGCATCTTCTTTACTCATTCTTTGTTCGCTTATTTTAAGTTTACTCTTATTACTTTTATATTTTTCTTTGTCACTGTCTAGCAAAATTTTATATTCTGGTTTATTAAATAATGCAGATAATACAATTTCTTCGGGAAAAACTGAAAAAAATGGCCATCCAAGTTCCACCATTTCGTAATATTCTTTAACTATATTTTTAATAACAGTAGAAGCAAAATTTAGACCAAATACAATAGTTTCAATATAATAAGTATCAAAATGCATAGCTACCCCCGTTACTTCATTTAGTAATTGTACTGTTTTATCAAATGCCATTACTTTATAGTTATTGTCTTCATTTATGGATGAGATTAATGTATCCTGTTCATATAGAATATCAAATAAAGGTTGTGGATTATTTGCTGCAATACAAACTGCGTCAACCCAAATAATCTTATCAAACCCTTTTTTATGAGCTTCTAACATCGTAAATATCTTAAAACAATATGGAACACCTGCATATTTTATCTCCACACCTGAAGGGTTTGGAAATCCACCAGTGATTAAATATACATAACCGTTGTATCCATTTTCAATAAGTGAACTCACTATTTTTTTCTGCGCCAAATGTCTACTATTATCTGTTTCGTTGCCTCTTTGATTTTGTGTTAATGCCGTACAAGAAACGATACAGTTTTTTCCATTTCCCCCGTTTCCAATTTTATATAAATTTTTAGTTGGTAATAAATTATTAGATACATCAATTATTTTTTGTTTAAATCCCCTACTTATTCTTCTTTGAAATTCGGATAAATCTATAAATCTATTATCGTGTGAATATAAAGACTCTACGATAGAATCTACATTTTTTTTCTCAAGTTCTTCTTGTATTTTTTGATATTCTTCAATTGAATACTCTTCTTTATCTTCAATATTAATAATAAATGGATTCTGTGTTATATTATTTGAAGATAATATGGGGTATTTTGAAAACATTCAATTAATATAAAAAATTGTTATATATGTTTATATTATTTTTCCGTAAAGAATATTTTTTAAACCAACGTAATTAGGCGCATTGATAAACTATTTAGATATAATTTATAATAGTAATTATATCTAAATAAATGTCAAACACACTAGTCATTGTTGAGTCGCCTGCCAAATGTAAAAAAATAGAATCATATCTGGGTCCTGGTTATAAGTGCATTGCTAGTTTTGGACACATACGACAACTATCTTCTTTGAAAAATATAGATATTCATAACAATTTTCAACCCACTTTTGAATTGATTGACGACAAGAAAAAAATAATGCATGTTGATTTTTTAAGAAAAGAAATTGCATTATCAGAGGATATTATTTTAGCTACTGATGATGACAGAGAAGGTGAAGCAATTGCATGGCATATTTGTGATTTATTTGGGCTTCCTATAGACTCAACAAAACGAATTGTTTTCCATGAAATAACAGAGAATGCAATACAGTCTGCAGTGCGATATCCAAGAAAAATTGATATGAACAAGGTTCATTCACAACAAGCAAGACAAATATTAGATTTGCTTGTCGGATTTACAGTTACACCTATGTTATGGAAATATATCTCTCAAACATCGGAACATAGTTTAAGTTCTGGTAGGTGTCAAACTCCAGCATTGCGCATAATTTATGATAACCAGGTAGAGATAAATAATGCACCTCAGCAAAAGGTATATAATACTATAGGTTATTTTACAACAAAATGCATACCATTTGAATTAAATAAACAGTTTGAAAATGAGATTGAAGTAACTGAATTCTTAGAAGAAAGTGCAAATTTTCAACATATATATACACGAAGCTCTGTTGAATGTGTACTAAAACAACCGCCCGAACCATTAACAACATCGCGAATACAACAAGTTGCTAGTAATGAAATGCATATATCACCTAAGGAAACAATGAAACTATGTCAAACATTATACGAAGCAGGATATATTACTTATATGAGAACAGATAGTAAAAAATATAGTGATGAATTCATAGAAACCGCAAAAAAATATATTACTCAACAGTATAATCACGATAAATACATTCATCCATATGTACACTTGTTATCTAATAAAGAAGCCAATAATATAGAGGAAAAAAAGGAAAAAAAGGAAATAAAGAAAAAAAATAATTTGGTTAGTCAAAATGCTCATGAAGCAATACGTCCCACTAATATTATAATGAAAACTATACCGGATAATATGAAACCAAGAGAGAAAAGATTATACCAAATTATTTGGCAAACAACAATAGAAAGTTGCATGGCACCAGCTGAATATCTTACATTTAAAAATAAAATTTCAACTTATATAAATAATGTTTACTATTCTTCTTCAAGCGAACTGCCTCATTTCTTAGGATGGAAGATTATTAATCATAAAAATAATTCAGAAAAGGAAAAAGAATATCATTATTTTCAACAACTTAAGTCTAATCGCGACGTTGAATATGTAAAGATAATATCAAAATGCATTTTAAAGAATCAGAAACAACATTATACAGAAGCAAAACTAGTTCAGCTATTAGAAGAATATGGAATTGGTAGACCTTCTACTTTTTCTTCATTGGTAGAAAAAGTACAAGAACGGGGTTATGTAAAAAAACAAGATATTGAAGGAAAATCAATCGCGTGTCTAGATTTTGAGTTAGACGAAGACACTATTACAAAAATAAATATAGTAAAAGATTTTGGAGCTGAAAAAAATAAACTAGTTATACAACCTCTTGGTATATTGGCGATTGAGTTTCTGAACACACATTTTGACTCTATTTTTAATTATGATTATACAAAAAATATGGAGAATGAATTGGATAAAGTTTGCAAAGATGAAGTAATATGGCATGAAGTTTGTCGTACATGTTTTTATGAAGTAAATCAACTATGCCAAACATTACAAGAGGGACAGCATGAGAAATATAGTGTCAAAATTGATAATGCGCATACTTATATGATGGGCAAATATGGACCAGTTATAAAGTATGTTGGCATGGATTCTAATAACACTAATAAGAATATTGTAACATTTTTACCGGCAAAGACTGATGGGGTTGACTTAAAAAAGTTAGAACAGGGATTATATACTGTGGATGAATTAATTTTGGAAAAAAGTATAAATCAAGTAGAATTGGGTCAATATAGGGGATTTCCTTTGCTATTAAAAAAAGGAAAATATGGATTATATGCTACGTGGGGAAATAATTCAAAATCGCTTCAAACCTTAGGTAATAGACCGCTCGTTAATATTACATTGGAGGAAGTACTAGATATTATAGAAACTTCATCTTCAACTAGTGTCATTTCAGCTCCTGGAATTATTCGCATTATATCCAATGATATTAGTATTAGACAAGGTAAATATGGTGATTATATTTTCTATAAAACAAAAAAAATGACAAAACCACTATTTCTAAAATTAGATGGATTTAAAGAAGACTATAAAATATGTAATAAAGAATGTTTTATTAGCTGGTTTTCAAAGGAACACATTGCTCTATGAATACTCGCCTGGAACCATAAGATTTGAAATTTTTCTATTTTGCTGAGGTCTAAATATTACAAATTCTAACATAATAGAATAATCAAACTTGTTAAATTGAACTAATAAACCATTATGATAACGTATTTTAATTTTTAATTTACTTATTCTCTCTGCAGGTGGGTTATAAACCTTCATAGGAGATGCATCATTATCAAACCACTGAGCAACAGGTGTTGTAGTTACAGCGATTTTTGCGAATGCAGATTTTACTACAGCTGCAGTTCCATTTGTAGTGGTTGTGAAATTATTTACAGCATACGGTAATGTTTCATCAATACTATTCATTCCATCAATTTCAATATAAAAATAGGCATACCCCATTAAGTTTATTTTATATGGTGCTTCCAAATAATACACTGGAATACTTGAACTTGTTCCAAGGTAAGCTTCGTCTGGCAAAAGCCAAAATCCATTATCACCAGGGGAAACATTTCCATAAAAGAATCTTGGATATGAACCATTAATAGAAGGCGTTGTTGTACCCGGACATCTTGTAAATCCTAAATACGCAGGTAATCCCCAATTTGTAAAACATGGATACTGTTGTCTAAAACAAATAGCATTCGTTAAAACAGAATTTAAATAGACGGATGAATCATTTGAAATAATAAAATCTGAACTTTTATTGCCAAACCACAACTTTTGACCGACTTCATTATATACTACAACAAATTGATTGTATCCAGTTTTAGAAAACTCTTCTACTAAATCGGGATGATTTTTTTGAAGATAATTTTGAACAATAATAGATACTGTATTGTTCATTCTATTTGTTAACTCTGTAGCAATTTGAAATGGATTATAAAATCCTTCTCCAATAATAGAAATAAAAGGATTGCCTATATATGCGAATAATGCATCCGAAACTGCTATCATGAGTGGGTCTGTTATATAATAATCAGTAGGATTGTATGGTTTTGTTATTTCAAATACAATAGAAATATTATTTTGTTCCAATGAAAATACATTATAATTTGCTGGAAATGTCCAGCTATCTAATCTTACTGCTTGTACATTGCAATAATCTTGCGGTAATTCTATCTCAAATTCAGATGAATTTGGATACTTTAGTATATTTCTATCCTCTGAATGAATTGATACAAATTGTCTATCATACATGTATTCATTTGCATTGGGTATTAATGGATGATTTGTTGAAGTATTAAATCTACTCATTTATAATATGTATATAATGTATAATAATATTTTTTTAACTATTGTTTCATTTAATTAAATAGTATTATTTAATTAAACAATAAGTAGATTTTATAAAATATAATTTAGATATAGAATATAAATTTATATAAATTTAAAGTATGCCAGATAGCACAGTCTTTGTTCTAGTAACAGATAAAAAATATTTTAATAAAGCCATCGTAACAATACAGGATTTAAAATATGTTGGAAAATGGAATGGTGATATTGTATTAATTACAATTGATTTTTATTTAGATATATCATTTAAAACAGAATTTAACATTATTGAGATGAAATTTCCTGAAATAGATAAAACAAATCTACTTGAAAAGATAGGACCGCAAGGATTTTCAAACAGCGATAAGAGAGAAATTCATAAATTAAATCAATGGGAAAAATTACACGTATTTGATGATGTATTTATGAAATGGGACCGCGTTGTATTTTTAGATGCAGGATTGCGTGTATTAGATAATGTTTCCTACTTATTGGAATTAAATTACAAAAACAAAATTTTAGCACCAAATGATGCAGCGCCTAATTTTGAACCAAATAAAATTTTTAAATATCAAATAAGTTATGATAATATGAATTTAGTGGAATTAGTAAAAGCAGATTTTGGAGAAAGTATATTTGATTCGCAGCATATGTTAAATTGTATGTGGGTTTATGACACAAATATTCTGCATACCTGCAATAAAAAACAACTTATTGATGCAATGAATACATATACTTTATGCCGGAATAATGAAATGACTCTTATGAATTTATTGTTTCATTTTAAATATCATTTGTGGGTACCATTTCCAGAAAAAACTTCCAATAATAAATATTTATTTGAATGGTGTGAATCAAATCATTCATTTCATACAACTTGGAAAGACTATTGTTTTATCAAATACTCCATTAGCTTAACACTTAATGAAACACCTTATGAGGTCTCTTGCATAGTTCCAGAAGGTCTGTAATAAGACAGATTGTTTTCTATATATACATGATTGATATTTGGTAAACCAAATACTCTATGACAAAAAACACAATCCTCTTTTCTTTTATAACATTCTTCTTCTGGAAATAATACTTGTTCAAATATTTCTCTCTTTACCGTTATTTGAGAATGATGAATTTTATTATCAGAGTTATTATGAAAATTAATATGTCTAATACAACCAGAAGAACATTGTGTCAGTGTGTTTACTTTCATATCAACGCTTTCATATAATTCTGTTATTTTTAATTTATTTATAGGGTCTTGCATAAAATAATTATGAAATACAATATCACTGCTATTTTCTTTTATAACCTTTTTTATAAATTCAATTCTTTGTTTATGCATAATATCATCTGCATCAATAAAATTAATATAATCCATATCTTTTAAATTAGCCACAGCAATATTTCTGTTTTGTGCTGCATTTTTTTTTTCGTGAGTTGTAATCACTTCTATTGGAAACCTGTAGTTTTTTTGCAAAGAAAAATCGCTTGTTGACGAACAACTCACAACTACTTTATCAGGTAATAGTGTTTGTGACTCTATAGAATCTAATAAATCATATAACATATCAACATGTCCTATGTAACATGGTACAGCTACACCGATTTTCATAATCAAGCAATAATATAAATATTGTTATTATTTTTAAATGATAACTATGAATATAATATTAAAATAACTATTAATAATATATATAAATGACAAGTAATTCAAATAATGCAAATTATGGAGGTAGGCAACCAAATACCTCAGCATATGTAAAATCTTTCAACTATGGACGAATTACCGATGCGTGGTACTATAGTAATACTACAAATACTACAAGTGATACTAATCTATTATTGTTACCAAGCAATTCAACTGCTACAGTTACTATCCCAGGCAATTTAGTTGTAGAAGGTTCCATTAATATTCCATCTGATGTACACTTGAAAAGAAACATTCAATTGTTATCGTTAGACTCTTGTGATAAAATACTTTCTCTTAACCCAGTGTCATATCGTTATATTGATGACCAAAAAGACAAATTGCATTTTGGGATGATTGCGCAAGAGGTTGAAACTCTATATCCTAATTTAGTAAATACTATTTCCACTGAAGTTAATAATACCACTGTTTCTATGAAAGCTATAAATTATATTGAAATAATACCAATTTTATTAGTGAAGATTAAAGACCTTCAGTCTCAAATTGATGTATTAAATACTAAGATTGTTGAGAAATAATTGTATATTGTATTTATAAGAGATATGGCGATACCATGGTATTCAACTATCTATAGTTCATTTCTATTTGCTGGTATTATTATTATTATTTGTACCATTGGAACTCCAAATTCTTCTAGTGTAATAGGAACTATTGTTGGTTATTCTTTCATTATAACAGGCATTTTATTACTTACAGGGTATTTAATGAATAATATGACTGCCTCTTCAATATTATCTAAAATTGTAACAGTGGGGCCATTTCTTGTACTCCTTGGAATTCTTATATACATGATTTATTTACTGAGTGTTTTTTTTAATCGCATTGTAAATGGTCAAGTGTCTGGTGGATATTACCATTTTATGAATATATTTGTAATCTTGCTCATGCTGATATTTTACATATTTTATAATGGAACCCAAGATACATTGTTTAAAAACTCTGGAGTATTAAGTAAAGTAACTGGAATGACTTTATATTTGCTAGAAGTAATTAATATTATTGTTATTATTACTTTAGCCATTATACTACAATATTTTTCTACAGATGGATAAATTAACTTTAGATGCAAGTGATAGTAGAAACTAATTTATCAAAATTCAAATTATTTATTATTAATCTTTACAAATTTATACGTTATTCCATAATAATAATCAGTTTCCCAAATACCTGATATTTTTAACATAAATAAATTATTTGTTTTATCTATTGTTTCAGAAAAAAATTTTATATTTCCACTTCTAAGTTGTTCAACTATTTTATATTGAGGAATCTTATTTTTAATGGTAACATTCTTCAGCAATGTTTCTTCTATATCTTTAATGTTATCAATCATAGATTTATGATTAACCGGATTATAAGTACATTTATATTTATTATAATACTTGTCAACAATAACATCATTAAATGATAAAAATAAGCTTATTCCACTCATTACAAATAAAGGTGTTGAGTAAAGTATTCTTATAAAATAACCTTCATTCATTACATTATTTTTTATTGGGTCACAAAAATATACAAAATTCTTGTTATATTTATCTATATATTCTACTATATTCATGAGGTATGTTAATGTTATTCATATAAGTATATATGTATTTAAGCTTTTCTGCATAAAAGAACAATGATACAAAATAGTTATAAGGTATATAAACAAATAAAGAATCTTACATTTGTTTATATAATGAAATTTTACGAAACTCATTTTGAAGATTACTTAATTGCAAATCAATCTATAGATTTACATCCAAAATTGAATAAAATATATAGTAAATTTCCAAAAAATATTCATAGTCTTAAAAATATTTTATTCTATGGTCCACCTGGAAGCGGAAAATATACACAAGTATTAAAATGTATAAAAAAATATAGTCCAAGCGAATTAAAATATGAAAAAAAAATAAGTATTACCTACAATAAACAACCATATTTTTTTAAAATAAGTGATATTCACTATGAAATTGATATGGCACTTTTGGGATGCAATTCTAAGTTATTGTGGCATGATATTTACTTACAATTAATTGACATTATTTCTGCGAAAACGGATAAATGTGGGATTATTTTATGTAAAAATTTTCATGAAATACACAGTGAATTGCTTGAAAACTTTTATAGTTATATGCAACAGAACCATTCCATCTCTATAGATTTAATATTTATGATTCTTACTGAGAAAATAAGTTTTATTCCAGATAATATATTACATTGCTGTGAAGTAATACCGATATCACGACCAACAAAAACGTTATATAATAAATGTGTTCGCAGTAAAATTCAAAATACAGTGTTATTAGAAAACATTACAAATATAAAAAGTATACATCAGTCATCTGATGCATTAATTATTCCACATAAAATTATTTGTGATAAAATAATTTATTCTATTATCACAATTGAAAATATACATTTTATATCCTTTCGCGACTTAATTTACGATTTATTTATATATAATTTAGATATTACAGAATGTATCTGGTATATTGTATCCACTCTTATCTCTCAAGGAAAAATTAAGGGGAACCATACCTCTAATTTATTTATAAAAATTTATAAATTTCTTCAGTATTATAATAATAATTACAGACCAATTTATCATGTTGAATATTTACTATTTTATATTGCGAGTATCATTCATAATTTTTGAAGTGCTAGTTCAATAATATTATAATAACTATTATAATAAATAATACGACCGTGCATTTACTTAGATAAATTATAAGTATTTGTTATAATAAATACTAGTATATGCAATTGTCAGAAGCTTTATTACTATTAGAAATAGATAATTTATCAAGCATATCGCATGCTTCTATTAAAAAGAAATACCATAAGTTAGCTCTTCGCAATCATCCAGATAAAAATGGTAATACACTTCAATCAAAGGAAACGTTTCAAAGAATCAGTGAAGCTTATCAAGTTATAACGAGAGAAATTAGTAAAACAGATTTACAAGAAGTAAGTGATATAAATTTGGATTCAACTACAAATTGTAGTAAAAATACAGATTATAGTGAGATACTAACCATGTTTATTGGTGAATTTGTTAAAGGAAAATATAATGATTATATTTCAACCATCATACAGGATATTGTGGGTGGTTGCAAAGAAATAACATTTACTCTATTTGAAAAGATGAACAAAGAACAGTCTTTATCTATTTACCAATTTATTATTAAGTATAAGTATATATTACATATTTCAGAAGAAACTATTGATAAGGTTAAAAATATTATTCTTGAAAAGTTTAAGGAAATGCAAATATATATTTTAAATCCAAGCATACATGATTTATTTCAAAACAATGTCTATAAATTGGATATTGAAGGGAAAATTTATTTTGTACCGTTATGGCATAGCGAACTCTACTTTGATTCAGATATTATAGTGAAATGTAATCCAGAATTACCAGAAAATATTACTATTGATGAAGATAATAATCTTATTGTTCAGATAAGGGTTTCATTTACTTCTTCTCTCTTGCAACAAAATGTGTATAGTGTAAAGGTAGATGAACTTACCTATGATATTCCATTGAACAAGTTACACATAGTACCCTTTCAGTCGTATATTTTTAAACATCAAGGTATTTCTAAAATTGTAGAACAAGATATCTACAATGTAGAAGAAAAGGCTGATGTCATTATAAATATTATCTTTGAATAATATAATTAACACATTGTTTATGACAACTGCAGGGGTGTTTAATAATATGCCTCCTAGAATATCTGAATTATTGAATACTTCAAATACATCAGCTGCACATGAAACTCGTGGGCTTCGTGAAGGGTTTGACAGGAGAATAAATGAACTATTTGGTTATTTTTTTCCAAGAATACCAGAACCTCAACGCGAGGTTCCTGCAACTAGTTCAGGATGTTGGGTAATACAAGGACATGGAGATGATCAAGATATCGGTTCAAGAAAAACAATATTAAGAGCCATGCTAGAAAATTATCCACATTTAACGGATAAAGAAGCTGGATTAGTAGATTACATTAATAATCACGTAAAAATGTGTATTGCAATGGGCCTTCCAGGACCCTCTGCACCTATGGAAGGGCAACAAGAAGGCGGAGAATGGGATGGTTATACTTCATCTGAGATAGATATTCAATTAGTAAGAAGATGTTTTGAATTATTTGAAGTATATGTTCAAGATAATGACATTACAGTAAACCTAACTGTATTAACTATTTTACATACGATTATAAGACATCAATTGCGCGCAAATTTTGAAGCAATATGGGGTGACTACAATGGAAGATCTAGACCTCCACTTTGGATGCGGCCTTTCTATGCTCTTATGGCAATAGATGAAATATGGGTTCAAAAAGTGTTTGTTGCCAAATCTACTTTCTTTACTCACGCATCAACAGACCGCCTTTTATATCTGAGAGACGACGACCCTGAATTAAGAGTTCACGAAGGTATACATTTAATAGATATGCGAAATAATATGGGCCAACTTTTGCTCGGGCTCATTAAAAATTCAGAAGGAAACAGAGGTCTAGATATAGATATAGATAATATAGCATTTCCAGAAGTAAGACAACGTTTAACTGATTATTTTCATCTTTTATATCCGGGTATAAAAAGGAGTGAAGAAGCCGACCACCCTGAGTTATTATCACTTAATGCCATTCTTGATAAGATACAACATAGATCAGAGCCATTTGTTATGTTAAGTGATATTATTTTATTAGCTTATATATTACAGATTGATTTTTTACAGTTATATGATCCAACATGCAGACCTATTGCTGATTATACAGAAGAGGTAAGACTGGAAACTCGCAGTGGTACAAATTATGGTAAAAGTATGACTCCTCAACAATGGTATTCTCTAGAAACATATCCAAGCGCGCCACCACCTGCGGGTGGTAGAAAAAAAAGTGTAAAAAGAAAAAATAAAAAAACATATACACGGAAGCGTAAAAATAAAGTATTTGTATAATATAATATAGATTCAATAATATGCCATCACAGTATGCAACTATTATAAATCAAAATAATATTAAACATTTTATTCTTAACGTAAATAGGCCATCTAATATTCCTGACACAATCGTTACAGATAGTGGTTTAGAAGTAGATATTCAACATTCAATCCATTCTATTCATAAAGAGGCGTTTGTCATGACAAGAAAATTCGCTGAAGAGTCAGGGTTGTTATACAGAGGGTTTCCTTCAGAGACAGAAAGAATATCAACTATACTTTTCTTGAAATATAGAAAAAACTGCAAATGGATTGAAAATTTAACTTATTATGCAATGACTTATGGAGAATATGTAGACAGTGGAGATGATATAGATACATCAGAGAGATTGCAACATGTTCGGGATAAAATTAGACATACTTTATTAGAATTTATCTGTTATAACAAACCGTCTCTTTGCGTAAGAAATAGTCAACACACCGCAACTACAATATCAACCAATGCATCTACTCCTCTGCCTAGAAGCATTGGTGGAGGCATAAAAAATAACAAAAAATACAAAACACGTAGAGTCAAAAAATCTAATAAGAAAAAAAGTTATAGAAAAATAGGAAAGAAATAAATAAAAAATTTTTTATATTTTTATTTATTTTAAATACTGAACTGTTTATTAATTTACAATTTATCTTTGTTTATATTGCTTTATGCTTCTCCAGCAACCTTCTTCTTGACAACCTTCTTGACAACCTTCTTCGGTTCTTCTGCAACTGCTACCGCTACCGGAGGAACCACAGCTGGGACTTCAACTTGGACTTGAGGAGCAGGAGCAACTTCCTCGTCGCCCTCCTCTTCATCTGAATCTGCGACTGTAGTATTCACAACTGCATCGTCCTCGTCCAAATCAACTGGGGGTTGAGATTTCAACTTTGCCTTATCGGATGGCTTCAACTTAATCAAGCACTCATCCAACAAGGATGGTTTGGGTCGCTGAACCACTGCCTGCGCCAACTTCCACGTAACACCAAACTTTCCATTAGCAAACCACAAACCTCCACATTGCATGATAACCGCAACATTGGTTCCCTTCTTAAGGAAATCAAGTGGCGTTACACCAGCTGCTCCAGGAAAGAGCTTTTCTCCATCCTCGTCGCAAACTAAGCACTTCCATACACCCTCCCAAATAGTTAACTTCACTCGCAAAGTTGGCGCACGAGTTGTATCTGGATTTCCAGTAAACTTATCCTTACCATACTTCAACATGGGTGTGAAGAGTGCCTCAATGACATCTGGGCTAGAATGAGTCTTCCCGAACCAATCCTTAGAGTATGTCAATGCGTCCGCCTTAATTTTTTCTTCAAACTCTTGCATATTCTTCAAAAATGCACTACAATCTTCAGTGGCATACTCACCACTAGGAAATTGCAATGCCATTTCAAATCGCCCATTTCCTTCATATTCCGAAGCACCCCATGTCAACATCAGTGGTGTACTAATTCTAACTCCTGACTTTGTCGCAGGATAAGTAATATTAATACTCTTTCCACCCGAGGCGTTTGCCTTGGGTGGAGCATATTGAATCAACTGTGCATTAAATTGGGTTCCATCAACGATTGTGTCGGCCATTCTGACTGTGATACAATACATTACTGTATTACCTTTAAATCAATTTTTTTTATAATGTAAAATTATTAATAAAATAATATATTTATTGCTTGGTACATGGTAACACAACTGATTTTTAATATTATTGGTGTAAAACGGTTCAAAAAGATTTCTATGGGATATATATAAACTTAGTACAATGAATAATGAATTATATAATAAAAAAATTCAAAAACCATTACCAAGTTCTTTTTACATAGATGAGTATATGAATCATATTTATGAAAGTTGTGAAAAAAATATGCCAACAAGTTCAAAAAAGGTGGATAAAATAACTAATGATGAATTATGCATTCCAACTATTGAGAATATAGCAGTTTTATTTAATAATAATTATAATGTGCAACAACTAAAATTATTTGCAAAACATTATAAATTAAAGGTATCTGGAAACAAGAGAGAATTAGTATGTCGTATTTATAATTATTTAACATTGTCAAACATTGCTATTAAAATTCAAAAAATATTTAGAGGATTTTTACAAAAAAAATGTAATCAATTACATGGCCCTGCTTTTTTTAACAGGTCATTGTGCACAAATGATTCAGATTTTTTAACAGGTGACTCTATGATATCTTTACATCATTCACAGTTTTTTAGTTATCAAGATGCCGACAATTTTATATATGGATTTGATATTATTTCTCTCTATAACTTGATAAAAAAATCAGACAAAACAGTCAAGAATCCATATAATAGAAATCAGATTTCAAAGCAAGTAATTAAAACCTTAAGGACTTTAATAAGAATTAGCAGAATCTTAAAAATAGATATAGATATTGATATTCAAGAAACAGTTGTATCTTATGAAAAAACACTAGAATTAAAAATCTTGGATATATTTCAACATATTAATGCTTTAGGGAATTATAGCGAACCTGTGTGGTTTACTTCCTTGTCAAGAAATCAAATGATTAAGTTTATGAGAGAACTAATAGATATTTGGTCCTATAGAGCGCAATTATCCAATGAAGTGAAAAGAAATATTTGTCCACCGAATGGTGACCCATTTAGAAATATTAATTTTGCTTATTTGCATAATGAAGAAAGTATAGATAATATTAAAAAATCAATTTTGGTAGTATTGGAGAAAATGGTAAATACTGGAGTTAATAATGACAGTAAAACTTTAGGTGCATATTATGTTCTTAGTGCATTAACTTTAGTAAATGATGCGGCAGCAACAGCTCTTCCTTGGTTGTTTCATTCAGTTTCTCATGCGTAAAATATTAAGATGACATACAATCACAAAATAATATATATTTTGCGTTAAATCACTTAAAAAGTAAGTGTCTAGGTATAGTATAATATGGCAAGAACCAGTAAAGCTTCCAAGTCTTCCGACGCTTCCGTTGTTGAGAATGTTGTTTCCGCCCCCGTGGCCGAGAAGGCTCCCAAGGTCAAGAAGACCAAGGAGCCTATTGTCCCCGTTATGGCTGCCGATACTCCTGTAGTAGATGCAGCTGCTGCTGCTCCTGCCGAGGGAGAGTCTCTTGAGGCTTCTATTATGGAGCAATCTACTGAATTTAATGCTAAGATTCAACAGCTTTGTTCGGTTGTTTCTTCCTTGAAGTCAGAGTTCAAGTCTCTTGAGAAGAAGTGGCAACGTGAGCTTCGCGCTGCGCAAAAGCAAAGCTCAAAGCGCAAGCGAAAGTCAGGAAACCGCGCCCCAAGTGGTTTTGTGAAGCCCACGCGCATCAGTGATGAGCTTGCGTCTTTTCTTGGAAAGGACAAGGGAACCGAGATGGCGCGCACTGCAGTTACTCGTGATATTAATACATACATTCGCACAAACAATCTCCAAGATAAGGAGAATGGTCGCAAGATTAATCCCGATGCCAAGCTTGCATCATTGTTGAAGCTTGAGAAGACGGATGTCCTCACCTACTTTAATCTTCAACGATTTATGAGCCCTCACTTTGCTAAGTCAGTCAAGGCTGAGGCTGTTGCAACTGCTTAAATAAATAATAACCTTTATTATTATATAAAAATCTAGAATAAAAATATATAAATTTTATATGATTTATATATTTTAAAAACTTTTCTTAACATCAAACATTGTATAAATATGTTGCAATTCTGATATATCGTAATAATTTTGTTTTTGTCTATCAAGCCATGTATAAAAATCTATTTTTGGTCTTGTTCTTTTATATTTTTTAAAAAGAGATATAGTGTGATATAAATCTTGACACGATGTAAGCCGTTCTTTTTTATTATAATCAGTGCCAGATAAAATACACACCTGACGAAATTCTTTTTGAGTCATTTGCAAATCCTGTAATATATGCGTCATTGTATACAAAACAACATTATGTTGATTTAGATTTAAATACCGCAATACTCTAGGACATCCATAAACAAACATATCCATATCTTCGCTCAAACACGCCCATGCCTTTTTTTCAACAGCTAGTAGTGCACAAAGCCCGTCCGCTTCTCCTGGCGCAACATAATAAGTAACTCCATAATTATTTAGCAATTCTTTAACATTTTCTACATTTTGTTTAGTAACATGAATAAATTTTTTTTGCAATTCATTCATTGCATTGTTTATTTCTTGCTTTTCAGCGTCATCAACAAAACCAGCCCCAAGACGAGCATGTAACATATGAAACTCGTTTTCTGCAATCTTTTTATCTTCTCTGCGTTGTTTTAATAGTTCTTTTTTTTCAGCAGGCGGTTTTCCGTCAAAGATGAAGATTGGAACAATATTGTACAGTTTAAACATAGACAACATAATATTCATATTTTCCATTAATTTACCTTCTTCTGAATACTTATATAAATATATACTTGCATCTATTACGATTGTCTTTCCATTTAATTTTGACAGTGAAACTGTTTGAATAGATGAAGAACAATTTTCCTTCAAAAACTTATTTAAACATCTTATTCCCATACTCTGTTTGTTCTATAGTTTAATAGTATACTATATTATTCATTAAGAGAATCAATTTTCTTTTTCATGTGTTAATTGTTGTATATAATTGGGATAAATATCCCAGAATATATGCCAAACCCATTCTAAAAATCTACCAATAAAATAATTTGAGTACTCCGTTATTATAATCCAGTTGTATAGTTTTATATAAAATTTTCTAGGTAAATTTCTTATTAAACTTTTATGTACTAAAAATTGCGCCGAACCATTATATCCATATATAAAATCATTATTATTCGGTACTTTAGAAATTGGAATATAATCCTCAATATATTCATTATACCATAACATAAATTTATTATATAATTCATCTCCTTCAATTGTTTTTATTAAATCTGGGATGTTCCAAAAATTACAATCATTAATATTATAATATAGTTTATTACTCAAACATGCTTCATTATATTTTTCAATAATTGAACCAGAATGATGCCAACTATATTCTTCATCATGAATAAAAAATGTAAAATCAGTCAAGTTATCATAATAATCTATAATATATTTTAGATATACAGATGCTTCATTACCTTTATTTAATGGAACATTTAATGGATTAGATGGTCGTTCTTTATCGTAAATCATTACATTTATATTTTTACCATTATTTATATTATATGCAAAATCTACATTTTTATTGTATCTTGATACAACAATATTAGTAATAGATGCTTCCATGTATAAAACTTATATAAATAAATAATCTAAATAACGTATTTCAAATATAATAACTCTTATATTTTAATTATGTGCAGATATAAAAGAAAATTGATGTAAAATTAATGTAATAAAACAGTAGTTATACTATAGTTATAATGAGGACACGAAGTATTACTCGTATGATGGAAGAAATGGACAAGGAATATAAATATCCTATAAACCATGTATATATTCATGGTTATGAGTATGAAGTAAATATAGATTTTGATGGTGCAAGTAGCGCTTGGCGAGCAAATAAACAATCTCTTGGGAATGGTTCATTTAAATATATATGTGAAGCGAAAACAAAACAGAATGAGAACTGTAAAAAACGCCCTATGAAAGGGTCATGTTTTTGTAATATTCACCAAGATAATTAACCACGTTATTACAATACAATACAATACAATACCAATTATAAATAAAATTGAAATAAAACGTTCTACCATATTTATAATATTTAATGGCATAGCATGTTAGATGAAGATTTAATTGATGAGATAGGTGAATATTTAGGCTTTGTAATGTGGAGTAAAAGGGATAAATCAAAACATTATGATTTTCCAAATGCAAGGGAAGAAGAAACATGCATTCCAGGCGATCAATTTGTAGAAGGTAGTATAGTTATATACAATACAATCGCATTATTAGTGTATAAAAATGTAGGCTGTTTCCATACATTTAAATCTTTGTATACATTAAATTTATCAACAATAAAACCTACAAAAAACTCAAAAAATCAAACACTATTATCACAGGAATTACTTATTAAAATTAAAATGAGTCTAAAATAACGAGTCCAAAATAATGACTCGTTGAACTGAAGGATATAGTTAATATTTTTTAATGTTATTATAATATATGAGCGGTCATGCGGGGTTTGGTGATATGCAAAGTCATTCATATATGTATCCTTCAGAGGAAGAAAAGGAAACCGATTTTGTTGATTTAGAAAGTGGTGAGAAAGAGGGAGCAAAACAACAAAGAAAACAAGAGGTTCGCGAAAAACAGGTTGCTATAGAAGAAGAGCACAAAAGATTGACAAACATATTTAATACAAATGCAGAAAATGATAAAAAAAGAAGAGAAGCATTTGTTCAGTATTTAAAAGATAACCAACCTCAGTCAGATGAACCGAGAGAATATACTGGTCGGAGACGAAATATTCAAACTGGATTTCCTCATCCATATAGAGAACCAAATAGCGAGCTCTCTGAACAACGTGTGTATTTATACCCTTCTAATGTTAATCCATTAATACCATTTGACACTACAACATTTCAAGCGCCCGATGCAGCGACAGTTCAAGGAATTGGTGCATTGGAGCCAGGCGAAGAAAATGACTGGGACCAGTTTGTTCCCCTGGATTCTGGAGGAAAAAGAAGAAAAAATAAAGGGATAAAGAAATCTAGAAAATCCAAGAAATCTAGAAAATCCAAGAAATCTAGAAAATCCAAGAAAACTAGAAAATCCAAGAAAACTAGAAAATCAAAAAAATCCAAGAAATAAAATGATACAAATATTTTCATTTAAAGTTTTAATTTACCCTAATTCACATATAGTCATTCGCATATTGTTTAATATATATTCTATCCTCTTATCCGGGGTTTTAGCTTTATTTTTTCCTTTTTTAAGAGAATGATAAAAGGATTGCATGCAGTCTACGGAGGTTAACATAGCTTTTGTTTTGTAATTTTTTTCTATGAATTTACAAAATGCTCCTATATTAGATGTTGTTTTTTTAAATTGTAATAATGATAAATTATTTTTGTCACACCAAGTCATAAATCCCTGTACATTATTCATCAAAATTGTCGTTATAATATAATATGCCAGAATATTGGAGTCTTCCTTATAAAGAGCTTCTCTCATCCATTGTGAGTGAGATGTAGTAGAATATAAATCTTTATAAGTTAATCCCATAAATTCCAAAGTTTTTATCATTTGAAAAAACTTGTACGTTCTCTCAAAATTTATAAAAAATTCCCAGTTAGATAAAAATTCGTCTAGTCCAGAATCCTTTTCTTTTCCAATTTTCAAAGAATAATAGCTACAAAAAACAGCATTCATAATTTCAGCCCAACATTCAGTATACGCTTCAAATAAATTTACTTTAGAATTTACTTTAAAGATAGACAACATATGTTGCGTACATTCTTGTATATTCATATCTGAAAAATCCAACGCAAAGTTATGAAAACTCTCATGCATTAGTACTTTAAGCCACTCTTCTTCTCTGAAGACAACAATTTCTGAATCTATTGGGCAAGTATAGGTAAAAGCGGTGTTTACATTATTCTGATTTAAAATATGAATATTACTTGAAGGTAACTGTTTTTTTAAAGATGTAAAATATAAGAATATCGCTAGTTTCTTGGAACATTTTTTAGATGCGTATTCATTGATGATATATAACCAAACTAATATCTTTTCAATATAATCATTGTACAATTCAATCTGATATTCTGGTTCGGGGTGTTCTACAATAAAATGAATGATAACCTCTCTATCAAAGAGAGAAAAAGTATACGATAATGCGTATAACATAGAAGTATTTATATGCTCTCTTATTTCCTTTGGAAAATCATCCTGATTAAATGAACTAGGCCTCGGTATTTGAGAGACTGTATGAATTTTTGTAATAGATAACTTGTAAAACCTGTCACCTAGTTTACTTTTCTGAGATGCAATAAACGCATCTGCTCTTTTAATATCAAAATATAGCTTCTTAAGAAGCTGGTCTGTTTTTTTAGTTTGTTCCGAATGATATATACATTTTTTTTCCAAGAAGAATGACATTAATAATTCACTTGTTTTAGTTAACTTCATTCGTATATAGTATATTTATACTTATTTATTTGATATTTTTATATTATAAATATATATAATAATGGAGTGGTCAACAATTTTTATTATCATACTTATCGTTATTTTAATTATTGTATTTTCAAGTCATATTGTTGTTGTAAATCGCAATCATTATACACCTAATCCAATCCCAGTACCTTATCCTGTTCCATATCCAACCCCAGTTACACCAGTTTATAAACCAATGGTTGGTGGATGTGCCGGAACGCAATTTGGATGTTGTCCCAATTCAAGTGATCCTAAAGTGAATGCTGCAGGTACAAATTGTTACCATTAATAGAAATAAATAACAATAATAAAGTAATTGTATATTTATTATTGTTCTAATATCATTCTATAATTTTGTCATTGTTTAGAGATTTCCTCTGCGTATCTTATCTCGCACTTGTAACAAATGTTCTGCCAACTCTGGTTCTTTAGCTTTTTCATAATGCAATAATTTAGCATTTCTTGTGTTCATCAAAACTTCTTTCATTTTATCAATTTGTGTAAACTTCGCGCAAATAGCATCATATAGTTCTTTTTCTTTTCGTTTTCCATAAAATGTCGGGTCTATTTTCACCTCAGCTGGGCGCACTAATTTACCTTTATATTTTCCGGAAGAACTTGCTGCTGCCTTTGCCATTTCGGGATTTTTAGATAATTCCGTACCAGACTCTACCGAAAAAGAGAGATAAAATTCAGGGTTTGTCTCTTTAAACTTAGAACCCTGATAATAATGTTCTACACTATTCCAGCGATGTCCATCCAAAATAAATGTCCTATCCGGCTCCACCCAAAAATCATCAAGTTTGCGTCGCCAATCCTTAATGGCATGTAAATCAGAAAATTGTCTAATCGCATCCTTCGTAATAGATTCCCCAGAGCCTTTTCCAGGTAATCTCTCATTAGATGATTTATCATAAAACTGAAGCACAACAGATTCCTCATAAAGCCCTCTTATTTTTGCTTCTGATAATTCTTCAAATTTACAAACGGTTGCTTTAAGACCATGTTGTTCTTTAAATCTTAAAAAATCAGGTATGATTATAAATGGTCCTGAATTTTTTTCCACACATTTATCTACAACCAATTCTTTTATACTAAATGGTAGTTCTGTAAATGTAAATAAATATTTCTTCTTATAAGTAATTAATTTATAATGATAACCAAGAAAGTCTACCATAATATAATAATCTGGTGTAAATTCTCTTCTTGATTCCAAGATTGCATCATTTAATTGTCCGCAATTAAGAACATTTCCAATATCATTTGCTTTAAATGCTTCACTTGATAATAATATAAATTTTATATTCAATAATCGCTCCATAGTAGAAACTGCCCATGTATCAGCCCAAAACTTGCATGTTTGAATAATAGCTTGTAATTTCGTAAGTGTATCCACATTCTTCATAAATCTATACTCTTCTAATATTACCTTACTGACTTCCTTTTCACGTAAAATACGGTCTCTTTGAGCTTTTAATTTTTTTGCAGCTTCAGTAAATTGCTTTTTTTGACTTCTATCTAATGTTTCATTATATAATGTTTTGTATTTATTATACTCAATTTCAAGTTCTTTTGCATCCTTTTCATCTTTTACAATTGCATTATGATACATATCATAATGTCCTTTGTAATTCATAAAAAGTTCTTGTGTTACCTCATTTGCCAACTTTTTACGTAATTTTGCAACAGTTGTTACCTGGCCTAGTTGTGAAAATGCATCTCTAATAGCCGCAAAAAAACAATCACCACCACCTTCATTATCAATAATATCATATTTTTTATTCTTCATAAACTTTTGAATCCATGGGTCGGAAGTTTCTTGTTTATATTTTCCTTTTAAATCTGCTGCATCTTTTTTTGTTTCTTCTTTTAACTCTGGTACAATTGGAATCACGCCTTCCGTCTGTGTAAATATATCTTGCCTTATTTTGGGTATTTTTGGTAATTCAAAAGCGTCTACTTCTTCCGTTGATGTCTTTTTTTTTCCCTTTTTATTTTTTTTATCCATTTCATCTGTTTTATCCTCCTCGCTTTCTTCATCCTCATCTTCATCCTCATCCTCTTCATTTTCCTCTTCCTCTTCATCTACATCTTTACCTTTTTCTTCGCTTTTTCCATCAGCTTCACTCTCAGGAACAAGCCTCATGTTTTCCAACATATGTTTTGTGACAAATCTATATATCAATGGGTCATCCAACTTTTCAACCTCCAAGTTCCCCTCTTCATCCATATAATTCAAGACATCTGTAGTAAATAACTCATATACACCAATTTGTATAACTTTATTATTTGTCTTTACTAAATAAACTGGAAAATATGTAATATTCTTATCTTCAAAGTTTCTTTTTGCGTGTCCCACTGCAATGATAATTGGGACTTCTTTCACGTCTATTTCATATAAATTTGCTTCCTTTTTAAAATCATCCGGGTCAACACTCTTTAATTCCGGATAACTAACTGCCTTATCTAATTTTGATAACACCATTCTCTTATAGTTTATACATATAAATAATTTACTATTTAATTATTTTTATCCCAAATAACAAATTTTTTCATTATTTTATCTCTTTTAAGTTCATTTATATAATACCATAGTTCTTTACGTTTCATACACGTTACTATATTTTTTTCATTATTTTCAAACAAAATAATTTCCTCTATGATTTCTTGTTTTTTCATTTTACTAACACAGAGCCCATAATATTCACATATTACTAATAACTGCTTTACACTATAATTATCTTCATAATCTTTCATCATAAAAAAAATAGTATCAACATCATTATTATTCGGCATAGATATAGACGTTTCTTCTAATTCATTTTGCAATGTCGCAAGATCAATATATTGTTCTCGTTGCAAATCACCCTCATCAACAAAGTATGTAATATTTTCTTTATTTTCCATAATATGTTATTACTATAATATACTATGTAATTAGTTTTATATAGAAAAATATATAATTTTTTTATTATTTATTCTTATTATTATTTAAATAGTATATAACTATATATATTAAAATGAGGATATATTATGGTAATACTAATCAATCAATTGAGATTACGAGTATTTGTATAGAATAATTAACAAATAATAATATTATTACAATTCCTCACGGAGATTTAAATCGGGCATATTATTTTACAGACCCATTCCTTGGTATAAAAAAACAAATTATTATTAAGCACAATGATATTATGACTGAATATGATGAGTTTCAACAAATAAAGATAAACGTATCAAATAATACAGTAACTACATTTATTGATACAAGTAATTCACTAACAAATGAAACTATTAATAATAAAATTAAAGATATACATTCTACATTAAAAATAAATTATGGTAGTTTAGATGAAGAACTCCCTGAACAAAAAATGGCAGTTAGATATTTAACTGGAAAAGAAAAAGTTTTAGAAATTGGTGGAAATATTGGACGAAGTTCCTTAGTAATTGCACGTATTTTAGATGATTGCAAAAATTTACTAACAATGGAATGTGATGAAATTATTGCAAAACAATTAACAGAAAATAGAGACTTAAATAATTTAAATTTTAATATAGAAAATTCTGCACTATCAAATAGAAAACTAATTCAAAAACAATGGTTAATAATACCAAGTGATATATTACTACCTGAACATAAATGGGTTAATACTATCACATTAGAAAATTTGATAAATAAATATGGTATTGTATTTGATACATTAATATTAGATTGTGAAGGCGCTTTTTATTATATTTTAATGGACATGCCTGAAATATTAAATAATATTAAATTAATCATTATGGAGAATGACTATTGTCATGTATCATACAAAATTTATATTGATACAGTATTAACCAAAAATAATTTTTATAGAGATTATTTTGAAAAATTAGGTTCTGGAGCTCCATGTGATAATAATTTTTTTGAAGTGTGGAAAAAAATATAATTTAAATACAATATAATAATTCTTTTATTAAGATTTAATATTTTAAAGTAAAGCTGGCAGCGTTACTACAATATTTCTTCTTTAGAACAACTATCATAATGTATAAAGTTATGTCTACCATTTAAAATTGATGACCATAAAATTGTATGTTCATAGTAACGGTTATCATCGGAAAGTTCAACCGTATCAGAGACTTTTCTTAATGATGTATGCAATTTTTTTACTAATTCTGGAGATATAACTTGTATACTGTTGGAAAATAATGTATATTTAATAAATGATTTGTCTTTATAAAATATAAAAACAAATTTAATGCGATTTATAGTATCTGAGATTTCATCCTGAAAAGTATCCATAAAACTACCCATCATTAAAATTAACTTGTCCTTTGTAATAAGCTCGTATGTCATATCTTATCTTCTTATTTAATATTTTGATTTAATTGCTGTTTAATAAATCAATTTTTTTACATTTCAATTAAATCCATAAATTTAAAGATTGATTTACTTGATAAACTGGGATATGTCTTTGCTTTACTATGAGCCAACATTCTTACAATATTGGAAAATGTCTCACCATTGAACAACCGTTCTTGACATTCATCAAACTTTTGCTTATTATATGAATATAATATAGATATATTTTCTGCAATCTCATCTACCTCATTCTTTCTATTTTCCTCCTTGATAAAAGAGAGTAGACTAGTAAGTAAATTAAAAACCATACCTTGCAGGGTTTCTTCACTAATTATCTTATTACTTGTAAGATTTACGAAAAACAAACTTAGAGCTTTTCTGCGTTCATTATTACTATTAATCTTGCAAAATGCATCATAATCCTTCTCAGGATCAACATATTCAATGCATGTAAACAATTCCATAAAGGTCTCCAAATTTTTATGAAAGACCACATTCATAATTTCAAACTGTTTAATAAGCATGCAATATAAATCAGCATACAGTCTTGAAAATAAACGGTTGTTTGATGCAACTTCAAAAATTGAATTACCTACACGCAACATATCTACTTCACTAGTCTCTTCTTGAATTAACTGATTTAATATATCCAATATTTGTCCACTTGCCTCTGAAAATGTTTTATCTGACATTTTATTCAACCAAAATCGGATAGTATCTATATGAGCATCAACACCCTCACGTTGCTCAATTTTAGTTGTTTGAAAAGTGCGTATTGTTTCCCAATCTGAATCATTAACAATCTCCGTAGCCTTATGTCTTCTTTTTTTCTTCATTTCCATACTATTATCATTCTCAGATACACTTCTTAAAGTATGTTCTCTTTTTTGAAAGGTTGGAGTCTTTACATAAGTTGGAGACCCCACTTGTTGAGATAATTCATTTATTATTTTGAGTGTAGCTTCGGGAAGGGCTATATCAAACCCCTTAAAAGTAATATCCACAAAATCGTTTAGACTATATCTCAATGACATGGTCATAATTACATATTACTTTGCGATTGCATTTATATCAATTTTTTTATATATCTTTATCAATTGATTTGATATCATAAAAAAATTGATATAATATTAAATTTGCTTAAATAGTTCAACAGTATATACAGTATTATGTCGCTTGAAAAAGAAGAAACTAACGCAATGAGTAACACCGAAGAGGAGGATACATATGACTCTTCTTATGAAATAACACAATGGGATGATTTGGACATTAAACCCGACCTGCTGAGAGGTATTTATTCATATGGGTTTGAAGCACCCAGTCCAATTCAGAAGAAAGCAATTAAACCCATTTTACTTAAAAAAGATATTATCGCGCAAGCGCAATCTGGTACAGGTAAGACTGCTACCTTTACTATTGGTGCTCTTTCTCATGTGAATACAGATGAACATACGACACAGGTCTTATGTTTATCTCCTACGCGTGAATTGAGCACACAAACTGCTAATGTTATGCGTGGAATTGGTTCCATGATGAAGAATCTTCAAGTGCAGGTTTTGGTAGGTGGTTCTTCTATTGATGAAGATATTGCTGCATTAAAGTCTAACGTTCCACACGTTATTGTTGGCTGCCCGGGTCGCGTATATGATATGATGCGCAGAAATCATATTATTTCAAAGAATATTAAGCTTGTCATTCTAGATGAAGCGGATGAAATGTTGTCTAGCGGGTTTAAAGAGCAGGTGTATAATATATTTCAACATTTCAATGCCAATATTCAAGTGGCTTTATTTAGTGCAACACTGCCGCCGCATATCAGCGCAATTACTAGTAAATTTATGAGGGACCCTGTAAAAATTCAAGTAAAGACGGAACAGTTAACATTAGAAGGTATCGCGCAGTATTTTGTAGCAGTGGAAGATGACCGTCAAAAATATGCAACATTGAAGGACTTGTATAGTTTTATGGCTGTATCTCAATGCATTATTTATGCAAATAGTGTGAAGCGCGTTACCGCTTTATACGATGCTATGTTGGAAGATGGCTTCCCAGTTTGTCGTATCCATAGTGGAATGGACAAGTCAGAACGTGACAAGGCTTTTTCGGAATTTAGGATTGGAGCATATCGGGTCCTTATTTCATCCAATGTGACTGCACGAGGTATTGATATTCAACAAGTAAGCGTTGTCATTAATTTTGATGTACCCAAGTGTGTTCACACGTATTTGCACCGAATTGGTCGTAGTGGTCGCTGGGGGAGAAAGGGTGTTGGAATCAATTTGATTACACGTCGGGACGTATCCAAGCTTAAGGAGATTGAAGGTCATTATTCTACACAAATTAACGAACTGCCTTCTGGTTTTGATAGTTTAGTGAAGTAAAAAATAGTATATTTATTTAGTCTTAGAATAATTTTTTTTAGTAGTTCTTTTACCACTTCTTTTAGTAGTTCTTTTACCACTTCCTTTAGTATTTCTTCTACCACTTCTTTTACCACTTCTTTTTTTATGCAACATTTTTTTAGGTAAGTTACCTTTACCACCAAACCCCCATTCTCCTTGCGATTCCATTTCTTTATTTACTACTGGATACCTTTCTGAAAATGAATCAGATTGTTGATCAGGAGGAGTAGTATTAAAAATTTGTATACAATAAGGATCTTGCGATGTGGAGGTAATCATCTCAAAACAAGTATCACCTAAACCGAGTCTTTTAATGTACATTTGTAACAAAGCATTTCCACCATTCTTATAATTACCTGTATATCTACCTAGATCTTTTGTGTCTTCTTCTATAAAATGCGACATATCTTCTACACCTAATTCTTGCATTAGTAATTCTTTTAGTTTTAATCCATTTCTAACCATTCTTTTATCTAAATCGTTCATTCCATCAACATCAACAAATTTATAACTTGATTCTCTAAGTTTATATATATAATCCGGACCTAAATATTTATTCTTTCTTTTCTCTCTATATGTTTCGCGAGTTAAAAACGGGTCATTCCAATTTCTTAAACCAACAATCTTTTTTCCCTTGTCGGGTATAGTTCGTTCTACACTATTATAACGAATTAGGCACTGGTCAAGATAATTATCATGTTCATCTCGCGAGGTTGGCCGTTTATAAACTTCATCTACTATTTTTAATTCGTTAAATTTTCTTTTTCTATCCTGTGTTGAGCATGTCATCCCCCCAGAAGTTTGATTTGCAAAATTTCCAAAATCTATTATGCATGCGCGCGGTATATTATTTTCATCTGTATAAGCTAACACATTCCCTGAATGCAAATCATTATGTCTTATTCCGGTTGAAGAACATTTGTCTATTTCTATAAGAGCATACGATTTATATTGTAAATAACTATCAAAATCCTCTTGACTTCCAAATCGGTCTTCCCTGACGTCTCTTTCACGCATACATGGAAATGTTGCAAATTCTCTTGAATCAGGAATAAATTCCATTAAAATACAACCAATCTTGTAATTCGTGTAAGATCTCGGGACTCGTCCTTTCGCTCCTTCATGATAGTCAATAAATAACTGAGTTAAAAACTTTTCCATAATAGCCTCACTTCTGTTGTCTGGTTCATAATGAAGAGTGTTCTTAAAAACATCTTTATTATCATAATTTACTAAAAATGATGAAATAATATTAGGAGTAACCGCTTTCATTTGAAAATCCATCATAAACGTTGATATAAACGCAATTTTTTGTAAAGTAATTTCTTGCTCCCAGTCATGAATATATGAAATAACCTTTTTGTCAAGACCAAAATTGTCCCTTCCAAATTCTAATTGATGATAACTATTATAATGAGTAACACCTTCCCTTGGAGCGACACTATCTAATGGGATAAGTTTTAATACCAATTCTGTAACTGGCACGACATCTATTCTATTTTCGCTTATATTATAATATATTTTTAGGTAAGGACAACCCCCAAAATATCCATTATATGTGAGTAAAAATACAACAGCATTTGAACTATTAGTTGATAATTTTTTTGCTATACTATGTTCAAAAAAGTATAATAATGCGTCTCTCTCGCTAAAAGTATCTCTTCTATACACTCCGCTCATTAATATATATATATATATATATTTAGATAATTTATATATAGATACTCGCGTATAATTAGAAAAAAATAAACTCTATATTTGATATAAATCATATGTCCATATCCAATATAGAAAAGATAAACAATACATTCAATCTTCCCATTTTTTATAATGAAGATAAAATGTCGTTGAGCAAAAATATTGTTCAAGATTTAGAACTCATTAAAACAATAGAACCATCGGAATGTATACCATTATATCATTATGCTTTTCAACCAAAAACGTTATTCGGAAAAAAAGTCATTGAGCAAGTTGCAAATTATTATACTACTGACAAGGAGTTTTTAAAAGATACCCAAACTCTCCTTACCAACTTTGTTCCTTTACCTTTAAAAAACGAATACCAATGCGATATTATGCAAATATGGGACGAAATTAAGAATGATACGGGATTTAGAGAGAAATACCACTACATAGACTGGCCTATGTGGGAATACCTGAACAAATCCGATATTTTTCTGCAATTAATGAGTGTTTATAACTTGGCTGCGCCCGTTGTTTCCTTATTTATTCCCGTCATTATTCTCATTATCCCATTTTTTGTTATCCAAATGAAAGGTTTGCACATTACATTTCATGATTATATTGAAGTCCTGAAAGAAATTGCTGCGAATCATGCCATTGGAAAACTGTTTACAAAATTTCATAGTGTAAAATTAGATGAAAAAATATATATACTATTGTCAGCAGCATTTTATCTATTTTCTATTTATCAAAATGTGTTAACATGCTTGCGATTTCATCAAAATATGGTAAAAATTCATCAGTATTTAGAGCAGATTAAAAACTATATCTCCAATACAGAGCAACAGATGCAAAATTTACTATGTTATACAAGCAAACTATCCTCATATAAACAATTTAACAATGTTCTGCAAGAAAAATTGCATGTATTGTATCAGTTTAAAAAGAAACTAGATATCATATCTGCTTATAAGTTTTCTTATAAAAAAGTGGGAGAATTCGGTCATGTGTTAAAACAATTCTACGACCTATATAATGACGAGCAGTATAATGAATCCTTCCTATATTCTTTTGGATTCCATGGTTACATTGATATAATAGAAGGACTGCATACAAATATTAAAGAAAACCATATTTGTTTAGCTAAATTTACAAGTGGTAAGAAAGCAAAACATGGAAAAAAGAAAGATATTACATCTTTTAAAAAGGCATATTATCCAACATTAATTCATAACCAGCCCATTAAAAACTCCATCACATTTGATAAAAATATGGTAGTAACTGGACCAAATGCTTCAGGCAAAACAACTACCTTAAAAACAACTCTCGTTAATATTATCATAACACAGCAATTTGGATGCGGGTTTTATAAAGATGCAACCATTGAACCATACAAACACATTCATTGCTATTTAAACATACCTGACACATCGGGTAGAGATAGCTTGTTTCAAGCAGAGGCTAGAAGATGCAAAGAAATAATAGATTGTATTGAAAAACATTCCCTTAAAGAGAGACATTTTTGTGTTTTTGATGAATTATATTCAGGAACAAATCCAGATGAAGCGGTTTCTAGCGCGCATGCATTCATGAAATATATCATGAAACATAAAAATGTAGACTGTTTTTTAACAACACATTTCTTTGATTTATGTGAAAAATTAGGCGAACGGCAAGATATTAAAAACTTCCATATGGAGACGATAAAACAGAATGATTCTTTTATATACACTTATTTATTGAAGGAAGGAATATCAAAAGTTAGAGGCGGAGTAAAGGTTCTTCTTGATATGAAATACCCTCAAGAAATTATTGATGATTCTATGAAAAAATAATTTTATATTTATAATAATTCGTTCCCTTAAAAATATAAATATATATACTGTTGTTAATAATGGCTCTATCAGATATCTTTACAATGCCCTTCTTTTTTTCCCTAGGAATTACTTTACTAATTGTTGGTCTTTTAGGTATGTATTTTATTCAAAAATTTCAAGAACAAAATCATAAAATTGCGTCCATGTTAGGTCTTGTCTCAACCATGGCAGAAGAACTAAATTTTATCCGAGGTCGTCTACAATATGGCGTGCAGCAAGGTGGAACTAATAACCCGATTACTGTTGTTGAAAATAATGCATCCATGGTAAATTTAATCCCTGTTTCAGATGGTGAAGATGATGATGAAGATGATGAAGATGATGACGAAGACGATGAAGATGACGACGATGATGACGATGATAATGAAGATGAACCAGAAAATACAATTATTGAACTTTCTAACCAAAGTGTGAAAGTAATTAATTTTGGCGAAGTGTTTGATTCTGCTTTAGAGAATCACAATATTGAATCTCTTAATGAAGAAGATGATGTTGAAGAGGACAATAATAATAATGAAGATGACGATAATGAAGACGCAGATGATGATGAAGACGAGGAGGATGATAATGATGAAGAAGATTATAATGATGAAGACGATGACGATGATATTGACAATACTAATATTCAACTACTTGAAATGGATGTTCTAGAAGAATTTCAAGAAGAAGAAGAACAAGAAAAATCTTTAGATGTATCCCAACCCGTAGTAAAAAGTATTAATATAGTTACTTTAGAAGAATCCATGATTGATTACAAGAAAATGTCCTTGCAAAAACTCAAAAGTATAGCAGTTAGTAAAGGACTTATCCAAGAATCATCCAAAGCAACTAAAAATGCTATTCTTAAATTGTTAGGAGTTGAATAATTTTATATAAGTATAATATAACTAACATGTCTTGGGCAACCTGTTATAGTGGTTCTAATAATATTCATTTTGATTTTCCTCCTATTATGGCGGATGGTAGAAACTATGCCAGCTGGCAACCTGAAGCGGTTGTCAACGACCGAATTCGCCAACAAGAAAACATTAAAACTAGTTGGCAATATAGACAATATTTAATCAACAATGCTAGCACTATTATGAAAATCAATAACCAAGAAGCTTGCACTGAACTTGGCTTACCCAGTCATTTTTCAACAAATGCAACCCCATCATCTAATGTACCATTTACATTCAGAACCACATATGATACTGAAAAGCCCGGTTTTGGTTACAATACTAGCAATTTAAAGCAACCCTATTTAACTAGAGAACAGTTACAGGCGCGAATGGTTGCACCAATTATTAATACTAACCAATAAACTGTAACGAATAAGCTATAACGAATAAACTTCAACAAATAAGCTATAATCAATAAATATAATAATACAATATATAGAATGTATTATTATATTTTGGGTTTAACCTTTCTTAAATCATTAAATCCTTATTTTCGCAAACATATTTTGAATATTTTAGAAAGCCATGAGTTACTCTTTATTAATACATTAATAATATCATTTATAGTATTAAGCATTTTTATTTATAAATGTCTTTTTGGTAATACATTTTATAAATCACTTGAAAAATATAAAAGGTTAACTTTTGGACATTATTCGTGTATATTAATGATTTGTATATTTACCGTATTATCCACATTATTTGTTTATGAACTTGATAAAAATTTTAATACACCCTTTTTAAATTCAATCTTTATCAAGGTTGCAACTATTTTGTTTGTATTCCTTGCTGGAGTTTTTTTATTTGAAGAGAAATATACAATGAAACAAATAATTGGGCTTTTCTTGACTATCTTTGGAGTATATCTAATTACACAAAATAAATAATATACGTATTTTTCAATAATATCCTATACTATGAAGATATTAAGTATAGATGTAGGGATAAAAAATCTGGCCTTTTGTTTATTTTCTTCAAACGACAATGAATACAATATTGTAAAATGGGATAGTATTAACCTTGCTCAACAAATTGAAACAAGGTGTTGCGAAAGGGAAAAGTTTAAGGATTGCAACAAACCAGCAAAATTTACAAAAAACGGCAAATGCTATTGTTTAAAGCATAGTAAAAAGCAGCCTTTTTTGGTACCATCATCTGATTTTAAAAGCAGCTTTATTAACAAACAAAAAATTAAAGGATTATATGATATTGCAGATAAATACAAAATACCATATGAAACACCTATTAAAAAGGTTGACTTAATAGAGTGCATCAATCATTATGTATTTAATACATGTTTTGAGCAAATTACACCTACAAATGCATCAGCTATTGATTTAATCACTATAGGTAAAAATATGAAAACAAAACTAGACACTATCCTTTATGACCACATTGATACAATTACACATGTTATTATAGAAAATCAGATAAGCCCTATAGCAAATCGTATGAAAACTGTCCAGGGTATGATTGCACAATATTTTATTATGAAAAATAGTGATGTATGCATTGAGTTTATATCTGCTGCCAATAAACTTAAAAATAGTGACACTGGGCCTAATTCCAATGTCAAGACAAGTTACAGCGAGAGAAAAAAGCAAGGAATACAGCAATGTTTAGAAATAATCAACACTAAACAACAATATTCTTCATGGGAAACATTTTTTAAAAGTCACTCAAAGAAGGACGATTTAGCTGATTCATTTTTACAGGGTATTTGGTTTATATCAAGTAAAGTTAAATAAATGTATTTTCTTGTGGTTCTTGCATTTTGTTATTTATATATTTGCAATTATATCAAAATATATAATTATAAATTCGTAATACTTAAAATTATTTGTTCTATTTAAATCATAATGGATAGTGAAATTATTGATATATCTACAATGAATTTCAGCGAATCATCGCCTGGGTTAATGAAATCTTCAAACTTCGGTTCAGGCATTGAGTTACTAATGAATGATAAAAAGAAAGAAGGAGGGAACTCATCCAACGAAAATATTCATTTAGATGATTTGAATAACCTAGAAAATGAGTTGAATGAATTAGTAGACGATTTTCCAAGTCGCAACTTATACGAAGGCAAATCGGATATGTTTAGCAAAAGTGCATCTTTTAGTTATGATGAAAAACCAAGCGTTAGATTTGATGACGCAGGGGGTCCCACTATAGGGCAAGCCACTGCGGCAGATGGTTCACAAGAATCAAAAACATGGGATGGGTTTGCAAAGTTCAATAATGTTCCAATCAATCCTGATAAACAAATGCCGTCACAACCACAAATGACAAAGGAAGAATTATTAAGAGAGAAGTTCAAGTATTTAAGAAAGTTGGAGACCTTAGAGAGCAAGGGCGTGAACCTTACCAAAAAATACACAATGGAGTCTCCTCTCGCGGAAATGCAAGGAGAATATGAAATGATAATGGAAGAAAAGACAAAACAAAACTCTGTCAAGTTTCAAGGAAATATGTTGATGGCTTGCATTAATGGTATTGAATTTTTAAACAATCGCTTTGACCCGTTTGACGTTAAATTAGATGGCTGGAGCGAGCAAGTGAATGAAAATATGACTGATTATGATGATGTATTTGGTGAATTATATGAAAAATATAAGAGCAAGGCATCCATGGCACCTGAATTAAAGTTGCTCTTTCAATTGGGTGGTAGTGCCATGATGGTTCACATGACAAATACCATGTTTAAATCAGCCATGCCAGGTATGGACGATATTTTACGTCAAAACCCTGACTTGATGCGTCAATTCCAAACGGCTGCAGTGAACTCCATGGGGCAAAGCAGTCCTGGTTTTTCAGGGTTTATGAATAATATGATGAACTCTGAACCTCAAGTTTCTATGAGTGGTCCACCTCCGCCTCCTATGGCCACGCAGGGTATGAATGCTCCTTCAAGCCGACCTGGAAATAATAATAGCTTCTCAAGTAGACCAGACCTTAGCAGTGGAATGGGACGCAATGATGGCATCAATATAAGGGAGTCATTTGCCGGAGCAACGGATGGAGATAGAAGCTCGCGAAGAACCCGCCCTGAAATGAAAGGGCCTGCTGATATTTCCGATATCTTATCTGGATTAAAAACTAAAACGATTAATATCCAAGAGTCAGCTGCGCCTCAAAAGGCGAATGCAAATGTGAATGTAGGTAATGATGACAGTAGCACAATTAGTATCTCTGAATTAAAGGAGTTGCAGGCGGAGGGAAATATGCCCAAACGCAGCAAACGACGACAAAAATCTGATAGAAATACGGTAAGTTTGGATATTTAATTAATAAAATAATTTTAATTACTGTATAAACTATATAAATAGTAGATGGAAATCTAACTAAAGTAATTATGTCACGCATTGCATTAATTACAGGTATTACTGGTCAAGACGGTTCTTATTTAGCAGAATTCTTATTAGAGAAGGGATATCATGTATGGGGTATTATCCGTAGGTCATCTAATATAAATACATCAAGAATTGAACATATATTTGATAAAATAATATTAAAATACGGAGATTTATCAGATGGTGTAAACTTATTGAATATTTTGAATGAAATAAAACAAACGTATCAAAATAATGATATTCAACAACTTGAAATCTACAATCTAGCAGCAATGAGTCATGTAAAAGTATCTTTTGATATGCCTGAATACACAGGCGACATAGATGGGTTAGGAGTATTACGATTATTAGAAGCAACGCGCAACTGCGGAATCCCTTTGGAAAAAATTCGTTTTTACCAAGCATCTACTTCTGAATTATATGGAAAGGTTCTTGAAATACCACAAAAAGAAACAACTCCCTTTTATCCAAGATCACCTTATGGAGTTGCAAAACTTTACGGGTATTGGATTGTAAAGAACTACAGAGAATCTTATGGAATGTTTGCATGTTCAGGTATTCTTTTTAACCATGAGAGCCCTAGACGTGGTCATAATTTTGTTACTAGAAAAATAACAATGGGTCTAAATAAAATTTTAAATGGTACATCTGATAAACTGGTTTTAGGTAATATTAATGCAATGCGAGACTGGGGGCATGCAAAGGACTATGTTGAAGGTATGTGGTTGATTCTTCAAAATAATACACCGGATGATTATGTATTATCCACTAATGAGTATCATAGTGTTAGAGAATTTATTGAAAAATCGTTTCTTATAAAAGGTATTGAAATAAAATGGAAAGGAAGTGGTATTGATGAGATTGGATATGATTCAAAAACAAATAAAGAACTTATTTTTATTTCCGAGAAATATTTTAGACCAGCTGAAGTAGATGAATTATTAGGCGATTCTACAAAAGCTCAAACCGAGCTAGGATGGATGCGCAAGTATTCGTTTGATGATTTGGTTAAAGAGATGGTAGATGCTGACTGTTTATAATAATTTTACACTAGAAATAGAATATTAATATTAAAAATAGAATATAAAAATAGAATATAGGTTAAATTTAATAAGAATAAAAATAAATAATATAAACTATAGGATTATATTATATATTTACATGTTACATGAAAATGGCCTTTTTATCTTTCGCAGAGATTTCCGGTTAGTAGATAACCATGGTTTGCATTATATGCATTCAAAATGCAAACATATATTTACTATCTTTATTTTTACCCCAGAACAGGTTTCAAAGGCCAATGACTATAAATCTAATAATGCTGTGCAGTTTATGATTGAAAGCTTGCAAGACCTTTCAACTGAAATTCACAAACATGGTGGTCAACTTCATTGTTTCTATGGTAAAAATCAAAAGGTTATTGCAGATTGTATTCATGCATGGAACATTGACTATATATGTTTCAATAAAGATTATACCCCTTATGCTATAGAAAGAGATACACATATACTTGATCTTTGCAAAAAGCAAATAATTTCTTGCGATATTATTCCAGATTATTATTTGCACGAGCCTGGAACCATTGTAAGTGGTGGGGGTACTCCTTATAAAAAATTTACCCCATTTTATCATGCATGTTTAACTAAAAAGATTCAACCGCCTACAACGATTGAACGAATAAAATTTAAGGCATCCTCTGCACATGTGCCAAATACTATTTCTCTTGCGAGTGCACTCACAAAATTTACCAAATCTAATTCAGAGATTCTTGTACATGGTGGAAGAACTAATGCAATTCGGGTTCTCAAAGAAGCAATGAAAACACAAAAACATTACTCCAAAACACATAATGAACTAGATAAACCCACGACACAGATGTCTGCATACATTAAATTCGGATGTATAAGCATTCGGGAAATGTATAAAGCATTTAGAAATAACCATGACCTTGTAAGACAATTGATATGGCGTGATTTTTATATGAATATCTTATATTCATTTCCATATGTTCTTGGAAAACCAATGAAACCGAGTTATTCCAAAATAAAATGGCATCATAATGCTTCTTGGTTTAAAGCATGGACTACTGGGTTAACCGGATTTCCAGTTGTAGATGCAGGTATGAGACAATTGAATCATACTGGATACATGCACAATAGAGCAAGACTGGTTGTTGCATCCTTCTTAACAAAAACTTTATTAATAGATTGGAGAGAAGGGGAGAAATATTTTGCTATAAAACTAACCGATTATGACCCAGCAAGCAACAATGGTAACTGGCAATGGATTGCTTCTAGTGGAGCTGATTCCCAACCCTATTTTCGCATATTTAATCCATGGGCGCAATCAAACGATTTAGACCCAGATGCAAGTTATATTAAACAATGGATACCAGAATTAAAAGATATTCCAGCAAAAAATATTCATTCATGGAATGAGACATGGAAAGAATATAAGGACGTTCATTACCCCAAACCTATTTGCGATTATCAAATACAAAAAGAAAAAGCACTAGCCATGTTTAGAAAAATATATTAATATAACCGTAATTATTTAATAATAATTTTATACTATTCTAATAATGGACTACGAATCAAATGAAGAAAAGTTATTATTTGATAAACATCATATAAAAATGGTAAAAACGGAAGATAAAAAATATAAAATAGAGTTTGAACTAATAAACCAATTAATATTACTTGAACCTATTATTGATTTCAATCTCATCAAACTTATATATGAAATTAACAAGGACGCTATTTTTACTGATATGAATATAGAATTACTTTCGGAAAATCATGCAACTATTTACATAAAAATGTTTCATTTTTTTGCAGACTTTGGAATCAAACAGAAATATATACATATAGATTCACATATCAGTAAATTTGAAAATACTATTACATTTCATGCAACCGGTATTAATTCCAAAAAAGTATCATGTGAGTTATTACCATTGTCTTCTATTACAGCGGTATGTAACATTATTAACCCTCATAAGGTTGGTTTCACAATTTCTTTTTGTTTTGACAATACGTTTGAGGTGTCCGAGGTCATTGAAAAAATGGTTATTACACTTTTTTGTAAAATTATACAAAGAACAAAGCAATGTATTGAAAAAATGACATTATATATAATATAAATACAAATAGATATAATATATAATGAAACATATCCTGGTTTTATCTTTCTTGTCAAACGTTTTTTTTATGGTAGATATATTTTTTTTGTTTCTATATGAATATCTATGTTTTTTAATGAGTCGGAAATATAGTCAATGTATTTATCATATTTCTCATGGTTTAGCTAAAAGAAATATTTTATATGTTAAACTATTTCAGGCAATTTCTTTAAATAATCAATTTATTGATGAAGAAATAAATAATCAATTACTGCAATATACGGATTCTGCACCTTATTCTGTTGATGATGTAAACTGTGAGTTAATTATTCAAGTTATGCAACAATATAACTTAAAAAGCAAGGAATTATTTTTAAAACCGATTAATTCTGGCATGATATCCTTGGTTTATAAAGTTTTAAATGATAAGAATGAGAACATTATCCTTAAGGTAAAAAGACATAATATTGATACTACATTAAACAACGCATTAGAAAGGTTACAATTCTTTGTTTATATTCTTTCATGTATACCCTATTTTAATACATTCAATATACCATCTACTATTAACAAAAATATTTTGCTCTTGAGAGAACAGTTGGACTTTACAAAAGAAGTTAAAAATACACTAGAGATTTCAAATTTATGCAAAGATATTCATTATATAAAGATTCCTCGTATTTATGAAGAAGTTACAAAAGAGTATCCCGATATTATTATGATGGAATATATAGATGGCCAACACATTTTACAAGTAAATAAAAAAGACTATGAGATATATGCCAAATTGGTTTTAAAGTACGGATTTGTTTCGTTGATGTATCATGGTGTAACTCACGGCGACTTACATTCAGGTAATATATTGTTCATTAAAAATGAAAAAAAAAATGATAGCGATACTACACTAGAGTATCAGATTGGACTAATTGATTTTGGAATTATTATTAAAATAAACAAACAAATGACAGAAATGTTTTTAGACGCAATATCGGACGTTTTTTCTGAATCAGGACGTGTTACTGGTATTAAATTATTACCCTATATGATTTCTAATTTTGATACTTTACCAAATCACAATAAACAGCATGTATATGATGAGATCGGAGAAATAATTGATAAAGTAATAACATCATCAAAAGAAGCAAATCAGCTTAAAATATATGAATTTTTTCATAAATTTAATACATATCTAAGCAATGAAGATTTTAAAAAATATGATATCAGTGTATCAGACGACTTTATAAAACTACAAATGGGCTTAGCGATGTCTCATGGAGTTAGTATGCATCTATGTAATGAAGATTATATGATTTTTGCAAATAAAGTTATTTGCGAATTGTTTCATATGGACCTACTATATTGTTTATAAAAATTCTTATTGTTGTAGAAAATAATTTAAACCTAATATTATAAAATATTTTATATGTTTACATTTTTAGAGAGAAAAAAAATAGATTTCTATGGATTTAATTTATCATGTCTACAAAAATCTAATGGCAAAGGATACATAGCCACTATTCGTCAATGTATCAACTCAGGAGATTGTGGAGTAAAGTTAATTGAACCTGCTAAAGATGCAGATAAAAGTGAATGGGATGCTTATAGAACTGCTACTAGTCTAGCTTATCCGCAGACTATTAATAAAACATTTTACTTAGATTTAAATAACAACTTTGATGTTATAATAGCGCGAGAATTATTTGAAACCAATATACCCGTCTATTCTTCTTTTTCCAAAGGCATTGAAGATTGTAGATTGATTGACGAAAAATCTTTACTATGTGTTTGTTTGTCTAGTAATCCTAATTGGAAATCTGAAATGTGTTATGCTGAATTTGAAGAGAATAAGATAAAACGTTTACAACAATTATATATAGAAGAAGAACAATACTCAAAAAATGAGAAAAATTGGTTATTTCTTAAAAAACAAGATGACAACCATATTATTTGTTTATATCATTACAATCCGTTAAAGGTTATTTCTGTAAATATTCACACAGGAAAATCAAAGGTTATAAAAGAATATACTATTAAAGATAAGAAATTAACTTCACATGGAGGAGCTTGCGTGTATTTGGATAAAATAAATAAATATTTAGTTACAATACGCAATGTTTCTTACGGAAAATTTTTTGGAAATCAATTTTTATTATTGAATGATTTATTTGAATTAGAGGGAATAAGTGAGGTATTTAATTTTCCGAACTGCGAAGGGTTATATCAAATGTGTATGTCTCTAATAATTAATAAGAATGATAAAAATCAAGAAGTTGTACATGCATTTGTTGGTGTAGATAATCGCACATGTTTTATTTATGAGGGCTTGTTAGATGATATTTTAACAAATTGTAGACATGTTACAATAGCATAACTTATTATTTGAAAAATATGTTTATATTTTTTCTTTATCAATTACCACCTCTTTTGCAACATTTCTAATAATTTTATTGTATTTTTTCAAATCTGATTCTGTAGATGAACCACCCATGGATTCATGAAGAATATGAACATAATCCATGTGTTTTTTTGTTTCAGTATCCTCTGATGTAGGATTTTCTTTCACCCATGTGGGAATCTGTTTGATATTTTTGTTTGCAATATAATTGATTGCTTGTTTTATTTTCATATTTTCACTATTTTCTTTTTCCCATGCATCTTTATCTTTAATATACAATGTCTCCCGCTTTAAATCGCTGCAATGAATAGGTCGTTTGAAAATATCAAGTTCTTTTAATCCACGTATGAAAATTTTACTGATTCCTTCAGTATAACCCAATTTACCCATCATATCCAAGTCGCTTAACTGCAATTTTATGGTATTTACAAATTCCATAATATTGAGTGCATCTTTACACTGTTCATTTAAAAAGAAATTCAAATTAAAGTTATTTGTAGTATTGTTTGTTGTATTATTTGTTACCTTGTCATCTCTTGCAATCTCTAATATTTTTTTGTTCTGGTCCATAATTAAATCTTTGAACTCCTGGTTCTGTTTAATCAATTCCATATTTTGGTTTAATAAAATTGATACAATATTATTGGAAGATGACGTATTATCGTGTAATAAATTTGTTTGCATTGAACATTTTTTTTTGTGATTGCATAAGCTGGACATGTGTTTATAACTTTTTCCACATGGACACTGGAAATTACTATCGGCGGCGTTTTTTGTTAGTCTGGCGTTAGGATTTGTTAGTATTTTATGTTTACGTGTCAATAAATGACGATTAAAATCACTTTCTTTGCAGCATCCAAAGTCACATTCTTTGCAAATAAATTTGAAGGCGTTTTCTGGCGTTTTTTTATTAGGATTCATTAGTATAATAGACTAATAGAAAAAACGCCTAAATTCTTTTTGCAAAAATAGTTAAAAATTATGCTAACAAAATTAGAATTATTTTTTCTGTGGCCCAAACCATGGAGACCATAAGGGACAAAATTTGATGCATTTGTCGTAAAATCCTCGCCCTATTGAAAAATGGACATTTATTTTTGTCCATTTTCATGATCCAGGGTACTTTGCCAACTTTTAAATTTCTTCCCCCGGAGGTTCTTTAAGTTACTTTTAATATATATTATTTATGGCATCTACACAGATTAGGACTCCTTCTGATTAGTTATATTCTTATCTGGTTGATATTAAAATTGAAATAATAATATATGATTGTTAATAAAGTAACAATTACTATGCAATCTTTTACGGAAACGATACAATCTGAAAATCCTGAATCTATTCTATTTATAGATGGAAGCTACTTTTGCTTTCATAGATATCATTCTATCTTACGATGGTGGAGAAGTGCTTACCCAGAGACAATTCTAGAAGACCCCTTTAAAAATGAGATGTTTGTACAAAAGTTTAAGAAGACGTTTATAGAAACAGTCAGCAAGTTGACTAAGCAACTACAATTGAAGAACCACAAACCGTTCATGATTGTGGGAAAAGATTGCAAGAGAGAGAATATTTGGAGAAATAGTTTATACCCTTCTTATAAAGGAACTCGTGTAAAAGATGATGATTTTATGGGAGGCCCTTTCTTTAAAATGGTATACGATGAAGGTTTGTTTCAATTGGGAGGAGTTAGAGCTATTTTAAAACATCCGCAGTTGGAAGCGGATGACTGCATAGCATTATCTGTGATGCATATTCTCAAGGCAATACCCGATACTAAGATTAATATTATCACAAGTGATAAGGACTATTTACAATTAGCTGGACCCAGGGTCAATATATTCAATTTGGCGTACAAAAATATCACGGAGAATACGTTGGGTGGAAGCGCCGCAGCAGACCTATTTTGTAAAATTGTAATGGGTGATACTAGTGATAATATTAGTTCAGTTTTACGTAAGTGTGGACCAAAGACTGCTTTAAAATGTTATCAAGATAGAGAATATTTTAAGGAACGAATGAAGGCTGAAAATGCATACGATAAATATGAATTAAACCAGAATATTATTGATTTTACACGTATACCATCAAATCTTGTGGATGAATTTATGCAAGATTACGCTTGTATAAATGCTTAGTAATAAATAAACGCTTAAAATTAATATAACCGTCTTGTTCGGTTATCATATTGATAAGGAGTTCTATAGTTTTTTCTAGTGTAGTCATTTTCTCTATCATACCGAGTTCTATCATCATACCGAGTTCTATCATCGTACCGGCTTCTATCATCATACCGATTTCTATCATCATAACGATTTCTATCATCATACCGGCTTCTATCATCATAACGATTTCTATCATCGTACCGACTCCTATCATCATATCTATGCACATCATAACGTTCATCTCCTTTTTTATCTTTATCTTTATCTTTATCATCGTATTTAACAGAAGAGGGTGCAATAATATTACTCTGGTTGAACTCCATGGGTTGATAAGCGAGACCAAACATATCAGCATATGCCTGGCGTATCTTTTCATATTGTAAATGACAAGCAATCACTGGTTGTTTATGTAACGGTATGGATTCGCCTGGATATAACTCAAGGTCAATAATTATATAATAACTTAATTTGGATTCTGCTTGTTGTAAAATAGGTCTTCTAGTATCCATATATCTATTTCTTCCAGAAAAACGAAGACCTTGACCACCAATTTGCTGTTGTTCCGTTGAAGAAAATGGAATCTTTGTTTCACTACCACTTGAAAGTGTATTGACAGAACCCAAATTTCCGAATGATGCTTTTTTAACTTTAAAATCCCCCTTTGATGGTTGTACTGATGACGATGTACTGGGTCTTGGAATTGAACCATTAGCTTGTGCATCCATTTGTTGAAAATATGCACGAAAGTTATCATTATGATAAAACCATGTTGCTTGTCTTGCCTGTGGTCTTATATATTTCCATTGAGTTTTATAGACCAAGTATTTCAAATAATCAGGTATTTCATCAAATGTATACATTATTTGTTCCAATGAGTTACAATACATAATCTCATAATGTTGTACACCTTCATCATTGCTAGTCAATAATATAAATGCAAAACGCTGATAGTCGTTTGCAAGTTGCATCTGAGGTTCATCATATATTGTTGAAAAAACCCGATATATTCCTGAAGTATCCATTATTACTTCATTACGAACCGCTTCCATTCCATTATACATAACATTGTCCAACCCCTTTATAGTATAAGTAATAGGTGACCCTTTATTGTTGATATAACTTATAACTATACCTTGCATTTGTTGTAGAGAAGATGACTCTGGTTTAAATGTTACGTGAAATCCAGCGGGAATACCTGCATTATTATCGGGTAATGTAGTATCAATTACAATAAATTTAACACCAAAAATACCTTCAAGAACTTTGAGGGAAGTCTCGTCACCCCAAAACCGATTATTTTGTCGTATAATGTTTCTTATTGCTGGTATATCAAATGGAATCAATTGATTTTTTTTTGGGTCAGTGTCAATTAAAAAACTATATAGACGTCTTACTGGGTCATCTGCCTGTTGATTAATAATATCAAAATTTACAGCGTTTTCGTACCATTGTGCTATAATACCATCTGAAATTCCATCAATCGGGTCGGCCACAGCTCTTCTTAGAGAAGGGTTTGAGTAAAATCCATTATTGGAAAATTTATTATCTGTAGTTTGGTTATGTAAAATTAAATACATGTTAAATATATCAGATATTGCATAAAATAAACAATCACCCCCACCAGCGTTATCAATGACTATCCAATCTTCAATGATATCGTTTACATTTGAAGGTACAATTACAGCATTATCGCGATTCCCGTCAATAAATAAATACTCAATATTAGATTGTAGATTTATTGTATTATCGTTATCATAATTATTTGATAGTTTATGTATAAATGCATCTTTAATTTGTTCTCCAACTGTTAAAGGTGGTTTTGTAGAGCCAGAACCATAGCTAGAGCTAGAGCCACTTGTAGAACTGGGTCCGCTTTTTTTTTGTTCACTACTATTCATAATCCAGCTGTCATCATCGTCATCTATGTCCGCAACAATATTTACACAGGTATGTTTTATTCCTAGACTAGAAATATGTGGAATCAAAATATCAACTGCTTGATTGTATTTTCTCCTAAGAGTGCTCATTGTACCTCTTAATTGTTGTAAATTATTATTATTTGTAGCATTTTGTGTTTCATTTAGACGTAAATTTTCTTCAGAATTTTCAGCCTCTCTCCTACCCCAAAATAAATAATTGGGTATATACTGAATAAAATTAGGAGGAGACTTGAGAATATCACGATAACAGTGTCGCAATCTAGTATATTTTTTCTTTGCAATATTAAATATATTTTGTTTTGTGGAAATAAGTGATATATGTCTGGAATATTTTATTGCGGAAATGCGAGAATATATGGTAATCAAATCATAGCATAATCCTAATGCATTTTGTAAGCGCAAATAATCGTTGTATTGTTTTTTATATGCGGTTGATTCCTTTGTATCAAACATAATAATGGTTTGCTTTTGCAAAGGTTTATTAAGTGTTGAAAGATTCGTTAAAAATGCTGTTCGCTGATTTTCACTGTAAGTTTGATTATATTGTTCTAATAAATTTCTTGCAATACCTATTTTACCATCACTCACCTTCTCTCCCTCAGTGTTACCTATAAGATATGATTTAATATTGTCCAAAAAAATACTGGTATTTCCATATAAAATTTTCCACATTTCCAAGTCTACTTCTTGGTTCAAACTTAATAAAACAAATATGTAAATATCAAATTGATATTTATCAATGCGCAATAACATTGGAAATTCATAGAATATTCTTAATAATTCTGCATAATTTTTTGGCTGTTCTTTGATTATTCTTATATGATTTTCCACCATGGGAACTAATTTTTTGAGATAATTAATCCGTATTGACATAGTTGAATTACTATCTAGTTCACTATCATTTAAGATTTTTTTATAACTTTGCATATCAAGTTTGATAATATTTAACGCTAATATATTTTGATGCTCTTTATCAGTATTGTGTGATTTATAATAAGCTTCTTTTACAGTATATAATTGAGAATAAAATGAATAAATAGCCCTTATATATTCCAACTGATAATGTATTTTATTTATCAATAGTTTTATAGCATATAACAGTGCATTCAGAAATTGTATTCTATATGTTTCAAATGATATAATAACTTGGGTTATAGTTTGTTTTTTAGCAGAATCTGCAATAAGTCTATCAAATGGCATATCTTTTTTATAAGTTGAAAGAAGCTCATTAATTTTATCAATCATACCGTCATATTTTAATTTATTTCTAAAAATATTAGCGGTTTGTCCAGCTGGCGTTGTTGATAAACTGGTTGCACTTGAACTCGCTGTGCTTGGACTCGCTCCACTTGAACTCGCTCCACTTGAACTCGCTGTACTTGGACTCGCTCCACTTGAACTCGCTGTATTAGGGCTAACAGATAAATTAGTAGTGTTACTACCAAAAATACCAATAGAAGTATCAAATTGTTCCTTTGATTTGTTATATAGTGTACCTTTTTTAACTATATTTTCATAAAGTGGAAGTAACACTTTGGAATTTAATTGAATATCTTTTGAATAATTCCTATCAATAGAATAAAGAATAGTCAATGAAACTGGGTCACTTGATAAATTCGCGTCGGTATCAAAATTAAGTATATTTTGCTCTACTATTTTTTTAGTCACTAAGTTGCGCGCAATTTTTGGTATTTCCTTTCCCCACGATTTAATTGAACTTTCTTCCCCAGGTATTTTTACACTATCCAATCCTCTAGCACTATCCGACCTATATGTATCAATAAATTTACTCATGTCAGTTGAGACAGCAAACCCTTTTACTGCACGGGAATGTTCCCGTTTAAATTTCTTTAATTCGTCGTTTGCAAGTTTTTGTTGAAATAAAATTGGTGATTGTGAATTATAAAGCCCCTGCCCATAAATTGTTCTTGAAATATGACGTTCAAAGTCTTTTGTATCTACTTGCCAATCTCCATTTACCCAATCATGTGAAAAAATAGTATACGGTTTTCCTTTTATATAAAATAAAGTACCTTTTTTGAATAACGTATTAAGCGTTACTTGAATATTACGATCAATGGTTCCATTCTCCGTGGCTTCTTCTAAAGTTTGCGGTTTTTGAGGAGAATTCACAATATTACGATTGATTAAACTAGTAAAATCTCCTTTACTAAAAAATTGTGTAAATATTTCGGATTTTGGATACTGTTGTGGTATATTATTAACTACGCTCTCGTTTAATTTGATAAGTGGATTAAAATAAACGGTATGCCCCCTTATATTTGGTACAGTCATATCGGGTTCATATTTAATTTTAGAGTATCCCCGAATTCTTGTGTTAATGAATATTGTTAATGAATTTGGAAATGACATTCTTATAATAAAGAAAGAATATTAAAATGGTATTATATTCTTACTTATAGTTTGTTTAGTTTGGTTTTTTATAGCTTTTCCTTAAAAGCCGAATAGAGTTGTTGTTGTTTTATCTTCTGTTTTTCCCTTTTTGATTTCTCCAAAATGGCTATTGCGGAATTCAACTCTTCATCGCTAACTTGTCCATCATTATTTGTATCTTCAGCCGTTTCCAATTTAGTTAAAACTCTATAATGATGAGGAACCACACAAAATGAACTTTCTTCATTAAATAAATGGTCAGATAGAATAACAAATATAGCAGTTAACCCAAGCGCAGCATATATATCACGAGTACCCATCCAGGCCATTGCGAATACTAGTATTTGTTTGCTGATAGACATTTTTAAGTATTCTTCAGTTGATTTGCTAAATTGAATAGTAATAAATTTAGACCCAATGTTAAGTAATATCATAACACAACCTGCAAAAAACTTGCTACTATTTAAATAAGAAATATGATTGTGTAAATAATTAAATATGTTCATAAATATAGTTGATTGTGGAAAACTATATTGTTTATTCATATCTTTTGCTGATGAATTCTTTGTCATATAATTAAATAATATTAAAACTTTTTGAATATTATTAAAGCGTCTACAAAAGACTATTCTTTTTTAGAATATACTGAATGTTATTATAAAGCATATTCCATTTTTTGGAAAAATAATTTTGAATATCTCTAACGCGAGGTTTATAGAATCTATTGATAATAGGAACAAATGATTCCTTCTTGTTATGTAGAGAAAGAACGACACACATCATTACACTTACAGATACAATTATAAAAATAGATAGCATTTGATGTTGCTTCATATACTAGTGTTACATAAGAATTATGATAAAGTAATTTGTTTTACAATTTATTTAATAAATCATTGTTCCACTCAATGTGTTATGCCTTAAATTCATAAACGGCTCCACTTTACTATTTTTAACAGGTGTATAGGGTATTGATTTGGAGCTTTTAGATGCAATTTGTTTTTGCGCATTCAACTTTAAATTAACCATATCTGCTTGTTTTTCTACCGGTTTTGTAGTAACCACTGGTTTTACAGCACTCGTTGCAGGTGCAGCAAATTTATTTGTTACTAAGGCTTTATCGCCAACTTGCGCAGGATTAGATTTCGTTGGTTTTCCAATATCAGTAGTGTCTGTTTTAGGACAATCAGTTCCAGAACAGGAGCTAGAGCTAGAACCAGAACCAGAAGATTCCTTTCCAGTAAATCCTTCGTTTCCAGTTTTGAATAAATCAATATACAATGCAAGAGTAACAATAGTTGCTGTTAATCCAAGAACAATATTATAATTTGTCAAAAGAATAACTATAATTAAAATAAATAATTTTCCTAAAACGGTATTGAATGGTTTTTTAAATATTTCAGGGTATTGTGCAATGAGAATAATTAAAAATACAAAAAAAAGTCCCAAAATATTATGACTTTTTACTTCATAAAATTTTTCAGGTATAATATTGTTAAATATATCGCTAGTATTTTTCATTTATTAATAGATAATATTTTATTTTTATGACTAGATGATTATACAAAATGCAATTAGAAAGAATTTCAGTGTGTTTCTTAAATTATTATCTTATTTTTTAATAAGAGAATGTCTTTAGCAATGTATGCTGCACCATTTGATAATGAAAATACTCAAATAAATGATAAAGATAATGATGGCCACATAGCAAGAAAAAGAATGGCAAATAATAGAACGCAAAAACGTGTTCCTAAAGAAAATCAATATTCAGAAAAAGTAAACTCGGTTCTACAAAGTATCAGTAATTTACCTGAACAATCTGATTCTGGTTTTAATTCTGATTCTACGGGACTAGCTGATTTTCATCCAATTCCACCACCCATGTCTGTTGGAGTTGAACAAACAAAATTAAGAGAAGGTCAATCTGCAACACCAACTGCAACACCAACTGCAATGTCAGAGAATAAAGAGGAAAATTATACCAGATTTATGCCAAATTATGACAAAATGTATAAGACTAGTGCAACCAATATGCCTTATTATTCGGGCTATAATTACCAACAAGGCATGAATAACTCAACTCCTGCTATGCAAATGCAAAGTGAGAATAGTGTTTTACTAGATAAATTGAACTATATGATACATCTTTTAGAAGAACAGCAGGATGAAAAGACAAACAATGTAACAGAAGAAGTTATATTATATTGTTTTTTAGGAATCTTTATTATTTTTGTAGCAGACTCATTTGTTCGTGTTGGAAAATATGTGCGATAAAATTTGTCTTCTATTCTTGTATCTTTTTCATTTCATTTCAAACATCAATTTGGAATGAAAGTTATTATAATGGAACCACAACCTTTTTCATTAGTGGTGAGCCTTCCATTCTATCTTTAGATGGAGCACCCATAGATTTAAAGAATTTCTTATAATTTTTTATAACATAGTCAACCGATTGGTCTTTCGCTTTTGGATATAAGTATATTTCATAAGAATCCTGAGATAAATTGCTTGATAATACTGCTGTTATATCAGAATTAGAATCAAACTCATTGAATAAAATTGTTGATTTTTCTGTATTTGGATTGGGTAAATTAACGTATTTATGTTTACCATTTTTGTATACAAGAACAACATAATCACCACTAGCTAAACCTCGCCAAAATTTTTCAAGAGGTTTATTTTTACCCCAAACAGAGTCGGTATCTTTCCACATTTCTAAAACTCTTTTAGATGGTTTATAATTCAGTTTTTTAGTTTTATTATTTCTTGTTTTATTATTTCTTGTTTTTATTGGCATGCTTCACTTTATAATAGACAAAGAAGAATAGATGCCGAAAATAAGTAAAATATAAAAATATTTAAATACAATATTATTAGAAGTATATACCAGAAATGGGTTCAAATGCTTTAGGTAAAGTCAGCCCAATGCCAGCTACTGCTATCGGGTCAAACGTATCTAGTCAAATTTGTCAATTACCAGGAAACGCGACAGCAATTGGGTCAAATGCTTCCGCACAAATCTGTCAATTTCCTAGAAATGCTACAGCCATTGGGTCAAATGCTTTGGGTCAAGTCTGTCAATTTCCAGAAAACGCGAGAGCTATTGGAAAAACAACAACATCTAATTTAAAATAAATGTTTTTTTGGGTGAAAATGTGGGATATGCAAAATTATAGAAAAAATAAGCAGTTGGGCTTTGAATGCACGGCTTTACACTTTTTAATAAACTGGTAACAATGATATCATTGTGTGATATATTCTCTATTATGGAAAATCCAAAATGTTCTTTTTCCGCAATCACCCACAATGCATTATTATACCCATATATAAAGAGGTCTTCATCAACATTACCACATATAGAAGCAATGCAGCTTACTGCTTCACAATCATTCTTGATAAATGTACATACTTTTCTAAAAAAATATGCACATCTAACTTCATTATCTTCTACCATCATAAAAACAAATATATTCTTAGTATTTATTAGTTCCAGTAGATTTGATAATTCAGGTTGAATACAAATATCAAAAGTTTTATTCAATTCATATTCTTTCATAAAATCAAATAATATATGTATATTTGATTTTCCACATTCAACTATAGAAGTCCCACCTTGCAAACTCGCCAGTTTTGTTATTCTATTCATAAAAAACCCATAGGTAGTGTAGACACATAATGGCACAATTCCAGTCAACTTATCTTCTCTCTTGAACAAGGAAACGCTAATGTTGCGGTTATGATGTCTTTGTTGGTAATGATGTGTTTGAATTATCTGGGGAGCAATCCCTTTTTGACGATACAATGTGTCCACACATAAATGGTCAACATAATATGTATCAAATAACATGGGAGAACTTCTATTATAGATGGCAACATGAAGGGGGCGCGAACTCATAATTCCCACCAACCGTTTTTCTGGTATCGTAGTGCCTTTTTTTAAGTCAATAAGGAGTTCATCTTCAAAATAAAAAGAGAGAAAGCTTAAATCGTTATGTCCTTCAAAGTAAGGCATGATATTATTCTTTTTGGGTGTATGACAGTTTTCATTATTTCGCAAGTAATGTTTGCAAAGAAATCTTACAAATTTTTTAATATATAATTCGCCAACTTTATCGTATTTTATGGTTTCAATATTATTCATGTTACAATACTTATTTTTTTCCGGAAGGTTGGGTTGAATAATTCCCGGAGGAAAGAAGTAGTATCCAATATCATAAACGTGAAATACTGGTTGAAGTGTCCAAAACCGAAAGGTAAGTTTGATATAAGCTGCAATACAGATAAAGATTATTACAATAAAGAATACTATATATAAAAGGAGTGTTGTATACATAGTATGAATCAATAATTTAAATCAACGGTTTAAAACGATTTATGCTAACCCAACTTCAATTTAGGCTGGTTTTTGAAAAATATACAAATATTGATATTCATAACCGACCTTTATTAAATCTACCTTTCCAAAAATGATAAATCCTGCATCCTTTGCTAGGTCTAATATATCTGCTTCTGATTCCATATACATCTGATGCTCTTGTTTTCTAAAAACCTTTCCAGTTTCTTTATTTTGAAACTTTTCAACAAATTTAGCTGTATTATTTGTATTGTCTAAATCAAAGTTGGCACTATATTTAAAATCTTCAAAGGTAACATTGCTTTTTGTAATGCGTTCTTTTGCATATCGTTGTGGAGTTAACATGAGCAAAGGATTTGCAGGAGGTAAAATAGGGTCAAATTGGTCTCGGTTCACAACATGAACAACTAAACTTCCACCTGGCATTAACCAATTCATACAATTATTAAAAAATTGCTTTTTATCTTTGATGTAATATAGTGTAAAATATAAACATAATATGTGTGTAAAGCTGCTAGGTTGAAACATCATTGCATTTAAAATATCTCCATGTTCAAAGTCGTAGTCTGGATAATTTTCCTTGGCCTTTTTAATCATTGGAAATGACGCATCAACACCTATGGCCTTATAACCTTTTTTATTTAGACTGTGAACATGATGGCCTGTACCCGAACCAATATCTAATATGATGCTTTCTTGTGTGGGTTTTGTTTTATTAATAATTTCACCTATTTCATAGTCATCTTTTAATGTACTAAATACTAATTGGTCATAAATATCACTATAAAAATCATCATATACCTCTGGGCCTGTTTTATACAAAAATTGTTCGTTTTGTTCAAACCCTTCTTTATGTTTGATATTAGCTGTTTTGAATATAGCAATAGCAATTAATAAAAGTATTACAAAAAACAAAACCTTTCCCCAGGTGGATGACTTTTTATATATAATAGAAACAGATTTCAATGGTTTTAAAATAGAAGCAAACATAAATTCTTTCTATATGTACTATTGTTATTTTTTTTGTTTCATTGTAGTTTATAAATGTCAGATATTGAAATCAATGATATGAGAGAACAGAAAGAATTCAAAGGAATAACCTTTTCTGGTTTCAAAAAATCGGATGCAAAAAAAGAATTACTAAATAATTTATCAAAATCAAAAATAGAGCCAGCGTGTTACTGGAGTGCCGAATTTATTTGTGCAGGGCATTATTCAGATTTGTGGGAAATTGTATTGTATTTTTATAGCAAGTATATTCATTTAGGGAATCCTAAACTCGCTATATATGTTGCTTTAAAGATTAAAAGCTTTAAGGAAATTATTACAACCGGTTATAGCGGACATGAAATAAAATTAAGAAATAATGAAAGAATAAGAAAACTGTTCTGCGAAATGATATGCATTTTATGTCGTGCAAAAAGAAAACATAGTTTTGATGAAATCAAAATTAAAAAAGAAGACTTTGATATGACCTTTATGACGGGTAAATTAAAAGCATCAAATGCACAATATGCTGCAAATGTTATTCTCTCGGGGGACCCCAAGGAACTTTATATCGCAATCAATGAATTTTGCTATTCTATTTCAAAAGACTGCAAAAATTGCATTGATGCGTGTTACTGGATAGAATGGATATCTGAGTTTGAATCTATTTGTAAATTGAAAAAAGAACCATGTAAGTGCGAGAGAAGATGCGATATTCCAGTTCACACTCGGGACCAATTAGACGTAGTTTGGATAGTATGGGATGCAATTTTAAAAGAATCTGAGAATCATCACGCATTGATTAAAAAGATAATTCAAAGCTTGCTAACCTTGTTTACATTAAAGTACACAAATACGTGTTTTAAAAAAAGAAAATTTGTATTGTATTATGCTGCTGCATTACTTACTGAAAGTGTTAATCTTGAAGAAGATTTATTGAAAGATAAAGATGATGTTATGGTTATCATTAGTAAAGTTGACACTATTTATAAACAGATTAAAAAGAATGAAAAATCACCTAATACAGATTACTTGTTTACAAATGCCAATAAAAGTAATTTAGATAAGACAATTGCAAAATTAGAAACTATGAATCATTTTGGCGAGACATTTATTCCTAGGCTATAAATATGGTATCTCTTGACTATAGGTATGCAAATATTATATCACACTATAATATATGCATACAACTAGACGACGAGTATCAAAGAACAGTAAAACACGCAAGCAAAAAAGCAAAGCTTCTCCTCTTAGCTCGTTTGAACAAGAAGTGGTTGTAAAATTTCTAGAAATGTTAAACACAATTAAGCTATATCATTGGAAAACGCATAGTTATGCTACACATAAAGCAACTGATAAATTGGGTTCAGAACTTCAGGATAATGTGGATTCCTTTGTAGAAGTATTATTGGGAAAACGCGGTGACAGAGTGAATCTTACAAAGATAAAACATATTACATTAAAAGATTTTGACTCAGTGGGAAAGTTTAAGAGAGAAATTATTAGATATAAAGAATATTTGGTTGGATTAGATAACTGCAAAGCCTTAAAGACTATGTCTAATAGCGATCTATATAACATTCGCGATGAAATGTTATCAAACTTGAATCAATTTTTGTATTTATTGACGTTCAAGTGAGAATAAGTAGAAAGGAGAAATTATATCTGTTTCACAGTTATAATAAAAATTTAATATATTTATTTTTATTATAATGGATAGACTATCAACATCTACACCAGCATTAACCCAAAGTCAAAGTTCCTTTTTACCAAGTTCCCTTTCATCAATAACCACTACGGGGGCAAGTACAACAACTGGTCCAACCTTTTTAAATCTTTCCTTGACAACCTGGATTATTATTATTTTAGTCCTTGCTATTTTAGGAATTAATATTTTTGCTTATTTGGCAAAAGGAACGCAAACATTTGCATCGTTCTTTTCGCCCATTTTTCAGAAAATAACATATTTGTTTGGAAATTCTTTAGGAAATGTTACAAAACAAGTAACAGATACAGCTGCGACTGGAACAACTGCTGGTGTGGATATTATAGCTGGCACGATTGACAGTGGTGTAGATGTAACATCACAAATTATTAGCGGAGCACCAGCTTCTTCGTCTATTGTTGGAAGCCAAAAAACAAGTACAAATAATACAATTCCAACAAATCAAAATGACTCGTTAACCCAAACACTGAATCAAGCACAAAAAATGAATCCAACAACCCAAGGAAACTCGGGTTCTAGTTCAAGTTCTAGTTCTAGTTCAACTTCTAATTTTTCAGCGGATGATGCAACCAGCGCGATTCAATCTAGCAAAACTTCTAGCAAATCAGGTTGGTGCTATATTGGAGAAGATAGAGGGTTTCGTAGTTGTATACAAGTAGGTGAAAATGACCATTGCATGTCAGGTGATATATTTCCAAGCCAAGACATTTGTGTGAATCCTACTTTAAGGCAATAGTGTAAATATTACGAGTCCATATTTATCATCAGATTGTGGAGAAGCATAAACGCATGAAAATACCTGGGCGTCGTCCATCCATGAATAATTTCCACTTGCACATGGGTCGGACCGGAACTTGCCAATATAGCGATGCTCTCCGAATCCTCTTTCTATCCAGGGAATTCGGTGTTCCTTGTATTCCGTGGGAAACATGGAATGAATATGCCATTCTCCTATGCTGCTCTTTAAATGACAAGTCTCGCACGATTTTACTAGTAATGACTGTAAGCGATTTGAATCTTTTATCCAAAAGTCTAGCATCACAGAGAATTCCGAATAATTGAAGAAATCAATTTCTTCTGTACAACGTGTTGCTGACATGGTTTATGAGTTTATCTTTGTTATTATAATTTACTTGGAATCAATTTTAAAATAAAGGTTTATAATGGATTGTAAATCCATATTTCATTGGGATACCAAACACCATCCGCATGTGTTATTCCCTCGCCAAGTTGAAGTTTTTTTAATATATCATTATTGACAACAGCTTCTTTATCTGGAAATCTTATAGCAAGTATATCTTTATTCGGATTATTTTGAATATCCTCAAGTAATGTAGTCATTTGTTTAGTTTCAGATAATCCTATTCCTAAAAATATCATTCTGCTATCATACTCATTCCATTGTGCAATATACTGTTGATACCCCTCATCAGATTTTTCAAAAAAATAACGAACAAGCATAATCATTTTTTATAAAATTATTACAGAAAATAACTTTATATTAGAGTTTTACTCGTTTTTTAACAGTTTTATTTTGTTTTTTTAATTTCATAGATTTTCCACCTTTTCTTCTGCGCATAAATCTATATCTGTTTTTATATAACATTCCAAGGAAAATGAAAATCGGAACTATTACTCCATAGAAATACATTTCTGATTCAGAAAGTGGCATTTCATTTTCTTTCAATCGTGCCTTTTCTAACTCTTTTTGTTGTTCTTGTTCTGCAATAAAAGTTGAGGCTGAAAAAGACGTTGGTTTATGCGTAACACCATAGACTTGATTGTTTGGAATGACTTTTTGTTGAACTTCTCTAAATTGCCTTTCATCTTCAGCCTTCTTTTTCTCGTAAGCCTTTTTTCTATTTTCAGCTCGTTTTTTATTTCTTTTTTGTGCCATTCTTCCCGATAGCATTCCCATACTCATAGAACCTCCAGCTTGTTTCAATTGCGGACGTGAATTTATTATATATATAAAATCATTTATTAAATTACTAATATGCCCTTGCTGTTTCTGTACAGTTCTTGCAACTTCATTGTAATACCTTATTATTTCAGATAATTCCTCAGGAGAAGATTCTGCTATCCAATCTACGGCATTCTCCATATCTTCAACTAAGTCATCAACCATTTCGTGCAGTTCTATAGTTGAATCTATACTTGAATCTGTTGTGTTACTGAAATTTGAAGCTAAAGCTAGTTCTGAAGTCATATATATATTTATTATATTATATTATATTTTTCATTTTACAATACTAATATCTAATAATTTAAATCGCAGGTTATACTATTTAATTTTGATTTACTATTTGATTTGCAAAGTTATTTGTGGGTACAATAGAGTTTCCTGAAAAAATAAGTTTTTCTCCTTGAGGCCATTTATTTCCTCCCGCTGAAAAGACACGTCTTACTCTGGGATAGTAAGTTGGTAATCCATCATTATAACATAAGAAGATTACAGGCCCCGGAACATCCGAATCAGTAGTAGGATAGCAAAACTGACTTGCAGTTTCACTATAAATCTCTCCGGTACAAATATTTTCACTAATATTGCATATGAGTGTACCACCGTCGGGAATAACTGTTGGTGCTGGTTCAACTGCTGGATTTACAAGAGGTAAGAGTGGTGCGGAACTTGAACCCGACGGTGGTACTGGAGGTGGAATAATGGGTGGTGACCCGGGACCGATATTACCGTTTGTATTGATTGGGGGTAGCACTGAATTTGGCGGAATAACTGGTGCAGTACAGGTTAATGGAAGACCTGTTGGTAAAAGCGTACTCGCATCTATTCTTGTATAGTTTGCGCGTCTTAAACTGTTTGTATTTGGATTCGTATAAATTTGACTTTGAGTAGCCCATGTAGTTGTGCGATTCACCCACGCACCTTTTGCAATCTGAGAATATCGTTGCATTTTTGTAATATTTGCACTATTTTTTTTGTATTGCAACACGTTTCCTTTTTTCAGAACTGCCAGTTTATAGGCTCCTGCAGCATTATTTGGTACATCCACGTTAGAATAAGCACAAGGATTTTCAAACCGACTCCATTCTCTCGGTGGTATAGGATTATAATTTGGTGATAAGCAAGACATGCTTTATTTTATATAGTTATATATAAATTATAATATAATCTTTGTTAATTTTTCGTACGAGTATTGTATGATTTTACACATTCTTATGATAGTAAGTAATTTACTAGCAAAAATAAACATATTACATTTTTCTTTATTCACTGTTTTCAATTGTTGTTTCATATTAGCAAAGTACTCTTGTACAGTCATAGTATCAGTAATGTCAAAAAAAATTCCTGAATTAAATGATTCTAATATACTCTCTAATTCAGATAAAGCAGCTGGGTCACTCACTATTTTTTCACGCTGCAAAATCAATGCACGCTGTTATAAATTCATTTGCATTTCTCGCAAGAATTTGAATATTTCTAACTTTTTCTGCTTCATAGTTTGTTGCATAATATCCTTTTGAATTGTACCAAGATTCTCCAGTAGCTAATATATCCAATAATGATAGTGGAATTGAAACAGCGCATGCTCTAATAGTGGAACCATCCTCTAAATTTATTTGCATTGCACCTAATTCATGTGCCAATAATTGTATCTTTTCTAATGTACTTGAACCCGTAATAATACATTTGGATAAAAGATGAATAGATATACTTTTTGGTATTCTTTTGTACTCTTCTGGCGAAATGGCCACATTAATAGAATTGTCTTTATATAATATTGTAAATGAAACACAAAGATTTTTATAATCGGTTTCACCTTTATTATACACATCAAATGATGTCATACTTGGTGTAAATGCGAGAGTGAACTTTTCTTCAGGAAAAATTTCTTTTATTTTTCTTTCTATAAATTCAGCATTTCCGCCTCTTTGCGTTTTACATCCTCTTTTATATTTATATTTACGGTGGCGTCGTTGAGTGAGCCTATTTAGACGCCTATACTTTATACTCTTTTTGTATTTTCTGCTTCTAAACATTGTTTATAATATAATAATACTAAAGATATTTTGAAAAAAGGTAATACATATATAATTTAACTTAAATATATTTAACTGCGTGTCCCCATAGGGTTAAATTGGTCCCCAGCTCCCGCAAAGAACCATCGTACAGACAAGTAATTTGGATTCTTCATACTCATAGCACTAGAACCAACCATCTTTGTATTCGGACCATTTTTTGCCAAGTTGTAAATAGCGGTTGTTCCTAAGGCATAATCATAATACCATAAATTGGAGATATACCCGGAAAATCCACCGTTCATGGCAACATACACATCGCCATAGTTTTGCTTTGGAACACCTGTCAATTGTAAACTCTTTGTAATCGTTCCATTAATATATACGTCCAATGTAGTATTTTTGCAACGAATAATAACATTCACCCATTTATTTAAAGGAATATCGCGAATAGTGACTTCTTCATTAATATTATTGTATGTATTCATAATAACTGTAAGTGCATTTGTATTGGGTTCAATATAGAGTCCAGGTGCATTGTTTGGAAAGTTGAGCCCAGTTTCAGGGACTGTGTCTGCATTTCCTTTGCTAAAAATGTGACGATATTGGGAAGAAGGCGTATCATCAATAAAGACCCAGACAGACCATGTAAATTCAATTCCGTCTGGCCCATTGACTGAGCGATTAATTGTCTTGGCTCCAGATGTAGTAGGGTCTTGAGGAATGATAATTGTTTGTTTTGCATCAACCATACCATTAATAAGCTTTGGTGAACTGGATGGGCCAAATAACCAAGCTAAAATAGAAATAGAGAATTGTAATATAATAACAAATGCAATGATAACAATGAGTAGAAAAGAGACTCTGGCAATAATACTACTTGAATTCATATAATCTTTGATGCCACTCCCTCTACCAGTGCTAACTCTTTGTGAAGTATTAATATCCATATATATATATTATTATAGATAAGAAAATATATATATTTTTGTTTATAATTTATTCAGTTTAAATAGTAAAGCTTCCTGTTTCCGTTCCATTATTAGAAAATTCAACTTTAACCTGATAATTTCCAAATAGATTAGATAACCAAGTAGTTCCATAACCCTTTTTATAGATATTCCATGCAGTTTGTGGGTCTGTGGAATTTGGATAATATTGGAATTTTGCTGTCCATCCGGAAAACCCACCCAAAGGTGTCACGTATACATCAGCATCTTGATTAATCTTTGCAACACCAGGCAAGACACAGGTTTTTACTAACTTTCCATCTAAATATAAATCTAATGTTCTTCCATACACACTTACTAACAAGTTTACCCATTTTTGTATAGGAACGTTGCTGACATTGCATGTATGGACTACTGAACCACTTTCATTTGTGGTGTCTTCACTTGTTAATGCTGAAGCAGTTCCAGGGTAACATGTCAATGCAACCGATAAATTGTTTTCAATTGCTCCTAAAACAACAGCTGGACAAGGATCGCTTTGGACAATGCTTTGAACGGTTGTTTTTGAACTATTACTTAATTGTCCAACGCGACCGTATAAAATTTTTGTTTCGCCGTATTTGTAATTCCAATCATTGATATAAAACCAGATGGAGTAAGTGAAGTTACTTGAATTTGCTACACTACCCTGAGCTAGACTACTGGCTGCAATTTTTTGCATAGTTGTTCCTGAACTCACGTTAGTTAATGTATTTATATCAGCAAATACATAACGGAGAAGATAATAAAGTAGAACAACAATGACAACTACAATAAGAATATTCTTAATATCCATGATATATATTATATTCATAGAAATTTTATTAATAATGGGTAATTATAATTCAATAGTACAAGACAGTAAATTTTATAACTCAGTATATCTTGTATTTTATAGTCCAGTATATTTTATAGTCCAGTATATTTTATAGTCCAGTATATTTTATAGTCCATTGTATTGGTCATTATTTGCAACAGCAAACCATTTAAAAGATAAATAATCGGTATAAGGTAAAGCATTAGGGTCTGATTTAATCGGTTGGTCTGGAGAAACTTCAAGACCTGCAGGTTCATCTGTGAAATCAATTTTGATTGGAATAATGGTAGTTTTGGGAGGTTTATAGTTACTCGTTGAAGCTTGCGAAATAGTTTTTATAATAGACTGCTTTGATGAGGTTGCAATAGGTGGATTTTTATCTTTTACTGTATTGTATAAATAATATATTTGTGACGCATTAACAGCAGTATTGAAATAATTTACATTACAAATGCCGCCATGAACACCATTCTTTGAGCCAATGGTTAGCGTATCTTTTGACATTTTGGAAACTATTTTATTGAAGGATTTGACCAATACTCCATTGTAAAAAATATCTACAGTGCCTCCGCTATAATTAATGATAATATTGTTCCATTTTTGCAACAAAACGTTCTTCATCTTGTAGACTATTTTATTTCCTTCCGTTGAATCATCGTTCACATTCATGGTAATCATTAATGTATTTTTGCTTGCATTATAGAGAATGTTTGGTTTGCCACCATAATTTAAAATAGATGTATACGTATCTAAGGAAGAACTAATATTTGGACTAAATGCATCCAAGAAAACCCAGCATGAAATAGCATATTGATAATCATAAAGATTATCTTCATCTGAATTTGTTCCATTTAATTCATCGTAACTTCCAATAATATTTTCTGAATCCGTATAAACCGGTGCATTTACTAGCAAAGTTCCGCCTTGTTTCGTAAAACTATTTTGTACTTTCGGTACAATTAAAAAATAAAGAAGATAGATTCCAATAATACTTGCCAGTAAAATATAATAAGTCCGAGGTGTTTCATTAAATTCTCCAATATCAATAATATTTACAAGAATACATGGAATATAGAACAAAGAGTTGATAATTAATTTAAAGAAAGCATTTTTCTTGTAGTATACACCCCCACTGATTAATTTGTAGACTAACCCTAATACAATGACAATTACGATTGCATTTAAAATGAAAGAGGTAATTCCTGACTGAGAAGAAAGGCTTTCTATTCCAGTGACAAGCCATGCTATTAATAAACCTGAAATTCCTAGACCGAACAATAACATGAATACATTTTTTGCAATATTTGTTATATTGGACATGGTTGAAGATGTAGAGCTAGAACTAGAGCTACCAGTTTGGTTTGTAAAAGATAAAATACCAAAAAAGAATATCCATAATATAAAGACTAGTGCGATTAAACCAAGGGCTAGACCAACTCGTAGACTTTCAACTCCACCCATGGAAAATACTTGAGGCTTTACTAGAAAAGCAACTACAACAAGAATAATAAAAATTATAAAGGCGATTCCACTAAATAATCCAACTTTACTGATTCCTTTGAAAAAATCACCTGGTTGAGAGTTAGACCCTGGTTTATTGAGAGAAGGCAATGTCATCAGTGTCATTAAATACAGAAAACCGAATATAACCAATAGAATAGTTATCAATAGCAACGGACCAAAATATTTTGAGATGTAACCACCAATATCAGTAGAGTAAAAGAACAATAGGAAGGAAATCAGTAAAAAATACAAAACTCCATATTTCATCCGTTCAAAATTCATGGGACCGGATTTCAATGCTAAATAAAACAAATATACGGCTATTGCAATTGTTAATGGTAAATAAACTGGAGAGATTGCATTAATATATGATTTTAAATTCACAAAAAGAGCAATCAATAGGATTAGGTAGATAAAAAGTATAAAAATGTAATTGAATTTACTAAAAAATTGCAGCAATGGTTTGAATACTGGCAAAAATAGAAATAGGCAAGCAAGAATTCCAATTATAGTAAACAAGGTTATAAATACTGGTTTTAATACTTCACTATCTGACTTTCCTCCTGCGCCTGGAATATAATAAAGAAGATAGAAAATTAAGACAAACACAATAATCATAAAGAGTATAAATGTCCCAAATATAGTACCATTCTTAAGTTTATTGATAAGTGATTCATCTATTTTAATATTTTCATTAATAGGAATAGCTATGGCTTTTGGAATATCCATAGTATACAATGATATAATACTTTTTCTCTTTCTATTTCATCTTCTCCCCCTAGAAAAGTTGTGCATTTTTTACATGTTTTCCATAGCAGTCTTTTTACCGTGACAGTCTCTGCACAAAGCTACTAAATTGGTAATTTCATTGGTTCCACCATGTTCCAAACGTTTGATGTGGTCAACTTCAAACCATGCATTTAATTGCGTTTTACAATCTCCACATTTCCATCCTTGCTGAGATGCTACATATTTCTTCTTGGTTTCACTTACGGAACGTTTCGTACTTTTTCCTCCGGATTGTAAGATACGTTTTTCTGCACTATCGGAACCATGTACTTCACTATTCAAGTCACCCATAAAAGAAGACCCGTCTACGCCAGAACTTGTATTCGTCGTAAAATCTATTAAAGGACTTAACATATCAAGAGATGATTTATCAATTGGCATATATTTGACAACATTGTTTGCATGTAATAGGATATTTTTGCACCTAGCCGGGTTTCGTTTTATTAAAAGATAAAATATAATACCTAAAAAGGCAAAAAACGCAATTTGAAAGTATTTTTTATGTTTCATAAAGAGTTTCACATATTTTCCATCGTAGTATGTATTGTAGATAAAAAATGCTGTCACGCCAAAAATTAATAATTCTAACTTCATCGTTACTATAAATATAGATTATTTTATTTAGATATAATTAGATATAATTAGATATAACTATATAAAATAATAATAAAATGGGTTATTTTATAACTAAAAAGAAATTCTTACTTTTTCTTCATAGTTCTTTTTTTTAAGTTCTTCTTATGTTTATTCTTTTTCATAATTTTTGTTGGTCGTTTTTTCTTTAATTTATGTTTTCTTCCACCATCTATTGGCATTGGTACTATTCTTATAAGTGCATCTCTATTTTTTTCTGTTAAATTGGCATTAGATGAGTTTGGAACTGCATTAGTACGTATAGCTTTTTGATATGCTTTTTCTGCCCGTATCATGGCTTGAGCCCTTGCTGTCGCCCCCTCTGCTTCTGCACGTTGTTGTACATCAGGGACGCTAACTGCTCTCGTTCCAGTTCTGTCTATTTCTCCACTACGTCTCGCACGCGCTTCGGCGGCATTTCTTATTGGCACTATTACTCTTTGCTCCGCTTGAAGTTTTGCTGCATCAAGTATTCGTTCTTTAACATCGTCATATTTTACATAATTAAAGATAGCTCTTCTCAAATCAGGATTTGTAGAACTAGAATTATCAACTATGAAATGACCGCCATCTACTTGATAAAGAATTGGTGTAGCATCCGTAAAATTCGTGGAACCTGGAGGAAAAATATAAAAAAATGGTTTTTTAGGAGGGTTATCAAAATTAAACTCACGTCCACCGTTTTCTAGAGGTAAAATAATTAGTCCGTCTGGTAGTAATCCGGTAAGATTTACTATTTCAAAAAAAATACCAGCATCTGGGTAGTCATCTTGTCCTTCACGTCCACTAGCAAGAATTCGTCTTCGTTCATCTAAGTAATCAACCATATCGGGCATACGTTCAGCTTGAGAATTCTCAGGTAATGATAATAAATCAATTAGTCTCTGATAAAAACTACATACGGTCATTCCTTGTCCTTCATTATTTCTTAAGATATGTGCACTTGATAAAATAAGACATCTATTAGAATAATTCTCACCATTAGGCATTCTAATTACATTTCCGTAATTGATTGCCTGAATAGTAATATTTTCTTTTCTTTCTTCTTCAGGAACATTTAAAAACGTAATTGTCTCTGAACGTGGAGCATCCCCTCCATAAGGAGGTAGACAATTTGCTTGAGCATCTCCGCCATCATCTCCACGAGGAGGAGGAGGAGGAGGAGGAGGAGGGGCAGTACCACGTGGCGGAAGAGAGAATTTATCTGTTTCATCCCCCCAATGAGAATTAGGATTATCGTCCGAATGAAATGAAAGTGATACGTTGGAGCTTGGACAGAATGCACCTTTAGGGTTATTCCTACATGAACATTGCATTAATTTTTTATAATAAGGGTCGTCTTCAAAAGACATAACGTAATTATATTATATATAGATTTAAATTATATTTATATAGATTTGCTACTTTTTTTGCGAGATACAGTTTTTGTTAAAGCCGTCTTGGAATGTTTTTTTGTTTTATATGTAGTAGAAAAGCCAGAGCTAGAGCTCCTTATTTTTTCCAAGAAATGAGTTGTAGATTTTTTCTTTGCTTGCAAGAATAATTCGTTAAGCTTATTCAACATTTCTAGAACTTTCCCTTGGTCAATGGGAACATAACTACATTCTATTGCGTATAATATCATTTTGCAAACCAAATGAAATATTTCTTTTTCACATTCACATAATTGTTTATAATATGGTTCTAAATATTCAATAATGGGTAAGTAAGTCATAATAAACCCCCATACATCTATGTTTTTCAAAAAGACGGTTTTAAAATACTCCATTTTCTGAAATACGCCATCATGTGTAAACTTAAACAAAACATACGAAATATATTCAAAAATGAAGTAAAATGTATAATCAAACTCTATTAGGTCTTCCTTAAATTTTTCTTCAATATTAATAAGACTTCGTTCAAACATTTTTGTAAACATAGAATTTAACGCTTTTAAATGACCAGGTCCACGTTTATTTACCCATGAGATAACATAATTCATGGTAAATGACCGAACTTCAAAAAATGTAGGTTCTTTATTCTTCTTTAAAAATTCAGAGTACATTTTTGTAAATGTTTCATTAAACAATACAATAGAAAATGGGACGTTGAACTGAAAGGGTCTATTTGTTAGCAACTTGGGTATTGTTTTTGCTGAACCTGAAAAGGTAGTACTTAAACCCCAATCTATAAGTCTGGTTCTAATCTCTTTATCCGTTTCTTCTTGCACTAACACATTAGAATCTTTTATATCGCAATGAAACACGCCTTTTTCATTCATGGGATGAATACCCTTTTGCAATAATTGAATCAATGACGTATTTAATTCATGCATTTTAGTATAGTTCATGCGCACGTCTTTTATATAGTGTTCAACATCAACACCACCGTATGGAATATTCAATGATAACAATCTGTCTAACGATGAATTTACATTCTCAGAAGTAATATCCATCTTTTTTAAAGATTTGCATTTCTTATCAAAGTTTTTTTTATCATCTTCGGATAAAGGTGCTGGTTCACATAAAGATATTTCGTTTAATAAAAAATAATTACTGTAATCTGGAATATCATGCAACAATTGTTTAAAGTGCTGTATTTCTTTATATTCTTCCTTGGCATACTTTATTTTCATTAATTTGCTAATAGTATTATTTTTTCCATTTGTTTTTGCAGTTTTATGTTTACAAGACAGTGCTGGATTAAATACGCATCCAAATCCACCGGAAGCAATCGCTTTCCCTCCTATAACATGTTTTCTATGGGATAAAGTTCTTTTTTTATGTTTAGTCATATGAATATATATACTATATTAACATGAGATAAGATTCTTCTCTCGCGACCGTTATAATCTTGTTATTACTTTTTAACATATTTATTAAAATAACTGGTCAATACTCCTTGTATCAAAGCGAATACGCACATTACTATTATTATTTTTATAAAATCTGTTTTACTTGGTAGTTCAAGCTTTGTTTCTTTATTACTAAATCTACCAATATTATAGTGAATCATATTCTCAAAAAAGTTGACAAATATATACACGAAAAAAGAGATAGCAATGATATGTAAGCTTGCGCCTGAAGTAATATACATTATATAAAAATACATAGATAATTATCTACTATAACTATATATGCCTACTTGGAAAAATGTTGCTGATGGTCTTTTAGATAATACATGGTCACTAGAAACAAAAACGTTCAAGAGTGCCGGCCCAGATGGTGCTGTTTTTATCTATGTATATGTATCCAATACAGGCGAAACATTTACTACAGATAATAATTTGGTGGGAACCAACTACTACTTAGAAAAGAAATACTCAAAAAAAATACTAGAACACTCATAAAATAAAGTTTCCATTAAGCGTACAATATACACTTAACATGAGAAAAGGTGTAAAAATAACAAAACTATTATTTATTTATTGTATAAATATAGAATACACCCTACAAATAGCAAAAGAATCACACAATAAATAATTTTTCCACGTAATTTAACGTATTGACGTATCTTGACATCATTTGGTTTGTATGCTTCATAGTATTGTTCATAAAATGTCCCTAATGAAATACTAGGTTTCTCTAAACGTTGATTTATTTTATTATGTATAAAATGCATCCAACGTATGAATGCATCGCGAGAATCTAAGTAGGGAGATACTGGATATTGATTTAATAGTTCACTAAAATAACTTGCAATAGTTTCAACTGGAATAAACAGTGGAATATTATGAATAAACTCATAATATTTTTTTTTTGTAATAGTATTGGGTCTATGTGGATAGCACATAGCAATTGTATGTAAAAAAAACCAATAATGCGGGCCCCATACTTTTGGTTCAAAACCCATTTTTATAAATAAATATTAAACTTTAAAGGTTTAAACATATTTTAAAATAATTTTATAACGATTCAACTAATATGAATAAGATTAATACATGTAATAATTGTGGAAAACATGGACATATATTTCATCAGTGTAAATTACCTATAACAAGCTATGGAATTATACTATTTAGGTCAAGTGACGTAGGTATACAATATTTAATGATACGAAGAAAGGATAGTTTTGGGTATATTGATTTTGTTCGTGGTAAATATTCTTCTTATAATATTGAGCAAATTCAAACATGTGTAGATGAGATGTCTTTACAAGAAAAAGAACGTGTCAAGAAAGAGTCATTTGATATTTTATGGAAAGAATTATGGGGAGATAATAATGGTGGTATTCAATATCGCAGTGAAGAAATTGCATCTTCTAAAAAATTTGACATAATTAAAAACGGAATTGATATTAGTAATGAAAAGATAACGTTGGATAGTATTATAGAAAACAGTAAAACTGAATGGAGTGAAACCGAATGGGAGTTCCCAAAAGGTCGCCGAAATTATCAAGAAAAGGATTTAGATTGTGCTCTTAGAGAATTTGAAGAGGAAACCGGATATTCAAGTAAAGATATATCAGTTATTGAAAATTTATTACCGTTTGAAGAAATTTTTATAGGTTCCAACCAAAAATCTTATAAACATAAATATTTTTTAGCGTATATGAACAATACAAATGATAATATTCATAATTTTCAAAAAAGTGAAGTAAGCAAATTGGAATGGAAAACTGTGGATGAATGTTTATCATCCATTCGTCCTTATCATTTAGAGAAAAAGCAAATTATCTTAAAGATAAATAATATCTTACAAGAATATAGATTATATTCATAATATATAGTACATGCTATTAAAACCAACAACAACAACAACAACAAAAATAAAAATGAAACCAACGATTCCAAAGAAAGGTTCAACTAATACAATAGAGGACTTGAAAACCGAGTTTGACATGAATGAATGTGGTGCATCCAAGAATGCATATCAAAAGAAGTGTAATACCTTTCTTCTTAAAAAGGAGTTATTAGAGAGAAATGATTTGGCTGCAGACCCAGAAAAGGACGCATTTTTATATCCAAACCTAAATGACCCAAATTTTGTAGTCAAAATTGCAGAGAAAAAGGAATTTCAGGACACCAGATATGATGGTACAATTTATGATATTAAAAAACAAGCTGATTTACTTGCAAAGGCAGAATTTGAATTGGCTCCTCAACAGGCATTTGTGAGAAACTTTCTCTCATTTCAAACTCCTTACAATAGTCTTTTACTGTATCATGGTTTAGGATCTGGAAAAACATGTACATCCATTGGTGTTTGTGAAGAGCAGCGAGATTATTTGAAACAAATTGGAATTAATAAAAAAATAATTATTGTTGCATCGCCCAATGTTCAAGATAATTTTAAGTTGCAGTTATTTGATGAGAGAAAATTAAAATTAGTAGAAGGGTTGTGGAATATTCGCGGTTGTACTGGAAATAAGTTATTAAAAGAAATTAATCCAATGAATATGAAGGGGCTTACAAAGGAAAAAGTTATAAGTCAAATCAAAGGTATTATCAACTCATCTTATTTATTTTTAGGATACATTGAATTTGCTAATTATATTGCCAAGGTAAAGGAAGTGAAGGGTTCTTTTAGAGATGAACAAGATAGACAAGTAAAAATGATTCGTAATTTAAAATATGAGTTTGATAATAGATTGATTGTTATTGATGAGATACATAATATTCGTATTGCTGAGGAAAATAAAAATAAGAAGATTGCATTACAGTTGTTAGATTTGGTAAAATCTGCTGCTAATTTGAGGTTATTGTTATTATCAGCGACTCCAATGTACAATAGCTATAAAGAAGTAATTTGGTTATTAAATTTGATGAATATTAATGATAGACGAGCAACAATTGAAACAAAGGATGTTTTTGATAAAGATGGAAATTTTAAGAAAAATGAAAAGGGCGAAGAAGAAGGTAAAGAGTTACTTATTAGAAAAGCAACGGGATATGTTTCTTTTGTAAGAGGTGAAAATCCTTATACATTTCCATTTCGCATTTATCCTTCTATTTTCTCTCCTGGGTCAACTTTAGAAGCTATTCCTTACCCGAAGTATCAAATGAATGGGAAACCAATAAAAGATGAAGACGTAATAAATGTGTTAAAACCTACCCTTTATTTAACCTCTATTGGAAAATATCAATCTATGGGATACAGGTATATTCTTCATAATTTGCGAAATAAAAAAATAAGCATAACGACATCAAAGGGTGTCATCAGAGACATGCCTAGTTTTGATAATATGGATTCATTTGGGTATACATTGTTGCAATTACCATTGGAGTCATTAAATATTGTCTATCCAATGGAAGGGTTGGAAGAAGCACTAGACCATGTAAAAGAAGATGAAGAGGCAGAAGAGGAAGAAGAGGAGGAAGAAGGAGAGGAGGAAGAAGGAAAGGAGGAAGAGGAACAAGAGGGACAAGAGGTCGCAGTTCAAAAACCAAAACCAAAACAACAAAAAATACCAACACAAACAAAACCAAAACCCAAGGTTGTCTTGCAAGAATATAAAGGTGAACAACTGGAAGATTCAGTAGAACCTCATTTGGAACTTCAACTAACTTCAAAACCATCTAGTAAAGAATCAATTTCTTCCTATTCCGAAGGGGGTGCAAAAAAGAATGGTGATGAAGATGGTCATGAACATGGAGAGGATTCTACTTCATCAAGACAATTGTTTATTAATTCAAATGAATTAACCGGAAAACGTGGATTAGAACGTACAATGGAATTTATAGATAGCAAGAATCCGCCTCAAAAAGGTGCATTTGAGTATAAAAAGTGGTTAACTGACAAAAATGAACGAATCTTTTCCCCCGATAAAATTGGTAACTACAGTTCAAAGATAAATTCAATTTGTAAACATATTATTTCTGAGGATGGTGTCGTAGCAGAAGGCATAATTCTTATTTATTCGCAATATATTGATGGTGGATTAATACCGATTGCTCTCGCTTTGGAAGAAATGGGATTTACACGCTACGGTGAGGGTACATCTTCATTGTTTAAAACACCTCCAACTGAACCGGTCAATTCAAAAACATTGCAGCCTCGCAAAAGTAAGCAAGAACCTTTTACTCCAGCAAAATATATTATGATTACAGGTGACCCTAGATTGTCACCAAATAATGACTATGAAATTAAAGCAGTAACAAATGATGACAATAAAGATGGATATAAAATAAAGGTTGTTCTTATTTCTCAAGCAGGTTCTGAAGGTGTTGATTTCAAATTCTTGAGACAAGTTCACATCATAGACCCATGGTATAATATGAATCGTATTGAACAGATTATAGGAAGAGGTGTTCGTAATTTTAGCCACAAAGATTTGCCTTTTGAAAAACGAAATGTTGAATTATTTATTTATGGAACAATTCTAGAAGATAATAAAGAAGAGGCTGCTGATTTATACGTATATAGAGTAGCAGAATATAAGGCAATGCAAATGGGAAGAGTTAGTCGTGTATTAAAAGAAACAGCTGTGGATTGTTATATCAATCACGACCAGACAAATTTTACTCAAGAAAATATTGAAGAACATACAACAAAAAAAATAAAACAAATATTATCAGATGGCACAGTATTGGATGACTTTAAAGTAGGTGATATACCGTATTCAGCTGCATGTGATTATATGTCTGACTGTCAATATAAATGTTATCCCGATAAACAAATAGAAGAGAGTGATATAAGAGAAGATACATACAATGAATCTTTTATTATGATGAATTCTGAAAAAATATTTCAAAAGATTAGAAATCTCTTCAGTAATAAAGTTGATGGAAAGTTTTTCTTTAAAAAATCGGAATTAATACGTCAAATAAATATTGTAAAACAGTATCCTCTCGTTCAAATTTACGCTGCATTAACCCAACTTATTGAAGACATGAATGAATTTATTATAGATAAATATGGAAGAACTGGGAGACTTATTAATATAGGAGAATACTATTTGTTCCAACCAAGTGAATTGGATAATGAACATATTACAATATACGAAAGGTCTGTCCCATTGGATTTTAAACACAAAGAAGTACGTTTTGAATTAAAACCGAATGTTTTACACAAAGAAGGAAAAGAAGCTGCTGTATATTTAAAACAACCAGGTCAAAATAAAAGTAAAAATAAAAAGGGTTTGGAAGATGTAGAAGGACAAGAAGAAGAAAAAGGTAAGAAGGAGAAGAAAGGACCAGCAGAAAAGAGAAAAAAAGAACAAAAGGAAGAAAAGGAAGAAAGAGAAGAAAAGGAAGAAAGGGAAGAAAAGGAAGAAAAAAAAAAAAGAGAAGAAAAAGAGGAAAGAGAAGAAAAAGAAGAACCTTATG
>Ga0209188_1000014_pt1 | contig 203892 bp, 195 predicted proteins | sample C_130625_EF_Meta_FD_187307 | JGI IMG/M metagenome (GOLD analysis project Ga0209188, IMG submission 187307) | Freshwater microbial communities from Lake Croche, Canada to study carbon cycling - C_130625_EF_MetaG (SPAdes) (version 2) | ecosystem: Environmental > Aquatic > Freshwater > Lake... | reverse complement strand
TGATAACTTCCATAATGCTCTTTCTCTTTTCTATGCTTTTGACGATTTTCATTCTCAACTCTCTTTCTTCAACTCTTTCGAACTTATTTCTAAATCTTCTCTTAAATCTTTTTATTCTCTTCTTAAATCCAGGAAACCTACGGTTTCCCCGGACGCCCCTTCCCTTGATAGTAAAAAATCTAAAAAAACCAAACAACCAAAAAACGTTTCTGAAAATATTGATGAAACTAATATAAATGATACTACTGTAGAGCAAAGACCAAATGGTTGTTCTGAAAAACCCAAGAAGCAGCGTAAATCCAAAAAAACTACTCTTGACGAATCAAGTGGTAACAGTGAAAATAATCTACAAACTACTGAAGTAAAACCTAAGAAAGCAAAAAAAAATAAAAAAGTAACTGAAGATGAAATAACAACTAACAACGGAGAAGGTTTACAAAATTCAGAAAAACCAAAGAAACAGCGTAAATCAAAAAAAGAAAATGCTACAGAAACCGAAGAGAAAAGTAATTTGATTCATGAATTATTAACACTTGCTAACAGCGAACCAGACGTTTAAATAAAAATATAATAAAAATTGGCGCAAGCCTTTTTTTATTGTTCATTTTCAAAACAATTTTAAAAACAATATAAACAAATTATTATAATTAAATATTAAGAACATTATGAAAGTATTGTTATTAATCAGTATAGCTTTTTTACCTACAATCTTTTCGTTCGCCCCAAAATACAAGTATAGCAAAAACAATTTTGATATAAAAATGTTAGAAGACAATACTATCAATGAAGCATTGAAATATAGAAATATTATACCACAAGCAAGTTATAATACATTATTAACAAAAATCCAAGACCACAATATTGATAAAATATATTTTACCAGCAAACTTGATAAAGCAATTGCTGAAGAAGTTGATACTACAGGAGAATTATTTACAGATTATTCAGTTACAAATATAAATCCTTTCATTGTAAAATCAATAGTTGATGAAAGTGCTAATAACAAAGTAGAAACTTTTTTTTTACAAGAGCCACAGTTATCGGGAATAGATATAATAGCAAATAATTTACTAAGTATAGGTTCTAATTATATATTACCGTTTATTGTCTTTTCAGCTTTTTTGACGTTTATTCGCAATCGTAGTAACCCTTCAGGTGGATTTCCAGGAATGCCTCCTATGCCAGGAATGAAGAGTATAGATAATGATAAAATCAATATGATAAAGGCGAACATATCATTGAGTAGTTTTGCCGGTAGTCCAGAAATTTTCGAAGAATGTACAGAAGTAGTATCTTATTTAAAAAACGACACTATTTACAAGCAAGCCGGTGCTGAAATCCCAAGAGGTATTTTATTAGAAGGTCCACCAGGAACAGGAAAAACACTATTAGCAAAAGCCATAGCAAGTGAAGCAGACGCTAATTTTATTTCGGTTGCTGCTAGTGAATTTGTAGAATTGTTTGTAGGTATGGGTGCTTCAAAAATTCGTGCATTATTTAAACGAGCAAGAGAAAATAAACCTTGTATTTTATTTATTGATGAAATTGATGCGGTAGGTAGACAACGTGGAGCAGGAATTAATATGGCGAATGATGAACGTGAACAAACATTAAACCAATTATTAGCAGAAATGGACGGTTTTGCTGATAATGATGGTATATTGATTATAGCAGCAACAAACAGAAAAGATGTATTAGATAGTGCTTTATTAAGACCTGGAAGATTTGACAGAATTATTTTAGTACCATTACCTGATAGGGAATCTAGAAAAGAAATATTCAAAGTTCACTCTAAAAATAAAATTTTAAGTCCTACAATCAACTTTGAATTAATATCTGAATTAACAAATGGATTTTCTGGTGCTCAAATAAAGAATTTATTGAATGAAGCTGCTATATTTGCTTCAAGAAAAGGGGAAATCGTCATTCAAGAAATAGATTTATTAAATGCGTTAGACAAATTGATAGTTGGATTGTCAAAAAGAACCGATAATAGAAGTGATGAATCAAAGAAAAGAGTAGCTATTCATGAAACTGGACATGCTCTCTTAGTTGCGTTATATGATGAATATTTTGATTTAAAAAAAGTAACAATGCAAAGTACTTATAACGGTGCTGGTGGGTACACATTATTTAATGAATATGAAAATATTACAGATAGTGGATTGTATACAAAAGATTTATTAAAAAAAAGATTAATAATCGGTATGGGAGGAAAAGCCGCCGAAAATATATTTTATGGAGATGAATTTGTATCAGTAGGTGCGGTACAAGATCTGAAACAAACGAATTCGTTAGCGCAAAGAATGATAGGTAATTATGGTATGGGAACAGAATTAGAAGTATTTTTTAATGAAAATTTAGATAATGGCGCACCTTTTTTAGGAAGAACATTAGGCTCGAGTGGTAAATATTCCGAAAAAACCAAAGAATTATTAGACAAAGAAGCTTTAGATTTAGTTAATAATGCTTACAATGAAGCCAAACAAATACTAATGGAAAATAAAGATAAAATGAATATTATAATAGATGAAATGATGAAAAATTACACTTTATATGGAAAAGATGTAAAAAAGATATTAGAAATGTAAAAATATAATATGTAAATATATTTATATATATTATAATATGCCAAAACCTAAATCAGATATTCAAAAAAGAGCAGAAGAAATGAGAAAACGAGAAGAAGAAATTAGAAAACGTGCGGAAGAAATGAAAAAACAAGCAAAAGAAACAAAAAATAAAAATAGTGTATTTTCTTTAAGAGAGGCAGTTGTAGAAAATGGTGAAACAAATATAAATATACCTACAGCGATGGAATATGAAAACGGAATGATAAAGGATGCCAAACAATATAATACAAATTTATGGTCTTCACTGTTTCCACAATCCGCAACCCCCATAAAAGAATTTCAAGAAATAGAAAAGATGGAAAAAAGAGCTGGTAAATCAAATAAGAAGAAAAAACAACAAAAAAAAAGAACAATGAAGAAAACAACAAAAAAAAGGACAAAATGATTTTTATTTTTGAACATATTTTTGAATCGATATTTATTTATTCATTTTTTTTATCATCATCAATATTGTTATTGACAAACGTATTTGTAATTGGTTTTAAATAGCCCAAAAACCATAATCCAATAGTAACCCACATTGAGATAATACTATTGCCGCCATTATATAACCCCCATCGCAAAGCTTGACAATGAGGTGCAGCAGCCATAAATGGAGATAAAACAAATCCCATAAATGTTGCTGGTGTACAAAATCTTACATATATATGAGCGGATACATAATGAACGAAAACCCATAAAACGTAAATACCGAAAATATTTTTAAACAAATTCAAAAAGTTAGTAACATAAGGTTGAATGCTTGGTAAATAAACCTTCAATTTATCAGTAAATTTATTAACGAAATTCATAGTAAAATATTATAATATAAATAAGAATTAAATTATAATATAACATAAAAATAGATTTCAATTTTTTCAAAAATCTTCAAAATCATTATCTAACCAATAAGATATTTTATTAGGATGTAATGCTACTTTCATCAAATCTTCCCTAATACAATCCATCTTTTTTTTCATACAATTATAATCATATTCAAAGATATTGTTATATTCTATCATACCACACCAAAACACACCATATTTAGTGTTGTTTTTCAAATCAGGTATTAAATGTGAAATATTATCTAATAGGCAAGCAACATTTTCATTATTATGTAAATTATCCCAATTTATTTTTTCTATATTTTTTGCTAATAAATCAATAGCATTTTCATTATAAGATAATTCATTCCAATCTATTTTATGAAGGTTTTTTTCCAAAATATGAATGGCATTTTTATTATATGACAAATTTGACCAATTTATTTTATCAGGATTTTGTTGTAATAAATGAATAGCGTTTTCATTGAGTGATAAATAATCCCAATCTATTTTATCAGGGTTTTGTTCTAATAGATAAATAGCATTTTTATTTTTTGAAAGATTTTGCCAATTGATTTTTTCAGGGTATTTTTCTAAAAATGGCATAGCAAGATAATTATATGAATAATCAGCAATAGTATGTTGAGGTATTTTTTCAATATTTTCTTCTATCAAATTTTTGGTTTTATAATTATAATGTAACATTTCCCAGTTTATTTTATCAACATTATTTTCTAATATACTTATAGCATCTGATTGATACGATAAATAATCCCAATCTATTTTGTCAAAGTTATTTTCTAATAATTTTGTTGCATTATAATTTCCAGATAAACCATGCCAACATAAATTATAGCTATAATCTGGTTCACCACGAGGAGCCATGCGACACCAATTATTTTTAATCCATTCTTCTTCAGCGTCATAATCTATATGTTCTTGTAATAAATGAATGGCATTAACATTGCTTGAAAGACATTTCCAATTGATTTTATGATAGTTATCTTCTAAAATATGAACAGCATATGGGTTTGATGATAAATACATCCAAAAATCATCACAATCAAAATCTGAAATATTATTCAAATTATTATCATCAACTGTTTCATATTGTATGCCATCACGATCAAATAAATCAACTTCATAAATACCCGAATTGAAAGGTAGCCAGTTCTTAGGTTCACCATAAATATTTTGCACCATTGTTATTGTTGGTTTTTTTATTAATCTAACTATTATTTCAATTATAAAATCAATTCAATTTTTTTTACTTTTTACACATCTTAAATTGAATATCCCATTGTTCTAATAACTCAATAGGAATTTCAGGGAGCAAAGGGTGTGACTCCCAAAAATAGCGACAAAACGCCCAATGGAAATCGTAATATTCTGGATATAATTCAGGATAATTATTTTTTAAAAAAGAACAAATATTTTTGGGCAATAATTCTAATTGTGAAACTGGTAAAACATAAGATAATTGTAATTCAGGTGAAAACGCATTTTTTTCTATATTTCCCTTCATTATAAAATCGCTTTCAAAATGAGGGATGTATTTAATCAAATCGTTGAAAAGGGGTGGATAATTATAATTATATTTCCATTTCCAATTCGGACATCCAGAAGAATAATATTTATAAACCCATTCTAATCCTTCCAAATAATTGTTACAAATATTTTTCAAAAAATCACTATTATCCTGATATTTATTATTTTCATCAAAAAGCGATTTATAGTATCGTTTTTCCCAACCATATTCATTAGGTGAAATATATTTCTCAATACCGCGATATATGACAGGAATATTCAAAATCAAATCATTTTGTTCTTTTTCAGTAGTATCTAACCATTGTCGTTTATCAAATTTGTCTCTAACATTATATTCATTTAATAATAATTGATGTTCATTTTTGCAAATTTCTTTAATAAATAAACCAAGATTTTTCCACTGAATTGCCCCATTCAATTTAGATATCAAGAATTTATCATAAACATTACCAATATTCAATCTATAAATATCCATCAATGCTTGTATTCCATGAGTTCTTATATTCATCGCTGGAAAATGTGGTAAAAAATCATTACCTAATAAAAAACAAAGAAACACATAATCTTGTACTCGGTGTTTATCAGGATTACTACAATTCATTTCATTTACTATACTATCTGATAACAAATCAATATCTAAAAAATATAATTCTGAATCATTATTCAGTATAGAAACTGGTATAGAGCTTTTTATAAATTCAGGTGCTTCACGAAAAACCCAAATATTCTTACAATATTTCAAATGAAATATAGATAACATAATTAAATCGGCATCAAGCCCATATAGAGCAATATTGTCATCTTTACAATAACCACTTCTTATATATTCCATTAATTTATGTTCACCTTCACCTTGTAAATTGGAGCAAGAAACAATAATTTTTTGTAAATTATAATTTCGTTCTCTGTTACTGAAATGTTTTTCAATACATTTTGAAAGGAAATTCATAAACTCAGTACCTGGTGTAATAGCCGAAGTATTCCAATTAATATATTTAGATTGACTAGTTATTTTACTCATAAAATGAGATTTATAACGCCGAGTTCGTTGTTGTTGCATTTTAGCAAACGGTGCTACGCCATCAAATGCGATAAAAACGGATTTTGTTGGCAATATTGTTTGTATGTATTTTTCAATAGCGTGGATAACGTTTTGAATAACTACATTTTCAAATTCACTTGTGGTAAAATGTTTATATTTTTCATCATTTATTAATATATTTACAGTATCGTAAATTATAGAATTACAATCCATAAATAAATGTTCAAACCCTTCATTGGTTTTAAAAAAATGTAAATTTCGTATAATATTAGGATAATTTTTAATAATATACGAAAAATAACTTGGTATTCCCATTACAGATAATATAATATACATATTATAATTTTTAAATCAATTAACTATATTATTTTATATTATATTATATTATTAGTTACATTATGAATAAAGATTTAAAAAAGCCATTTCAAGAAAAAGAAATAAATATAAGGAATAGGTTAAGAGAAGGTTTAAAAAATTACAATAATACAATAAAAGAAACGTCAAACAATTCTGATATTTCTAATAATGAAATTTCAACCTCTGTAGAACTTTCAAACTCTATAAAAAATGAAGAAGAGAAAAAGATTAATACAGCTTTAGTAAAAAAGAAAACAGACTTATTACATAAAATAAGAGAAAATTGTATTCAACTTAATTTATATCATAATAGTCGCTATCATTATTATCGCATCATTTTATTTACAATTTTTAGAATACCATTGATTTTATTAAGTGGTCTTAATTCATTTGTAGCAGTTGGAACACAGAAATATTTATCACAATCAGATATATCTTTGACAAACGCCCTCTTATCATTATTTTGCGGAGTTCTCACAGGTATTGAAATTCTATTGAATTTACAAAAACGAATGGAAACAGAATTAGATTCTTATAAAAAATATTATAAATTAAGTGTTGAAATATACAAAGAAATAGAAATTTATGAAGAAGATAAAGATGATAATATGGAAAATTTGGATAAAATTCTGAATCGCGTATATAATGAATATCAATCCAATGTGTTATCAGGCAACGCTATTACAGCTTATAACCGAATATACACAGACCGTTTCGAAAATTTGAAAGATATTGATGAAACCGAAATCAAAGATGAATATACAAATACAAATGATTTGATTACAAATTTATATTATGCAATCAATCATCCTTGTTCAATTTGTGGAATATCTACTTCAAGAAATATGTGTATAAATTTAAGAAAATGTTGTTTGAATTTAAGAAACTGTTTATGTTGTATGAACCCGAACTCTCTAGAACATCCAACTCTTCCTAGTTGTCCAAATGAAAAAACACACGAGAAAAATAATAATGATAATATAGTTTGACAATAATCAACATAATGTTTATAATTTGTAATGATTGATTTATACAAATTTTAGTTTGATTATACAAAACTCTATTTACGAATGTAGAAAAATGTAAATATAAAATTCATATTTATATTTATAAGAATATATTGTATAATGAATCGTAAAAAAAAGATAGAAATAAATAAGAATTCTATAAAACTAAAGAACGACATTGAAGAACGAGACATTACGAATATAATAGAATTTGTTATTGAAAAAAATATATATATACAAGAAATTATAAGAAAAACAATAATTTCAATAAAAAAGAATAAATTATATGAAATATTTAGTAATAATGATATTTCCCTTTCTATCAATGTTTTGACAGAATTGTATGAAAAAACAAGAGAAATTGATATAAAAATAACCGAAAAAACCGTTGAAACAGAAAAAATAATTGAGAATATGCAAAAAATAATAGATAAATTATCAATGATAATATGTGGGTTTGGCACATTATGTATTGATGATTTATTGTTTATAAGTTTTGGTTCTCAATTCAAAAATTTAAAAAATTCAAATGAAATAATAAACGATAAATATGAATTGTTGAAAAAATATATTTATCCAATTGGATATAAAATTATTCATTGGAAAGATAAAAATAGCTACAAATTCAAACAAGATATACTGTGTTGCGACAAACTTACAGATAATAAAATGAATATTGAAGAAGCAAATATGTTTGAATGTTTTGATGTTGAACAATCTATTAAAATATTTCATCAAAAAATTTATGGCATACGAGTAGTAATACAGAATGAAATTCTTAAAAAAACATTGATTATTAATGGTTTAGTAGAAGATATACACTTGGAATGTCTAAGCAATAAATATATAGAAAAAAGAAAACAATTATTAATAAATTATGCAAATTCATTAACTGAAAATGAAAAAGAAATTATGTTACGAATAATAAATACATTGACATTCAAAGACATATTGATATACGGCGATATGGATATTCATAAAAAAGTGTTTAGTATAATGGCAGAAATAAACGCTATTAAAACAAACAAATTAGATTTGACAATAAAACGATTTTTAGAATATGATATAACTTGTCAGCGCAATATGCTAGTCAATTTATTATTATACAATAAAGAAGATGAAATACAATATATATGTTATTTATTATATGACTTAATATCTGTAAATTCAAATGAAAACAATGATAGCAAAGAACAAAATATGATATATGATAGTTTACCTTGGAAAATAAAATCATATTTCAAAGATGCAATTAAATATACAATAAAATATACACACGATATGTCACAAAAATATGATATAAATAAAATTTCATTAGAACAACAAATTTATTTATTGAAGGTAGATGAAACAATAAAAGAAAAAGCTATGGCTAAATTAAAAGAAATAAAGGGAAAACCAGATGAAGCCAATACAAAAGCAAAGCAATATTTAGAAGGATTGATTAAAATACCATTTGGATATTATAGAGAAGAACCTATATTAAGAAAAATGAAAGACATAAATAATACATTTACAAAGATATTCAATAATAATGAAACATTGTTTCCAATTGAGGTAATAAAAAAGGACAAATATACAAGTATAGAAATATTAAAATATATAAAACAAATGAATAGTACTATATTTTTCAATGTTCTCAAAGATATAAAAAAATTATTAAATGATATGTCAAGAAAACAAGTAACAAATATAATACAATATATAAACAATATCAAAAAACCAAAAAAAGAAGGGAAGAAAGTATTAAATAGTAACGAAAACAAAATAGAATACATTATGAATTATTTAAATAGTTCAATTGACCAAGATACTACAATAATGGAAATTTACGATTTAATAAAAATAGGTTCTCCAATATCATTAACGAAAATAATAACGGAAATGAAATCATTGAAAAGTAACATATTGAAAATAGAGAATAATATGAATGATATAACAAATATATTAGATGACTCTATACACGGTCATAATCATGCAAAAAATCAAATTTTAAAAATAATTGGACAATGGATGAATGGAGAGCAAAATGGATATTGTTTTGGATTTGAAGGATCACCTGGAATAGGAAAAACATCATTAGCAAAAAAAGGATTGGCGAATTGTTTAAAAGATGATAATGGATCATCAAGACCCTTTGCGTTTATAGCATTAGGAGGTTCTTGTAATGGTTCAACCTTGGAAGGACACGGATATACATATGTAAATTCAACGTGGGGAAGAATAGTAGACATTTTAATGGAAACAAAATGTATGAACCCAATTATATATGTAGATGAATTGGATAAAGTAAGTAAAACAGAGAACGGTAAAGAAATAATTGGTATATTAACACATTTGATAGATACAACACAAAATGATGGTTTTCAAGATAAATATTTCAGCGGAATAGACATAGATTTATCAAAAGTATTGTTTATATTTTCATATAATGACCCAGAACAAATAGATAAAATATTATTAGATAGAATACATAGAATAAAGTTTGAAAATTTATCATTGGATGAAAAAAAAGTAATTGTAAATAAATATATTTTACCTGAAATAAATAAAAAAATGGGATTTGAGAACATAGTTCAAATAGATGAAAAACTGATAGAATATATCATATTAAATTACACAATAGAACCTGGTGTTAGAAAATTAAAAGAAATATTATTTGATTTATACGGTGAAATTAATATTGAAATATTGAAATGCAATGATATTGAAAATTTCAAAACACCATTGATATTAACAAAAGAATTAATAAATAATAAATATTTAAAAACATATCACAAAATAGAAGAGAAAAAAATACATAGTGCAGGAGAAATAGGAATAATAAATGGTTTGTGGGCTAATGTATTAGGTAGGGGTGGAATTATACCAATACAAACAATGTTTTATCCATCATCGACTTTTTTAGAATTAAGATTAACAGGATTACAAGGTGATGTAATGAAAGAAAGTATGAATGTAGCCAAAAGTTTAGCTTGGAATATAACACCTTTAGAGAAAAAAAAAGAATTATTGAAGAATTTTGAAGAAACAAAATGTCAAGGATTACACATTCATTGTCCTGAAGGTGCAGTATCAAAAGACGGCCCTTCTGCTGGAACTGCTATAACAATAGCAATATTCAGTATATTCAATCAAAAAAAAATTAAAAATACAATAGCAATAACAGGAGAAACTAATTTACAAGGAGAAGTAACCGCTATTGGAGGTTTAGATAATAAAATATTAGGTGGAATAAGGGCAGGAATACAAACTTTTATATATCCAAAATCAAATAATAGAGATTTCAATGATTTTATGAATATATATAGAGATAAAGAATTCATACAAAATATTAAATTTATAGAAGTTGAATATATAAACGAAGTATTTCAGCATGTTTTTGAATAAAAAATAATAAAAAAAGAATAATATAATATACAAAAATATAATTGTATATTATACAGAATTGATATTTAGATGGAATTGAACGTATTTACAATTACATATTTATTTTTAAGATTAGCACCGTTTATATTAGTTTGTTTTTTTTCATTAACTTCATTGTTCAACCAAGATTTTAAAGGACTAATATATTTAATTGGATTAATATTAACTTGTTTTATAACAATGACAATCGGATCACCAATAAGCAATTATTTGAATACTATACAAGGAATACCTAAAAGCGAAGAACCAATATGTAGAACTTTGATAACATTAGGAAATAGTACCATTTCAAATTTACCATTAAGTCAAACTATATTTGGATTTACTTTTTTCTATTTATTATATTTTATTGGGATAATGAAAAAAGATAATTATGTCTTTCAAAATATACCAACCATTGTATTTTTTCCATTGATAATACTATTTGATATAGTATGGAATATATCATATAAGTGTTATACGTATAATGATATTATAATATCATTAGGATTAGGAATAACGTGTGGTTTGATATGGGCTGGTATAATTGATAGTACAAAATTATCAAAATTTCAATATTTTAATAAAATTTCAGGAAATGCTGAATGTAGTAGACCGTCAAAAAGTACATTCAAATGTAATGTTTATAAAAATGGTAAATTAATATCAACTAATATGGGATAATTTTAAGGATCAAAATATCTGAAATTATTATTAAACCATTCTTTTAATATAATAACGTGTCTTGCTCTGAACATATCATTCGCAATCATGTGAATACTTTTATGTTTATCTTGATAATGTATTATAAAATTAAAAATAATATTTTTAGTAACAGCACTAGAATATTTGATATCTAATTCTTCATATGGGAATATAGCAAACCCTTTTCTCTTATTTACTTCATTATGAAATTTATAAAGCATATTTATCAAGTCTTGTTTACTTCTTATCATACTATAATTATTAGTTTTCAAATATTCAACCGCGTGGCCGGCACACATAGGACAAGGTAAATTAGCACAAATTGAATAAATAATATCTATTAATTCAATTCGCACTTTTTGGAAATATTCATCTTTTATCTTATAAGCGAGAGTATGAAACAGAAACCAAGTCGGTTCTCCCCATTTCATTTTCTTTGGTTCTTGTTCAGATGGAACAACAATTTTTTCATTAGAATTGTTATTATTTTGTATTATTCTTGATTGGTTCAATGAATTGAAACTTCTAAAACTTATTAAATTATTAGAATTAGTAACTATATTAGGTTGTTTATAAATATCATCATTTGGATTATTTTTACTAATCATTGTAAAATTCATTTTATTCATTATTTTTATATAAAAGTGTTATATAAAATATAGAAAAATATAACTTTATAAAGAAGTATAAACTACCTAAATTTATATTTATTGATTCTTACAATAAATATAAAAAAATTATATATTACTATTATAATGGAAACCAAAGAACAATTAGTGAAAACAATTAGAGATTGGGTTAAAATAGATAATGAAATAAGAGGTTTAAATAAAGAAATAAACAATCGAAAAACTGAAAAAAAGAATTTATCAACATTATTGATTGAAACAATGAAAAAGAATGAAATAGATTGTTTTGATATAAAAGACGGTCAAATTTGTTATACAAAAAAAAATATCAAAAAACCAATAACAAAGAAAGTTTTGATGGATATTTTATCAAATTTTTATAATGGAGATATTGCTAAAGCAAGTGAATTGAATAATTATATTATAGAAAATAGAGAAGAAATAGTAAAAGAAACAATTGAAAGAAAAGTAATAAATAAATAATTTTTACAATATAATTATACCAACCCAAATTCTGGTATAGTATATTTATTATCATCTTTTACATATTTTGCTATAATTCTTGGATTTATTTTTTCGCTTAAAATATCCTCTGTATTATAAACATTGAAATTGTTATCAATATAGTAAACAATACCCTTTATTTCTTCGGCAAATACCTCCATTTTATGATTTATAGCAATGTTACTAGACGTTTCATTATCTTGTATTAGTCCATTAGGTGTTCCTTTTGAATGCGTCCCGCAGAATTCACAATCATCTTTTCTTCTTCTTGTACACTGTTCACCATTTGCTCGTTTTGCGTTACAACGATTAGAAGAAGGAATAGAATTTTTTATTCTTTTTCTTTTACTTAAATCTTCTTTTGCTAATGAAAATCTATTATATTCATAAACAAATTCTAATAATTCATTGATTTTTGTTTTTTCATTAAAATCTAATTCGGTAATTTTATTGCGTACATTGTCTTTGAATGTAGTGACATATGTCTCAATTTTTTTATTAATACGTTTTTCCATTCTATATTCAAAAACTTTTAAAGTCGGATTGCTATTATAGATACAATCATTTTTTTAATTCAATTTTTTTATTTATAAAAAAATAATAATATAAAGAAATTTATCTAATTCCAATCATCTGGTCGCTCTTTTTTTCCACCATCGTATTTAATCGCATATTTATTATCAATCATATATTCATTTACACAAATATCACCAATATATACATCTGCCAAAATTCTACCATATTTTTCTATAGAAATATTTTCCAATCTAACAATTTTATTCATAATCAATTTATTCAAAGCATCTCGTGATTTCTTAGCTAATTCTTTTTCAGCTTGAGTTTTACCTTTTATTTCTGGAGCATCAATACCGTTTAATCTAATAGAAAAACGATATATTGGACTATCTGCGTTAGGTAATTTAGAAGCCAATGTAAATGTATCGCCATCATATACCTTTATAACCTTACCACCAACAATTGGTGGAACAAATGGAACAGTATTATCATAATTTATTTTATCTAAATACTCCATATTCATATGAAGACATTTTAGAGTTTCCAATGATATAAATTTGTTGTCATTATTTATAATTTTTGTATTTACAGAAACATTTTTTGTAGAATTTCCACCGCACAAAAAGCAAAAAGATAATAGTTTACGAAACATAATGAAAAGAATTCACTTTAAATTACAAATAAAATAAACAATCAATTTTTTATAAAAATTTATCCAAATATTCTTCCAATTTCTTTCCTACCATAGTTTCTTCAGCAATTTTTATATAACCTTCTCCTCCAGTATTATTGAAATCAGGTAATGGAGGAGCATAATATTCAGCCAATTTATATTCATAATAAATATCTAATATTTTTTCTAAGTTTACCAATTCGCTATCAGAACGTATCAATGAAAAATATTCCATTTGATGTGTGATTACTGCTGTTGCATTTATTTTTTTAGCTTTTTCAATATTTTCAGTAATAATTCTCTCTTGTGGTAGTGATTTTATTTGCCCACCAATGTAATAATGGCCACCATATTTATCTGAAAATTCTAAATAGCGGCTAATAACATTAGTTTCAATTCCTTCAAATAATTCTTGATTATTACATATAAAAATTTGTAATTCATTAAGTGATGGTTCTTTTCCAATAAATTCTCTATAATTAGTAGTCATTTATTATATATTTGTTAATCAAAATGTATTACAATATTTAATTATAAAAAAAGGTATTCAATTTTTTATAATTCTTTTACAATATAGTGTCTCTCACTAAAATAATTTATAAATTTTCTTGTATATTTCAGAAGCATCTACACAAACAGATTTTAAATGTTGCCTTGCTGTATTTTTATCAGCAGGTTTGATATAAGCAATGCGAATAATGCTATCGGTATTATGTGGATGAAATTTCTTAAATCCACAAAATGACAATATTTTTTCTTTGACATAAAATTGTTCGTATAATAAATATTCTAATACTTTACCTATTGTATAATCTTCATTTTCTAAAACAATATCATAACAATGATCCATGGTAGTTTCACTTATATTAATAGGTACAATATCACTATCTATAGCTGTTATCATTTCAACCATTTTATTTTGTAATATAATACAAGCTTTTTTAACTAATTCAATATTTTCATAAATACCTATACTTTGAATTACAAAATCAAAACTATCTGGAATAAAATGACGTTGACCATCTAATATGTAATAATTTTTTTTTTCAAAGTCAATTTCTTCTTTGCTAGAACCATTTGCTTTCAAATTTGTTTCATATTCTTCCCATATTTCGTTTATTTTTACAGCATCTATTGTATTACCATAAGAGCATTTTGAAACTACATTGAACATACTATTTTCTTTGGCAGTTCCTATGGAAAATTCGGCTTCTAATTTTAATTGTTCACCAGGTATTCCGTCGCCAATTTTTGGCCGTAATCTTGCGAATTCAATAAATGAATTTGTTTTAGTACACATAGGAAATATTTTTCGAATTTCATTTTCAGTTAAATAATTACCATTTGTTTTATTACGGATTTTAAAATGTTCGGTAGTTACGTAAATAAGATGTTCAGTATCATTAGTTGAATCAACTTCCAATATATAATTACCAGGTAATAATTCCAATTCAGTAATATGAATTGGAATACAACTTAAACGATGTTTCAAAATTTCATTATGAAGACGAGTTGTATTTATCAATATATTACATTGATTTTCAGAATATGTTTCAGTTTTAATTACATTAATAGGTATGTCAGATAAAATTGTTCTACGAATAGAATTAGCTAAACTGACATTCAACCCAGAAAGTGTAAATCTATATACACCAGCTTCTTCTGAAATATTAGAAATAATTGTATTCATAATTATAAAATATAGAATGATTATTTTATATATTTTATTTGTTTTAATAATTCAATTTTTCGTTTAGGGTGATGAATATATTAGTCTAAAACATAGTTATTTAGAAAAGCAGCTCTCTCGCTATGAGTTAATAAACCCCATATAAATTTTGTTTTATTATTAACATTATTTGAATTATTTTTGAATTTGTTGTATAGATAATTTGATATATTTATATGTTGTATATCTTGAAACATAATATGACGCTTAAAAATTTTATAATATTGATTAGTAATGCTGTATAATTCATCACTTTTATAAAAGAATTCTTCTAAATCATTGAATAGAATAAATTGATTATAATAAATATAATAATAATTTTCAACCACTAATAAATCAAAATAAAAACTTCTAATATCTTGTAAATGTTTTGGGCATTTTTTGATATAAGTATATGGAATTATATTATTGATAATAATATCATTTGGTATATTTTTCAATAATTCTGACTTGAACATTGTATTATATAATAGGTTTTGATATTATATAATAGAGAATTTATTTATAAAATGGTTTCAATAATGTAGTACATTCAGGAGGTAAATAATCATTTTCACTTATAGGAACTTTCACCATAGAATGAAATTTTTTATCTCTATTGAATAAATCACTTGTATTTTTTATACAATCTTTGATATTTTCTGTTGTATTATATGGTTCAGTATTGTATTGTTGATGTGAAAAACTTTTGATTTTCTTTTGGATAAAAGAAACATCGCCGAAATAACTCAAATGCCAACCGCCTTTATTAAAAATAGCAAATTTTGGTGCGTGTCTACATTCTTGTGGAGTCATATTTGAAGTTAAATAAAAACTATATTTCAACATGACTGAATAATACCATCTGTCTACAAATTTACTAGATAAATTATAATAATAATAATCTTGTTCTAAACGAACCGCATCAAAATCAGGTTCAAATTCTTTTACTTTTGATAAACTATTAGGGTCAGGTATTTCATCAGCGTCAGATATAATAATATAATCATTTGGTTCTAAAACAATTTGGTCTAAACCTTGTTGAATAGCATTACGTTGAAAATGTTCATTTTTCCATTGTTGTTCAGCAGCAAAATCTATATTTGGTTGTTTGTATGGCAAATCTACTAAAATGTGAATAATTTTATCTGAGTATTGAGCAAATAATTTTTTGTTCTTTTCATAAGAAGGTTCTTTAGATACACCAGAGAATGTTTGTCTTGCTTCAACTATAACAAATTTATCAACTACGCGATTAAGAACAGCCAATCTATATTTCAATAGGTCAACTTCGTTAGAAAAAATAAAACAGTCAATAATTTTCATATTATAGTATATAAATATAATATTAAAATCATTATTTAACTAATTCATTGAAATTTATTTTTATCCATTTTCTATTGGGTCTATCTTGTAACACTTTTTCCCAATGTTTGTATTCAGGGTGTTGTGAAATATATTTTTTCACAATAAAAGGTTCTCCACAACCACAATTCATTTTTCCTAAAAAAGATAGTTTTGATGCCAATTCACTATTTACAATTTTAGCATCTGTACAACCAAATGGATAAAATGGTTTTGTGGTTTTCTTTTCAGGCTCTGGTTCTAATTCTAAATGTTTACAAATTCCACGAGAATTCAAAACATGTTTCTTTAAAAACATATCATAATGGTCGCTTAATATTTTTTTAGAATTATCTAAATTAATAGAGCCATAGTATTTTTCATTTAATAATTCATTTAATCTTGCGTTACGAGAACCCGATGATGTAAATAAATTATCATAATCTTTATCGTTTGTCTCATTGTATCTTAATTCTTTACTAATTGCCGAGTTCATACCATAAAATACTCCATTTTTTGTTCTTTTAATATTCTTTTCTTCCAATCCTAATTCAAAAAGCATAATTTCATTGCTTTTTATATCACCTAACAACCAAGAACAAGCATAATCGCCAGCATTTTTGTCAATCATTATTTTTACGTAATCATCTAAACTGTTTCCATATTGCATAGCTTGGCGAATTCTACAAAAATAAGGAGTTCCGAATTTCGGTTTATAATTTATATCTCCAATAGTTGTTTCACATCCTATAATTCCACTACTACACAAGAACCAATCCGATGTACTTGCTATAAATCCGGGAGATGTTTGCATTACAAAAGGATTACCATTACAAGGTGTAATATATAAAACAATATTGAATAATTGTCCTGTAGCAAAATCACTATGTGTATTGTGTCCCATAATTATATCACCATTTTCTGTGGAATTTCCACAGGCTATAAAAGCACTACAACGTTCTTTTTTATTATTAAAAACATCCCATAAACTCATCATTGCGTTCCATGATATTAAAAAATCCAAAGAAATATCTAAATCACCATATTTTGCTCCATCGCAAATGCCTTTTAATTCACTATAAAATTCAGGAAAATATTTTTTAATTTTGGGTTTGATTAATTTATTTGATTTTTCAATATATTTCTGTAACGAAATATGTAATTGTTCTTTCACGATAAAAGGTAGTATATTGAGAACTTTTTTTATTTCATTTTTTAATAAATATCCATGCGCAAACCCTCTTTCATAAGGTTCTCCAAATATATGAGCAACTATCCATCCTTCTTTTTCTTCAATAATTGAACCGTGTATTATTTTTTTTATTTCTTTATTTTTCATTGTAACATTTTTTTTATTACTATATTTTTTTGTTCTCATTATAATATGTATTGACATATTATAATAAAATTTCAATAACAATAAAAAACCAATATTATTTTATAATAAAGTAGCATTAGAAACCATTAAGAATGATAATAATACAAAAAATAATAAAAATGGGAGTATAACTAATATCCAAGCGATATAGGTAGAACCTGATTTACAAATTAAATTCAAAATCCAAGTCCAGAATAATATATATAGTATTTTTATTATAAATACTAATCCTGTACTTGATACATTGCATGTATAACTACCTAAACAGTAGCTATTAAAATTTCCATAGTTATGAACAGCCATAACAATAATTCCAATAATAGATATTACTAAATAAACATATGCTGGGGTACAAAGATTTTTTAATCCAACAATAGCCATAGAGATATATTATATCTACCGAAAATAATTGAGTTAAACCTAATATAAATAATAATCTATATTTTATTATTGAAAGAAACATTTTGTGAATTTGTATTTTTATCCATATTTTGAACACCCTTCATTATATTATAACCACCAAACGCACCATTTGTTGTTCCAAAATTACTATCAAAATTATTGTTAGAAGGAATGCCAAATGATAAAATGCTATTGCCTCCCTTTTGTCTTCTTGAATTTTTACGATTCTTGTATGAACGGCGATTACCTCCTTCTTGCGTTATTGGTGTTAAACGTCCAGATTGAATTGTGCTTGGATTGTTAGGGTCATTATTATAATTATTAGGCGAATAATAATATTTGGTAGATAATTCACTAAAATTAGAAGAGCCATACCCACCGGTAAATTTCTTGCGATATGTCTTATTTTTTGATTTTTTATGTTTTCTTAGCGATTTTCTGGATTTGTTTTTTGCCATATATATTCCAATTACATAAAAAAATAATCCCTAATTTTATTTTTATTCAATATCAACATGGGTTAACATATGTCTTCTACAGCAAACATTATGTAATCCTAATTCATCTAAAATAATTCCGTGGGATGTCTTATCCATATTTTCTTTAGATAAATAAACTACTTTATCAACAGAACCTTGTGATACATTATTTCTACGGCGAACTTCTGCTAAATAATATCGGTATTTATCAGCAAGAACATTACCGCAAGTAAAACATTTAATAGGAATAATCATTATTATAAATTATAATTAGAATTACTTTTATCTTATTTTATAAATTCAATTTTTTAATATTATTATATATAAATAACAAATGAATAAAAAAATTATATTGATAATTTGTTTATTAGCAATTATTACAATAAATTTAGCAATCAGTTTTTTCATAAAAACAAAGGAAGGATTAGAAACACAGGCGCAACAATATTCAAAAGAATCTCAAAATCAATTGAAAACATTTGGGTTTGGAACTGGATTTGCTGGTTCTGGAAGCAATAGTCTTCAAACCGATAATACCGATTATAATAAATTTTATCAAGATAATTTGCCTGTCAAAACAGCTTATGATAATTCAAAAAGATTGGATCAAAATAAATTTTACGATATTTCATTCACAGATGTTCAATATCACGATGATATAAACACTATCAAAGCAAATGAAGACGCCCAATATGGGTTAACAAGTAGAACAATAACTGTAAAAGATACATCTGGTAATACTTTTATTTTAAAAGTTCCCGATATTCAAGGTTCTACGTTATATTATCAACCTGGAAGTTATCGTTTTGGTGCTTCGTCATATGTTCCTACTTACGAAGACAGTGTATATTTAAGTAAAACTACAGGAATTAGTAGTTCAACACCTATAACTGATTCAGCATCAATACAAGCTGGGTTTTGTAAACATTATAGGAATAACCCAGATAAATTGGAAGAAATTTGTAGGTCTACTGATAAAAATAAATGTGGTTCAACTTCTTGTTGTGTTTTATTAGGCGGCTCACAATGTGTATCCGGAAATGAAAAAGGGCCTTATATGAAAGCTAATTATAGTGATATATTTATTCGCAATAAAGATTTCTATTATTTCCAAGGTAAATGTTATGGAAATTGTAAATAATTTCAAAAAAAATCATAACCTTTTGTAGTTTTTTTTCGTAGTTTAACATCCACTGAATTATCATGATGTATTTTATCATGACAATTACCACAAACTGACATTAAATTCGCTTTATGATTTTTATGAAAATGTCCTATAAATCCATCTTTGTCTGCTGTTTGTTGTTCAGCTATGTGGTGTGTTTCTTCGGCTATTTCTTTTTTACACAATTCACAAATACCACGAATTTTATTCGGATTATAAACAGTCGGAATTTTTGATAATTCGCCACGTGTTTCAGGAAAATATTTATTCCGAATAGAATATGCTTGCTCTAAAAATTCTTCATTCAGATACAATGATTTACATACTTCTAAACCATATGTTTTTGTTCCTGGGCCATCTTTTAATTTTCTATCATAAACTAAACAATCTTTTTCACGGTCGTAAATTACAGACATATGGTTCAATGATATATTGCGTAATGATTTAATTTCGTCATAATTAATAATTTCATGAAAATGTGTAGCAAATATAAAAGAACTTTGTTTTTCATGTAAATTCATAAGTCCTGCTACAAAAATACTCAAAGCACTTTCAGTTTCAGTTCCAGAACATAATTCGTCACCTAAAATTAAACTATTTGTATCAGCCATTTTCAGTATTATTCTTAATTCAGACATTTCAACAGCAAATGTAGATAATCCTTTGAAAATATTATCATTGCCTAATATTCTTGAATATATAGCACTATATGGTCTATATTGAAATTGAGAACAAGGAACGAACATACCTGCTTGTGCTAATATTATAGCAATACCTAAAGCGCGAATTAAACTAGTTTTACCTACAGCATTTGTTCCGTACAATAATATACCATCTTTATTAATACCTAATGATATATCATTGGTTACATAAATCTCATTTTGTTGGATATGTTCTATTAGACAATGTCTTAATTCAACAGCATTTACAAATGACTTTTGAGAACCATTTTCACAAATTTCAGGTTTACAATATTTGTAATTCTTAGCAATATAACTTTTACATTGTAATACATCAACTTTGGCAATAAATTTCGCTAGTTTTTCCAGAGTTGTAAACCATTGTTTATCTAATTCTTTTAAAATTGTCATATAAGTTCCGGAAATTAATAAATTAATTCTTTCTTTATATGACAACATTTCTTTACAAATTTTATTCAAACAAGGTAATTCTATTTCGTCATTGCTAGTAGAAGCATTTGTAAATTTTATATCTTTTAAATAAAAAAGCATTTTTAATTCTGGAATATCGATATAATAATCAGGATTATTACTTAATAATTTTTTTATAATATTTTTCATTGTAGTCGCACGAGTTTTTGTAATTTGTAATGATAACCCAGACTTTTCTGTTTGATGTGTTTTTACAAATTCGGTATCAGGATTTTGACCATTATTATGCATTAGCAAATTCATTTTTAATTTTATACATTCAAATAAAGCAATTTTTTCTTCTTGTTGTTGTATCAAATCATCTAATTCTTTTGAAACGCCCTTTCTTATTATATTTTGTTCAAATGATGATAATGAATTATTCATTTTACAATCTTCTATATTCAACATAGTATCCAAGTAAGTTAAAACATTACTACATAAAGTATCAATATATTTATTAGAGCTTTCATTATCTTTTTCTAATTCACTACATAAATAATAACAAATAGTTTCATTTACGGATAAATATTCATTCAATTGTTTTATCACATAAATCGATTTATATAAATAAAATATGGAGCAAGGATATACTTTTAATAAAACTAATTGTCTACATATTTTTTCAATATCTCTTATTTGAGATAAACTTTTTCTAAACACATCTATAAATTGTTCGTTTTCAGTTAAAAGCATAGTTTCAACTATAGAATATTCTTTTTTCAACCATTCTATATTCATAGTAGGATTTAATAATTGATATTGAAACAACCGACGTCCTAATGGAGAGCAACATTTATTTAATAAAGATAAAACAGAAGACAAATTGCCGTTTTTTTTGCTATCCAGTGACAAATCATCAATTATATTCAATTGTTTTAATGTGTGATTTGCCAATATCATTCTATCTGAACTGTTATTGAAATCTGGTATTGAAATATTACGAACTAAATTTACATTATGTTCTTGTAGAAAATTCATCAAAAAACAGAATGATTGCGTAGCTATTAAATTTGTCATAAATTCACTACAAATGCTTAATAATTCTTCACCATAATAATTAGATAAAACGTGTTGTATATATTTTTGTTTACTACAATTCATAATATTCATATTTGTTTCATCTTTGCTATCGAACATGTGAATATTATTCGTTTTCACACCAGAATATTGTAAAATTGTATTATTTGTTTTTTTATCAAATGGTGATATTAGCAATATTTCACTCGGTGAAAAAACAGACATTTGACGTTCTAGTTCATCAAATGTTGTAGGGTTTAATAAAAAAGGAGTTTGATATTCAAAAATGGTTGATTTTCCAGTAAATACATTGACTGTTGATACGCCATAAATAATTGTATCACGCATTTTTGAAAAAGTAATTTGATTGTTTTTATCTAATGGTTTATAAATGTCCAACCAAACACACATTATATTATTTGTCAATTGTGGCAAACTATCAGTTTCACAAGAAATATATGTTCCTGCAGAATATATACCGTGTAAAACTCGTTTAATATTTTTTTCGTCTTTTTCTTGAACATAAACTACTGCTGTATAACCATTGTCTGTAATTTTTTGTAAATTTTTATCTAATACATAATCACGAAAACCCGCCATCAATACTTGTTTAGAACCATATAATAATTTTTTATCAGCAATATTCAATTGACAAATATTACAAAATTCTTCAATCTGGCTTTCAGTTATATTACCATTTTCATCTTTCAAAGCATATACTTCAAAAAAAGCGCCTACTTGTAACAAAACAATTGTTCTTTCTCCATATTTTTCACTATTTTCCTTTGTCAAATCAAAATAATATTTTGTAATTTTATTTGTATCACAACTATCTTTTTCTTTTGTTTTATTTTTACTTACTTTACTCATTTTATAAAATTGATTGCTAATAATTATAGTAAGATATATTTATATTATTATAAATATATATAAAATAGTAAGACATATTATTTTATCATAATGTTAGTTAGGCAAAATAAATATTATAGTAATTCAAAAAATATTGATACAACCTTTTACTTTGACGAAGAAGACTATGGATATTTTTGTGAATTGGATATAAATGATAAAATACTAATTGAAAAAATACCATTGAGCGAGAATTCACAAAATAATATTATAAATAATTACGTTGATAGATATTATATATATAATAATCATGACCAAAAGAAAGATGATGATATTATATCAAAAGAAGATGATGATGATTATAATGAAAAATATAACGATTTATATTTCATTATCAATTTAACATTTATAACGGGAACAGGATTTATATTATTATATTTAACAATAATGTAATTATATTTCGTCTTTTCCATGTAAGAAATTGTGTAATAAATTATCTGGATTGTGATTTTGTACTTCACCGCACATTAGAGAAGAACATTCGTACATTTTACGCAATACATCATTTGGTGCTGTAGAACCTATTTTAATTAAACCTCGCTTTACTAAATATCTTTTAATATCATTAATAGAAGCTTGTTTTAACAATTGCGCTTTCGTTGTAATATTATTGCGTATTGTTCTATTTGAAACTAAAACCGCAATTTTGGGTAATACTTTTGATTTGCCAATTTTATAACTTCTACGAATAATTTTTTTTTGTTTCATTACTTTTTCATAATTGTTATTTTTAATAGCATTTAACTTTGATATCATTTGTTTCATTTCACTCATTCTTTGTGCGTTTTCATGTATCTTATTTTCTATAATTTTATTTTCGTTGACTTTTTGTTCTAATGGTATAGAATTTGTATTTTCAGAAGAATTAATAATTATTTCAGGAGTATTTTGAATTTGTGAATTATTTAAAATATCAAAATTATTATTATTATTGGAAAAATTGGAAATATTCGGAAGGTTCTTTTGAGTTGTATTAATATACTGACGATATGTAGGCAATGAACCATTTTTCAAACAACCATAATTGGGTTGTTGTAAATTATTTTTTAATTTTGGTTTTATTGTAATTTGATTTATCGTTTCTTCTTCGTTAGGAAACTCTAATTTTACTTCTTCGTATGGTTTTATATCAGGATGAAATAACAAAGATTCAGTTAAACTATGATTTGCAATAGATGGATATTGTTTCAGCGTTTTATTCATATTTTGTTGTTTTGTTTCATTTTCTTCTGCTAATTTCAATAAATAATTTTTAGATTGTTCAAAATCGCTATCTATTTGATTAATAGTATCAATTTCATTTTTTACTTCATTATGAAATTTGTTTTTGTCTTTAAAGAGCTTTTTATATTTATCTTCTTGATGTTGTCTTATCATATTCAATATAGACTTTTTTTTTAATGTATTGTCTCGCATTTTCGCTTTTGGTTTTTTCAATTTAATCTCACCGCTATTATTTTTTTCTCTTTTTTTTCTTGTTTTATTAGAAGAAAAATTAAATAATTCTGGATTTACACTTATTGTTTTTTTATCACTCATTTAAATATTATAGTATATTTACATCAAACGAAATTAAATATACTACAGAAACTAATATTTTTGCCTAAATAAAAATAGTATGCATAAAAGTATTTTCTTTTTTCTGTCTATTTTTCAAAAATATTTCATACCCATTATTAATATCAAGTAATGACAATTTTTTTCGCAATTCTTTATCTTTACCATAAATTCTTCGCCCATGTGCTATTTTGGTATATGTAAATAATAATTCCATATCTCTACCAAAATTTTTAAACACTTCTTTTTTATCGGAAAACCATTTTTCATTTATTTCAGTCTCGTTATCAAAATTCCATTCGTGTTCAAAGACTTTTTTTTTAAATATTTTCATCATTTCTTTATGATTGTACGGATCCATTTTAAATCTCCAAATAAATCTAGATTCTAAACCACGGTTCGCACGAAAAAAAGTGTCTTCCAATTCTTTATCATATCCGGCTATAATAACCATTAAATCATCTTTATGATCACTCAGTGCTTCGCATAATGTATCTAAACATTCTTTTGAATAAGAATCATTGTTTTCATGACTTGCTAAAGAATATGCTTCATCTATAAATAATACGCCTCCTAAACATTCATCTATCACTTTTTTTGTTTTAATCGCAGTTTGACCTAAATACCCAGCTATTAAATCATTACGTGTTACTTTTTTAAAAAAATTATTTTTTAATATACCTAATTTTGAATACATATTGCCTATAATTTTCGCAATTTCTGTCTTGCCTGTTCCGGGAGAACCATAAATAACCGTATGTTTAAACTCACTAATTTGTTTACCAACGTGTAATTCTTGGATGAAATATAATAATTGATCCAATATAGACTTTTTCATATTTTCCATACCAATCATATTATTCAAATCGTTCAATTCTTTTTTTATATTATGTAATGCTTTCAAATCAATATTGTATTCGGCATATGGTTTGAATTCGTTTTCATCAATTATTTTTATTAAATCATCAAGATTTTCTATTTTTGTATCAATATTTACTTTTTCAATAACAATATCATTTTTAAAATTTTCATCTAATAATTTATTGATATCAGTTTCATGTTCCGATTTCCATAATGAATAAAAACTATCAAACTGATTATTCTCTTTATTTATTGTATTCCAACTAGAAGTTGAATGCATCAAATAATAATTATTATTATTTGAATTTGTTGGTTCTCCTGTAAAATTTTGATGCGAGATGTTATTATATTCATAGTTCTCATTTATCAAGCCAACTATTTTTATATATTCTGAATATCTACATTGTCTTTTTGACTTATAATTATCTAAGTATTCAACGAAATCAAAATTTGTTTTATTAGTCATTGTCTTTATACATTATTATTTGTTTATTTACATTTCAAAAATTATAATATTTTGAAAACAAATAATTCATAAACAATTTAGAAAATTGAATTTGTTATTATATTAATATTAACGTTATAATTTTACAATATTATAATGGATTATTCAACCCAAACAAAAGAAACTATTGCTATGGATAATATTTCTAATAAAAGAACAATGAAAATAAAAAAGTCAAAACAAATACAAAATACAAAAGCCAATGCTGCTAATTCATCATCACATAACGACACTACTAACCAATTAAAAGATATTATTTTTCAAGAAGAATTACAAGAATTACAAAAATCTGTAGAAAAAATTGTAGAAGAAAATATCAAAAATAATATGGACGAAGTAAACAGTGAACAAGCTATATTATCACATCTAGGTAATTATATTGAAGAACCTTACCATATTATTGAGTCCTATTTTCAAGGACAACATTTAGAAAGATTAGTGAGACATCAAATTGAATCTTATAATCATTTTGTCAACTATCAAATACAACGAACTATACAAATGTTCAATCCAGTTACTATTCATTCTGAAAATGATTACATTGAAAGTGAAAACAAATATTTATTAGAAATATTCGCATCATTCAGTAATTTCAAACTATATCCTCCCCAAATCCATGAAAATAATGGTGCTACAAAAATGATGTTACCACAAGAAGCAAAAATTAGAAATTTTACATATGCTTCTAATATGACTGTTGATATCAATTTGAAATATGTAATACGCAATAATGAAAATATGGAAACCCCAAAAATAATTGAAAAAGTATTACCAAAAATCAACATTGGTAAATTACCAATTATGTTAAAATCATCTATTTGTGTATTGACCCAAAACAAACATATTCATCCAAAATATACTGGTGAGTGTTATATGGATTGTGGTGGTTATTTTATTATAAAAGGTTCTGAAAAAACAGTACTCGGTCAAGAACGCGCAGCTGAAAATCGTGTTTATTGTTTTGATGGAAAAAATACTACAAAATGGAATTGGTTTGCTGAAATTAAATCTGTTCCTGATTTCAAATGTATTTCACCAAAACAAATTGAAATGATGATTGCTAATAAAAATAACGGATTTGGACACGGCATTTACATAAATGTTCCGCGAATCAAAAATCCGATTGAATTATTTGTATTATTTCGTGCGTTAGGAACATTAACAGATAAAGAAATTTGCCAATATATATTGCTAGATATTGATGAAACTAAAAACTCGGAACTATTACAATGTTTACAAGCTTCTATTATTGACGCAAATAAATATATTACACAAGAAGATGCTTTGAAACATATTACTACATCAGTTGCTTATACTCCTTTGAATATGGATAAAGAAACTGGAGCAAAGAAGAAGCGCGAATTTACATTAGAAGTATTGGATAATGATTTATTTCCACATTGTCAAACATTAAAACAAAAATTATATTTATTAGGATATATGGCTAAAAAATTAATACAAACCAGTTTGGGTTGGATACCTCCAGATGATCGTGATTCATATTTAAATAAACGTATTGAACTGACTGGAACATTATTGAACAATTTATTTCGTAATTATTTCAATAAATTAGTCAAAGAAATGCAGAAACAAATTGTTCGTGAAATAAATAACGGTTCTTGGCGTTCTACAGAAGATTATGAGAATATTGTAAATATGACGAACATTTATAAAATTATGAAATCAACTACAATTGAAAATGGTATTAATCGTGCGTTAGCAACTGGTGACTTCAGTATCAAACAATCCAATAGTAGTAAAGTTGGTGTTGCGCAAGTATTGAACCGTTTAACTTATGTAGCAAGTTTAAGTCATTTGCGTAGAATAAATACTCCATTAGAAAAAAGTGGTGAATTGATTGCTCCACGTAAATTACATAATACGACTTGGGGCTTCTTATGTTTAACTGGCGATAGTGAAGTATTATTGTCTGACCGTTTAACTATTAAAAAAATAAAAGATATGAAAGACGGAGACATAGTAAATACTGTAAATCCAGAAACATTACTTGATGAACCATCTGATATTCATTCGTTCTTTTCTAAAATGCCCGATAAATTATTTGAAATTACTACTATTAGTGGAAGAAAAATAAAAGCTACTTCTAATCACCCATTCCTTGTAAATAATAACGGAAAATATGAATGGAAAAATTTGGAAGATTTGAAACAAAACGATAAAGTAATTATTCGTAATACAGTAAAAAATATAGAAGATGATAATACAACAATTGTAAAAATAAATGATAGAGACATACTAGAACATTACAAGATTGAATTATTAGAATTGAACTTACTTAATAAAAATATTCCAGTTTATAAATTAAAAATAATTGCTCGTTTAATAGGAGCTTTAAATACAGATGGAAATTTATATGAAAGGAATGATAATAATAAAAAATATTATAATGCCTCATTTTATCTAGGTGAAGAATATGATGTTTTCCAAATAGCAGGTGATATTACAAAATTAGGATTTGGTAACCCTTCTATAAAACAAAAAATTACTAATTTTGAAGATAAAGTAACTGGTAGAAATACAAAATATAGAACTTGGGAAGTTTCTAAAAATGGGTCATTTGCTTACTTATTATCATTATTGGGTGGATTTGTTGGTAAAAAAACAAATATGATTCGTAATATACCTCACTGGTTAATAAATTCAGAAAAATCTATTAAACGTGAGTTTTTGTCAGCATTTCAAGGCGGTGATGGTTCTAGATTATCATATCAAAAAAATGAAAAATCTTGGAAGCCTCATATTGGTATTACGTTTCAAACAACACAAAATGAATATTTAGATAACACCATACAATATATGAGACAAATTATGAATATGTTTAATGAATTTGATATAAAATCTAATATACAACCTAAAAAAGTAGATGATAATAAGACAAAAGTATGTTTAGTTTTTGAAAATAGTTCAGAAAATTTAGTTAAATATGCTGACATTATTAATTATACATATTGTGAAGAAAAGAGAAGAAATTCCGCACCTGTCATAGAACATTTGAAAATAAAAGAATTCAATAAAAAAACGCGCAGTGACCACTATGATTATATAATAGAAAATCATAATACTGTTAATATTGCTGAATTGATAAATAAAACGAATTTAACTGAAAATCAGATTAAAAAAGTTATATCAAAAAACAAAAAAGGAATACATCAAACTACCAGATTTACTACAGATATAATATATGAAAATTTTATTAAAGAAAATATTATTGACAATGGTTGCGTAAGTGTCCCGATATTATCAATCAAAGAAATTGAACCTGAATTAGTATATGACTTTACTACTCGTAGTGATAATCATTCATTTGTAGCATCATCATTTGTAACACACAATTGCCCTGCTGAAACTCCAGAAGGGCAGTCTATTGGTGTTGTAAAAAATATTAGTTATTTAGGTCATATTACAATTCCAACAAATAGTTCTTCATTATATGATTATGTAAAACCATATGTATGTACAGTTGATAAAACAGAACCACAGCATTTATATGGTAAAGTAAAAGTATTTGTAAATGGTTGTTGGTTAGGTATTACAGAAACTCCTATGGAATTATACAAAAATTTGAAAGAAAAAAAATACAAAGGAATTATTAACATTTATACATCTATTGTATTTGATTTCAAATTATTAGAAATAAGGGTATGTAATGACGGCGGTAGATTAACGCGCCCTGTATTGAAAGTACGTGATAACAAAGCCATTATAGATAATTCAATAATTGATAGGTTGGTATCAAAAGAACTTTCTTGGAATGATTTATTAACTAATTGTAAAATAAATGAGTCAGTCATTGAATATATTGACCCTGAAGAACAAAACTTCGCTATGATAGCAATGAAATGTAAAGATAGTTATTTACAAGACAAAACACAAAAATTTAACTATACTCATTGTGAAATTCATCCTAGTACTATATTTGGCGTCTTGGCCTCTTGTATACCTTTTCCTGAGAATAATCAAGCACCTAGAAATACATATCAAACTGCTATGGGTAAACAAGCAATGGGCGTTTATTCTACAAACTACGACCAACGAATGGACAAAACCGCATATGTATTGAATTACCCTTCAAGACCGTTGGTTGAAACCAGAGTAATGAATTTTATTCAATTAAATAATATTCCCTCTGGTACTCAAATCCATGTTGCTATTATGACACATACTGGTTATAATCAGGAAGATAGTGTCTTGATCAATAAAGGTTCATTGGATAGAGGATTATTTTTAGCTACTATATACCATACTGAAAAAGATGAAGATAAAAATATTATTAGAGATGAAATTATTAGATGTAAACCTGACGCAACTAAAACAAAAGGTATAAAATTTGGAAATTATGATAAGTTAAATTCTGATGGTTTTATTCCAGAGAATAGTTTGGTAGAAAATCGTGACATAATTATAGCGAAAATAATTCCAATTAAAGAAAACCGCAATGACCCAACAAAAATAATCAAATATGAAGATCAAAGCAAGACATTCAGAACAACGGAAGATACTTACATTGATAAAAATTATACTGGAAGAAATGGAGATGGTTATAATTTCGCAAAAGTACGTGTTCGTACATTAAGAAAACCAGTATTTGGTGATAAATTCAGTTCGCGCCACGGGCAAAAAGGAACTGTTGGTAATATTATTCCAGAAGAAGATATGCCTTTTACTAAGGATGGAATAAGACCAGATATAATTATCAATCCGCACGCTATTCCTTCTCGTATGACTATCGGACAATTAAAAGAAACATTATTAGGTAAAGTATTATTAGAATTAGGATTATTTGGAGATGGTACGAGTTTTGGTAATTTGGATGTAAAAACCATTGCCCAAGAATTACAGAATTTAGGATATGAAAGTTATGGAAATGAATTATTATACAATGGTTTAACTGGTGAACAGTTAGAAACAAATATATTTATTGGTCCAGTATTTTATCAAAGACTTAAACATATGGTAAATGATAAACAACATAGTAGGTCTATTGGACCGATGGTTAATTTGACAAGACAGCCAGCTGAAGGACGTAGCAGAGATGGTGGCTTTAGAATTGGTGAAATGGAACGTGATGTAATGATTGCTCACGGTATGTCTAAATTTTGTAGAGAAAGACTGTATGATGTTTCAGATAAATATAGTGTTCACGTGTGTAAAAAATGTGGTATTGTTGCTTCCTATAATGATGGTAATAAAAATCGTATGTATTCTAATGCCGATTTTACGATTCATTTATGTAAAAATTGTGATAACAAAACAGATTTTGCGAAAGTAGAAATACCTTATGCTTATAAACTAATGGCTCAAGAATTACAAACAATTAATATTGTTCCGAGGATTATTACTGAATAATTCCTAAGAAAAAATATTATCTAAGTTCTCTAATAAAGAAACCTTTTTTTTTATCATTTCTATATCTATTGTTCTTCTATATTTTTCAGGGTAATACAAAATATCTTTTATTAATTTTATATCTTCTTCAATAATACCAGTCATCAAAATAACATTATCACCAAAATATTTTTTTATATTAATACAACCTAAATAAATCGGTATAGTATGTGTCATCAAAGGGTTTATAATTTTTTCTGATACATAAGCATTTGTTATAAAATTTTCAATACATATATGAAATTCATAATCTTCATAAGGTTCAATATTATTAAATTCTCCTTTCATCCTTGCGTCTTTAATATTATTTTTACAAACTCTACCATATATATCAATCGGTAAATATGATGTTAATATAGCATTCAATAGTTTGTAACGATATCCATAACCAAACCAATAATCTTTTTTTTGACTTACAATGAAAGACATTCTTTTTGTCTTTATGGGTATATAATTCAACGGTTTATTATGTAATAAATAAGAATACTTTTCCAAAAAAGGCTCGTCTAATATTTTATCGCCAATGAAATATTTTCCTATATTATTTATAACATATTTCAATTTATTTTCATTTGCTGTTTGTATTATAAATATAGGTGGTTCTTGAGCTAAGCCTAATACATTTAATTTAGTTATATCTTTTCGTAATACTGGTGTTGCTAAATTAAAAATAATAGCGTGTGTATAATCATCGCCTGACGTAATATAAATATCTTTATCTATTCCATAATTTGACATATTATCTGTATCATATAATTTTTCATATAGTTGTTTCAATTCAATGGACGAAACAAAATCTGAAAAGAATTTTATTCTATATTTCATATAAATATAATATAAACTATTATATTTATTTTTTTATACAATCTAACCAAACAAAAATTCACAAAATTCACGTTTGTATAAGAAAAATGGGTTTTCTTTATTTTTTATAAAATTTTCTATGGAATTTTTCATATCTTCAACGCGCAAATTTCTTTTTATTTTATTAGTAATACTACAATGTATATAATCATTTGATTTTAATAACGGTATATCTCCAAATATACAATATTCTTGTGTATTATTGCTATCATTTGTAAATATTGTATACGTTTTATAATATTGTGATAACAACATTAAAGAAGATAAATTTTCTGTTACAGGTATGTATATATCTGATATATAAATGTTTTGTAATACATTATAATCGTCTATATTTGTAATAATGCTATATTCATTACTAAAATATTTATTTAAAATATCTAATAAATAATCTTTTATTGTCAAAGAATGTTCTATATTTATTGAAAATTTAATAACAATGTTTTCTATATTATCATTATTTGTTATGTCTTTACTATTTTTTGTATCAATTGGAATATCTATGTTGTAGAATTTATAATACATTTTTTCATTGTAAAATATAATATCTTTTTTTGTAATTGTTTTTTCAATTTCCTTATATAACGGCCAATAAAATATAGGGTATATTTTGTATGTTTTCTTCAATTCACATATGGATAATATAATCCTGTCTAATGTATCATAAAATAAGTTATCAAATAGGTGTATAAATATTATAATAAAATCATTTTTTATTCCAAGATTTATTTTTATATTCTCTTTTGTATTATTATCAAATAACGTAATAATATCATTATTTTTCAAATCAAATCTAACAAATTCTACTTTATTATCATCTACAAAACAATTATTAAAAGTATAAATTTTTGTAAAAAAACGCCTATCTATGTCATTTATTGTATCATAATCAGATAAGAATAAATATTTTTCTCTATTATTAAATTTTTCATTAAAATTTATATGCTTTTTTTCACAAAAATAATAAATTATATTGCTTTTATTACAAAATAATATTTCATCATTCAATAATTCAGTTGACGTAACTATTATGTTGTATTCAAACAATTTTTTCAAATTTTCACACCAAAAATAATAGTTAAAATTATTTGTTTCATTAAGATAATCATAAATTTTATAATTTTTTTCTACATTTTCTATAAAAAATATTATACATTCTTGTTTATTAGTGTCGAATATATTATTTATTAATAATGAATTATAACCAGTAATATTAGAATTATCAAATAAATTATCACAAACAAATATTTTCATACTAATTATGTAATATTTTATATAATCTCTTTTTTATATTTGTATAACTAGTTAATTCATTCACTATCCATTTTGAACGATTTTGTTTTATTTTGTTATTTTTACTATCATTCAAATATATATATTCAATCATTTTAAATATGTTATCACTTGATGATATTACCCAATTAGCATTTATACCGTAATGAATAGAATATGTTGATACTTCAACAACATTGTTTTGAAAATTATGCTCTTTCATTGAACAAAAATTATTTGTTATAACATTGGTATTATATTTTTGCGCTTCTAGTATAGGAACTCCAAACCCTTCTCCTTTACTACAACTTAAAAATATATCTGACATTTTGTACAATTCATGTAAATTATATTCATCTAATTTGTCTTTATTCCATACAAAATTATCTTTTGTAAATTCTAATGATTTTATTAAATCTTCCATTGGATGCGTTATTGTATATTTATCTTTGATAGAATGTATAAATAATATAGAATTATTATATTTTTCATTGAATTTCTTAAAAGCAATCATTTGAGTATCTATTGATTTGCGATTAACTACGTAGTTATCAATTTGCTCGTGAAATAAATGACATACTAACAATACTACATATTTATTTTTAGGTATATTCCATTTTTTTCGTATTTCTTGTTTAGTTAATTCAATTTCTTCATTTATAACTATGTGTGGCAAATAATGTATTTTTTTACAAGGAAATTGTTGTTCAAGTGCTATTTTTATAGAAGGCGACAATGATAAGATATTTGAAAAAGAATTCAACCCGTCAACATCAAATTTAGATAATGGATAAAAATGACATGGATACCAAAAATAATTTGGCACTTTGTATGCGTTTTCGGTATTTCTGTCAAAAACAAAAGCATCACCTAAGCAAAAAAATAAATTGATATTGTGAAAATCTATTATATTATTTATTTCCTCTGCTTTTACTATACGATCTTCATTTTGTATTGACAAATATAGTATATTTTTGAGTATATCGTCATCTAACAATACAATATCGTTATAATCAGATAATTTATATATTTCCTTCAATTCATCATAAGTATAGACTTTCAAATAATTTTCATTATTATGGAATTTGAAATTATACATCAAATAACAAATCTCGTAACCAAATTCTTTGAAAATATGAAATAAATAATGTAATTGTTTACTATACCCACCATTTTTTGTTAAATGTATTTGAGAATTATTTGTTATTAGAACTCTTTTCATATTATATAAAAATTTATAAAATTATAAATAATTTAATTCTATATCATTTCTATATCATTTTTATAAAATTGAAATCAGATTAAAGTAAAATAAAATTATAATATCACTATATTAGTAATATAAACTATGTCTAATGAATTTAGCGAATTGACAATTAATATTACAAAACAATTATCAAAAACAGTAAAGAAAGAACAAGGTATATTTATAACTCCAAAAACTATTATAAAAAAATTAATTGATTATATTAAACAATTTATTGTTATTGAATCAAATAAATATGAAATATTAGAACCATCATGTGGAACTTGTGAAATTGTAAAATATATTGACGAATTATTTGAAAATATTGAAATAGACGCTATTGAAAATAATGAATTTATATTTGACAAAATCAAAAATATATCATTCAAAAATAACGTTAATTTACAAAAATGCGATTTTATAAAATATGTAACAAATAAATTGTATGATATGATTATCGCTAATCCTCCTTATTTGGTTATTGACAAAAACAATATTCCTGAACAATATAATAAATATATATTAGGAAGACCTAATTTATTCGGTTTATTTATTATTCATAGTTTGTCTATGTTGAAACCAAACGGCATATTAGCTTTTATAATTCCAAAAAGTTTTCTTAATTCTTCTTACTATTCTACAATTCGTAATTATATGAAACAAAATGGTGAAATATTGAATATTATAGATTTTGAAAAAGATGGCGGTTTCATTGATACTCAACAATCAACTTTCGGATTAATTTATAGGAAAACAGATATTATAGATAATCCAATTGAATGTAATTATTCTATAAAGTTTAATAACAATTTTATGTTTTCTGAAAACGCAAATTCACTTAGACAAATTTTGAATGGTTCTACCACTTTATCCAAATTAGGATTATTTGTAAAAACTGGAAATATTGTATGGAACCAGCGCAAATCACAATTAACAAATGATAATACTAAAACACTATTGTTATATAATTCAAATATTACTAAAAATAATAGTATTTCGTTGTTGGATTTTTCCAATGATGAAAAAAAACAATATATTAATATGGATGGCATTGAAGACACAGTAATTGTCGTTAATCGCGGTAATGGAAATAGTGCTTATAAATTAAACTATGCTTTGGTACACGGTTCGCAAAAATATTTAGTTGAAAATCATTTGAATGTCATTTATTCACCAAGTATTAGCGCTAATGAATTGAAAACATTATTCAATAAAATAATCAATAGTTTCAAAAATCCAAAAACGCAACAATTTATTCATAGTTTTCTTGGTAATAATGGACTTTCCAAAACCGAATTAGAAACTGTTTTTCCTATATATCTATAAGCAATAATACTTTTCGTAAAAAAATAGTAAACCTAAATACCTTACTATTTTTATTTTTTTTATTATTTTTGTATTTTTTATTATAATGAATTCAATTCAATAATATCATTCATGAATTTATATACATTTCCTTCACATTTTTCTTTTTCAGTGTGTTTGAAATAATTTGTATATTCAGCACCACCTGATTGTTGTATCATTGGTCTTGTATAGTAACTTATTCCCCGGTGATTTACATCTATTGCTTTTAGTTTTTCGTTATATTCTTTTTCAAGTTCTCGCTGCTTCATAATAAGCTCATCTATTAATTTTTGTTGTTCAATTGATAAAACATCTTTTCCGACATAAATAGTAGTAGAATTCGTCTTTTTAGAGCAAAATACATAAATTAAGTTTTGTTTTATTCCGCCGCTATTATACATTGGAGAAAATCCATCAGCCGATTTACATTCAATACCGAAAAATACGTTGTTTATTCTTATAATAAAATCTGGACTATCATGTGTACCGCATGGTTGAGACATATAACTATTATCGGGCATAGATGTTTCTAAATTAGTATTATTAATACTACTATTTATCCATTTCCATATTGTTTCTGATGTAGGTTTTTCGTTATTTACAGGGTTCCATAATATTAAACCATTATTATTAAAGACCGAAGCCACCGCATCTTCGTGTTGAGCAAAATTATGAACAGCACCTGAAGCAGCAGCATAGTTTTTGTAGTATGGTAAATTATGTATTTCATTCATTATTTTGTAGGCTTTATCTTTTATTTGTTCCATTATTCTTTTCACTTTGTTATTGTTATTAATACTATTGTTAATGTTGTTGTTATTATTATTTGTCAATTTAAAGAAAAAGTTATTCAATTTTTTTCTCATTATTTTTGTGGTTAAAGTCCAAAAATAATTACTATTATTATTCTAAAGGTATGACAGATAATATAGAAATAAACGATATTCGTGAACCATCAGAATTCAAAGGGGTCACTTTTTCAAATTTTAAAAAAACCGAAGTAAAGAAACAATTAACAGAGAATATGTTAAAAGGTAAAATAGAAAATGCGTGTTATTGGTGTGCTGAATTGTTATGTTCTGGACATTATATTGATATTTGGGAAAGTATATTACATTATACTGGTAAACATATTCATTTAGGTAATCCTAAAATTGTTCTCTATTTACAATTAAGATATGAAAACTTCAAACATATTATCTCACAAGGACACTATTTAAACGAATTACAAGTAAGAAATAGTGTACAAATGAGAAAACTATTTGCTGAAATAATTAGTACAATAACATTATCTAATAAAAAAAATAGTTTTGAAGCTATTAAAATAAATCGTCAAGAAGAATTTGATATGACACAAATGACTGAGCGTTTAAAAGCACCCAATGTCACTTTTATTGAAGCTGTATTTAAAAAAGAAGACCCAAAAGAATTGTTCATTGCTGTAAACGAATTTTGCTATAATATTTCAAATGAACGAAAAAATATGTTATCAGCGTGTTATTGGATTGAATGGATGGTTGAATTTGATGCTATTTGTAAAAGACGCAAAGAACCTTGTTATTGTGAAAAAAGACCATTTGTAAATGTTGAAAAAAAATTCAGCAGGGATATAATATGGATTTTATGGGATGCTTTGTTATACTATAATTCATTATTAAATAACCAATATATTGATAAATTGATGAATGGACTTTTAACTATTTTTTCAATTAAATATACTACTGCATCTTGTAGAAAAAGACGATATTTGTTATACTTTGCTGTAGAATTACTTACTGAACAAGTTCCTACAAATATTGAATTAACTACCAATAAACAAGTTATACAAAATGTTGTTGATAAGATTAATCAAATTTATAAACAAATAAAGAAAAATGAAAAAAGCCCAAATACTGAATATCTATTTGCCAATTTAGAAAAACAAAATACTTTTGAACAATCTATGAAAAAAATGGAAATGATGAATTCTATGGATTTCATAAACAAATAATTATAATATTATAATATATATCAAGTTTATTATATTATTATGAATGTCGAACCGAAAGTGATTGGTAAAGGAAGTTATGGTTGTGTACATAAACCAAGTCTTAAATGTAAAACCCGTAAAGTAAATTATAAAAACAAAATTTCAAAATATATGTTAAAAAAACATGCAAACATTGAAATGATAGAATATGATATGATAAAAAATGCTGACCCAAAAAAATATACATATTTGGGAAAACCTATTGAATGTTTACCTGATTATAGTATTGAAAATATTGATGCTATGCTGAAATGTCACTTAGGAGACAATATAAAAGATTTTTCTATTTTAGTAATGAATGATGGTGGTGAAAATCTAGAAGACTTTTCAAAAAGATTTGAAAAAAATCAAGTTACCGAACAAAACAAGCATAAAATGGAATTATTTTGGATTGAAGCACAACGTATTTTGTATGGGTTAACACTTTTCTTACAAAAAGATATTATACATTGCGATTTAAAAGCGCAAAATATGGTTTATAATGAGGAAACAAATCGTATTAATTTTATTGATTTTGGATTAATGCGTTCAAGAACTCAAATGTTTAATGATTGTAAAAATTCTACAGCTACATCAGCGATTAAACATTGGTCTTATCCTTTCGAATTACAATTTATGAACGCAAAAAAGTTTCATAAGGTTTCTAATTGGGGTCCAGTAAAAAGAAATCTTTTTATTGAGAATATTGTAAATAATATGGAAAGTGAAGACAATAAAAGTTATAGAATATTTTTATCAATTGTATTTGGTCATCTTGATTATAATATAAGACGAGAAAACAGAAAAATAGTAATAAATGATTTCAAAGATTTGTTAGATGAATTGAAACATGAAACTTATGAACATATGTTAAATTTGTCTTTAAATACGATTGATGTATATGGTGTAGGTATTGGTTTCATTACAGTGTTAATTCATACAGCCAAATTCATAAATCGCGAACTACAAATGGATTTGTCTGAATTATTTACAAGAATGGTAACAAATTATTTACCTTATAGGTACGTATCGAATGAAGCATTACGAGAATATGAAAATATTATTAGTAAGCACGGATTATTGAAAAAACATAGCAAAAGTTATGAAAATCATATTATAATAGAAGACAAACCAAAGAAAGATAAAATAAATAAACTTTTGAACAAATTGGATAAAATAGATTTTGTATTGACTGAATCAGATAGAGAATTCTTGTCAATGCAACCAGTGTTAAATTGTCCGAATAAAAAAGAATATAATCCTTATAGTAAAAGATGTGTAAGCAAATGTAAAGATAATAAAATTCGTAATGAAAACTTCCGCTGTGTAAAAAATAAAACAGTAAAAATAAACAAAATATAGAATAATATTTTACAAATCTATTATTTATAAATTTATAAAATATAATTAGCAAAACCTATAAAAACTATATAATTATATTTTATATAATGAGGAGAACAAGTAAAAAGGGTTCATATAAGAATAAAACCCAAAAAATGATGTGTAAAAATGAAGCTACCTTTCATGGTCTACATCAATGGTATATAGCAATGTTTGAAAAATTAGGTTGGATGGTTTTAGCGAAATGTAAAGGTGATATGGAAGATAAAATCATATCTTATAAAAAATCACTCACAAGATTAGAAGAAAAATTACATTGTAAAATTAATAAAATTCAAGAAGAAGATAGAAAAAATGATTTGAAAATCATTTTAGAAAATGTAGAAATATTGATAGCTCACGCATACAAAGAACTTTGATTGTTGAAAAAAATAAATAATTCAATTATTTATTTTTCATATTTATTTATCTAAAAACTAGAACCAAAAGACCCTCCTAAAACGCCGTTTGCGGCCATTGGACCCATCATTGACCCATAATCCATTTGTCCTCCTCTAGCTCCACCTAACATATTATCATACGTTTCCATTACAGAATTTTGACGGGTTGTTGCTACTGGTGCTGGTGGAAACATACCACTTTGAACTTGTGAATTATCTAAATAATCAGATTGACTGTGTGAATGTTGGCTCATTGGAGAACTTATTCTTACATTGCGATTATTTGATTTTCGGTCATCATTTGATGGACCATTCCATAATTCAAGTAAACGATCTACTAAGATATTCACTTTTAACCCTAATTTTGTTTGAATACTTAATACAATTATCAAAAATGCTAATATAACATTTGTTAATGTTAAACTTTCATATTTAAATCCACTATATGTTGGAGCAAAAGTTATCATACGATGTATAACAATAATACCGCAAAACATAACAATTAACTGAATAAATATTTCTACTAAAAGTTCCAAACTAGATTTTTCAGGCTCTGCTTCTGGAATAAATCGTTGAATTAATTTATTTAAAATAACAATAGGAATTACACCCATTACTGAATATTGAACAACATTTAATATTTCAGCTTTACTTTCTTCTGTGGTGGAAAATACATGTGTTAAAAATGATTTATTATATCCACCACTTGAACTTTCTTGTAATACTTCCATTTATACTATTAATATATAAAATTCAATAGAAAATATATATAAAATGTATGTGCTAAATATTTGTATAATATGTCTTTCCATCCTGAAAATCAATATTTACAGTTGATTAAAGAAATATTAGAAAAAGGTTCTCTTGAAGAAACACGAAATGGTAAAACAAAATCCATTTTTGGTTATTCAATGCGATTTTCTCTAAAAGACGGAGAACTTCCATTATTAACTACTAAAAAAGTGGCTTGGAAAACCTGTTTTCGTGAATTACAATGGTTTATTCGTGGTTCTACTAATAACAAAGAGTTACAAGACCAAAATGTTCATATTTGGGATGGTAATTCAACAAGGGAATTCTTGGATAGTCGAAGATTACACAACAACGAAGTCAATGACTTGGGTCCTATTTATGGACATCAATGGCGACATTTTAATGCTAAATATACAGATTGTCACACTGATTATTCTGGAAAAGGTATTGACCAATTAAAAAATGTAATAGATAATTTAAAAAACCCTTTGACCCGAAATTCACGAAGACTTGTTATTAGTGCGTGGAACCCATGCCAATTAGACGAAATGGCTCTTCCACCGTGCCATATTTTGATGCAATTCAATGTTCGCGATAATAAATATTTATCGTGTGCTTTAATGCAGAGAAGCGGAGATGTTGGATTAGGAATTCCATTCAATATTGCGTCATATTCTTTCTTGACCCATATTATTGCTAAGCATTGCGACCTAATAGCAGACGAATTTATTTATTTTTTAGGAAACGCACATATTTATGAAGAACATTTTGAACCAATACAAGAACAACTTAAACGAGAACCATTTCCATTTCCAAAAATAAATATTTTACAGAAACACGACAACATTGAAGATTATACTATTGATGATATTGAATGGGTAGAAAAATATGTTTCATACGATCCGATAAAAATGATAATGAAAGCGTAAATTATATTAGAAAAATAAAATAAAAAATATAATGTATTATTATTATATTTTTTATAAAAATGCCAAGCAGTGCCAAAAATAAACTAATGAATAAAAATAATATTGATCAATTAGATGAACTTGATAGTATAATTGATGATTTTTTAGATGATACAAAATTTATAGACATTAACGGTAATGAATACAAAGATAATTATGATATATATTTTGAAGAAGATTCTTATAATGATGAAGATTTCTATAGTATTGTTAGCAAATGTGATGATGAAAATATTTCAAATATTTCAAATATTTCACAAAGTAGTATAGAAGATTATGATAGATTTCATTATGAAAATAAATGGAAAGATAATAATTCAAACACTTTTTATTCTAACATTTGTTATTTTTTATCATATTTAGATTTTACAAAACAAATTCGTTGATAACCATTTAGAGAAATATTTATAATAATATATTATTCTCATAATAACAATGAGCCAAGCTTTAGCATCAGCAAGAAAACGCCGCGGCGTTCCTCAAAATACACCTGATTTATCACCTCAACCAAGAAGTAATATGATACAACCAAATGTAAATACCAGCGGTCTAACATTACCCCAAGTAATTACCATTGTAGATAAAAGATTAACTAATTTAGAACAATTTATGAAAGAAGTCAAAGAAACTGGAGTTACAGTATCTAATAATAACAATAATTCCACAGATATTTTACAAAACGAACAAGAACAAACTAATTGGATTGATGAATTTAATCATCGTTTTGAAGTATTAGCTGAGGAATTGAATAATATCAAAGATGTAGTTTTAAAACTTCAATCATATACTATGGAAGTTAATAAAACATTGCTTGAAGAAAGAATCAATGTTTTTTCAGATTTAGGTAATTTGAATAATAATGTTAATGAAAATATTATATTTGATAATATCAACAATGATTTAACTAGCGTAAATTTAAAAAATTTAGTTCAGCAAGAATTTGAAACAAGTGATGATTTATAAAATATAATTTGTTATAAAATATATAAAATTATATGTAAATATTAAATAATGAATAATTCTAATTTAAAAAATGATTTACAAAAACTACAAAATGAATTCTATAACAATTCAAACAAGAATTTATTTTTTAAAAACAAACAAAAACTAAATTGTGCTACTAACATTTCGTCACAATGTGATTTAAATACATTATTCTCAAACACTTTTGTAATAATTCCGAATTGTAATAGAATTTTTATGGATTATACTGTATTCAAACTTTATGCTAACCCAAGTAATTATAATGACATTATTACATATTTATGTAAATTGATTCAATATTGTATAGATGAATATGGAAATTATGAAGTTCACGTAAATTTAGATACATTCTCAGTTTCTTCTTGTCATCGGTATAAAGATATATTAAAAATGTATTGTGATGTATGTTTGAATAATTCTACTGAATTCAATATTAAACTTATAAAGGTTTGTTTATATAATATACCTAATGTATTTGAAACTATTGCACAAATATTAAATCCTTTTATAGATAAAATCGTTATTAGCAAAATGATTAAATTTAACAAAATTGAAACAAAAAATATACTTGATGATAATAATTCATTAATTGAATATATCATAAAATTGAATTAAATAATATTTGTTATTTTATTTTACAAATATTATTAAAATTTTTATAAAATGAACATCGTTATCAATAACCCTCAAAAAGCTGATAGTTTTGCTTCTTTATTTCAACACATCAAATTATTTTCAGAACATGTTAATGTTGTCTTTGAAAAAGAACGCATGTATTTACAATCTATGGATACTTCACGTGTTTCTATTTTTGAAATTGAATTATCAAAATCTTGGTTTGATTCATATGAACATTTACAAGCAGCAAATATTTGTCTAGGAATAAATACTACAATATTATTTAAAATTCTTAATTCACGTGATAAAGGACAAAAAGTAAATATTATTTACGATAATGAAGATAGTGATAAATTATTCGTTCATTTTACTTGTGAAAATAAAGATATATTTGATAAACATTTTGAATTACCGTTGATGGATATTGAATGTGATATTATTGGAATTCCTGAAATGAATAGTCAAGCGGATTTAACAATAAATTCAGCAAATTTTGCGAATATAATTAACCAATTACAAATGTTTGGTGAAGATTTGATTATTGATTGTAGTGAAGAAAAAATTACATTGTGTGCGACGAGTCAAGAAACTGGTAAAATGATGGTTGATATAAATATTGATGATTTAGATGAATTTGCTATTAATGATGGTGAAACTATATCTTTGTCATTTGCTCTTAAATATTTACATAATATCTGTATGTATAGTAAATTAGCAAAAGATATTGAAATTAAATTAACACGTGATTATCCTATGAAAATTACATATTCGTTAGGAGATGAAAATTCCAAATTAATATTTTATTTAGCACCAAAAATTAACGATGAATAAAAATATTATATTTATTATATATATAATGCCTAGAATTCCTAGTTCGTTATCAAGAAGTAATTCAAAATCCAAAAGTACTTCAAGAAGTAGTTCAAAATCCAAAAGTAATAAAAAAAATAAAACTGTCAAAAGACGCCTTCTTGTTGGTAAAAAAATGCCTTTATCACAAATTGAAAGACTTATAGCAAATGATAAAAGTTTATATCCTGGCGAACGTGATGAAGCCTATTATACCAGAACAACTAAATTATTAAAAGAATTACGTTTTGATAGAGATTTAAATTTATCACAAATACTTGTTATAGGTCGAGCAATTCAATTAGCGAATGCTTATTCCAAACAAAAATTAAACCTTTATTAAAAATATTATACTTTTTTTCATTGTTTTACTATGCTTAAAACATTGAAAACCTCGGCTTAAATTTTTTTATTTGATAAATAATGTCACTTTGACCATCTTGACAATGAACACCTGACATTGAACCTATGCCATGATTTAAAACATTATCACTGGCAAATGAAGGGATATATGCCGGATTTTCTGGCTTTTCTATACAAAAAAATGACGTATCACTATCTAAAACCGCTTGAATATCTTTAAACAAAACATATCGTATCGGTAACCCCAAATGTTGAATATGAAAATATATTGGGTTATTTATAACGACTTGGTCTAACCTAGCCCAAGTTTCCGGACGGGTCCAGTCATCTTTTATTTCACAACTACAACCATAATACAACGCATTATCCTTTTCTCCTAGATTAATCATAGTTTTTATGATTGATTTATTTGTTAAGTAATAATTTTCACCCACTTTAAAAGTAATGTTCTCACCTATACTAGAATAAATATATTGATTTATATTCAAATCACCTTCTATCATATCATAACCCATTGTTGTTACTGGTATTATTATTCCTTCTTTAACCTCTAATTCATGTGGTGGTTCGGGTTCTTGTGGCATAGATGCTACTATAGATGGTGTTTCTGGTATATCAAATTGGTCTATATCATTAAATGGAATATGTTGTGGTTGTATATTTCTCAATTGCTGAGATATGTTGATTTCTTCTTCTCTAATATTTGATGAAACAATTTCTTCATTGTGAGAACTTTGTGGATTAGTTGTTTGTGATTCTTCTTGTATATTATTATTTTCATTCCCACCTACGCTTAATAATGAAGGCCACCCACGACGATGAGATAATTGGATATAATAATTAAAAAAATTCATAAATTCTGGTAATAATGATGAGAAATGCATATCATTATCACTGATTGGACTATTGTTATATTCAGTTAACGCATATATTATTTTTTTTGAGAATACTTCAAATGGCAATAATTGTATTGTTCCATTAAATAAATGTTCTGATATATTTTTAGCCGTCCATTTAGCAAACATCATTACATTATCTATATTGTATTGTACATTTTTCATTCGTTTCATCAAAATCGATACATACATTAAATCACTTATAAAACTAATATAATCATCATAATCTAAATTTCCATCACCATCTATATCGTATAAATTAAATACATTCGTTATAACTTCGCCCAATATATTATCAAATTTATATTGAACTGAAAATATTTGATTTACCATAGTTTGTTCATATGATTCTTCCATTTTTATTTTTATTATTGGTTATATTATAAATAGAAAAATGAAAACGGCAAAAAAAAAATTGAAAAATCTTGTAAAAATTATTAAATGTAATATGTATATAGATATTTTTAATTTATAATGGAACAACCACATGATGAAACAACTTCAACAGCAATGGATATAGAAAACGTAGAAGAACAAATGATTATAGATGATGAAGAATACGCAAGGCAATTACAGCAAGAATTCTTTCAGGAAGCATTATTAGAACAACAACAAGAAGAAGAACGACGTAAAGAATTACGTAGATTAGAAAATCAAGAAAACGCACGTATCCGTCTTCAACAAGATATGGAATATTTAGAATGTTTGAATGTTATTCCTAAAAATAATAGAACTATTGAAAATAATGAACCTGTAATTATACCGCCGATACCTCCACTTCCAGTTTCTTCAATATCAGAACCTACATTTGAACCTGAACCAGATATTATAAAACCACCACAACATTTTATTTGTCCATTATCTAAGAAAATAATGGATATACCAATCCGTGATAATGATGATAATATTTGTTATGATAAAAAAACACTTTTACAATATTTAAAAGAAAATAATAATAAAAATCATAATGGGAAAATCATTGATAAACAAAATTTGGCTACTGATAATATTTTAAAAACGGAAATATTTTTATGGCTTAGAGAACATCCAAATTATAAGGAATAAATAATATTTGTTCGTTAAAAAATGTAAAATCAAAACAATAATATATTATATATTTCATTGAATTATATAATATGAATTTTCTTTTTAATATTATTATTTTTTTATTAGTTCTCTTTCTTTATATTCATATAACGCACCAATTAAAAACAAGTGAAGATTTAGAAATATATGAATTAGACTATACAACTAACCAACATTTACAAGAAGTTTGCGAGATAAAACAACCTGTTCTTTTTGAATTCAATTCTCTTTGTCCTGAGTTTTATGAAAATATCAATAATGAAACTATTATTAACTATGATAAGTATGATGTTAAACTGAAAGATATAAATGATTATTGGAATCCTAATATTAACAATGTTGATTATTTAGTATTACCATATCAAAGTGCTGCTTCATTGTTATCAAGTGATCCTAAATCCAATTATTTCATAGAAAATAACAATGAATTTGTAGAAGAAAGTGGTTTGAACACAGAATTTTACAATCTAGATAATTTTTTAAAACCTACAATGAATTTACAAACCAAATTTGATATTTTATCCGGTTCTAAAAATTGTATTACACCATTACGATATAATACTAATTATAGAAATTTTTATAGTGTTCATTCTGGTAAAATTACTATCAAAATGACACCTTGGAAAAGTACGAAATATTTACATTTGATTAAAGATTATGAAAATTATGAGTTTCGTTCTCCAATAAATGTTTGGAATACACAAAGTCAATACAAAAATGATATGGATAAATTAAAGTTTTTAGAATTTGATGTAAACTCCGGATATATATTATACATCCCTCCATATTGGTGGTATAGTATTAAATATACAGGTGACAATAATTTACTATGTGGCATTACTTATAATTCTATTATGAATTATGTAGCAAATTTACCTAATTTGGCATTGTATTTTATACAACAAAGTAATATAAAGAAAAAAATGGCTAAAACTTTGGATATTGATGATAAAGAAAATAATGATAAAGTGAAAACAGATATTGAAACTGACAAACCAAAAACTATATAATTTACTTCCGATTGATAACAACTTCTCTGAGAACATTTTTCATTATTTTATCCATAAATTTTTCTTCTTCTTCGTCATTGCGAGAACCTAATGCTGCTAATGATAATTTTATAAATTCATCATTTTCTCTTGTATTTACTTTTACACAATCTGGATATTTTGCTTGCCATCTTGGTAATTGGTTCAAATTCAATTGAGCTACTTTTTTTACAACCTTTTTGAACTTGTTTTTATCTATATTCTCTTTCGTCCATACATTTTCATCTTTTATATACAATGTTTCTCTTTTGAAATCAGTACAATGCATTGGTCGCTTTTCTACTTCCATACCTCTCATTCCATTGATTATTATTCTTGATATACCTTCTATATATCCTAATTTCCCTGTAGCTTCAAAGTCTTCTACATTTAATTCCAATGAATTGACAAAATCTGTTATATTGACTGCATCTTTACAGGTTTCATTGAGAAAAAAATTCAAATTAAATTGTTGTGTATTATTCATTGTATTATTGACTATATACTGATTTTTAGATAATTCCAATATTTTGTTGTTTTGTTGAATCAATGTATTATGAAGCTCTTTTGTTTGTTCTACTAAAAAACTTTGTATATCTTTACTTTGGTTCAATATTTCTAATACTAAATCACTTGAAATAACAGATTTTTCAGATTTTATATTTTTTTCATTATTTGTAGTATTGCTTTGTTCTCCATTATCTTTACATTTTTTCATATGTTTATTTAGATTTGTTTTATTACTATATTGTTTGCCACATTTTTCACAAATAATATCATTATTCTTACTAATATTATTTATTTTATTATAATGTTTAATAGAATTATTATGGCGTTCATAATCATATTTTTTGCTCGTTGAAAAGTCACAACATACACATAGATATTTTTGTTTATTAGCGAATTCGTTTTTTTCGTTCCTGTTCGTTCCATTTGCGCTGTTACTGAATTTTTTTACTGCGTTTTTATTAGTAAGTGTTTGCTCGTTAGATGAAGACAAATTAATGTTTATTTTTTCAGTATTATTTGAGTTCGTAAAATTTGTTCCGTTCATATAAATATTGGAATATATTTTACGACTAAATTAAACTAATTGTTAAAATAGAAAAAATTATGCTAACAAATTTTGAATGATTTTTTTGGGTTTTAAAGCATCTACGAGTAAAATGACTTTTTCATAAAAAACTATACTCAGGTTTTCAAAATTGGACATTTTAAAAATGTCCATTTTCAAAAAGCTCCAGTATTTTTTTGCAAGACTTTTTTTAATGACACTGAAAAATATTTAATTTATTATTTTACTTTTCTATTACCTATAAATGTAACAAATATAATTTTTAAATTTTTATTATTTTTTCAGTAATAAAAATTATCGGTTTATCTTATTTTGCCTATCTAATACAACTTCTTTCATTACATTCTTCATTATTTTATCACGGAATTTATCTTCTTGTTCTTTACCACGACCACCTAATGCTACTAATGCCATGGTTGTAAATTTTTCATTTTCTTTAGTATTATTTTCTTTACATTGAGGATATTTCTCTTGCCATTGTTGTATCTGATTAAGATTCAATTGTGCTATTCTATCAATCGTCCATTTCAACTTTTTCTTTTCATCGTTTTCTTTTTCCCATATATCATTGTCCTTTATATAAACGGTTTCCCGTTTCAAATCTGTACAATGAATAGGTAATTTTTCCTTGTTTAATTTTTTCAATTCTTTTATAAATATTCTTGAAATACCATCTACAAAACCTAATTTCCCAGTAGTTTCAAAATCATCAGTAGTCAATTTCAATGAATTAATAAAATCTACTATATTCATAGCATCTTTACACGTTTCATTCAGAAAAAAATTCATATTGAATTGTTGATTTGTCGTATTATTATTATTTACAATAGATTGATTTTTTGCCAATTCTAATAATTTATTATTTTGTTCTATCAATATGTTGTCTTTTTCCAATAATTTATTTTGAAATTCCGTTTGTTTTTCTAATAATTTATTTTGTAATTCTTTATTTTGCTCAATGAGAACTTGTTGTAATTCTTTACTCTCTTTTATCACTTCTATAAATAATTCAGTTGGAATATTATTATTCTTTTCATTTGGTTCTTGTTTATTATTGATTGATATATCTATATTATTATCATTTGTTACAATACATTTTTTACGATGTTTCCATAAAGCATTATAATTTGAATATTCTTTGTTACAATCAAAACAAATATGTTTTATTTCTTTATTTTCACTATTCACATTATTTTTATGTTTTTCAGATACAATATGAATATCGTAATGACTTTTTTTATTTGTAATATAATCACAACAATTACATTTATATTTTTTCGCCAAAAATATATTGCCTAAAGTTGCCAAATTGGCACTTTCTGTATTAGATTTATGTTTCAGTGTCAATAAATGTTTATTATAATTTTGTAATATACTCGTGGTATAATGACAAATTTCACAATCATAATTATTAATACTTTTTTGTCCATTTTTCATTGCCTAGGTTTATAATATTAGGCAATATATTTTTGGCTTTAAATTATTTCATTAAAAAATCAAAAAATATTTATGATGACAAATAAAGAATGATTTTTTTGGTGTTTAAACGATATCCGAGTAAAATGAAATTTTTACAAGAAACTATATCTAGGTTTTCAAAATTGGACATTTTTAAAATGTCCATTTTCAAAAACCTCAACTATTTTTTTGCAAGACTTTTTTTAATGACACCGAAAAATACCATTTACATATCTTATAATTTTTGTTACCATTATCCCTTTACAAAATTTATAATATATTTATTGTTAAATAATATGTAACAAAATATCTATATTATCCACTTATTTTCCCAAAAATAAATAATTTATCAATATAATATATAATGGCGAAGTGGATAAAAGAAATCATTATTTCTTCAATTGCTATGTTAATTTTAGACGGAGCATATATATCTTTGAATCAACGTGCGTTTGAAAATCAAGTGGCATCAGTACAACGCGTTATTCTACAAGTAAAACCATTAGGTGCGATAATATGTTATTTTTTCTTGATTTTCGGTTTAAATTATTTTATTATAAGTAAAAAAAGAACATTATTAGACGCGTTTTTATTCGGATTGATCATCTATGCTGTTTACGACAGTACAAATTATGCTTTATTCAAACAATGGAAACCTCTTTTAGCCATAATGGATGCTATATGGGGAGGTTCATTATTTGCTTTAACAACTTTTATTACATATTCAATTGCTTAAATAAAATATTTATTACAAAATTCTTCAATATTCATTTGTTCTATATTGTTTCCTAATGACATTTGTTGTGTTTCGTTTGACTGTTCATCTGGTGTATAACTATACAAACTATAAAATTCATCGTCATCGTCATCATTCATTATAATTTTTTTCGTTTCAGTACAAACCCTATAATTATACTTACATAATCGTTCTTTCCAAATAGGAGAGAAACAAGCATAATATAACCAATTATAATAATAATCATTTACAAAATCAATATTTGTTGCTTCAAATAAACTTGATACTTCTCTATGTACTTGATATTTACACACATAAGGTAATATTTTCCAGCCCATTCCTTCATAATGGTCCGCTGTTTTATATTGTTCTATATCATTCTCAGCCATAATTAATCTTAATTTATTTGGTTTTTTGATAATTTCTTTTTCATTTCTTTTATTGGGATTAACTTTAAAGTACAATTGAATAAATTTTTGTAAATCATATTTGCTGTTACATAAATTCCATACAATAGTCCCTATAATAAAATCATTTTTTGTTTCAATCCATGAATTGTATTGTTTCATTATAAATGTTTTAAAGTTTTTTGTATTTCGTTTTTCATATATTTCATAATAATATTTTATTAAAATTTCTAGTGTTTCTTCTTGAAACCCTGAATAATATAATTCATATGCCCAAAATAAAGCTTCATCATTTTTTCTATCCAATAATGCTATAAACAATGAATGTAATACATCTTCTTTTGAATACAAATATCTTGTAAATATTAAAGGGTGTTCAGTGTTTTCATTTTCCATAGAAACAAACATATTTTCACTATTAGTTGTCATTTTGTATAATATTTATTTTTATAATTAATATTATATTTATTATTTTATTCAATTTTTCATCGTTTACATTTCATTAGATGAAGGTTTTTCATTATTTGAAACTTCTTCTATAGTTGGTTTATTTGATGATGATTTTTCATTAGGAACAATATTGTCTCCTTCTCCGGAAAAAGAATGAACAAATTTCTTATAAAATGATTTATATGTATTTTGTAATTTGTCAAATCGCATATTGAATTTACCATCCATAAAACGACTATCAATATTCTCAACGACCACTTTATCTTGTAACATGGTATTATACATTGTATTTTTCGTAACTATATCTCCAAAATTATTTTGCCAAAAATTACGATATGTTTTTACAAATAGTTTACTCTTGTTTTCACCAATAGGTAAAGCAAATGTAATAACAGTACTTACAAAATCACCAAATATAACTCTTGCTACAGTTGTGTGTGGTAAAATAAATTCATTTTCAATTATTAAATCTTTCACTCCAAAGACTTTACGTGCTATGCTATCTTCACCTGCTTCATAAAAATAACGACTCTTATAATGATGTTTTCCTACTAATTTTGGTGCTTCTTCTTTAGTGGGACTTGGACGCTTTGCGTTACCAAATGTATGCACAAATGCTATATGCATAATATCCAGTGAATTTTCACTTAATACTCTAGAATAACAATTATACTCCATATCAAGATGAACTAATGAACAATTTTGTGCGATTTCTGGTTCCACATATATTTGTTCCACGAATTCTGTAGTATTTACTCCAATTGGTTGTTTCATAGTATTAATATAAACCCAGCCGTTTTTTTCTACAATATCATATTTAGACAAATCATATACAGGAGATGGATGAAAACAAATTCCGGGAACGTGTGTCAATGTTCCATTACAATTGAACTCATAACCGTGATAAGGGCACATTACATTATTGTTTATAATTTTTCCTGCCGATAATGAAGCTCCTTTATGAGGACATACATCATCTAGAGCGGTATAATTTCCCTCATTATTTTTCCAAACAACATAATTTTTATTCCAAATTCTTGCCTTATATGGTTTATTTCTAATGAAATTACTTGATTTCCCAACAACGTACCATTGTAGATCATATTTATCTTGTTCTGTTAATTCATTGTATGTTAATTTTGGATAATTCAATAAAGTATTTGCTGGTAATTCTTGTTTGGATGAAAACATTTTACTTAATAAAAAAGAATAACAATTTACATTTGTAATAAAAAAACTAGCCAATGTAATTAATACTATATTAAAATTCATTATATTATTTAGTCATATAAATTTATCTTTAAATACTCTATAATAAATAATTATGAGCACTATCAAAAACAAAAAAAATAAATCAAAAAAAGAAAGAACCCGAAGTGTTTATAAAAAAGGTGGTGCTAAAAAATCAGTTAGAATAAACGGTAAATATAATATTAATAATCGTGAAAAATCCAATATTATAAAAATGTTTTTACAAGTTCTTAATATGGTGAAATTATATCATTGGAAAACTCATTCATTTGCTCAACATAAAGCAACTGACGAATTATATGAAAGATTGAATGAAAAAATTGATGAATTCGTTGAAATTTTATTAGGAAAAGATCAATCAAGGGTAAAAATGCTGGAAAAAAGAATAGATTTGACCGATAGTGATAATTTGAAAGATTTCAAAACGAAGATATTTGAATATAGAACTTTTTTAACTGATATGAATATGTTTTTTGATACTAAGAAAGATAGTGATTTATTGAGTGTTCGTGATGAAATATTAGGTCATATTAACCAATTTTTATACTTATTGACTTTTGATAAATAGATATATTATAATTTTATATGAAATTTTATTCACTATCATATTTTATGAATTAGTTATTGCTAATTTTTTCTAAAAGAAAACATTTTGTTTTTTATTATAATCCCTCAACATACCAACTAAACCAGGCATTGTATTCAATCCATATGGATAACGCCCTCTAATTTGAAATGAATATTGTGCTATTATTGACATACGTTTATTATAAATGTCATTTTTCATTTTCATTATTTTTTTCCAATGTCGTTGTATCAAACGTAACCAATATGTTTGTTTAATTACGCTATACGTTCCGTCTTGTAATATATTTAATTTCATTATTTCTATTTGTGGTTCATGAATATAAATAATGCTGAATTCTCGTAAATACTTCAATGATAATTCATAAGGAGTTTTATAAAATAATCTAGGAGAAATAGTATTTACTAATAAATAATAATTATAATATTTTTTACAAATTCCAATGTAATAATTATTTGTTATTTTTTCTTCATTCACAAATGCTTCATCTTGTTCATATAATTCATCAATTATTTCTTCATCGCTTTCATAAAAACTTTCGGTATCTGTGTTACTATCATCATCTGATAATGTGTAAGTGCTATCTGAATTGTAATTCATTGCTATACATATATAATTTATATTTTTGAATATTTGTAATTATTTACAACAGTAATTACAAATTCAATTTTATTAACTACAAAAATATTTAGATAATATATATGTTGTATTATAGTGAAAAAAAAGAAGAAATAGAAAAAAAGGAACAAACTAAAATAACTTCAAAAAAGAGTATTCTCGTAAAAATGTCATTTGTTATTACTTACATCTTATTACTTACCACTGCTACAATTACATTTATTGAAGCAATGAGAACAACCGACCCAATTATTCGCCATATATTCAATTTAGAGACTTGTATATCACTTGTAGCTGGATATTTTTATTCGCTTTTTGTAAGTAAATTAGATGAAGCTGACAAAAATAATACTCCAATAAACTGGAGTGAAATAACTGAATTTAGATACATTGATTGGTCTATTACCACTCCAATGATGTTGCTTGCTTTATCAATAGTATTAGGGTACAATTCTAAGACAAGTGTAAATTTTGTATACATTTTGACTATAATGATATTGAATTATTTCATGTTAGGACTAGGTTATTTGGGTGAAATTAATGTAATATCAAGATTACAAGGTCTCATTCTTGGATTTTTTGCGTTCTTTGCTATGTTTTATATGATTTTTATGAAATTTTTGAATTCAAAATATAATTTATTCAACTATGTATTATATTGGACTTATTTTATATTATGGGGTATATACGGAATAGCATATATGTTTCAGGAAGAATATAAGAACATTGTAATGAATGTATTGGATTTGAAAGCAAAATGTTTGATAGGATTATTTTTGTGGGTTTATTATACAGGTATAATAATAGCGTAATTGATAAATACAAGTAAAATATGAAAAAATATAAAAAATAATAATATAATAAAAATATTATATTATTTACAAAAGCCCTCTCCGAGAATTGAACTCGGGACCTCCAGTTTACAAGACTGGTGCTCTACCTCTAAGCTAAAAGGGCTTACATCCCAACCCACCCAGTGAAAAAAGTTTTCACAATATATATCAATATATTTCTTTAAGTATTTTTTTTGTATTAAACATATAAACTTTGAGAAGTTGTAACATATTTTAAAATGAAACCTTCAATTTGTGATAATTTATACATTAAATCTATTTGATCTATCAATTCACATACATTCATCATTTCTTTTGTAATTGTTACAATTTTTAACATAGCTTTCGTAAAATCGCCAATAGAAATTGATTTATCAGAAACATCATTTTGTATGAAATATTTACAATCTATTTCGTTATTACAATCACACCATTTCATTGAAAATTCTATCATATCAAAAATTAGTTCATCATCATATTTAATGCCCGTTCTCAAATCATTTTCAAACTCCCATTTATCATAATCTTTATAATAATTTTGTAAATCTTTAATACATTCTTTTAAATAATCATCATCAGTAATCGGAATGCTTGATTTTTGGTCATTTGGAATTTTCACATCTGTGAAACAAGAAAACAACCCAATTAATTGTTTTGTAGAAAATTTTTCAAAATAATTGTATTTTACCATTAATTTTGAAATAATTAGAGGGTGTATTTCCGCAATATTGGAAGCAATAATGCCCAATTCTGTCATAGAATAATTTTCACAGCGTTCATTAAAATCAACATCATTACTATATTTATTCAATACAATAAAGCTGTCGTCAATCAATACTTGACATATTTTATTTGTTTGTTCTTTTATATAATTCTGCATATATGATAAATTAAAATTTTCATCGTATAATTGATTATTAACGATTATAAATTCTTTTGTTAATTTTAAATCATCTTTCAAATATTTATATTCTTCTTCAACATCGCGCATTTCTCGTTCAGCATCTTTTTTCTTTTTATTAACTAAATTTTTGATTTGTAATTCAAGATTAATATAATTCAAACATACACTATAAGGCGTTCGCATTCTACTTATAAATTCATTTTTTTGGTTTATTTTATCAGTCAATTCTTTGATATAATTTTCTTTCTCATAAACAGATTTCAATAATTCTTTTTGCATCATTGATTTATTACTGAAATTATCAAAATTGCTCGTTTGTTCGTTTTTCAACAAATTCAATATAAGAGAATATGAAATATGGTATTTTGATATTAATTGTTGTGGTTTTCCAGACAATATAGTCTTATATTCATTCAATGATGGTAGTTTGAATAAATTATTCAAATGAACTACATGTCCAATAGTATCAATTCCGCGTCTACCAGCACGACCTTTCATTTGTGAATATTCGTGTGCTAACAAATATCGTTCATTATTACCATCAAATTTTGTCAGACTTGTAAAAATAGCGGTTTTAATAGGGCAATCCAAACCAATAGCAAAACTTTCAGTAGCAAATAGTAGTTTAATATATTTTTTAGAAATCATTAATTCTACAATTTCGCGCAAAACAGGTATCATACCACTATGATGAATACCAATCCCTTTTTCCAATAGCGAAACCACTTTATTGTATTCTGGTAACTCCAAATATTCTTTGAAATTCGGTAATTTTCGTATAATTTGTTCAGCTTCACGACGCACTGTATAACCTACCTTGCTATCAAATTCTAATAATGGAACAGTAATTTCAGTAGCGCATACTTCTACTTGTTTTCTGGAAAACACAAATGCAATTGCAGGTAACATTTCATGGTCTCGCAAATACAAACAAAGATTATTCAATACATTTTGTCGTTTCATAATGATTTGTTTTGAATCAAACAATTTCAACATTTTGGATACAGTATTTATTGTATTATCATTGAATTTTCCAGAACTATCTTGTAAAGTAAGGAGAGTATTTGTATTATTTCGTATTTGTTTTTCCAATTCTTTATCTTTCATTCCTTTAAAAACAGCTTCAGTAGTAGTTAAAAAGCAATATTCGGTAAGTGGAACAACGCGTCTTGTAGTAGAAGCTAAATATACAATTTTATCAGTTTCTTTCAATTCAGTTAAACCCAATCGTTGTCTTTCAATCCAATTAGCAAATCCAGCAGGGTTATCAATTGTAGCAGATAACATAACTAATTGTACTTTAGAAGGTAACATCAACATAGTTTTTTCCCATACTTCACCCCTATCCGCATCGTTTATATAATGGACTTCATCAAATACAACACACGCTAGTTCACTTTCAATATTAATATTAAAATCCAAATTTTTATTAGCAGTTTTTATATCAGAAATAGGTTTATTATATACAAATAGATAGTTCATTAATATTTCAGTCGTCATAATAATGACTTGCGCTTCAGGATTGGTTTTGATATCTCCAGTATACAAACCAAATGAAATATGTGGATATTTATTAGAGAATTCATAATATTTTTGATTACTTAATGCTTTGATGGGAGAACAATAAATAATTTTTTTTCCAATATCAGTAAAATGTTGAATAGCGAATTCAGCAGGAAGTGTTTTACCACTCCCTGTATGTGCCGTTACAAGACAATGGTTACCTTCAACAATAGCTTCTATAGAATGTTTTTGAAAAGCACTTAATGAATAAGGAAATGTTTTGAAATATTGTTCATATTTTGCATCGTTTTCACTTGAATAATCAGTAGAGCAAGTTTTCACCATTTTTGATTGTAAATATAAAATACAATAGGTTGTATATAAAATAATATTATTTATAATATCTTTATAGTTTTGGTATTTAATAATCAATTTTTTTACAAATATAAATTTAATAAAACCAAATATTGTATATTCATAATATATAATTTAGTAATAATAATGAATGTTAATAATAATTATTTGATAACAGGAGTTGTAGAAGGTGTACAATATGGACAAAATGAGCGAGTAGACGAATTGAATAATCGTATATCATCAAGATATTTTCCTGATACACCATTAGAACCAAATTATAATATGAGACCTATACCAACAAAGTATTCCTTATTTCCTATAGTAAATCGTAGAAGAGAAGTAAGAGAACCAAAATTGAATTATGTAGACCATAACCCTTATTTGAATTTCAATCCAAGTTCAGCCAAATCAAATGTGAGAAGTTTTCAAACAAATGTTGATACTGAAACAATTTTGAGAAATCAAACTTTTGCTTTACAACGTGGCGCTGAACAATCTGTCTATGTTCCAACTAGCAACAGTGAGTTATATAAAGTAAATGTAGTCGTATCGAATCACGTTGAACAAACCCATCCATTATTATTTACAAAAATGGAACATTCAAATAGACCACACCAAAATTTATCCAACAATATTGGTAATAATACATTTTTCAATCATACACGAACTCAATTACGAAATATGTAATATGTAAAAATAAAAAATCATATTATATACTATATATTATGTTTTATTATATAGCATCCATATTCAATTCTAAAAACATAAATTTAATAATATTGAAATGGCTATTATTATTAGTTTTTTTATATTTATTTTTCATAGCATTCAAAAAATTCGGTAAAAGTACTCAACACGAAGGATTTACACAAATTGAAACATTTGTATTGAAACAAAATGAAACTGTTTATGATGATTTTTATTCACAAATTTATGATGAAATACATAAACCGATATTAAGAAAGGATTTTGAATTGAATAGTATAATAAAAATGACTGAACCTACGAGAAATAGTGTATTTTTAGATATAGGTAGCGGAACAGGAGATTTAGTAAATGAATTAAGAGAAGCAGGATATCAAGCATTTGGTATTGATAAATCACAAGCAATGATTGATATATCAGAAATGAAACATCCTAGAAATGAATACAAATGTGGTGATGCTATGGAACCGATGTCTTTTGAAAAAAACACTTTTTCTCACATACTTTGTACCTATTTTACTATTTATAATATACAAGATAAGAGAACTTTTTTCCGTAATTGTTATCACTGGTTAATACCAAATGGATATTTAATAATTCATTTAGTAGAAAAAAATAAATTTGATACTATAATGCCAATCGGAAAATCCAATTTAATATTCAATCCAAATGCTATAAATGGTTCTCGCATAAACAATACAATTGTAGATTTTGGTGGGTTTGAATATAAATCATCTTATGATTTTGAAGAAAATGACAACAAAGTATTATTAACTGAAAAATTTCAGGATAAAACCACGAAAAAGGTGCGACAAAATGAACAAACACTTTATATGGATAATTTAGATAATATTGTTAATGTTATTTTATCAGCTGGGTTTTTAATGAAATCAAAAATAAATATGAAAGAATGTATAGATGATGAGAACCAATTTATTTATGTTTTTGAGAGGTTACAATAAAGACACAAATTATTATTATTATTATAAACCATAATAAATAAAAATAATTATTATATAATAATTATTTTTCTCAATAATATGAATAATTGTCATATGATGAACCATTATAAACACGTTATTCTTAATCAAAATATACAGTCATTTATAAATTTAGACGATTTCCAAGACGATAAATACATTTATTATCATTGTTTTGTAGACGAAAAACGGAAATTTTGTTTTTATGAAACTTGCCCAAATAAACAAGATATTTCTAATAATATGATAACCGAGGTTCCACGCTCTCTTTTAGTAAAAATAAATAAAAATATTCCAATATTTATTCATAAACCGATATTGTATTATTATTTTATTCCCAAATATTGATAACAAATACCCTTAGCGAGTATATTTTCCAGAGCGTGCGAATGAATCAACTACAAAAATAATGAATACACCTAAAAATGTATACAAAATGAATTCTTCGGTAATATTATTGGTTTTTTCATTTTGTTGTTCTTCTAATAAATGTATCATATAGTTAATTTTTTCCATTAGTTTATTATCGCCGCTCGTGCCAATCCCCATATTAGAATAATAAGGTTTATTCTGAATTGTACTAGGAGGTTGATAACTATCAGTATAACTACTTAAAATACTACTTGACGTATCATTTGCTTTATACAAATTTTTTTGAGAATTAGAAGCGGTTGCATAAGAAATTTTAGGTGGAGTATAAATTTGATTTGATACATTATCATCCATATCTTTTTTTATATTCATATTCGGATTTGGTAATGGATTAAAAGAACCCATTTTACCTGTATCATCATTGTCTAAAGAAGTAATTTTATTTAATAAATTATTGACACGATTATTCCTGTTCTCTGCTGATTGCTGTATTTCATTTATACTAGTTGGTTCTAAATTTTGATAATTCTCACTTTGAGAAACATATTCATCAGGTTCTCCAATATTTGATAAATTTGGTTTTAATTTAATAGTTCTTCTCATAGTTGGAGTTCTTTTTTTTTGATTATCTTCATTTGTCCATAAAGATGCCGACGTTACTAAAGACATTTTATTTTAATTATATTATACTTAAAAAATGAATAGATAATATTTTGATGAGAAGTTACGGTTTTATGGTAGATATAAAAATCGCTAAATTACTAAATTAGTAAAAAACAATAGAAAATAAAGTATAACTATATTTTAGTACATCATATGAAATATACAATTTTACAATTTATTCCAATTATAATATTATTTCTATTATTATCATATCCAGAACAATTTGTATTATTTAGTAATTTAAGTTTTGGTAGATTAATAGCGGTTCTAATTATAATATTTTATAGTTCTTTAGATAAATACTTAGGATTATTTGTTTGTGGATTAGTAATTTTATTTTATCAAAGTGATTATGTAGACAATATGCGAGTAATTAGCGAAAACTTTACAGAATTATCTTATGAATTTTTGAATATTGTTGATGCTCCCAATAAAAATAGCGAAATCGCTAAAGTTTCACAAAAAACAATGGAAACAAAACCATTGAAATATGCTGAATATTTTGGTTTATATTTAGATGAAATATCAGGTTCAAAAATAACATTAAATGATGCTAAACAAGAATTGAAAGATCAATTCCGAAAAGAGTATTGTGATGGAAACACATTGAAACATAAAAATACAAATATTAAACCAGATATGATGCAACATATTTTTCCACAAATTTCATTTATTAGTAATCAATGTAATCCATGTGATAAAACTTGTGAATTTTCTATAATAGAAAGTAAATTGGTTACCGAAGAAAAAATGAAACCGATTAGTACATTGCCATAAAATAATTATTGTATAATAAAATATCATAATTATTTATAATTTAAAATGGCGAAGAATAATAAAAATGATAATATATTTAGTTATTTACATAACCAAGTTCAAGTGATGAATAATAGTAAAATATTTGCTGGTCTTATGATAATAACACTAAATATAGCATCTAGGTTCGTAAATATCAAATTGAGTAAAACTATGGAATCTTATTTGAAACATACATTTAGTAAACAAATATTAGTATTTGCGATTGCTTGGATGGGAACACGTGAAATATATGTAGCAATTTTTATAACAATACTATTTACAATTTGCTTTGAATATTTATTCCATGAAGATAGTATGTTTTTTTGTTTACCAGAAGAATTTAAGAATTATCATATAGAATTATTAGAAAACGCTGAAGTAACCGAGGAAGATATCAAGAAAGCGAAAGAAATATTAGATAAAGCGAAATTGCAAAAAAAAGAAGTTGGCGAAGCAAATAATAATTCAAAATATAGCAATTATTAGTTAAAAAAATATAATTATATTATAAGTTAAAAATTTATAATATATAATGTCAAAAAACAGAAGTGTAACAAAAAATCAATTAAAAGCAAGTATAATACCACTAAAAATAATTATGAATACTAATATACCAGGCAATCATATAATAGATTTCAATAGTGGTAATCTCTATCACCCTGAACTCAAAAATACAAGTAATTTAAAAAAATATCCTTTTTTTACAAATTTGTATCGTTACAATGAAGCAGTAATATTGAATAAACCTTATATCAAAATTATAAATTTTTTTTTCAATAACGATACATTTATTGATAAACTTACAAAACCAGGTTCAGAATACGGAAGTCAAGAACACACATATGAACCTGATAAAAATAATTTACATAATATAATGGTAATGTTGAAAGCATTATTTCATATTAATGAAAATATTATAGAACAAGAAATAAATAATTCATATGAAAATAAATATAATTCAATTGAAGAAGAAAATGCTAAAAATGTATTCAATAGTATATTTAATATTAATAATGTTAAAAAAATTATTACTATGGATATAAAAGATAACTATACTTACCTTAATTTGAATGGAGAAAGATATACATATCAACGAATTGTATGGTTGAATGATTTAAAAAATAATCCTTTTTATAAAGAGTTAGTAAAAGAATATATTGTATTTGATAGATGGTTGAATTCAAAAAAAGGTTCAAAGTACAAACAAATATTGGATAAAAATTCTTTTGAAAATATTGAAAATAATTATAATGAAGATAATACATATCGTAAATCTATTACTTATTGGAAAGAGCAAAAAAATAAAGGTAATATTGAAGAGAAAAATACAAAATTAATGATAAAACTGTTTAATGAACCTGAATTCAAAAAATTCTATGAAATATTGAAAAAATATCAAAATAAGGAAAGTAAAAATGAATTATTACAAGATACCATTGAAAATTCTTTATCGGGTAGTTCAAGTAATATAAAAAATGAAATAAATATGCTGGATATTTTAAGAAAATTAATGAATAATGATAAAACAAAAAAAATAACGAATAATTATTATTATGTAGATATATTACACGACACAAAGAATGATAATTATGAAATAAATATTTTGGCTGATTTTTTAAAAGGAGAAATGAATGATGAGAAATATAAAAAATTAAAATGTTTTTATGAAAGTAATAAATTAGGTAATTTTTTAGAGGAACACGTTTTTTCTAACAAAAAGAGCTTTGAGAATAAAAATAAAAATACTATTTATTCAATTGATGATAATAAAACAATTGATGTAAAATATAATGATAATGAAAATGAAGATGAAATTGGCGATAATGATGATGAAACAAAAAGCCAAGAAGAATTATTAGCAGAAAAATTAGGAGAGTTTATAGATAACAAAGATAATAATATTGATAGAGAATTATTGAATCAAAGATACAAAGATGATAATTTTGAAATATTGAAGCATATTCAGAAAGATGTTCCAGAATTATATGAATTAATAAATTTATGGGATGAAAATATTAGTAATAAATTCAAAAATAAAAAAATTACAGAAGTTATAGAAAAAATAGAAAAAAATGATATAACAAAAATGTCATCTAAAAATACAATTTTTTATTCTTCTTTATTCAATACTTTGAAGGAAATCGAGAACAACAAACCTGAAAAAAAAGGCGGTAAAAAACGTACAAATAAGATAAAGAAATTAAAACGACGGAAATCCAGAAAAACGAAAAAAAATATATAATTTTTTATTTACAAATACAAAATTATATTTTTATTTTATAAAGTAATTTGCTTAACAAGCAATTCAATACAATTATTTTTTATGAAATATTGCCTTACCTTCTTTAAAGACACCTACTTCATCTCCAACTTCTTCATCTTTTGTAATTCCATAAATAACGCCATTCATTTTATTAGATGTATAATATGATTTACCTTTAATTGTAACCTCTTCCACTTCTTCATCTTCTTCATCTTCTTCATCTTCTTCATCTTCTACTTCTTCATCTTCTTCATCTTCTACTTCTTCATCTTCTACTTCTTCATCTTCATCATCTTCCACTTCTTCATCTTCATCATCTTCCACTTCTTCTTCTACTTCTTCTACTTCTTCTACTTCTTCTACTTCTTCTACTTCTTCTTCAACTTCTTCTACTTCTTCTACTTCTTCTACTTCTTCTACTTCTTCTACTTCTTCTTCAACTTCTTCTACTTCTTCTACTTCTTCTACTTCTTCGGTTGTTTTCAATTCATTTTTCAAATCTTTAATAATATTTTGTGCTTCTTCATTATTATCATCAAACCCATTATTCAAATCGTCATCATCTTCTTGTAATTCGTAAACAATATTTTCTTTTACATTCATATTATCAATAAATACTACACTATCATCATCGTCAGCTAGTGTATCACATAGTGTTGGTTCCTCTTGTTTTTCTTCTTTAACTTTAACAAGTGGAATAGTAGTTTTATTATTACGTAATCTTGCTAATTTTGGTTGTTGTGTTGCGGCGTTGATAGATAATTCATATAATATACTATTCAATGCTTTATTTTTATATTTCAAAATTTTATTTTTTTTTGTTAATTTTTCATTTTCTTTTATTAATTCTTGAACAATAGGTAATTCCATAATCATATCATAATAAATTTTGTATTCAGCCATGGTTAATAATAATGTGATTTTATAATAATTATGACATTATTTTTATATTATTATTGAATTCAATTTTTTACAAAATTAATATTTTATTCCATTCAGGTGGGAATAAATCATTCACATTATGATTGATACTATTGCCGAACCATTTACTTGGATAACATATAATTTTATCAGAATTATCATTAAAATATGCACCCCACCAACTAAATGTGCTATTTGCTATTATATTATGGTTACAACAACTCATTAATAATAGCTGTTTCCAATCGGGCAATGCATCGTCTACTTTGAAAAACGAAATATTTATAAATTTTTCTTTTAATTTGTTTATTATATCAGAAACAATTTCATTATCTTCTTTTTGACAAAAGTAAAATACATTATATTTTTTTAGTTTCTCTTTATCTTTTTTAACGTGTTTTTCATTATTAATAGATTTTTCAAATACATTTGTAGATATAGTTATATTACTTTTATCTTCATCGTTATATTCCTCGTCATCATCGTGGTAGTCTACTTTGATAAATGTTTTATTGAATTCAGAATTATCCATTTTACAAACATATTCAGAATTATTATTTACAATAAAATCCAAAGCTTTTTCATAATATTCATAAGGCATTAATGGATGACAATTTTGTATTTCTTTATAATCTCCTAATCTAAAATGCATACTTATTTTATTACCATAAGAAGAAAATAAAGGATTTTCTAATAATATATTTTCTTGTTGTTTTCTAAGGCGTATAAGAGAAAAAATACTATTTTTTTCATTTTCAAAGTATTTATAACTCTGATAATAACCTAATAATAACAATTTGTCATAATCTGATGATGGTATTTCATTAAATTCAAAAGAGTATTCTTTATAGCGAGAAAATACAGATAACATGTCATTTGTAAAATGATGTTTATTATCATAAGTAGTATATATTTTTAATGTATTCAAAAAACTATCCCAATAAGTATTTCGGATTGTTCCAGTATATAATTTATCAGCATATGGAAATATCAATCTGCGTTTATGTTTTATTGAATAAGCTATTGTAGCAAATAATTGAAATAATTGGTTTCCTAATCCGCCCATAAGAAAACAAGATACATATTTCGACATTATTATATAATATTCATCACAATATTATGTTTATTATGTTTTCTATTATTTGTAATTATCCAATTTTTCACTGCTATATTTATGTGTTTAAAAATGTAAGTTTTGTAAGCAATTATGGTAATAAAAATTTTATTTAGATATTATATATATTATAATGTCGGTTTATCCTTACATTGGTTACCCTTACAACAATTATCCTTATATTGGTTATTCATACAATAGTTACCCTTATTATGGATACCCTTACTATAGCTATCCTTATTATGGATTATACAATGATTACAAAATAAATGGGTTGTTAAATGAATATGATGAATTGAACAAATTAGCTGCTGAAAATCAAGAGATTTATATGCAAAATATGTTAGATGATTACAAGGGGTGTAATCGTGATATAAATGGTAATATAATACCTTGTGTATTACCTCCTACGGATTTATCACGAAATAATATAAGCAGAGAATACAATAATGAACATCAATTTCCAACGCCTCCACATTTATATCCACCTGTTCATTATCCTCTACCTCCACGGCAACAACGAATGCCACCATTCCATTATGTTTTGCCACCACATCATCAACGATTACCACCAATTCATCATGTTCCATACCAACAATACAACAGAGAATTGGATGACCGAGAAATGTTTTTTTCACAACATTAGAATTGTAATATTGTATTTATAATTGTTATGTATTATGCTATAAACATTAATTATTTAGAAAAATATACTTATTTATTATATAATAATATATTATATAATAAATGTCCATACAACAAATTACTTTTACGAGCGAACAAAAAAGTGAAGTCACAAATTATATAAATGATTATCGTGCGAAACATCAGTCACCTCCTTTAGTATGGGATGATACAATTGCTAGTTTTTCGCAACAATGGGCATATTATTTGTTATCAAATAATTTATTTCAACATAGTGGCTCAGCACTTTATGGTGAAAATTTGGCATACTTTGAAGGTTATGGTAGTGATATTGTTACTTTATTAAAAAAAGCAGTAGATAATTGGTATAATGAAATATCATTGTATGATTTTAATAATCCTGGGTTTTCTTCAGGTACTGGTCATTTTACTTGTTTGGTATGGAAATCTACAACACGTTTTGGTATGGGTTTGTCAATCAATACAATTGGAAATAAAGTAGATATTGTAATGAATACTTCTCCACCTGGAAATTATCAAGGACAATTTCAACAAAATGTATTACCTCCTATAATAACCCCAACACCAACACCAACACCAACACCAACACCAACACCAACACCAACACCAACACCAAGTCCAACACCAACTCCAACACCAACTCCAACACCAACACCAACACCAACACCAACTCCAACACCAACACCAACTCCAACACCAACTCCGAATAATAAAAAAATAATAATAGTTGCTTTATATAATATAATCAATTTGATACAAACAAATCAACCAAAAGTCAAAATAATATCATCTATTTATGATCTTATAAAATTAGTAAATAATTTGCCTATTGTTTAAGAAACTGAATAATTTTGATTATACAAAAGATAGTAATTGATAATAACTATAAATAATATAAAAATTGGGCGTTTTAAATAAGAAAAGGTGTAAAATGAATAATTTATTGATAGTTTTTGTTTGTCATGATACAGAAAGTATGTCTAAGGTTGTAGAATATAATTATAACATAATTTTAGTAGGTGATAAAGAATTAACAGACGAATATTTACAATATCCAAAATTAATTATTGCTCGTGATTTACAGTATAATATTGAACAAGAAAAACAATTATTAACATTTACAGCGTGGTATGCTATTATTAAAAATAACTTATTTTCAGAATACGAATATATTTGTGTATTAGAGTATGATGTTATTTTTTTACAAAATTTTGAAGAAATATTATATCAAGAAATAAATTCTAATGAAGATACTAAAATATTTTCATTTATGTGTGGTTCAATCTCTGAATTTCATCATAACTTTGATTTTGATATTGCAAACACATATTTAATAAATAAAGGTATATGTATTGATATAAATAATACTTTGAATGATATCTCTTATTGGGTAAGTACTACAAATCATTGTATTAATAGGAACGTTATAAGTGATTTTGTTGACTGGTATTATCCTTCTTGTTTAGATATTCAAAAAACGCAAAATGACAAAATTGCGTTTTATCATGAACGAATGTTTTTTATTTACCTAATATTTAAACAAATCAAAACTCAAGTTATTAATGGAATATTGAACCATCTTTTTTTGAATTCACACGGATATTATTAACAATAGATTATAAAAATTTTAGCAAGTAATATTCTATAACTAAGATGTCAATCCAAATTTATCTTTCATAATACTTTTTTTACTTGGACCTTTTTGTCTTTCACTTTCGCGTTTTACTTTGTATACTCCAGAAATATTTTGATTAGGTTGAGTTGTGCCACCATAAATATTCATAATAAAATCTTCGTTATCTTCATGAAGTTCTGGTAAAATACGGGTCAAAGGTTTGTCTATAACCAATAGCATATGTTCTGTTTTCAATAATTTTCTATATTCTTGTATAGTCAAATTACCATAAAATTTATCTAATAAAAAATATGGGTTAGGAGCAGGTTTGATATTTTTTACATAATCATATACCTTGCTATATATTTGATTCAATAAATGGTATCTTTCAAACTTCGTAGAATCATCCAAATTTTCTTTCATCAAAAATGCTACAGCACATTCAGGTCTACAAAATGAACCATAACCAAATATTTGATCGTCATTTTCATATTTTGGAATATAACAAGAAGGATTATCATATTCATAAGTACACCAAAAACAAGCTGACTTTTTATCTGGATTGCTGTTTTTATATAATTGTATCTTCAAACGTTTCAATTTACTATTAACATCCTTAATATTTATATTATCATCTTCTTCATTAACAACTGGCAATTCGTCACATATTTTCATACTACACGAATGACAAATATTAGAAACGGATGATAAATTTTTTGGTTCAAATTCAGCATAAGCATAATCTTTTTTTTCAATGGGTTTTTCAATAGAGTTATTATTATCAAATGATGTAAAAATAGAATTATCATTATTGTATGTTAATATACTAGGTGGTATTGTTGGATTGTAAATCGTTGGATCAGTTACCATTTGATTAATATGTGTATTATGAACATTCAAATCTTGCATGGAACATTTTAAATGTAATACAATATTAGCTACTGAATGGTTTAAATTTATTGAATCTTGTTTTTTTGTTACTAATTTTCCCCCTTTTGGTTTTCTTCCTCGTTTTTTCGGTAATTGTGGCTGTAAATTATTTTCAATAATTTCTTCATTTTCTTCTAATCTAATTGTAATATTCACTGTTTCCATATTTGTATTATTTTGAGGAATTACTTTTCTCTTACGACCGCGCTTCTTCGGTAATATTGGATCTATATGAGTTGTCGTGGTAGTAGTCATATTTAAACGATGTTCAAATTATTGTAAATAATGATTAATCCTTTTTATATTGTTTACAAAAATCGTTTTGCGAAGAACATAATAATATATTATGTAAAACTACATAAAGAATAAAACGACTAATAATATGAACGCTCGTTCAATATGGTCTTATAGTGTAGTGGTTATCACTTCAGACTTTGAATCTGAAAACCTGAGTTCAAATCTCAGTAAGACCTTAAATTTTTTTACTCATTTACAATAAGTAAAAAAATGCTACAAATACAAAATATTATTGTGACAAAGATAAATAACATTGTCTACAGAGTGGTTTGTAATTATCAGAACCAATAACAATTTGTTCAGTTTCTTTTGTAACTCTACATGAAAACAAACCCTTTTTTCCATTACGACAATTTGAACAAAAAGATGTCAGTTTATTGACTTTATCACAATAAGGTATCAAATCCAACAATTCACCAAATTTTTCCCGTTTAAAATCACCATCTAATCCACAAATATAAACAATTTTACTATGTTTTTCAACCATATCAATTACAGTTGATTTGAGATTTTTAAAGAATTGTCCTTCATTAATTAATATAACGTCCGCGTTTCGTAAAATATGATAATAATTATTATTCAAATTATGTTCATTCCATAATGTTTCAATATTATGGGATAAAATACACGGAATCATTTTATGATCATGGGTAGATAACATAGAGTCATGATATCGTTTATCTTCCGCATAGTTGATAACGGCTACATTTTTTCCAATATAAGAATAATTATTATGAATTTGTATTATTTGCGTTGTTTTGCCTGAAAACATTGGTCCTAATATTAATTCCAAGTAACCTTCTTGTTGTTGTTGAATAGCATTTGACATATTTTCTTGAAAAGAAGACATTTATTATTTATCTATATTTACAATAACTTTCAATCAATTTTTTATATTTTTATTTTACAAATATAATATAAAAGTTTCATTCTAATAATATTATTCACAATAAGATAAATTAAATATGTCTACAATTAACAAAACAAGTATACCATGGGTAGAAAAATATAGACCCAACCATTTTGACAATATAGTATTATCTAATATTAATCGTACAATATTCAAAAATATTATTGAAAAAGACTATTTTCCAAATTTATTATTTTATGGACCTCCCGGAACTGGAAAAACAACAACCATTATTAATTTAATAAATGAATATCAAAAAAAACATAAACAAACAAATAAAGGGTCTATTATACATTTAAATGCTTCAGATGAGAGAGGCATTGATATAATCCGAAATCAAATATACCAATTCGTGAAATCAAAAAATTTGTTTGAAAAAGGTTTGAAATTTGTAATTTTGGATGAAGTAGATTATATGACGAAAAACGCACAACAAGCATTGAAATATTTGTTACAATCTACGAATTATAATGTCCATTTTTGTTTGATATGTAACTATATTAGTAAAATAGAAGAAACTTTAAAAAATGAATTTATATGTATTCGGTTTAATCAGTTACCAAAACAAGAAATTTACAAATTTATTAAAAATATTACAATAAATGAAAACTTGAATTTATCAGATGGAGTAATTGAAACTATACAAAATAACTATAATTCCGATATAAGAAGCATGATAAATTTTATACAATTAAATCAGAATGTAAACAATTGGGAAACAAATATTATTACAAATGAAGTATTGGAAGAATTACATAAATTATTGAACAAGAATATTGATAGTACTTGTGATATTACGCAATTCATACATAATTTAAGTATTCAATATAATACTGATAAAAAAACGATAATAAATAAATACTTCAATTACGTTATACGTTATAAAGCAGAATTGGTAACAAAACAATTTTTAACAATAATAGAAAATATTATGCAGTCTACAGAAGATAATATAGAACATATAATGAATTATTTTTCATATCATTTGAATAATTATTATATAGGTGAAACATTTTTCTAACAAAGGGTTTATGAAAAATATAATAAAATATGTAATAATGACGATGGTGATAAAATTTATAAAAAAATTGAATTTATAATAAATACATTTACCAAAAAATATAAAGAAATATAGTTATACTTATAAATCAATCTATGGAACAAATTTCAGTAGATGATGAATGGGCGAGTTTCTTGAATAATGAAATTCTTAATAAAAATAAATCATCAAGAAAATCAAACGCCATTATTACTAATAATAATATCAACACAGGTATAGAAAAAGATTGTGTTGATAAAAATAATAGTTTAAGTAATATTGTACTTAATGAAATTCCTATTTGTGAAGATTTATATATATCTACAAAAACAAAGGTGTTATTCTTGAATCAGCCAATAGATATTCATAAAGTATTTTGGAATGTACCAATAACTGAATATTGGATACCAAAAGCTGGTGTTGTAAAAAAACAAATAAAAATTGTATCAAAAAATAGTGAAGAATTCAATGAATATCAAAAAAAATTAGAAGGAATAAATTATTATGTAGAAAATATAATCAAACAAATTGATAACCCAACAGCTCGTCGTATAAAATTTAAAGATGAACGAAAAATTACTATTGGTATTTCAAAAAAAGATATTATGAATTGTAGAGGAAAAGTAAAGAATGCGTTTTACAATTGTTTTGCTATGATTTTAAGATTTGATTACGAAGGTTCTTTTCGTGAAATACATGTAAAAGTATTCAACACAGGAAAATTAGAAATACCTGGAATTTTGAATACAACACTATTAGATATAGTAAAAGGAATGATACTTGAATATGTACAACCACATGTTGATACGCTACTAGATTTTATTGAAAATGACTCTGAAGACAATGTTTTAATTAATTCTAATTTCAATTGTGGATATTATATCAATCGTGAAAGATTACATTCTATATTAAGAAGCGATAAATATCGTATTGAAAGCGCATATGACCCTTGTAGTTATCCTGGCGTAAAATGTAAATTTTACTTCAACAACGAGTTAGGTTTTAATACAGAATTACAAAAAGGTCACGTTAGCGGGAACGACCGAAATATGAAAATGAATGAATTGGGTGATAACAAAAAATATACTGAAGTGTCATTTATGATATTTCGTACAGGAAGTTGTTTAATTGTTGGAAATTGTAGTGAAAAAATTTTGAAATTTATATTTGAATTTATTAAAAATATACTAAATAATGAATATCATAATATAAATATTGCGAATAATGACGCTGAAACAAAAATAAAAAAAACCAAATTAAGAAAAAAACAAGTGCTAATGACACAAGAATATTTTAGCGACAATTTTGATAATTAAATTGCATTTTATACTAATTGTTATATAATATTTTTTTATCAAAATATTATATAATTTTTATGCCAAAATCAAAAACATTGAATAAAAATCAAAAAGATAAAGTTGCTATTATAGCAATTACTACACATGGTTGCATACAGGTATATAAAGATAAAGAACATGATATTTTTGAACCTATTAGAATGGATACTATTACTGGTATGGAAGTAATATCATTAAATGTAGTAACTCCAAGTGTACCAAATTTACTACCTACAGAACTAGTAGATAGCGCTATTAGAATTGTAAAAGATGAAACAACGCCTGAAAAATTTAATAATTCTACTACTAAAGAAAATATGGTTCAATTAGTTGGAAAAATAAAAAATGAATTAAAAAAAAATGATACACAACCGCAAGAAGTTGAAATTGAATTTAAAAATAAAAATACTGAATATACAAATGATGAAGAAATAGTTGCTTACAGACAACATATTGATTCAATGTACACTATCTATGATTACTCTACAAGATTTCCTTTAAATAAACAATTTTATAGAGCAAATAACGATACTCTTGGTAAAATGTACGATTGGAAAATTATATTGTTATCCGACGAAAATGAACCAGATTTAATGGAAGAGTTACATCATAATATTTCAGCATTAAGAAATACTAAAACGAGAAAAGAAAATAGTATTATTTATTTAAGTGATATAATAAATTATTTAAGAAAAAAAGGGAAAAAAAAGGTTATTATTGTAGATTTTTCATGTAGCGTAATACGCCGTGGCGAATATGGTGTTGAGCCACCTAAAGAACGATATATAAGATTTCAAGAAGTTAGAAACGGAGGTAAAACAAAACGTAAAAGAGTTAACCGAAAAAGAAATAATAATAAAAGAAGAAAATATACAAGAAAAAATAGAAAATAATAAAATTATATTTTGTCTACAATATAATTTTATACAAACAACCAATTGACTAGATTTTTTGTACTTTCTTCGTGGAATTTTTCTAGGAATATATCATTCTCAACGTAAAATTTCATCAAAAAATATTCATTTTTATCATCTTCATTCAAACTCAACACTCTCTTTGTTCTTTCTATTTTGTGTATAATTTCATTCAATAAATCTTCGTATTTATTATAATTCATAGTTATTTTCTGTTGTATCATATCTAAATACGAATTTGTTAAGTCTAATGAATCTATACGGTGTAAATAGCGATGTAAAAATGTATCACAAATTTTAACACGGTTCTCAAATGTTATATTGTTGTTATTCCAAAAAAATAATGTCTTTGTAAAGGTTGATATTTTTTTTAATAATTCTCTTAAATCTTTTTCGTCTAAAGTTAAGTCTTCGTCGTTTAATGTCATTATATTAGAAATAGTTGTTGATGAATTATTATGTTCTCCATCATAAATATCAAAAATGGTTTTTTTGTATACGAACAAAATAGCATCAATGTGATTTAAATTTTGTAACAAATCTGATTTGTGAATTTGCTCCATATATTCCAAATAATAAAAATAACACTTTTGTGAATAATAATACGCGTGGTCAATATTTTTATTTTTTATTAATATATATTCAAATACACGATGAATGGCGTTCATACCTATAAACAAACTATTATTAGGATTATGTATATTTTTTAGTGTTTCATTTTGATTCATCAAATCAAAATACTCTTTAATAATTAACGCAAATTTCAATATTACTCTATTTTTGAAATATTTTGTATTCGCCATCGTTTTTATACTATTATTATATTTTTTTATAATAAATCCGTAAAATTCAAAATAATTACACTTCACATAGCGTGTAATTTTTGATTTTTATGTTTTCTCTAAATATCTTTATAAATTCTTTATTCTAGATAAATATATTTGTTTTCTTTCTTATTTATCGCGTTATAGGAGACCTTGAAGATATTTGTAATGTGATTACCAAATAACTTCTAGTAACCGCTATTTATAAAATTATTATATTTACAGATTTTTTTTTATTATAAGTATTATTTTGTAATTTTCAAATACTTTAGGCAAACTTGAAATAATAGAAAAAACATATAAAAATTAAAAATAAATTAATTTTTCAAAAATAGATTTAAAGTAAAAACTGAAATATAAAATATAATTTAATTCATATAAAAATGAGTAAAGTACCTTCCCAATCAGGTTCAACGCAACCAACCAATTCGCAATCACCGATTTCTTATAGATTGCCAGAAACTGCCACACTTACACACGCAGCAAAATTATCAATCGTTGAAGATAAACCAATTATGATGGATTACTGGACTAATTCTCTTAGTAAGACTGTATTAATTGGCGTAAAAGACAATCAAGAGAAGCTTTTAGTAAAAAGTGAAGAAGAATATACAAGTCCAATTTCTAAAATTTACAAAGTCGGTAAAGAATATATTATTATGACAGAGAACTCTATATATATCGTTGACCTTGAAATACCTACAAAACGCATCAGTTCTTAAATGATGAGAATAATAATAATATGTAAAACAAAATCATTACATATTATTTTTCAATGAGTGAAATAATAATTATTTTACAAAATATCTTTCAACCCACTAATTTGTTCACTAGACAAAGCTTCAGGAAATTGTACAATAAATTCTATTATTAAATTGCCTGTAGTATTTTCTCGTGTCATTCCTAAATTAGGTACAACTCGTTTATAATCAGGTTTAATAACTGTAGGATTATTCATATTATTCAAACATAGTAATTTTCCATTTAAATGTGGAATATCAAAAGAGAACCCACATAAAGCCTCTTTTAAAGATAAGTTCTTTTGTAAAAATAAATCTAATCCTTGACGTTTAAAGATACTATTATTATTAATTTTTACCTTTATATGTAAATCACCTTTCAAATCGTCATTTATAATATTTCCTTTTCCTTTAATAACGAGTGTATCATTTTCATCAATTCCTGGAGGCATATTAATAATAACAGTTTCTATTTCATTAACTTTCATATTATTTATAATTGTCCATTTTTCTATTTCAACTGGTAAAGAAACGCCTTGGAAACATTGTTCTAATGTAATTTCAACTACCTTATTTATTGGTGGTGGTGGTTGTGGTCTACTATTGAAACTGGATGAAAATTCAGCGTGAAATCCACCTGGACCATTATGAAATATTCTAACGCCAGGTATCCCATGCATTCCGTTCATTTCACCCATGCTATGCATTTTATGAATTCCTCCAAAACCGCCACCAAACATCATATTAAAAATATTATTAATATCATTGAATTCATCCATTCCTTGAAATGGGTTTATGTTACCTTCACCAAATTTTAGTTCATGGTCGTGTTGTTTTCTTTTTTCCGAATCACTTAAATTTTCATATGCTTCGTTAATATATTGAAATCGCATGGTAGCCTCTGGGTCAGGGTTTCTGTCTGGATGAAATTTCAAAGACAAAGTACGAAAAGCTTTTTTAATTTCGCTTTCGCTGGAATCTTGTCCTACTCCAAGAATTTCATAATAGTTTTTCATTTGACAATTTATAATTACTTATAAAATATAATTATTAAATCATTTTTATGTGAATATATTTTTTACATAGTAAATAAACATAAACAATAAATATGGATATATGTATTTATGAATAAAATAGAAAATTATAAAGAAAGCGATTATAAAAACATATTAAATGAAACGAGTAGTACCTTTATTAATAAATATAAACCTTATTATATCGAAGATTTTTATATTGAACCAAAATTGATTTCAGTTATAAAATTAATGTTTGAATTGAATAATCTGAATATTCTATTTGTAGGCAATTCTTGTTCTGGTAAAACAACATTGCTATACGCTTTGATAAGGGAATATTATGGTCTTAGTAAAAACGATGTTATACCAGAAAATAATATTCTATTTATCAATAATCTAAAAGAACAAGGAATACATTATTTTCGCAATGAAATGAAGACATTTTGTCAATCACATAGCAGTATTTTTGGAAAAAAAAAATTAGTAATTATAGACGATATTGATAATATCAATGAACAAAGTCAACAAGTATTTCGTAATTATATAGATAAATATAGCCATAATATACATTTTATATCTGTATGCTCAAATATTCAAAAAGTAATTGAAAGTATACAATCTAGATTACAAATTATAAAAATATCACCACCAACTAATGAACAAATCAATAATATAACGAACAAAATTATCCAACAAGAGAATATAATTATAGATGAAAAATCCAAAGAATATATATTATTGATTACAAACGGTTCTATTAGAAATATTATAAACTATTTAGAGAAAATGTATGTTTTAGGAGAACCAATAACAATTGAATTATGTAAAAAAATTTGTTCCAATATTTCATTTCAAGAATTTGAAAATTATATTTCGTTGTTGAAACAAAATAAATTAAACGACGCTATTAAGATATTGTATGATATTTACGACTATGGATATTCTGTAATAGATATATTAGATTATTTTTTTACATTTGTAAAATTGACATCCATTGTAGATGAAGAAACAAAATACAGAATTATACCATTCCTATGTAAGTATATAACTATATTTCATAACATTCATGAAGATTGTATTGAATTAGCATTATTTACAAATAACTTATCTAATTTAATTTAGTAATATAATTGAAATAAATGATTATTAGAAATTTATTATATGATTATTTAGTATCTGGGGGTTATTCAAAAAAATGACAAAACAAATTTTCAAAAATGCTGTTCCAAATAATGTTTTTTATTCATTTTTAGAAAAAATATGTTTGAAAACAGAAAAATATTATTTGGTTGATATGAATTCTTTTAGAAAAATGTTATTCTATAATTATCATATAGATTTTTGTGAAACAATCAAAAATTATTATCATTTATCTAAGCAATTTTATCTTGAACGGAAAATGACATATAATTCATTTACTACTATACTAAGACAAATTTGTAAAAATAACAATATAATGTTTACATCACAAATAAAGTATAATGAATCTAAATATAATATTGATTATTTAATTTACTTTTCATTAGAAAGGGCATAAATAAAATACAATTATACTATATATTTTTTATACAATATGTTTAGCTCAAATAAGATGAACCAATATTTGATGATGTTTGGAATTGTAGTAATTTGTAGTTATATCGGTAATAAATTAAATCAAAGTTTTCAAAATAAGGATGAATATGATTTAATAAAAAAATATTTATTGAACGATTCACCGTTATATGGGTTTAATCGTCCAAAATTATGGATACATTCAAAATATGAAAAAAACGCACGTAAATGGAAAGATTTTTATTCAAGGAATAGTACTGATTTAAACCAACCTTACATACATTTGACTATTAAAACAATTATTAATCATTGTGGAAATGACTTTAATATTTGTTTGATTGATGACGATACATTTAGTAAACTAATACCTACTTGGGATATTGATTTAACCAATGTAGCTGAACCAATGAAATCCCAATATAGAGAACTTGGTATGACGCAGTTATTATATTATTATGGGGGTTTAGTTGTACCTAATTCTACAATATGTTTGAAAAATTTGAAAGAGTTTTACAACGAAGGTATTTTAGGAAATAAGCCTTTCGTTTGCGAAAATATAAATCGTAGTATGAATTTATTGAAACAAAAACAAAAATTATTATTTGCGCCCGATGTTTCTTTTATGGGATCACCTAAAAATAATGAAACAATAAAAGAATTGATTGAATTTATGAAAAATACATATAGCAGTCCTCATTTTTCAAGTGAAACAGATTTCTTAGGCGTCAATTCACAATGGTGTTTTGAAGCAATACAACAAAACAAAATGAACTTGATACTAGGTCAACGTATTGGAGTAAAAACACAAGGCCGCAAACAAATATTATTGGAAAATTTAATAGAAGAAGACTATTTAGATTTATCAAATGATACTGTATGTATTTGTATTCCAAGAGAAGAAATATTAAATCGTCCAAAATATCAATGGTTTGCTTTTATGACTGGTGAAGAAATATTAAAATCCAATATGATAGTATCAAAATATTTACAGGCTTCTATTGTTGATAGCACAAATGAATATCATGCTCCTACTGAAATAAAGAGCGTTGTTGCGATATAATATATTCATTATTACTATACATAATAAATATATTATTTTGATAAAAAATTGAAATTTCGAAACAAATAGTATTAGAAATAATAATAAACAATATTTGATTATAATATTTAGAATGGAAAATACTATAATATTTTCAAAACCGAACGTTAAACCAAAACTAAGAATTGTTGATAATAATATTGATCAAACAACAACTACTACCTCGTCGAAAAATAATAATGATATCAAAAATATGGAAGGATTACAATATTTATTAACTATACTGAATAATTCTATTGATTTGATTTTAACAGACCCACCGTATATAATATCAAAAGACAGTGGTATGAATGAACATTATAATAATGTCAAATCAAATGAAGAAAATAACATTGAATTTGTAAAAACAGAACAAGACTGGGATATTTACAAGAGAGATAATAATATTAGAGATGATGAAAATAAAGATAAATATATGAAATACGGTTCTATATATGGTAAAAAATATTGTGTAAAGACAGATTATGGTGATTGGGATAGTGAATTTACAATGGATATTTTAGAAAAGTTTATTAGTGAATATTATAAAAAATTAAAAAAAGGCGGAACATTGATTATATTTTTCGATTTATGGAAAATTTCTTATTTAAAAGAATTAATGGAAAAATATAAATTCAAACAAATACGATTTATAGAATGGATTAAAACAAATCCTCAACCAAGAAATAGTAAAATAAATTATTTAACCAATTGTAGAGAAATTGCTTTGATTGGTATTAAAGATAGCAACCCGACATTTAATAGTAGTTATGATAATGGAATTTATAATTATCCATTACAAGGTGGTAAACAACGTTTTCATCCAACCCAAAAAAGTTTATTATTATTTGAAGACTTGATAAAAAAACATTCTAATGAAAGCGACACAATTTTAGATACATTTTTAGGCGCGGGAACCACCGCAATCGCTTGTAAAAATACGAATAGAAAGTTCAAGGGTTGTGAAATTTCAAAAGAATATTATGACAAAATAATAGAAATTATGGAGACACAATAATTTTCCCTTTATTTATTTTCAACTTTATTTCATTTATTATTGGAATGGTATAAAGTGAATAATAACAGATTTTTTTATTAAATTCAATTGGGTCATACCAATAAGTATCATTTTTTGTAGTTATGTCATCTATTATAAATGCCTTTTTTTCCCACGGAAATTCAAAAGGAATTATTTTGTATTTTTGTAAATTTTTGGCTGAATATATTTTGTTATTTTTGATTTCATTTTTACATATTTGGCGTTTTTGTAAGTTACAATGATTACATAATGGTTGAAAATCAGATATATCTTGTGTATGTTTTTGTAATACTTTATCATCGTTGTACAAATCATTTTTATGGTCGATTATAATATCACTATTTGACCCACAAGAAACGCAACTATTTTTTTTTATTTCTATATCAATGTTTTTTTTAGTTGGGCGTTTTGTTATGTTTAATCGTTTTGAATGAACAAAAATACCAATTATTCCTTTCATATTTTGGTTATCTATTCTGAATTGATTTATCAAATCTTCTGGAACTATTATTTCAATATCGTTCTCAGAATTGATTTTTATTTTATTATTATATATAGAAATATAATTGAATTTTTTATTTGCCCATCTATCACCAATACCATTATTACCCCAGTCTAATTTTTTGTATTGTTTTAATTCATTTCTTGAAATAATTTTTGTAAAATTATCTGATAATTTTATAACTGTATTTACAATACTATTCATATCATTATCTTGGTTTTCTTGGTTCATTTTGTTTATAATTTTTATATAACTTATTTTAATGTAATTTAAAGTAATTCAATTTTTTATTATTTAGAAAAAGTATTGTTAATTAATATAAAAATATTTTTATTATAATAATTATGGAAGAAACAAATTTATATAATAAAATTAAAGAATTAGAAGATGAAAACGCTTTGTTGAAAGAAAAATTAAAGAATTATACAGCACCTAAACGAAGCAAAACTTTTTACGAAAATCATAAAGAAGATGTATTACAAAAAAATAAAGAATACAAAGAAAAAACAAACTATTACGCTAATTTATCTCCTGAAAAGAAAAAGGAATACGCAAAACGAGCATATTTGAATAAAAAAGAAAAAATAAAGAAATTAACTGAACCATCGGAAAATGAAAACATTTAGACATTTATATAGATTATTCGTTAAATCTATATAAAAATAAAATATTTAGTTAATATATAGAATGGTGAAAAAGAAAAAACCAAAAGACACATTCAAAGAATTTAGGAATAATGAAAAGTCCGCATACAAAACTTTCAAAATACCTTTGAAAACGATTTTATTAAATTGTAATACGATACAACCAGTAATTAACAATTTAGTTTTTGAAATGAATGATTTAGTTATTCACACATATCAATTTATTCGGTTGTATGTTTTACATCAATATTCTAAAAATAAACCATTACCTACCATAGATGAGACCTTTATTTTGTATTGTATCAAATCATTAGGAACACGTGATAATAGAGGCAAGAAAGGAAAAGATACTGAACTTTTAGAAACATTAGAACAATTCTACAAAACCGAATATCAACCATTATTGAAACACGAAAAAACCAATTTGAAAAATACTACATTTTTATTACCTTATTTAGCAACGCAAATACATACTTCTTTACATAATAATTTTCAAGAACATTTTATTCAGCATTTCCTACGATTTGTCAATAAAACTACAAATGAAATCACACAAGATAAAGCAACTTTATTTCAATTCAAGAAACAATTGTTAGAATTAAATGAAACCGATGAAATATTTTCAACGTGGAAACTTAATCACTTATCAAATATACTACCATGTGAAATTAAGAAAAACATTCATTATGATATTCAGGTAAGACCATTTGAATATTTGAAAGGAATGTTTTATATGAATTCTGTATTAGAAAAACAAGAAAGTAAATTATTTCAACCATTACCATTACGAAACAATATAATTCCAAAACATATTATTATTGGTACAGCAAGTTTGATAAATTTGTTTTGTCCTGAAAAAGACAAAGATGGAAAAAAAGTGAAGAAGGGCAAATTATTAAGTAATGTAAAAAGTAATCAAAATGAAGTATGGAGTAATTTCCTGAATTTGAACCATAGAATATTCAAGAACAAACATTATCAGTTTCATAATCAAATACAAACTGACGGAATTAGTTGTTGTTTGTTGTTTATCAGAAAAGATTTGAAAGATAAAAAATGGGGTTCAAGAGTGCCTGTTTTACAAGAACAAGATTTTTATAACATTGAAGATTTATCCATAGAACAATTAGATACATTGAAAGAACGAAATATTGTAGGGTGCGACCCAGGAAAGCATTCATTAGTGTATATGATGGATAAACAAGGAAACAAATTACAATATACAGCATCACAAAGAAAGATAGAAAGTTATGGAAAACGAAATCAAAGAATACTATTACAAGAAAGAAGTAAACATAAAATCATAGAAAAAGAAACGCTATTGTCTTCTCATAACAGCAAATCAGTAGATTATAATAAATTCAAAACATATTTAGTAGAAAAAGATAAATTGAATAAAGATACGTCTGATTTTTATAGGAGAGAGGTGTGGAGAAAAATGAAATTTAGACAATATAGTTATGGTAAAAAATCCATAGACACATTCCTTAATAAAATCAAAGAAACATTTGGGGAAAATATATTAATTGGGTATGGCAATTGGAGTAGGTCATCACAAATGAAATATACAATGCCTACAATGAATAAAGGATTAAGAAAACTAATTCATAAAAAGTATGATACAATAACTATTAATGAATTTTATACATCTCAAAAATGTTGCGAATGCCGTAATCCATTACAGCATTACAAAGATAAAAAAGGAGTGGAAATATACAGATTATTCACATGTTCTAATTGCGTGAGTTGCGAAAACAAAAATATCGTATTTAGAACAAGGGATAAGAATTCTGCTATTTCCATAATGAAACTAACTGAATGTTGGATAAATACACAAACGCGTCCAGTAGAGTTTCAAATTCAAGCATCGTCTTTCACCTGTGGTAATAAAAAATCAGGGTTAAGTAAGACAATCGGCGTTAAAGAAACAATCCCTAATGGGTAAGCACGCCTATTGATTTTACACTTTCTTATTTTTTTTGCTCTATAAAATGGGCGTTTTAAATGAGAAAAGGTGTAAATATATAAATATAAAAACACTTAAAAAGACATCTATAAAATTATAAATTGAAGTATTGAAAATGGAAGATAAGCTCAATGAAGCATATCAGATAATAAAAGAATTATATGAAAAATATTCAAATAATCACTATATGTCTGAAAGAACACATCAATACATTTGTAATCAGTTACCAAATGTTCTTGAGAACATAAGACAAACACACGAAAAAAATGTTCTCCGTATTGAAGAAATGACCATTGAGCAAGATAATTTCATTTCTAATTTTCTATCAAATAACCAATATTTTTACATATCATCTACTGAAAAGTTCTTTTTTTATGATGGGTTACATTATAAAATAATTAGTGAAGATGATATTTTACATCATGTTCTCACAAGTATAACGCGAGACCGAAATTTAATGTCGTGGAAACAGCTTACTAAAAAATATATTATGAAACGTATAAAAGAACATAGTTTATTAAAATCTATTCCTGAGTCGGATACTATACAAAATATTCTACATGAATTATTATCCAATATTTTTACACATAAAAATGAAGCCAAATATTTTTTAACCATATTAGGTGATAATATTTTCAAGAAAAATACAGATATTATACATATTATTGACCCTAAAGCAAAACCATTTATTCGTGAATTAAATAATATTTGTCAATTCTTAATTGGTTCTAATTTAGCATCATCCTTTAAATATAAATATCACGATAATCATGATTATAGCAATTGTCGTCTTGTGAAAATAAATACAAACATTAAAAATGAATGTGTTTGGGTTCCACTAATTAATAATTATATGTTAGATTTAATATGCGTAGCATGTCATTACTCTATTCGTTTCAATAACTCGGATGATTATGTAAATAACTATAGCAATCATCATTTATTCAGTGAAAATGTCTTTTATTTAAAAGATATTCAACCTATTGATATGGTTAATAAATTCATTGATGAATATTTACAAATAACTTCGTCATCCAATAATGCTAAAAACATATTATCAAACCAATTATTTACAAATAAAGACAGTGATAAAGGTTCTCTTGTACGCGCTACACAAATTACTTGGAAAAATATGCAATATTTATGGAAAAAGTTTTTAGATTCAAAAGAATTACCAAATATTATGTTCTTACAGACATTAAAAAATTTATTACTAGAACGATTGAATGATTATTACGATGAAAATATGGATAGTTTTATAGGAATATGTAGCGAACATTTACCAAGTATCCAACAGTTTCTACAGTTTTGGACAGAAACTATATCCTTAGACGACAATGAAATTGATTTTGAAATTGATGAAATTATTATTATCTTTAAACAATGGTGTGAAACAAAACGTGAAATAACTAGCACATTAAATGATAAACAAATACTAGATTTGATTAGTTATTATTATCCTGATATTGAAATTGAGAAAGATAAATATATTTGTAAAATTAAATGTTCTCTTTGGGATAAACAAATTGATATACAAGTTGCTCTTGATAATTTAAAAGATACATTGAAATTGAAATACTATAGTGAATATAATAATGTTTCTAATTATGAACGAGTTAGTTCTCCAATAGATGGACGTAATATATCCATTTATGATGCTTATAATTACTATTGTCGGTTTTTTTCAACAATAAATGGTAAATTAATCGTAAGTAAATCTTATTTTGAAAAGTATATTATGGAAATCCTTTGTGAATATATTATTGATTCTAAATATATTTCATCTGATTGGATTATCTATTAATTTTATCAAAAATATGATACAATTGTTTGTATCATATTTCTTACAATATATATTTATTATTTAGACATTTTCTTCATTAGAAACGCATGCTTTTTTTTCAGAATCGTAATGGTGTCCTTCTGGGCATTGTGATTCGGGATCATTGGTTCCTCCTTTCTTCATTGATTTTTTATTTTTCTTTGTACCATTTTTCTTGACAAAGCCGAATTTACCTTTTTCGGCAAAATAACCGTATTTTTGTAGGCGTTTTTCTTTTTTGGCTGTCTTATGTTTTTTGGAAGAAACAATGCGTCCCCATTTATTCATCATTAGAGCAGTTTTTGTTAATTCGCCTGAAGTTTTATATGCTGTTCCATTCCAAACTTGTTGTCTTGAACCAAATAATTCTTTGTATTTTTTTCCATTAATATGGTATGTTCCGTCTTCGTGTCTTGAAGGTCTTTTCATTATATATATTATTTATATAAAAAAATTATGCTAAAGAATGTAAAAAATGTTCCAACCATACATTGTAGATTTTTTATATTATATATTTTATTGTACAATTGTTTTATTACAACAATTATTTGGTTTTTTAGTTTGAATATATTGAGAATAACGCATTCTAGTACTCATCTTGGGATTATTATTCGCAGTTACTAATTTATTATATTTAACATTATTACATTTATTATCACAAAATTTCATAATACTAAACATTTTCATATCTTATTTTGGTATATACTATACTTCTATATTATAAACAATACGAAAAAAATTGAACTTAAAAATATAACAATATTGAAAGATATTATTATACATATTATTCTATTTATATCTTGAATATGTCTTCTACTAAAGCAAACACTCTGAAAATGGCCAATGCTGAAACTGACGCACTATCTAAACAATATCAAAAAAAAACCGATAAACAACATATATTAGATAATCCTGATACATATATTGGTTCTGTTGAAAATGTTGATGCGGACATGTGGATATTTGATGACGAGGCACAAAAAATAAAATTAAAAACAATTGAATACATTCCTGGACTTTACAAATTGTTTGATGAAGGTATTGTAAATTGTCGTGATCATGTTATCCGTATGATACAATCAAAAATGATTGAAAAAAAATTCGTAACCCATATTGATATTGACATTAACGAAGATGGAACAATTATTCTTACAAATGATGGTAATGGCATTGATATTGCTAAACACCCTGAATATGACCTCTGGATTCCAGAAATGATTTTCGGACATCTTCGCACATCTACCAATTACAACAAAGACGAAAAAAAAATTGTAGGTGGTAAAAATGGTTTTGGTTTCAAATTGGTTTTAATTTGGTCTCAATATGGTAAAGTAGAAACAGTAGACCATATTAGAGGTTTAAAATACGTTCAAGAATTCAATAAAAATTTGGATGAAATTTGCCCTCCTACAATTACAAAATGTTCTTCAAAACCATATACTAAAGTTACATTCAAACCTGATTATTCGCGATTAGGAATTCATGGATTAACTCATGATATGTTATCTTTATTAAAGAAGCGTGTTTATGATATCGGTGCTGTAACTGACCATTCTATTAAAAAAATAAAAATCAATTATAATAATAATGTTTTACCTGTTAAAAATTTCCAACAATATATTGATTTGTACATCGGTAACAAAGACGAAAATAAACGTGTTTATGAAATGCCTGACGAACGATGGGAATATGCTGTAGCATTATCACCTACTCACGAATTTATACAAGTATCATTCGTGAATGGTATTTGTACTTTCAAAGGTGGTAAACACGTAGAATATATCACTGGTCAGATTACTCGTAAATTATGCGATTATATTGAAAAGAAGAAAAAAATAAAGGTCAATGCTAATTCTATCAAAGAACAATTGATATTGTTTTTACGTTGTGATGTTGAAAATCCATCATTTGATAGTCAAACAAAAGATTTTATGAATACACCATCGGCTAAATTTGGTTCATATTGTTCTGTTTCTGATGCGTTTATTGAGAAAGTAGCAAAAATGGGCGTCATGGATTTAGCTTGTTCATTAACTGAAGCCAAAGAAAATAAATTAGCAAAGAAAACAGATGGTTCTAAAACAAAAACTATTCGTGGAATCAATAATTTTATTGATGCTAATTTAAGTGGAACATCACAATCAAAAGATTGTATATTAATTTTATGCGAAGGATTGAGTGCTATGTCTGGTATTGTTTCTGGGTTATCAAGTGATGACCGTAATACAATTGGTATTTATCCATTGAAAGGAAAATTATTGAATGTTCGTGGTGAACAAATTAAGAAAATTGCGGAAAATAAAGAAATTACAGATATCAAAAAAATATTGGGTTTAGAAACAGGTAAAGTATATAATAATATTCAAGATGTTAATCAGCATTTGCGATATGGTAAAATTATGTATATGACCGATCAAGATTTAGATGGAAGCCATATCAAAGGATTATGTATTAATTTGTTTCATAGTGAATGGGCATCTCTTATCAAAATACCTGGATTTTTGTCTTTTATGAATACTCCTATTCTAAGAGCTAAAAAAGGTTCACAGACATTGTTATTTTATAACGATGGCGAATATGAAACTTGGAAGCAAAGTCTCGGACAAAATGGTACACATGGTTGGACTATTAAATATTTTAAAGGGTTAGGTACATCTACATCTGCTGAGTTCAAAGAATATTTTGCGAATAAAAAGATTGTTGATTTTGTCTATGATGAAACTAGTGATGATGTGATTGATAAAATATTCAATAAAAAGCGTGCTGATGACCGTAAAGATTGGTTAGAAAACTATGATAAAAATGCTTACTTGAATACATCTAAGAAAAATGTTAGTTATCCTGAATTTATTAATAATGAGATGATACATTTTAGTACTTATGATTGTGCCCGTTCTATTCCAAATATGGTTGATGGTTTGAAGATTTCATTAAGAAAAATTTTATATTCCGCATTCAAAAGGAAATTAACCAGTGAAATTAAAGTAGCACAATTTTCTGGTTATGTTTCAGAGCATAGCTCATATCATCATGGTGAAGCTAGTTTAAATGGGGCAATTGTAAATATGGCTCAAAATTTCGTAGGTTCCAATAATATCAATTTATTACAACCCAATGGACAATTTGGTACGAGATTACAAGGCGGTGATGATAGTGCTAGTGAAAGATATATATTTACTCTATTGAATTCATTGACACGATATATATTCCCAGAAGCAGATGATGCTGTATTAAAATATATCAATGACGATGGGACTATTGTAGAACCAGAATTCTATGCTCCTATTATTCCGTTTGCTCTTGTTAATGGTATTTCTGGTATCGGTACAGGGTTTTCGTGTAATATTGCTCCATATAATCCAAAGCAAATTATTGGTTATCTTAAAGATAAATTAAAAGGTCAAATAAATAATACTGAATTCGTACCATATTATGAAGGTTTCAAAGGAACTATCAATAAAATAGCCGAACAAAAATATTTGATTAAGGGTCTTTATGAAAAAATCGGCGATGATAAAATCCGCATTACTGAATTACCAGTAGGCACTTGGACGATGCCATATACAACATTTTTAGAAACATTGATGGATGGTACTAGTGTAGATAAAACTGGTAAGAAAATTCCACCAAGCATTAAAGATTTCACTTCTGTTTGTACTGAAGTCAATGTTGATTTCAATGTCGTTTTTCCAAAAGGTAAAATACAAGAATTGGAAGCGTCTATTGATGCAAATGGTTGTAATGGTATTGAAAAATTATTGAAATTATTTACAACTATTTCAACTACAAATATGCATATGTTTAATTCGGATTTCAAACTACACAAATATACAAGTGTTGAAGAGATTATAGAAGATTTTTATAGAATTCGCTTGGATATTTATGGAAAACGTAAAGCATTTTTAGTAGATGATATGGAGAAAAAATTAGTGAAATTATCAAATAGAGCCAGATATATTCAAGAAACATTGAATGGAACTATTGATTTGAGAAAAAAGACAGCCGAACAAGTTAGTCAATTATTATCTGGAATGAATTTCGTATTGATTGAAGGTGATTATAAGTATTTGATTAAAATGCCGATGGACTCAGTAACTCAAGAAAACGTTGCCAATATTATGAAAGAAAAGGAAAATACTGAAACTGAATTGAATATTTTGAAATCAACGCCATTGGAAAAGATATGGTATACTGAATTGGATTCATTAGACAATGAATATGACAAGTACAAAAAAATTCGCGAAAATATTCAGGCTGGTAGTAGTAAAAGTACAGACAAGAAAGCAAAGGTTAATACAAAAGTAAAAAAATAAGAATAGTTAGATGAAAATATATAAAGGTTTGAAATTGTATTATTATACATGGTTGAAGAAAATAATTGTTATTTTGTATCATCAAGAGGAATTTTGAAATCTTGTGATATTTTTTGTTTACAACCAAATTCTTCTGATTATAATATAATAAATTATAATTCGCAGTTACAAAATAATGATAATTATAAAACCATTTATATATGTAATACTGCTATACCAAATTTTATAAATAATCATAGTATAAATATGAATTACAAGTATATATTAGTATCGGGCGATTGTGATGAGACTATTCCTAATGACATTTTTTATAGTTTGGATAATTTTTTGAATTTTGTTAACAATGATAATTTAATTCATTGGTATTCACAAAATTGTATTATAAATCACCCAAAAATAACAAGAATACCAATCGGGTTAGATTATCATTCAATGTCAAAATGTAGTAACGATTGGGGACCTCAAACTTTACCAATAAATCAAGAAGAAAGTATAATGGAAATTATAAATTCAAATTTAGAAAAACCATTCTGGAAAAGAGAAGTAAAATGTTATAGTAATTTTCATTTTTCGATGCCGTCGGGTTATAAGTTTCAATATGATAGAATAGAAGCACTGAATAAAGTACCAAAAGATTTGGTATTTTATGAAGAAAAAAAAATAAGTCGGTGTCATACATTTAAAAATCAATGTGAATATGCTTTTGTTTTATCACCACACGGAAATGGATTGGATTGCCATCGTACTTGGGAAGCATTAATTTTAGGATGCATTCCGATAGTAAAAACTTCTGGAATTGATAGTTTATATGATGATTTGCCAGTATTAATACTTAATGACTGGAGTGATATAAACTATGAATTATTAGAAAATACCATTACAAAATTTAAAAACAAACAATTTAATTACAATAAAATAACGCTAAAATATTGGGTTGAAAAATTCAATAGTCATAAAATAATAAATTAAATTTTATATAAATAAAAAACTATATAAAATTTTTGTTGTAACTATTAATTTCCCTTTTGAATACGATAACTATCATCATCGTAATGTTTTGTAGAAACTTCAAATAATTCCGAATCCTCTAATGCTATTAATTGGTGCGGTTCTCCACGTTCATTGGTAATTACATCACCTATATTTAAATTTTCAGAATATGTAATACCATTTGTATAGTCTATCCATATTAAAATAAAACTTCCCTTTGATACGTACCAAGTTTCTTTTTTTTTTAAATGATAATGCATAGAAAACTTCTTACCTTTATTAAAACAAAGTATTTTCCCGCAATATTCATCATTATTTACAAAGATAATTTCTTTTCCCCATCCTTTTTCTACAATTTCTGAAACCATTTTTTTTGTTTTTGTTTTATCTAAATGTGGTATTGGAAATATAGTATCTATATTGTATGATTTATCATCATAATAAATATCATAATCTGGTTTACCAAATAATAACTCATCATAAATTATTCCCCAATTGTTTAATTGTGTTTTTGTCAATTCTGTATAATTTATTCCAGATTTACTACCTCTAGCAGTCCATATTGTAATGAAATTACCATTATTTTTTAATTCATTTAGATAATTTATTCTTTCTTGAATGGGTATGCTTTCTTTATAATTGCCATTAATTGTTATACATAAAGTATTATCTAAATCAAAAAAGTATTTTTTCATTTATAGTTAATAGATAATTTGACTTATTTATATATTTTTTTGTTTTATATATAAATAATTAAAATATTTTTTCAGCAATTAAATAACCGTGTCTTATATCTTTGCGTTTGATGATTTTCCATGTTGGATCTGAATAAATTTCTTTTACAATCAATTTACATTTATCCACATTAATATCATCTAACATTAATATCTTACATCTATTTTTAAGTAATTGAAATTCATAATAAGTTGTAAATTCGCCGCCGTCTAATAATATTAGATCAAAAATTTCAGGTAAGTTTGGTCTATTTAAAAATAAATTACATTTTTTCATATTTATAATATCAACTTCATTCCAATGTCTATATGTGTCATTTGATAAACATTGTGGAAATATTTTATAAAAATCAATTGGTTCCTCATTCCAAATAACCTCATTTAATAAAAACATTTTATTATTGTCAGTATATAGTTTTATTGCGTCATTCCATTTATCTTTATTGCATTCAAGACTATAAAATATATAATCGTCATTTCTGTTTTTAAACCCTTCAGAAAACGCTTTTGTAGAACCTAACCCATTCCATGTACCAATTTCTAAAAAAGATTTATGATTCAAATTAGATGCATATTGTTGAATATCTGTTGAAAATTCATCATTATTTATTTGTCCTAATTTATGTTTATTATGTAAATCATAATTGTATTTATCATTTATTTCCCACATAATATTATATTCATCATAATATTGTTTTTATTTACTTTCATATTTATATAAATATTTACAATTTGTATAAATAAAAATAAAAAACACTATATTGATAACGCGCATATTTGTCTAAATAAAATTTTCTACATTACATTCACTAAAATAATTTATTTTTTTAAATTTATTATTAGAATATGTGTTCGTTTTATCAATATAATATATTATTTTACAGTTATTAAGTGTAAATCCATTAAATAATCCAACAATTGGTCCAGTATTGATACCTATAATCATTTTTGCTTTTGTAGATATTGCCGCAATCGTTTTAATTGTATAATTGTTATCTAAAGTACAATTAATTCCTTCTATTTTATTCGTAGTAACTATTTTATATTTTTTACTTAATTCATTAATAGTTAAATACATATCATTAATAAAATTCATTGTCATATCTACTTGACCTGAAAGTGGCTGCGAATTTATTATTAATACATCTATATCTTTATATATTTCAGGCAATGCTTCATATCTTAATAACAATTCATTATCCATATACTTAAATTCATTCATTTTGACTGGAATTTTTATTTTTTCAGAAAATTTATTAAAAAAATTTAATAAAAATATGTCAAAACCTGGAACATCATTAGAATTTGAATATTTAAACCAATTGTAATCATAATCATCACATCCTATCCAAATATTTGTACCTCTATGTTCATCAATACTGGATAAAATAATATTCTCAGATGGTATAAACTCCGAAACTTGATATAAATAAATATCAGGAATATAGTAAAATATTTTTATATTTTCTTTTTCAATGTAATCTTTGATACTATAAAAATATATACAACTAAAAATGTGGTCACCTAAATGCCATTTATTCCAAAAATGGAGTTCTTTATTTGACATAATGTAATAATTCATATAATATTATATATTTATATTATTGATTTTTTATTTTATTTATTATATTTGTTGAACTTAAATTTTCAATATAATTAAAAAATAGAACTTCTTTTACGTGTTCTTTTCCAATAACATTACTTATATTATAATCAGAACCTTTTATCAAAATATCAGGTTTCAACATTTGTAGTATATTTAAAGGTGTATCATCATGAAATATTATAACATAATCTATAAAATCAAATAATGAAAGAATTTTAGATCTTTCAATGATATTATTAATTGGTCTATTTTCCCCTTTTAATCTTTTTATTGAGTCATCTGAATTCAATCCTACAATAAGTATATCACCTTGTTGTTTTGCGAATTTTAATAATTCAATATGTGCTGAGTGTAAAATATCAAAACACCCATTTGTAAACACAACATTTCTTTCTTTTGCTAATCTATTGATTTTGTCAATATTATAATCATATATAATTTTTTCAATATTGATGTTTTCTTCTATTTCAAAATATTCATTTATATCTTGCAAATTAGTATTATAATTTCCAATTACACTAATACTTTTTCCAGCTATATAATTAGCTACTTTACACGCTTTCAATAAATCTTTGTACTTCAAATATACATACGTTATTATAGTCAATACAATATCCCCTGCTCCAGTTACGTCGGTTAATTGTATTTTATTTTTATGTTTAATTTTATTATGAATATTATTTAATATAATTCCATCTTCAGATAGCGTCAATACAACATTTTTACATTCTATTTTACTTTTTATAGAATTTAATATTTTAGTAATATTCTTTTCTTGACAAATATTTTCTGCTTCATACAAATTAGGTTTAAATAAAAAACAACCTTTATATTTCATAACATTTTTTATTTTTGGGTCTACAAAATTTGGTATATTATTTTCATTACAATACTTGATTATTGTTTCACATAAATATTCTGTACAAACACCTTTATTATAATCCGATATGATAACCGCATCTATAGTATCTTTATGAAAAACGTATTCCACTATTTCTTTTTGTATATCATCTGATATATCATTATTATCTTCTATATCAAAACGAAATTGTAATTTATTATCTAAAAAAATTCTATTTTTTATTGTAGTCTTACGGGTTTTATCAATAAATAATTTATTATTAATATTTTTATTTTTCAATAAATTTGTGATAATTGTTCCATAACTATCATTCCCTATTACACTGATAATTTCAACATTTGTTTCTAGGTTTTTCAAATTTTGACAAACATTTCCTGAACCGCCAAGTTTATAATCATTATTCAAAATATCATAAATAGGAATATCTGCTTCCGCTGCTTTTCTAGTAATATGCGATATATAGTTAATATCAAGTATAACATCACCAATAACAAATATATTCATATGTTTATTTATTATAATTATATATTTAATATTGTATGTATATTATTTGAAGAATAAATTATTAAATAAATAATAGAATTATGGATTTGATTGAATTTGGTAATGACAAATATCCTGCTTTTCAAGCAAATGGAAATGCTTCACAATTCGCTATTCCATTTGCTATTCATTTTTGTAAAGGATATGGTTATGATATTGGGTTCTGTAAAGAAGAATGGAAATTTCCAAATGCTATAGGTATTGATATTGGATTAAATAATGGATTTCACGCAGATAATTTACCAGATAAAGAAGTTGATTATATATATTCAAGTCATTGTTTAGAACATGTTATTGAATGGGTAAAAACATTAGAATTATGGTTATCAAAATTGAAAAAAGGAGGAATATTATTTTTATATTTGCCTGATTTTAGTCAAAAATATTGGAGACCGTGGAATAATCGTAAACATAATCATTGTTTCACACCTTCTATTTTAGAGAGTTTTTTGAAAGATAAAAATATGAAGAATATAATGGTATCAGGTATTGATTTGAATAATAGTTTTATGGTTGTTTGTGAAAAATAATTTTTTATATGTAATAATATAAAAAATTAATAGTTTTATATATTAGTATAAATGAATGTTATTTTATTTTTATTGTTTTTTTTTCCATTAATTGAATGTTTTTTGAATATAAAATTTTGTAATAAATTCAATGTAAAAGATAAAGAATTCAAGCAACAATTGATTTATAAATTACCTTATTACAAGAAGCATATTGTGAATAAAATAAATGGATTTTATGGTTTGATTGGACCCAATGTAAATATTTCTACTGTAAATAATTTATTTGATTTATTTATTGGAGATGGTAATATTCAAGGCGTTTTTTTTGATGAAGGTAATATTACATTTGTAAAACATTTTATTAGAACAGATAAATTATTGTACGAAGAAAAAAATGGCATGATTCCTAATAATAATTTTATCAAATTAATGTTTATGACTTTGAGTAAAGTTAATATTTTACCAAATATTATGGGATTGGCTAATACTGCTATGATAAATGTAAAGAATAAGATATACGCTTTGTATGAACAAGATATTCCTTATTTATTAGATATTGATTTTCAGAACAAAAATATAAATACTATTTCAAAACAAAAGGTGAATTCAATTCAACATATTTCAGCTCATAGTAAATATATGAATAATTCCATTGAAACTATAGACTATAATGTTATGAAAAGTTCTCTCAATTATTATCAATTGAATGATAATTTCAATATTATAAATAGAAAAAAAATCAAAACAAAATATTTACCAGTTATCCACGATTTTATAGTTACAAAGGACAAAATGATCATTATGGATTCTCCGTTATGTATAGAGAAAAAAAAGATTTTCAAAAGGAGTATGCCTGTTTCATTGGACAAAAATCAGAATACATTGATTCATATATATGACAAAAAAAATGATAACATAGAAGTATACGATACAAACAAGAGTTTTTATATGTTTCATTTTGCTGATTATAGTGAAACTTTCAAAAAAATAGAAATATTTGGTTCTCTATATGATGAATTGAATTTTTCAAATTTGAATTTGAAAGGACACTATTGTAAAATCATAGTTAACAAGATAACGAAAGAAGTTGTTATAGAAAAAAATGAACATCTTGAAAAATATGATTTAGATTTTCCAATAAAATATGATAATAAAATTGTTTTTCGTAATGTTCATAATAGGACAATCAATGGATTTGTTATAGTACAAAAAATGAAAGTTATTAGAGAAATTATATACGAACATTTATTTATATGTGGAGAACCATCACTTATTAGAATTGAAGGTATACCTTATATTATATTTTTTGGTTATTCTAAAAAACAAAATAATATTGTTTTGTTGAATTTGTATAATTATCAACAAATTGAAATACCCATTCCAATAGAATTAAATATTGGATTTCATTCTATATTTATTCCAAATATGTGATTTTTTGTTGTTTATTTGATAATTCATATTTATCGTTTGTATTATCACGGTATAATGAATCCATATGATATATTGTTGGTTTCTCTATTATTAGTATTGTTTCTAATTTTGGTAATGATAATTGTTTATTTATTTGTTTTATTGATATATCTATATTATTATAATCAATTTCAATCTTAGATGCGATGATAGAATTGTATAATTTGTTTTTTGTTAGTGACATTGTTATATTTTTTTACATTATTTTTTATATTCAAACAATTTCAATTTTCACAAGTAAACCTACATAAAAACAACTCTTGCTATATAATAAATGTTTTTATTATTGCTTTTTCTACCATTTTTAACTGGGTTTATCTTGAAAAGCGGTAAACATAATGATAATCATAATACAAAACCTCATAGTGTTACCATGTATTTGAAAGATTACGATAATACACCTTTTTTGAATTTATTGAATTATAATTTAGATATTACAAAAAAATATAATTTTACTCCAGTATCTATAGATGAAAAATTTATGACTGAAAAAACAGATAATGGGTTTGGAATATTACGTAATTATTGTTTCAAAAACAAAGAATTTCGTAAAGTTAGGTTCACTTACTTAGATATGAAATCAAAAATTCAATATTTTAGTTTGGTATTACACCCAGACTATCATTATGATGTGCCTATATTGAATTTTGAATTGATTTCATATAATAATGAAAAAATTGTTTATATTATGAATATGGTCAAAATGGATAATACAAAAACTTATAATGACCAATATGTTATACCTTTTATAGACGCGAAAAAAAAATATCCAGAATTGAAAGAAAATCTTGCTATAAAAATGTCTAATTATTCTATTTTTGGTAATTACATTAGTGAAGCAATTTTATTAGGTAATTTCGTTCAAAAAAATAAAGACTTAGATAAGATAGAAAATGTTTATAATAATATTGTATTTCCATCGTTTGAAGATTTTATAGGAATTTATTTTGGCTTGTTTGAGAACGCAACTCTTATGTATAATGATGATTTGGTAAATATCAAAAATAGACATAAACTATTTGATATGAAAAAAGCGTTTGTGGAATCTCGCTATGATATTCGTAAATATTTTGATGATAAATGGTACATGTCTATGTTGTATGATTTTTTCTATGATTTGAAAATGGATGAAGATGATGATGTATAAATTATATAATAATTAAGTGATTATTATATAATAGTTTTTACAATTTTTATTATTTCAAACGCCCATATTATTATTTTATTAAAGTGTAATAAAGGTTATTTCTTATTATATATAAAATGGGTGTACATCATCTAGATAACTGGAAACAATATTTAACAAATGACGATTATAATTATTTAATACAATTTGTAGAAAATGTTAAAAATAATATTTCAAATGATAAAATGATTATTTTATCTGGACCACCAAGAAGTGGTAAAACTACATTAAAAAATGACATTCAAGAATATTTGAGTGATGAAATTTGTGGCAATATGCCGATATATGATGTGGGTGAAATAATTTATAATGAAAATATAAATAAACTAGGATTTTTTTGTGGAATTGATGAAATACGTACTAGTAAAAAAAATAATATAGCAATTATTAATTTAATTAAATATAAACAATCTTTATTAGCAGATACAAATGATATAGAAAAAGTAAATAATAAACTTTTAGAATTTTCCAAAATTATCAATATGGAACATGTTTTCTAATAATTGGAGTTTCATGCGCTGTGCGGATTGAAATATTCAATTGCGTAAATGATAAAAGGGAAAACAAACTTAAAACCATTTTTTTAATTCCAATTGTTTGTATTCGCGGTCATGGTGTCTTGGTAATTCCAATGGAACAACCAATGAACTTTGGTCTTGACAATACTTCATATATGCCATTGCCTCATTATACACATTAGGGACGGCATAATCTAATACCAATTGGTTCAAGCGCTCTACTTGTTTTGTAATATTTGTCTCATTATGTTCAGCATATTGTAAATACAAACTTCGCATAATAATCTTCAAATTATCAATGTTTTGTTCTGGTATAACATATTTGTTATCCGACATTTTATACACTCCAGCACGTAATCCATTTTGTATTATTTGGATATTTCCAGCCGAAAAATATACTTGAGCTAATGTATTTGATTCCCAAACACCACCTAAAGCTTCGCGAAATTCAGTCGCTTTATTTCTGATAGCAATTTTTTCTTGCATTTGAAAACGGATATCTGGAGAAGGAGGCTCAATTATATTGACACGCCCATTATATTTTTCTAAATTTAAAATAGTATTTATATTATCAAATAATTCTGCTTTCAAAGACATTTATAAATCTCTTATAATGTTTCATAAGAAATAAATATTAGCAAAAAAGGAAATACATAAAAAATCTTACAAAATGATAACAAAAAACAGTAAATAAATATTTTAGGAACTAATGGTTTTGAATAGAAAAATATATATTTCTATAATATAATGGATTTCTATAGTATAGTTTTAATAGTTGCTATTGTTTTATTGATATTAGTTTTAACTTTTCTAGCTATTAAAATGAGCACAGCAAAATATTATAATCAAAGCAATGTAGCATTTCCACCAGTTATGAGTACTTGCCCTGATTACTGGACAGTGGATGGTAGTTATTGTAAAGTACCAGTTAATGGTAAAACAAATACTGGTTCAATATATAACACTACTGGGGTTTCGGTTTTATCAACAGCAAATACATTTGGTTATGATATTGGAAAAAAAGCTTTCAATTCTTTTGACACTAAATGGGGAACATCAGGTAAATCATCTGTATGTCAACAAAAAGATTGGTGTGGCAAATACAATATTATATGGGATGGCGTTAGTAATTTTAATAATTGCTAAATAAAATATATAAAATATATAAAATATTATAATTTATATATTTACTAATGAAATATGAATATTTATCTATTATTTCATCAACATTCATTATTATAGGTTATTTGCCCGAGATTTATTTATCATTTTATCAAATAAAAAATATAGATTCAACAAAATATTCTTCAACATTATGGTTATTGGGTGGCATATTAGGAACAATATATAGTGGCATCAATAATACAGATACATTTATAATTGCTAGTTATTCTATTAATACAACATTGAATTTATTGACTGTAAGTTGTAAGCTATATTATCATTTTCGCAAAAATACTAATTTACCTTCATTGAAAAATGAACAACACGTGGAGGTTCTCCAAATGTAAAATCATTTTTGGATAAAGCAACTTTGTTTTTGAATAAATAATAATTTATCAATGGGTTCATACCAAACCCTCCTGAAATAACCACTTCATAATTCATTTCCATTATTTCATTAGTTAATATTCGCATATTATTTATTTCTGGTAATAAATCGTTATTTTGTATATAAACAGCACTTTTCAATATTTCTATATTATCTGTTTGCTCATATTCTTTTAATAATTCTCGTATGTTCTCAATATATTTATATATAGCATCTTGTTTCTTTTGTATTAATTCGTTTTTATGCGAATTATTATAATTCTCATTATGTCTGTCAAGTAATTCTTTGAACATTACACTATCAAAATTATATTCCTCCAATTTCTTTTTGAATATAGCAACTGATTTTTCTTCATTTTTATAATTAAATAAATTATCTAATTTTTCTCTTATTATATCATCTTTTAATTCATCTACGTGTTCTTTAAATTTATATAACAAATCTATGTTTGAACCAAAATTGCCGGAAAATATTTCTATTTTTAATTTACAAGGATTTTGTGTATCACCACATATTGCCATATATCTATTATCTTTTTTTGAAAAGATGGTTCCTACAGGTCGTTTACAGTAAACACACGCGGGTTTCAATTGTAATATTTTTTGTCTGGCTATTTTTTTGGTTGGTGAACTGTAAAAAATTTGCCGTTTTGATTCTAATAATGATTTGTCATAATTTTTTTTTAAATGAAAATAATGTTTCAAACTATCTTCATAACCGATTTGTTGTAATAATGAGTGTTCTTCATCTTCTTGTTTTCTTGTTTTTCCAGTAGGTATTTTTGGTGAATTGCGAAACTCTATACTTGGGTTATTATCATAATTAAAATCTCTTAAATTTTCAGGTAGGTTTTCAATAATTGTCAATTTATTATAAGAACAATTGAGAACATTGAGTTTGTTTAATCCTCTTAAATCAAGACTTCTTAATTGGTTATTTTCACAATTCACCACCATTAATTCAGAAGGTAGGTTCTCAAGCGATATAATTTGATTATGCCCGATATTTATCTCTTCTAAATCTTTTAAATTTGTAAAATCGATATTTGATAAATAATTATATTTTACTTCTAAATGTGTTAGAGAAGTTGGTAAATCATTCAATTCAAATAACAAGTTTTTATCAATATCCAAATGTGTAACCCCTTCTGGTATATTTATAAGGTTTGTTATTTCACCCTCTGATAATATAATTGTTTTTACATTGGAGAACCCATCTTTTAAAATAGAAAAATCAATATCACCTTGTAATGGTTCTCGTATATCCAATATATTTGTTCGTTTATTTGTCTTTTCTAAAATATCTTTTAATCTTTCTTGTGCTGTATTATTTTCTTTTATTATATCTTCCCTTTGTTGTTTTATAACATTCATTTTTCACAATATAATTATTATATTATATAGATAATATATATCAAGAATTTGACGTTTATTTCATATTTTACAAATTCAATACATTGATTACAAATATATTATTTATAATTCATAAAATCTATACCTAATATGTAGGCAAATTATTTTGTTTCCAAAAAAATATATATTTCACTATTTTATAGATATGTCGAGATCTTCTGAAAAACATAGACATCATAAAAGCGACCATCATGAGAAAGATTGTAAAGATAGTAAGAAAGGAGCTACTGGACCCACTGGTCATCAAGGTAAGCGCGGGCATACTGGTGCTACTGGTGCCACTGGGTTTACTGGTGCTACTGGTGCTACTGGCGATATGGGATCAACCGGTGTTACTGGTGCTACTGGCGATATTGGTGCTACTGGAGCCACTGGTGCTACCGGTGCTACTGGAGCCACTGGAGCCACTGGAGCCACTGGTGCTACCGGTGCTACTGGAGCCACTGGAGCCACAGGGTTTACTGGTGCTACCGGTGCTACTGGTGCCACTGGTGCTACTGGTGCTACTGGGTTTACTGGTGCTACTGGTGCTACTGGGTTTACTGGTGCTACTGGTGCCACTGGGTTTACTGGTGCTACTGGTGCTACTGGTGCTACTGGGTTTACTGGTGCTACTGGTGCTACTGGGTTTACTGGTGCTACCGGTGCTACTGGTGCTACTGGGTTTACTGGTGCTACTGGTGCTACTGGGTTTACTGGTGCTGCCGGTGCTACTGGTTCTACTGGGGCTACTGGTGCTACATCTATTGTTGGTTATGCTGAATATATACACTCAACACAATCTCCAAATGATAATATTCCCCCAGGAACAGCTTTTACAATAGATACAGAAGTTTATAATACTATTCCATTATTCATCTCTTATAATGCTGGTGCTGGTGGCACAGTATTTACATTAACTCAAGGTGCTTACGTAATTGATTATGAAATGAGTTTGTCATCAGCTGGATCAGTTGCCATTTATACTGGTCCCAATGCTTCATCATTAACTATTGATAACAATACAATTTCGGGTTCAACTACAGCAACTACGTGGATACACGGTCGTGCCATAGAATATGTTTCAACAACATTAGTTATAGCCATTTCTTCTGTAGTTGGTACTGCGAATGTAACAACAACCGGCACATCAAGTTCATATATAATCCGTTTGATTATATTGAAAATTGCGTAAAACAAAAATCTCTATATACATAATCGTAAAAAATTGAATTACTTTTTATTAATCTATTGTAAGTATCAAAACAAAACGAAATAAATCAAAGATGTCATCAAATATTATCAATCTCTACATTCCTCGTATTTTGGGAAATATTAAAAGAAATACAATTGTCAATACATTCAGTAATATGAACATTGGTGATATTTTCTATATTGATATGTATAAAAAAATGAATGAAAATAATAATCCCTATTACTTTGCTTTCATATCAATCAAATTATATGATAACAAAAATGCTGAAAATTTAGAAAAAACATTGAATGAAAAAGGTTCAACCCGTCTTATTTATGATTATGGAAAAAACCATTATTGGGAAGTGAAAAAACATATAGACCGTTCATTGCGCAATCGTGTTCCATCTCCTACATCGGTATCTGATATTGGATTATTTGAAAATGAAATTCATAACAACCAACCTAACAAAAATGTAAGTTCACTATTAAACACAATTTTTACAAAAAAAGATAAAGATGATTTAGAAAAAGAGTACGAAGAATTAGAAAAAGAAATCAAAATTATTTGTAATGATAATTGGATACCCATTTATAGTTTTTAAAAAATGGAAATTTATAAATTGTAAATTATAATTAAATAAAATCAAAAAATCATTCAATATGAATGATTTTTTTATCGGTTACAATTCAATAAATTTATAAACTATATTTTCTAAAGTAAATCTATACATGTCGTTAAATGTTAACAGTCATGCGTTTAATATAGAGAAATTAAGAGTTGATTTTGAAAATATTATTACTTTGAAACTAGAGATTGCGAAAACAAAAGCATCTGTTGCTGATAATTTAAACCAATTGAAAGGTGTATACAATGACTTATTGAGGAGTAATTCTAAAAAAATTTTCTTATTTTGTTTGGATTCGTTTTATTTTCAATACAAATCATTCGCTATGGAAATGGATAATATTGATAAATTCCGTTCTTTGTTAAATAATCGTATGTATTGTGATTATTACAAATTATACAATATCATATTATCAAATATAAAAGATAATAAAATAGAAATTTCAATTGAAGGACTAGAAACAAAAGCATATCCACCTTACAAAGATTTGGAACCATTCCAAGAATACAAATTAGATGATATCAAAGATATTCACGCAAATATTTTATTGATATTGAATACATTATATAATGAATGTAACAAAAAAAAACATACAATTGATAACTATAATGATAATCACCGTATTGGGTTCTCTATTTCTAATTTGATTAACACATTACATTATGAAAACAATATTTTGAAAGAACAAGTATCATTATATGTTAACTATGTATCTTTTTTCCATATTTCACAAAAAAAACAATTGAACCGGTTGTTTATGAGAATTACTGATTTTTGTAAGGAAGTAAAAGATAACATAAATATTAATCGTACATTCTCCATTGATGATATAGATCAAGAAGAGCGGTTAAATCGGTTTTTTGATATAGGAGAACAAAGTGAAATTAATAAAATTTTAGAAGATTATGATTTCAACGGTGATAATACTGAAAAAATAATTGATAAAATAGATAATGTTTTTCGTAAAAATGAAACAACCGAAATTTCTTATGATAATAGAATAAATGATAATCTGAATATTATACTAGAAAAACTAACCACTAAAACTAGCGGAAGCAATGTTAGTGAAAGTAGTAAAAATGCTAATAATCTAATCAATGCGTAAAAATTTCTAATTATTGTATATATATTCCAAATTATATACAATGGAAAATAAAGAGAATGTCAATTTAGATGAAAACAAGAATATTTTGTCAGGAAAAAGAGATAATATTGATTCAGTTAGTGTATCACAATCTCAAATGAATAGTCAACCCAAAAAAAATATTGAATGGACGCCCGAAAATGAAATGATTATGGTTGAATGGTGTGATGTAGCCCAATGTTATAAATGGTTGAATAGTCAAGCACACAAAAATTATTCATATATGCATGCTTGGTTTACAATACCAGCAATTACATTATCTACTATAAGTGGTACCGCATCATTTGCCCAAGCTAGTTTACCCCTTAACTATCAAACTTATGCGCCTATGATAATTGGTGCGTTGAATATTTTTATTGGTATTTTGACAACAATACAACAATATTTGAAAATATCAGAATTAAATGAAGCACATCGCGTTTCGTCTATTTCTTGGGATAAATTCGCACGTAATATTAGAATAGAATTAGCTAAAGCTCCAGCAGAACGTACAGAAGCGAAGCAATTCATTAAAATTTGCCGCCAAGAGTTTGACCGTTTGATGGAAACAAGCCCTACTATTCATCAAAAAATAATTGATCAATTCAACCGGTCATTACGTGGTAAAGAAAACTCTGAAGAACGCAAACGTTTTGAAGAATTGAAGAAGCCTGATATTTGTAATATTATTATTAGTGCGAATGAATATAGACATCCGTGGTATTTAGAACAACCATCCTTACATAGTGAAACTCGCGATGAAGATGATATGTTTGAACAAGAGAACCTTGCTATCAAAATAAAAGAAGAAGAGATTAATGAAAAAGAGCGCATATTAATAGAAAGAGAACAAGCTGAGAATGAGAAAAAAGCAAAAAGAGAAAGAGCACATAACATGTTCAAAAAAGGGTTTTTAGAATTGACCAACAAATTGAAACAACAAAGCAAAAAGTTAGAAGATTATATTTATACATTCAATAGTATGTATGGTCGCAAACCTATTATTGAGGAAATCAAACTTTACGCGGAACCTTTTATTGAAAGTGGTGAATTAGAAATAGAAGCATTAAACAAATTTTTGGAAAAATACAATCCTGATGGCGTAATGAATACAGTTTGATAGCGTTATTCGCGGATTGGTTCGTAATGACCACCAGTCCAATATACTTGGATAGTTTTTTCATAACTCTGGTTCAATGGTACAAATTCAATATCTTTTCCATCATGATTTCTGTAATTTTTCACTATTATTCGCAAACTCCATATAGAAGATGCTGCCTGTATTTCTATTGCCCCACCCCAAGTACTAGTATTACGCATATCACGAATATAATTTGTGTTTTCTAAATCCAATACAAAGTTTGTGTCCAAACCTTCTATGATAGCTTTATTTTCTTCCAAATAGTCGCATATTTTTTGCCGAATATTATAACTATTTTCTGGTATAAAATAACTCAAACTATTGAACAAACAAGACATTATATATGCTGTATAATAACAACATATATAATAAATTTTACACTATTTTTGTTATTTTTATGGTTCTTGAACTGGTTTGGTTGGTATAATCACTTCTGTTGTTTCTTTTGTCAGCGAAGTTTCCATTGGTGGAAAAACATAATTTGTTGTAATTTCAGTAAATCTTCTGAAATCCTTGATACACCATAACTGTTTGAAATTTTCAAAAAAGTAAATACAACTATATTTATAATGACTTTTTGGTATGTCTTCTTGAGGTACACCATCAAAACTCACATCATCGTCTTCATCTTCATCAAAATTAATATATTCTATATCCTTACTGATATTTAATACATATAACGATTTATCAATAAAGGTAGCATAACGCTTAATCATTCTCAATCGTTTCAAATCTTCTTTTTCAATGGGGTCGGTTGTAAAAAATAGACAATTATTTCCAAAAACATAATGTAAAATTCTATGATTATCTATTCCTTTTTCTGCGTCATCAACATAAACGTTTATATAATCAGATTCGTCTTCATTCAATTTACATAGATACAAACAACAAGGTATATTTATTCTATCACCATTCTCATCTGTAATATAAGCAATAAATTCATTGTCGTGGAACATTTTTGGGATATTTTCATCTGTAAAATTATTTCCATATACTTTCTTTTCATTGATAAATTCATCTAAAATACACCATAATTGTTTATCGTTTTGTTTCAAATTAAAAAAGGTGCTATCAAAAAACGCATATATTATACCATTATTTTCAATATACCCTCTATATGCTCCATTAATAATATCATCACTAACATCTTCAGTTAAATTTTTGAATTTTTTAAAACATTCATTCTCAAAAATATCACTTGGTTCTTCTTCTGTATTATCAAATGAAGATGTTTGTAGTAAAAACCCTGGAAATGCTAGCACATTTTTATCTTGATTTTCACTTATTTCTAAAAAAAACTGTAAAAATGGTTCTTTACTTTTTCCATTGATATTGAAAATACAAAATCGTACTTCAAAAGGTGTATCGTTTTCATTTTTACCTAAAGTGTAACTGAAATCACGATTTAAATTTTCATTGCTCAAATAATAATACTTTTTGTTGTTGAATTCATAAGATTTTTTTTCAATAAAAAAATGTCGCATTTTGTTTGCTTGAAATTGTGTAAACATATTCTTGAAACTGGATAAATCAGTTTTTGAAAAATCCATTGTTTTTGTATTTTCTGGTTTTGTCTCATTTTTCTTTGATATTTTTGTTTTTTTTTCATTGGAACATAATTTATTTTGAACATATTCTTTTTTTTTGAAATCCGTAATAGGCATTTATAATTTGGATAATTATATATATACTTGTTTATATATTTAAGTTATTTTGAAAAGTTATTTTGTAAATATATTTATTTATTGTTTTGCTAAAATATATTTTGTTAAATAATATAAAAGATAAACATATTATATATTATACAAGCTAGTATTACTATCATATTTGATAACAGTTTTTAACTCTATAAAGTCTTACTTTAAAAATGTACTATGACGACCATTTTGATCCAACACAACCAAATGAAGTAGGTTTCCCTCCTTACGAAAAACAAAGTATTTATAATAATGATTATGACGACGACAGCACTTCAACTGGTACAATTGTAAATAAGAAAACCAATTTAAAACCATTAGATAAGAATTATCATAAGATTACATTACAACATAAAATAATTACAAAGAAAAATGGTAAACAAAAACCTGATACAGTTGAATTATATGATACTAGTTTAACACCTGGTAGTATAATTCGTGATGCGGTTACTGGTAGTCGTATGTCCAAATTGAAGGTTGGTTCACGTGATGAAAATTTCTTTTTCAAAACACGTTTAAGCATTGTTGGTACAGATTTGTTTGATAACAATACATTTTACTTTGATAGTCCGGAACAATTTGAACGCATAATGTATATACCTATTTCACAAGAAGTGAAAGAAGCTTGGCATTCACGATTAATTGAAGAAAGATTACGAAGAAGCAGTGAACAAAAATAAAGAAAAACAAAGAAAAACAATCAAAAAAATTGAATAAAAATATTACTTTATCTATTATATAAAGTAATATAATGAAATTATTTATACTATTATTAGGGTTTGTTACAAAACACAGAAACTACAGGAATGAGAATAAATTATATAATATGAATGAATTATACGATACAAATGAAATTCAAAGTTATCGATTGAATATATTCAAAGAAAATATTCCATATTTGAAATTCAAACCAAAATATCTTATTGAGTCTGGTTACGATGCGAGATTTAATATGAAAGAAGATAATGATATTTCACTAGCTTGTATTAACCGTTTATATTACTTGTATGAATTATTACAATATTTAGAGAGCAATAACAATGAAAATGATAAAATAAAAGTTATTGAAGAATATAATAAATATAGTGATACTACCTCGTTTGTGCCAGACATTAGCGCAGGTGGATTATTGGATGACTGGGACAAGGAAGATAGTTTTTTATAAAATAATATAAATATTTTATTATATACTATAAAAATGGATATTTCAAATAATGAACCAAAAAAAGATGAGCAATATGTAAAATTAAGAAAACTTATTCACGATATTCGTAATATGTTACAATTGACTGAAGAAAATAAAACTTTTATTGAAGGATTGATGGAAAAAGAAAAAATGGAAATTATTTTAGAATATGATAAAATAGTACAAGTATTGGTTCAATCAATTTATACAAATATGTAATTTTTACAAAGAAAAATAATATAAAAGTTTTTTTTTATATTATTGTTATATAATGTCTAATAAAACACCTATTTTCGCGATTGCTGTATTTGATAATAAAAAAATAAAAGGCATTGTATATTTTACTGAAAATCTATCTAATAATACAGTTGTTATTGATATACATATTGAAGGATTGAAAAAGAACGGTCTTCATGGATTTCATATTCATGAATGTGGAGATATGAGTGAAGAATGTGAAAGTATGTGTGCTCATTTTAATCCATATGGAAAAAATCACGGTTGTCCTGGTTCAAAAGAACGACATGTAGGTGATTTAGGAAATTTAATATCTAATCAAAATGGTATCGCACATTATCAACGTATTGATGATATGATTAAATTACGCGGCACAAAAGCTAATATTATAGGTCGTGGTTTAATTATTCACGCTGATGAAGACGATTGTGGTTTAGGAAATCAACACGACAGTTTAACTACAGGTCATTCAGGTAAACGTATAGCTTGTGCTATTATTGGATATGCGAAGCCACCAAATAAATAAAGTTTTTATTATATAATGTAAATATAATATATATTATATAATTTATAAATGAATAGTCCAAATGTCCCTATGAACGCATATATTTTTATTGGTGTCGCATCTTTAGTATTAGCATTTGTTACAATTTTAGATAATAAACCAGCAGAAAGTCAATCAAGTACTGAAGCTCAAGAATCATCTTTCACTGATTATTTACCATCATTCAATGGAACAAATAACAATTCTGGTGCTACAGAAACTGTAGAACAAGCAAGTGAATATCAAGCACCTCCTGAACCAGCACCTCAACCAGTTTCTCAACCACAAAGTTATGATATGTTTAGTACAAATATGAATTCTGACCAAGGGTTAGCACAAAATGAATATCAAGCACCTCCTGAACCAGCACCTCAACCAGTTGCTCAACCACAAAATTATGATATGTTCAATACAAATATGAATTCTGACCAAGGATTAGCACAAAATGAAAACGTTGGATTTCAACAACCACAAGGTCAACCAACGCAACAACCACAACCAGTAACAAATCCTTTGTATGGTGGAAAAAATAGAACTGGTAAAAAAACAGATAAAAAAGCGAAAAAACATAAAAAAACAAAGAGTTACAAAGGAAAATAAAAATGTATAGAAAAGCAAATAAAAATGAATTATTTACATAACTTTAGATAAATTCCGTTGAAAAAAAGCATTTACTTGAGCTACATCAGCGCCTATTACTACATCGTCTGGAACATAATTATGGTTGTCTTTATAATAACATAATATAGCAGGAATACCATTAACCATTTTTTTTGATTTCAAAAAAGCATAAATATCAAAACTTTCATCTACATCAATGAGTGCGCATTGTACTTTATTATTTGTTTTATTAAACCACTCGTTAACTAAACCTTCTATTTTTTTACAAGGCCCACACCAATCAGCACCGAATTTTATTATAAATAAACCTGGGTTTTGCTTTAATAATTCAGCAAAATGGTTTCTATTTTCTATTTCAGTCAATATTGGTAATTGAGACATATTGTTATATAATATTGTATATAACAATACATTTATATTTTTTACTTGCTATATATATTTTCTTTATTTTCTACATACTTTTACGCAACGGCATTTTTTTGTACTACGATTACGATGCTTGTTTGTTGGACATTTTTTTGATTTTTTTTGAGCTCTCTTTTTTTGTGTTTTTCTTCCTGGCATAATATACTATATTTATATAAAAAATTTTCATAAAAATTACAACAAAATGTTAGAATAAATAAAAAAATTTCTTTTTTATTTACAAATAATAATCTATGAATAGTGAAAATCAACAAACACATAATCTAAATATTCATATGTATAATTTACAAGAAATATTAGGGTTATTTGATTTGAACTATGATATTTCCATAGAGGATTTGAAACGTGCTAAAAAGAAGGTTCTTATGTTACATCCTGATAAATCTAAACTATCTGCTGAATATTTCCTTTTTTATAAAAAAGCATTTGATATTGTAATACAATTTTATAAAAATAATAATAAACAAAATCAAGAAATTACAGAAGAAACTACTAAATATAATCCTTTAGTCAATGATTTCAATAAATCCACTTACAAACAAGTGAATTCTGTTATCAACAAAATGAGACACGACGAATTTAACGAGAAATTCAATCAATTATTTGAAACAAATATGGCTGAAAAACCGAATCAAAATCGCAATGAATGGTTCTCAAAAGAAGAGCCTATTTATAATATTGAAAAAAATGTTTCTGTTAATAATATGGGTTTAATTTTGGATAATATCAAACAACAAAATTCTGAAATTGTCCGTTATAGTGGTGTTCGTGAATTGTATGTTTCAGGTGGGGTAGGAACCCGATTATATGATGGTGATGATGATGAAGACGATGCTGCTGAACAATATGTGAGTAGTGACCCTTTTAGTAAATTAAAATTTGATGATTTACGAAAAGTCCATAAAGACCAAACTGTTTTTGCTGTGAGTGAAAAAGATATCCATAATATTCCTCAATATTCATCTGTAGACCATTTTGTTAGAGAACGAGGTAAACAACCTTTGACGCCATTAGAAAAACAAGATGCTGAATATTATTTAGAAATGAAAGATAAACAATATCGTGAAAAAATTATGCAAAAAGAACATTCTGCGAATTTGAAGTCTATGGAATATGCTGAAAAAAATAAGACAGTTTTGTCTAATTTTTTAAGATTGGGAAATTGATGTGTTTGTGTATTTTTTTGAGTTTTTCATATCTAAAAGTTTATCGGTAAATCATCTCTTATTAAAAATGCTTCGCCGTTTCTATTCCAACTCACTACTAGAACAATGATTTCTACACCATTTCGGGTTGCTTCATAGAATGCTTCTCTATATTGTGGGTCTATAACTGATGGTTGAAAACTGGTAACATCAGTTCGTTGAATTACATAACACATTAAACATCTTGTATTTTCATACATATTTTTAATAGCAGTCAATTCTTTTATATGTTTCAATGCCCTTGGACTAATAGTATCATTTGTTTTTTTTCGGTATCCATCAGGAAAATATGCGACTTTTGAATTTACATCATAATTATCATAATTTTTGTTTTTTCGGTCTTTTGATGTGATATCTTCATAGTCTGCTAATGGGACATTTTTTATTTCCATAATAAAACGTTTTCCTTCTTCATCTATTCCTGAAAAATCAAATCGCGAATCTACTACTCCATCTATAAATATTGCTGTTTCACGTCTATATTCTTGTATGTTTTTCAATTTTGATAAGAAATTGTTTTTCAATGCGTTTTCTACTAATTGTTCGGCCAATTTTGGATAAATCCCTATAATTTGTTCTTGATTTTTTTCGGTTTTCACTGATAAATAAATTCTATATTCACATTTTTTCTTTTGTATTTTGTTAGTTTCATCATTTTCTTGTTCATTTTCTTGTTGTTTCTTTTTTTTACTTTGTTGTTTTTCTTCTTGTTTAGTCATTAATATAGTGGCGCCTACTTCAGCCAACCCACAACAACCCAATGACGCACTATGAGCTAATATTTCATTTTCTTCAAATAATACATCAGCTACATAGGGTGATTTGATTACTTTTGATGGTCGTTTTGTTATTTGCCCTTCCACTAAATTATCTATTTTCATAAGGAGGTTTGACATTGTATATTATTTCTTGTTTTGTTTCTCAATAAAACAAGAAAAAGAATTTCAATTTTTTACCCTTTCATAAATAACCAACGTTTATCTGCGTCAAGCATTAACCCCCTATAATCAACTACTTTTTCTTCAATATCACTATAACTTTCACATTGAACTACTGTAAATGGAAAAATCATATACCATTTGTCTAGGCGCTGTAATTGTTTCCAATACATGTCTAAAGCATATTGTTGTTTATTATTTGGATTTTTTAATAACCCCTTTACACTTTCGCGAAAATTTTTTATCAAAACATCAAAATAATGTCGTTTTACAATATAACCTGTTGTCGTTTGACAATTGGATACGCGAATACAATAATCGGTCGTTTTTTCGTATGGAGGAACATTGTTTCCACCAATTAATAAAACATCCCATTCTATATTTTTATTATCGTAAAATTGCTGTAAGTTGGTTAATAAAGTATTTGGATTCAAAAAGGTAATATCATCTTCGCAAATGAATACGTATTCGTAATTTCGTTCTTTCGCTAATTCTAAACATAATATATGACTCATTGTACAACCAATTGCTCCTGCTGTTGTTTTTATAGCATTGAAACGTTCTCCTTGAACACCTATTTTTGCTAATTCTTTTGTAACATGCTCTAATCTATCTTTACGATGTTCTAAATTAATATAAAACGTATTTTTTAGTAATTCCATCTTGATTGTATTTTTTATATTATAATTATATTTTTAATATTTTTCATCTTCAATAATAATATTTCTAACATAAGTATTCATTTTACAAATATTTTTTAATTCTACATCATTCTTTTTTATATATTTTTCTTTGATATCATTGTCTTCTATATTCAAATATAATTTTTCACTTATTTGTATAGTATCTGGAAGAGTACTTGTTTGTAATCTTGCTGAAACATTTACAGTATTACCAATGACACATAATCTTGGTTTATCTATACCTAATATTCCTAATTGAACTGAACCAATATGAATGCCTATTCTCAATTCTAATTTATAAGACGGTGCTACTATATTCTTGGTTTCAACTATTAATTTTTCTGCGAATTCTAATATTTCTTTTATGATTATTTGTGAATCATATTGATTATTCAAATCTCCTACAACCATGTAACTATCACCTATAGTTTCTATTTTTTGTAAAGAAGAATAATTTTGTATCAATTTATCAAATCTAGTATACATATCTTTCAATATCATAAAAACAACGATATCCATATATGTTTTGGCTATTTTGCTGTAGCTCACAATATCAGTAAATAAAACACACACATTTTTATATTTTATAAATTTATTTTTTTTATTTATAAAATGATTAGAAAAATTATATGGTAATATGTTTTCTAATAATTGTTCTTTTTTCTTTAAATTATCATATTCCTCTTTTGAAATATAGATATTATCAGGAGTATATGGGGTTATTATTGATTTTTCAATTTCTATTATATAATAAATTAATATGATATTATATTGTTTACAAATGTTATAATTGTAATTATAAATCTATTGTTTCTGGTATAGCCTTATCTTTCCAATAATGAGTTAAAATAACTACACCTTCATCATTGACTGTTACTGCTTTTTCATGGTCGCTTTCTTGTTCATAATATAATTTGAATTCAAAATCATAAAAATTTGTATAAACAATTTTGAACATATTTGCTGTAATAATATAATAATTTTTCATTAATTCATCGTTGTTTATTTCATATATATCTTTTAATGCTTCATACATAATTTTATTTTTTGGAACACAACCAATAAACCCTTGAAATACTGTTCCTTTTAAATATGAATTTACTGAAAAGAATTGATATTCTTTTGTGATATTTTCTATATTGTCTTCAATCATAGCATCACTATCTATATAAACACCGCCTTCGTTATATAAAAAATAATATCTAAATAAATCCGCTTTATGTTCTCCTGATTTTAAACTCCAAAATTTGTTTATTATTAAAGGGAATTCTGCTATTGGGTTATTAATAAAGTATTGTAGGATTTCTCTGTCTGTAAAATGTTTATATTCCCAATTTGGGGCTTTTTTTTTTATCATTTCTACAACATAATTCGGTAATTTTTCTTTGGATGTTTGAACTATGGTTTTTGGTATAGTCATTATAGAGTATTAAACCATTTTATTTTTACTATTTTGACGTTTTACACGAGAAAAAATAGTAATACCTTTTCTGTTTTTTCTTCTCCTTCTTCTTGTTTTCGTTTGTTTTTTACCACCATTTTTATATTCAGAAATTGTATTATGGTTTCTTATTTTTTTTACCAAAGTTCTATTGTATTTTATTATAGGTTTTATAATTTCAAATAAATCTCCTAAAAATTTTGCTTTTTCATTGCTATCAATCAATGAGACAAGAATATTAAAATATTCTTTTGTAGTTTTTTCAATATCTATTTCTGGAAAAAGTTCTAATCTTTTTCTTTCCAATGATTCAAAATTATTATTTATTTTTTTTAATTCTTCTATAATGTAATTATCATAATTATCAAGAATTTTTGAATATTTTTCTTTTTTTGCTATTAAACTATTAACACTTTTTTTGTTGATTTTATTTGTTAATAATTCAATATTTTCTTTAATATTTTCTTTATTAGTAGTTTTCAAATAAGTTTCTATAGCATTTCTACATAAAGATATCAATTTATCAAAATTCATATTTATGTATTCAGCATTATATATTTTTTCATTTTTATAATCAATTGAAACATATCCGAGATTATTATACCATGATTCACCCTTCGTTACTATTTTCAAAATTGCTAAATCAATATTAGAATTATACATTTTAACTTCAGAAGTATCAAGCAAAGTAATATATTGTATATTTTTCATTGATTTCGCTAATTCTTCTATTTTGCTCAATAAATTTGTTCCACTATTTTCCCCACATTTTGACAATTTTTCAATACGAATATTGTCTAATAAAAAATGTATAGTCAAACAATCTTCGTTATTTTTGGTTTCTATTTTATATTCATTATCATTATCATTTATATTTTTCACATCATATAAATCGCTTGTGAAAAAATTATAAATATTATTTTCCATCTTATAATATAATTATAATAAATTATTATATATTTTCTTAGAATTTTGTATCATTTTTCTTTTTGTAGTTCTCTTTATAAAAATTAAACCTTATTTGAGAATAACACTTTTTTTATCCAATACTACTTCTTTGAGAACATTTCTCATTATTTTATCGCGGTATTTATCTTTTTCATCTTCACCTTTTCCTCCCAAAGCAACAGCAGCCAATTTGAAAAAATATTCGTTTTCCTTGGTATTGTTTTCCCTACATACTGGATATTTTTCCTGCCAGTTATGATGTTGTACCAAATTCAATTCTGCTATTTTGTCAATTGTCCATTTCAATTTCTGCTTTTCATTGTTCTCTTTTTCCCATACATTATTGTCTTTTATATATACTGTTTCGCGTTTTAGGTCTGTACAATGAATGGGTAGTTTCTCTGTTTCCAGTTTTTTGAGTTCTTTTATGAAAATACGCGAAATACCATCTACAAAACCTAATTTTCCAGTTGTTTCAAAGTCGTCCGTGGTTAATTGTAATGAATTGATAAAATCTACTATATTCATAGCATCTTTACACGTTTCATTTAAGAAAAATTGTAGGTTGAATTGATTATTTGTTGTATTGTTTGTTGTATTATTATTTACTATAGATTGATTTTTTGCTAATTCTAATATTTCTTCCTTATGTAATTTGTTTTGTTCTAATAATTTATTTTGTAATTCTTTATTTTGTTCAATGAGAACATTTTGTAACTCTTTGCTTTCTCTTATCACCTCTTTTATCAAATCTACTGAAATATTATTATTTCTGGGTAAATTGACTATTTTTTCACATTTTTTAAGATGTTTCCATAGACCACTTGTTGTAGTAAATTGTTTATTACATTTATCACAAGTATTCATTTTTTCTTCAATTTGGTAATTAGTTTTATTTATATGTTTTGGTCTATTATTATGTCTATCAAAATCGCGTTTATTATTTGTGTTATAATTACACATTTCACAAGTAAATTTATAATTATTACTTGGTGAGGGGCTTTTTTTATTTCCATTTATTTCCAAAATATCTGAATTGGGATTTTTTTTATGTTTCAGTGTTGAAATATGTTTTGTATAATCTCCTTTATGATATGTTATATAATCACATTTTTTACATTCATAAATTATGGGAGTTTTTGAGGCGTTTTCCATTTCCACTTTATTTATTATATGGAAATAAAAAAATCCCTAAATAATTCCCAAAATATGGGAATTATATTTTGGCTAAATTAATATCCATTATTTCCTAAATCCAAATTTTTGGGATTTTTTCAAAAAGTTCAGTTTGAATTATATTTTTTAAAAATAAAATGTTACCTAATTGTTATTATAGTTTTTAATATTAAATTCGTGAATTAATTAGGGCTTTTTAAATTTCCTTTTGGAAATTATTTTACCCATTTAAAAATTCCCAAAAAATTTCATTAAAAAATTATGCTAACAAATTTTTAATTAAAAAATTGGTATTTAAAGCATCTCCGAGTAAATTGAAATTTTTGCAAACATTTTCCTCCACCTTTTGAAAATTGGACATTTTAAAAATGTCCATTTTCAAAAACCTAACTACTACTTTTCCCAGACTTTTTAGTTTTTTCAGAAAAAAAATATAAAAGTATTCTATATAAAATGTTTATGGTTTATAAGCGAGCATTTAACATTGTAAAAAACATCATTCCAAAAATCTCAGAAACTGAAATTATAGCTCTCAAATCCGGCGGTGTATCTATTGATAGAGAGTTATTTAACGGAAAAGTCGATTATAATAAATTATACAAACCAATTTTGAATACATTGGGACAAGATATGGAGCGCGAAACAAATGATTTATTGAAACTTACTGGTAGTGAAAATATTTATCCAAACAAGAATATTCACAAGGTAATGAAACAATTAGGAGAAAAAGGCTTTCTAAGTATGATTATAGACAAACAATATAATGGAAACCGTTTATCAATTTCTTCTCAATCAAGGGTTTTATCCAAAATATCATCTTATAATCCATCATTAGCAGTAACAGCAATGGTTCCTAATTCCCTTGGACCCGCTGAATTATTACAGCATTATGGAACACAACAACAAAAAGATTATTTTTTACCCAAATTAGCAGACGGCACAATGATACCGTGTTTTGGATTAACTGGGCCGAATAATGGTAGTGATGCTGTAGGTCAAATAGATAAAGGAATTGTTGAATGTATTGATGGGAAAATAAAAATAAAGATAACATTGAATAAACGTTATATTACTTTAGCACCTATATCAAACCTTATAGGCATCGCTTTCAATTTAGAAGACCCAAATGGATTATTAAAGAATAATAAATCAGGTATTTCAGTAGCATTAGTTGAAAGTTCACAACAAGGGTTATCACAACTTACTTATCATAATCCGAATAATGCGGGGTTTCCAAATGGAACTATCAAAGGGACAATATTTATTGATGCTGACCAAATAATTGGCGGAGAAGATAAGATAGGAGAAGGATGGAAAATGTTGATGGAGTGTCTTGCGGTTGGACGTGGTGTAAGTTTACCTGCTACAGCCAATGGCTCATCTAAATTTATAACACATTCTATTATGAATTATATAAATATTCGTAAACAATTCAATATGAATATTGGAAATATGGAAGCAGTAAGAGAGAAATTCATTGATATGTATTTGAATACTTGGATTATACATAGTTCGGTGAATTTTACAAACCATATTTTAGATAGTGGGTCTACACCTTCTGTGATTACAGCTATTATGAAATATCAAACCACAGAACGAGCACGTAGTATATTGAACAATGGAATGGATATTTATTCTGGAAGTGGTATTTGTATTGGAGAAAACAATTTTTTCACAAAATTTTATAATTCTTCGCCTGTAGGAATTACAGTAGAAGGGTCAAATACACTTACACGTGGGCTTATCATTTTCGGACAAGGTCTCAATAAAAGTCATCCATATATATTTCCCATTTTCCAAAGCATTCAAGATAACAACATAAATGATTTCAAAAGCAATTTCAATAAAATGGTTTCAAGTATTATTGTAAATTATTGTAAAATGATTTCCCTTACTTGTTTCAATTGTTTACCTTTTTCAAAAAATAAAACAGCTCAACAACGTTTAGATATAGCAACATTGAAATTCAGTTTATTAGCCAATTTTGTAGCAGTTATGGGTGGAAAAATCAAGTCAAAACAAATGATATCAGGAAATATGTCGGATATTGTATCCAATTTATTTTTGTCTTATAGTGTTTTATGGTATTATACACATTATCAATATGTTAATGAGACAAATTCTTTATTACGCGATGAATGTATACATTATTTGATGAACGAATTGGATTATAAAATGAATTTGGTAATTGATAATTATCCAATACCAATATTGAAGCCTTTTTTATATCCACTTACTAATAAAATAACATATACTGATTTGGAAAACAAAAACAAATTATATAAATTGATTGTTGAAAATGAAAGACTACATAATATTTTCAAAAATGATATTTATTATGAAGAAACTGTATTGGAAAAAATGGAAAAATTGCGTAAAATGAAACCAAACACAGAAGAATATAACCAATTATATCAAGACATTATTAAGGTGGGGGAATTTATGATATAAGAATTTGGAGTAAAATATTTTTTGTGTAAAACCACTTAAAAAGATTATGTGTTATTATATCAGTGTAATAGTAACACTCATAATTAAGCTCTTATGGTGCAGTCGGTTAGCACATCGTGCTTATAACACGAAGGTCCTGAGTTCAAGCCTCAGTAGGAGCAAACAAATTATTTATAAGTTATATTATAAATAATTTATTCATTAGAAAGGATGGTATCTTTATTAGAAAAATTCTTCATAAAATTTCGCATTTCTTCTTGAAAACTATGAAAACTATTCGCAATATTGAGAACTTGGTTTTTCAAATCATCCATTTCATTATGTAATTCTTGGTATATTTTATCACTTTCATTATTATCTGACCAAGACACATTCTTTCTCGGTTTATCTAAATCATTCAATATTCCATCATGAATGAGAGTAATATTTTCATTTGTATTCTCTATTTTTATATTATTAGGTTTGAATGAATTTACTAAATGTGTTTGTGTTATAGGTTGTGGAGCAAATTGTTTCATTTCTGCTTCGCGTTGTTGCATGTGTAATTTGATCAATTCATCCATATTGGATATTGCCTCGTCTTTGATATTATTATTGATATCAGGGACTGGTGGCTGCGGCTTTGTATTCATCAATTCATATTCTTTTTGTCTTTCGTTGAATTGTCTGCTATACAATTCTTGTTTGTTCTCAACTGTATGTGGTAATTGTTGAGCCATTTGTTGAGGTGGTTGTTGGTTTTGTTGTATTGTCGCGTTGCCATTAGTTTCAGAAAAAGATTTCAAATTATTCATCATAATCGCAATAATTTCGTGATTACAAATATTCAAATCTTCTACACTAAGAATCTTGTTTTGTATTTTTTGATAATATTGTTGAATATGTGCTCTAAACCATAATTCGGGTTCATTGTTTCTACTATAAGCAAATATTAACTGAAATATTTGTGTTTTATTAATAACATTCCAAAGTAATTCTTGATTTTTATTATGAATAAATAGTGCCATATAACATATATAGTAATCAATATTTATGTTATATTATATAATAATTATTTTAGTTACTTATTCGTTTTTCTCATTTTGTGTGTTTTTTGATACTTTTTTGACTTTCCACCTTTTTTTATATCAGCATCAAGCTTGATAAGTGTTTGTGTTTTTTTGTATGGCTCAATTATTTTTACTTTGTCTTCTTCTTTATAATTAGTTCCATCACTTTTTTTTTCTTTTTTATTTATTTTATCCTCAATATTCTTGTTATTAATATGAGTAATTAAATTACTCAAAAATAAGTCTGCTTGATGAAATGGTGATAAAAAATTGTTCATTACATCAATAGTTATATCTCCAATAGTGATTTTATTTTTTGATTTTTCGTAAGGATAAATATTAGTGATTATTTCCATGTTTTTATTTGTTTCAGTAGACATTTTTATAGTTAAATATAATATAACTTAGGAAAAGAAAAATACAGTAAATATTATATAATAATATTATTCTTCGCCACCACTATTGAAATATATATTACGACGTTTAAATACATATTCGTCAGGTATACGATTACTATTGAAATATTTCTTTTTTTCTGTATAACCTTTTAATATTTTACCTTCTCCTGTTTCACTTGTTAATAAAGTTATTATAAAATACAATGAATACATACCACATTCGGTATTTCCCATTTGATGTTCAAATGGTGTATTATCTTTTTGATATTTCAATTCAATACCCATTTGAGAACCTTGTTTTATTATTTTGTTTACTAATGTTTCTATTTCGGGTTGTATTATATCCGCGGCACTATCAAAGTATAAGACAAATTTATCGTCTAAATCAATAAATAACGATACCCAATGAGAACCGCTTTCGTTGTGTTTATCTAAATTAAATATAATACCAATTTTCGTGATTTTCTTTTTAACATAATGGGATAATTCAAATTTACATAATTCTTTTGTTACGCAACTACCATACATATCTGGTGGTGTATCATCAAAATCTATTGGTGTGGGTTCAATAAAAACGAAATTTTTGTATGTTTTTTGGTATTGTTTGAGAACATCAATAATGTCAAAGTTAGACAGCCACTCATCTGGATTATTTTTCCATTCTGGTGGTTGGTCTGGCGCGAAAATCATTTCATCAATTTCTTTTCTTAGCTTTGTATCGCGAATTTCTTTCAACCAACAATCCTCTTTTTTACAATCAAGTCGGTTTTTCAGTTCATTCCATATTTCTGTAAAATGTTCGGTTTTTATAGGATTTTCAGGATGGTTTGCGTTATATTCTTTCTTGATTGTCAATAAAATATCTTCTGGAATACAACTGTTTTTGATTGGCGTTTTTTTGACAATAGGACTACAATTCATTTTTTTGATGGTTTTATTGTTTTTATTTTCATAATGAGTATATTTATTATTATTTTTTCTATGTGTTTTTCTATTTTTTCTAAATCGTTTATTTTTTGTAATTTTGTTTCCCATACCTATTATATGAAAATATTATAAAATACTCATAATATTTTCATCTTTATATTGGTTGTAAAGATGAATATGTTATGTTTTTTACATAGTGACTAAAATGTTGACAATTATGAGTATACAAATTCATGAATGGTTTCCATTCAAACGATTTTTCAACGATATTTTTTATATCTTCGTTTTTTATTTTTCTGTAAAAATCATTGGTTAACTGAATTGATGAAATGTCATATAATTTATTCATTTTATCCCATTTTTCAATGATTGTATCAATATTTTCTATATTTGTTATAATATATCTTAATCGGATTTCAGCAGGAACATTTTGTGCTAATACCATTTTTATAAGGGTTGAAGTATGGGTTTGATTGATGGGTGTAAAATCCAATGTATACAAGTGCTTTTTTGGATTATCTGATAATAATATAATATGATGTAGTTTGATGGCTGGAATAAAATGAAGTATAGAAGTTTGTAAAATTCTGAATGATAAATGCGATTTTACAATAGATATCAATAATAGAATATAAAAAAATTGAAATAATATTTTCATAATATACATAAACAGTATAAAAGTATTTTTACATAGATAATTATTTTATAATGTATTCAATTATTCGTAAATTCGGCGCAAATTTGGCATTCAAATGTCCTTCAAAAGGGTGTCCTGTAAAACATCCTGAAATATGTCCTGTGAATTTTCCATTTCCGTGTCCTAATATTAGTGAGTGCTCGGAAGAAAAAATGGTTCAAAAAATAAATAAAAATGAAAACAATGAAATCCAAGACAACGAAAACAAAGAAAACGATAAATTATTAGGACGATGGAAGCCAGAAATTGATTTCAAAAAGACGGCGATCAAAGTGGATTATGCGAATGTAGACCATTGTGGTCCGTGTGGTTCCGACGATGTTCGGTCAATGACAAATGTTTCGCGGTCAATGAATAATTTACCTTGATTTCTTTTGGAACATATTCATATTATAATGTGGAAGAATGCTATTTGTTTTGATAACTTTTTCTTTACCCCAAAATGATTTCATAATAGGAGATTGTTCATTGTTGTCATTATCGTTTGTTTCGATATTTTCTTCGTATTCAGTTTCTTCTTTCTTTTGTAATAAATTATCACAATTGCCGAACATAACGTCTTCATCTTCATTCTTGTATTCGTGTTGGTTATATTCATTTGCCTTTTCTAATTCTTTGATTTCAAAATGCTTGAATATGGATTTAACATAAGCATCAAAACTTTCTTCAATTTCTGTTGAAAACAAGGTTTTGGGATTTTCAATTAATTGTGAAGTGATATCTATAATATCTACACTATATTTCCTTAATTTTTGTTTGTATATTTTATATTCGTCGTGTTTTTTTGGGTCGGTTTTGGATAAATATTTGGAATAATGCTGTTTATTGATCAATAACTCTAAAGTTAGTTTGTCAATAGAATTTTCCATTATAATTTACATAATACTATATTTTTATTTCCTTGATAAAAATATATTTTTTATTCCTTTTTCTTCATTGTTTTTCGCGCATTTTTCATTGCTTTGGCTGCTTCTTTTTCTTGTTTTTTCAATTCTTTTTGTGCTTTTTTGGTGGCTCGTTTTTCTTCGTTTTCTCTCATTTTCAATACTTTTTTTTCCATTTTTGCTGCTTCTTTTATAACTTTTTTGGCTTCCATTTCATCTTTTTTCTCTTGTTTTTTTCGCTGTTTCATCATCTCTTTTTCCAAATCATCTTTATCCAAGTTTTTCAAATCTTCATCAATAAATTCTGTATATTTATTCACCAAGTCGCGAATTGTTTCATCTTTAAAATCCTCATTATATTCACCGCTTTTTCGCAATTCTTTTCTCAATTTCATTTCAACTTTTTTCGTTTCTCTTTCTTCTTTTTTCTCATCATTAATAATTTGTTTGATAGTATTACGAACTTTCTTGTATCGTTTTTCTCGGCGTTTTTGTGTTTTTTTTATGTTTGTATTGATTTTTTCAATTGCTTCATTGGTCTCTTTTTCTTTTATTTTAATCAGATTACGATTCGTTTTTTGCTGATCTTTGATAGTCAATCTGACAACACTTTTTTCAAGTGGGTTCAAATCGGTTTTCAATAATAGCCGTATTTGTTTGATACGATTTTTATAATTTTCCATAGTATTTTTCAAATTTTGCTGTAATTCTAGAATTTTTGAATTCAATTTCTCTATCTTTTTATCATATTCAATAATATTCGGATGTTGTTTTATTTCTTCACGTAAATTAGATTTACTTTTGATCGTTTTTCCACAACTATATTTTATATTATAATAAAGACTATTTTTGAATTTTTCATAATCTTCTGCGTATTTTTCTGTATTTTCATCTATTTCATCCATACTGGTTTTTTTCAATAAATTTTTATTTTTCATTTGTTCTCGTAATTCTTTTATATATTCTTTTATAGTATTCACTTCTTGTTTTGCTTCATTGACCAACTCTTTGATATGAGAACGAACTACTTTTTCACATTTCGTTTTCTGTTTTCCATCAAAACCAGCGCACTTTTTATACAAATGATTAAATGAATTACTATCAATTTCGTTCGCTTCACTTTCTAATTCACTGGTTTTTTCATCAATCTTTTGTTTCAAATCATTAATATCAGTATCCAAATATTGTCTAATGTATTTTTTATCAAATTTTTCAATTTGTTCTTGGTTCTCAACCATGGGAATTTGAACATTATGAATTATTGGTTGTGAGAACTGTCTAGCGTCTTTTTCGCGATTTAAATAACTAATATGTCCGGCAATATCATCCAAATAAAGTTCTCTACCTTTTTCAGTGAAATCGCCATTGTCATTTAAATATTTATTAGAAAATTCGGTGAATTCCACAGGCATCTGTTCTTCTGATGTTTTGCATAAGTTCATTAGTTGTATTAATTCAAGAGGGTTTTGTGTAATTGGTGTTGCGGTCATCAATAATAATTTTACTGAATCAGCGCCTGATATTTGATACGAATTCAATAATGATTGGTGTAATGCGTTCATATCAGGGCGTTCAATGGTTGATAAATCACCACCGCCATATAGTTTATGTGCTTCATCAATAATCAAAAGGGTTTTTCTCAAAGGGTCTATTTCACCATTTATTTTCACAAGAGTTTTATAAAACGCATTTTGTTTGGAAACCAAATTGCTGAATTGTTTATATGACATCGGGCGAATGCGCCAGGATTTTGATAATAATTTCATTTTCTTTTTTTGTTCTTCTGGAATAGGTAAATTATTGTTTTGTATTTTTTCACGAATATCTTCGTTACATACTTGGTCAAACATATTCTTCCAGATATCACTTTTAAGAGTTGTCCGAGTAACCCATAAAATTGTATACCCTTGTTTTTCAAAAGTTGATGTTGCCGCAGCAATAGCACTGCAAGTTTTGCCAGTACCCACGCTGTGCCATAACAACATTCCTTTCAATGGATTTTGTGGTGTAAAATAATGTTTGATAAAATCTTGAGTAGGGGTATATTGTATTAATTGTCCGGAACCTCCACCAGTTTTATCTTGACAAAGGTTCTCCAATTTTACATGATCCCAAGTAAATTGAGAAAAATGTTCTCTTATGTGTTTTTTCAATTCTTGATAATTCATTTTATTTTGTATAGGTTGAGCAATAATCATTCCATTAGGTAAAACAATATTTCCTTCAAAATGTCTGTTTTCTATTATATTCAATTTCTTTTTTCCTTTACCACCATAAACATATTTTTCATAATCAGGATTGTCGGTTTCTCCTTCGTCCTCATTATCATAATATGGAATAGAAAAACTATGAATATTTTTATTTAACTCATAATCAACCGAACCGATAACCGATGTTTTTTCCAAATCATATGAAAAATTAATCAGGCGTACATCTAAATTCATGGCTTTCAAATACAATTCAACACCACTTTTAGTATTCAACATAGAAGGTTGTAATTTTTCAGGAATACTTAAATCATAGACATATACGTGTAGTGGCCAACCACGGGTTGGTTGAAATTCCAAACCTTTTTGACCACACGTACGTGTACCACGCCCAATAACTTGTTTTTGGTCTGAAGCAACAGTAGATGGTTCAAAAATATGAATATATTTAATATCAAATAAATCAATGCCTTCTTTAAAACCACTATCCATAACAATAAAACGTACAAGTTCTCCATTTATATTTTCAGGCCGTTGATTAAAAGTTTTGAGTATCTGTTTTTTCATAGCAACACTAATATTTTGGTCATATAACCCGACCGAGGTGAGTAAATAAAAATTATTCTTTGTTTTAGACAAAACATTATCAGAGAGTAATTCTATTTTTTTGTATTTTTTTTTACTATTATCGTCTACTGCTTCAGCTTTGTAACCAAGATTATATCCTTTGGCCATCATAGCAGACGCAATTAGTTTTACACCCGCCGAATTGGATTTCAAGTCGGAAAAAATGAAATGTTTGAAATATTTGCCGTGTTTTTTAAAGTCAGATTTGTCCAATTTTTCTATTTTATCTAATAAAGCTAATAATTTGGGAGAATGGGTTTTCATATCATTTAGTAAAATATCAGGTTGAAATTCGGGATTATCAAATTTGTAATTAGGAGAACTTTTGCTTATGTTAGACTTTTTGCGGACACAATTAGCATCAAAATATAGAATATTATCTTCGTGTATCAATTCTTCTAAACTTTCGTTTAATTTATCACTATCCTTTTTTGCTTTATTATTTTCTATTTCGGTATTTTCCCCATTCATTTAATAATTTTAATAATATATTATATATCTATAAAATATATTCATCTATATTATAAATGTCATCATTTGGAGGAGGACCATTCAATGGATATTCACCACAACAAACAATTACCAATTATAAAGATAGTGAACAAACATCTATTAGACGTATATTGAGAGATTCTTGGAATAATCAGCAAGCATCAGGAACAATCAATGGCAAAAAACGTATAATTACACCTTTTCGTGCGACAAATAATTTAGGTGATTTTTTATCACGTAAAAATTATGTTTGCGGTGTTCCAAATCAAGTTAATGCTGACAAGCCTGGATGGAAAAATAGAATTGGTAGTGTTATTTCAAATTGCGATGGAACCGGTGTTCCAGCAGGAAGTTGTAATATGCGTTTTGTACCAGATTCATCAGACTATATCAGATATAGAAAACAAAGAGCCATTGGTAACACATATAACGATTTAAAAAATGGCGGAGATAACAATCATGGTTCATATGTTGCTTTAATGGCAGTTCACCGTCGTTAATAGAGAATTTTTAGTTATATTTTTCAATTTATAATATATAATATTATATAATATATTATAAGAATGTTTCGCTATTTGATAACGCATCAAAACATAAACAATGGAGTGTTAATTGGTCAGAAAGCAATGCCTCAGAAAGACATTACTAGTGATGGTGAAAGTTCATTTTCATTAGGGAGGCAAAGTTACATCGGAACCTATCCATCAACCCAACCTACCATTCAGCAAAAATACGAAAAAAAATGGTATGGAAATAGAGATGCGTCACAGGTAACTGCGAATCGTAGAATAAATGAAATTGGAGTAGGAAGTTTGAATGCTTCAAAAGGTAAAATGAGTTTCACTACATACAAAGATATAAATACCGTGAGTGATGCGCTCACGAGGGTTAGAGCTGGTGGTGCAGTAGCTCCACCTAAAAAAACCGCAAATAAACATAACGCACAAACGCCAACATTTTCACCTGCTATACCAATGGTTAATATTCGTGGTATTAAATATCCAGTATTATACCATTAAATTATTTTCCAATGATACAATATATAATGTACAATTATTTAGTTGAATTTATAGGCACTTTGTTTTTTGTCTATGTTATTCTAGCAACAGGAAACCCTCTTGCTATTGGCGTTGCTCTTGCTTTAATAATAATAGTAGCTAGTAAAAGTTCTGGTGGGCATATAAATCCAGCTGTTTCAATCGCAATGGCATCTGCTGGTAAATTAAGTATAAATGATTTATTGCCATATATTATTGCGCAAGTATTAGGCGGTCTAACTGCTTTACAAATATACAAACGATTTCAAATGTAAGATGTTTACATTGAATCAATAATTTTATTATTTATTTTTCTATAACCACTTCTACTCAAATGTAAACCATCTTTCAAAAAACAATTTTCGTCTAATAATAAATTGATATTGATAAAAGTCAAATTATTGTGTTGTTTTGATAATTTACGTAATGAAGTATTGATAAAATCAATTTGATTTGTTTTGCCGAATTCAATCAACTTTGGTGATTTCAATAAAGACAATACAATAATGGTAGTATTTTGAAATAATGAAGTCAATTTTTGAAGAAATTTTTGTAAATTGTATATTATTTCCAAAGGATTTACATTAGATACAATATCATTTGTTCCACAATAAAAAATCAAATAATTCGGTGGCGTTTGTGTAAAAAGAAAGTCGGCAATTTTATTAGAAAGCAATTCTTTTGTATGTAAACCACTAATTCCTTTATTGAAAATTTCTTCATCATCATTTTTCAATGTAAAACTTCTCCAATTAGTTATTATGCTACTACCAAATAATATTACTTTCATTTTACTATATGTTATTATAATAATATATAATATTTTTTATTTACTTTTCATTATCTACTTTTTTGTATCATTCTATAAACAATAAATAAACCTACAACTGTAATAGAAGCCACATAAAATGAAGTAGCAATACTATTTGTATTTATAGGTATATCTCTTGTAAATTTCATTGGTTCATAATCAACAACTTCATTTTTCTCAACTACAATTTCATTATGCTTAGTTTCATCTAACATTACAATATAATTATTTTTGTTATCGGTTTCAAATACCACTTGTTGTTTATCTTTGTTTTCTGGATTGAATTTACTAGTAGATATTACATCAGTAGAAGTATTGAAAACGTCGATACTTTCTTGTTTGTTGTAATTCAAATTAAAGTTTGTATATAAATTTCCTAAAGGTTGTAATGGTGGTATTACTTTGAAATTAGGATTAGGTTTTATTTCTCTATTTTCATCAATCAATTCATTATCAAAATCTTCGTGATTTTGAATAGAATATTGTGCATATGTCAAAGGAATATCACTAGAAAACGACATAGTATAATATATATTATTTATATTTTTTATTCAATATAACAACTTATTGTAATGGCAAATTTACAAGAAAACAAAACTAATAAATGATTTAATGAATAAAAAAATAACTTAAAGTTATTTCATTGTAATAATTAACTAGAAAATGTGTGGAATTTTTGCATTATTAAATAACAATGATCATTTTAATTATCAATTTTTGAAAGACCAATTTGAAAAAGGAAAAAGTCGTGGTCCGGAACATTCTATATTAAAACAAGCAATGATAAAGACACAATTCGGATTTCATCGCTTAGCAATCAATGGTTTAAATGATGGTTCAAACCAACCGATTACTAATGATGATATTTCTGTAATTTGTAATGGTGAAATATACAATTACAAAGAATTATACAAAATGATGGGAGTAAATCCAAGAACAGATTCGGATTGTGAAGTAATTTTACATTTATATAAAAAGTATGGTATAGAACATACACTTCAAATGTTGGATGGTGTATTTGCTTTTGTATTAATAGATTATCGTATGTCTAATAAAACATCAAAAATATATGTTGCAAGAGACCCATATGGAGTTAGACCGTTATATTATTTCAAACCATCTCTTGTATTGCCAGGTGAAAACTATGAAGATTTCAACAATTTATTTGGGTTTGCTTCAGAATTGAAAGTTTTGAACGAATTTTATCAAGAAACAGAAACAAACGAATCTTTTAAAAAATACAATATAGAACAATTTGAACCTGGAACATATTCAGTATATGAATTGACCACAAAAGTTTCTGCTTCTTGGTATCTAGAAAAAGAAAATGTTCGGTACCATACTACAGGATTTCATACAAATTACAATAATAATTCACAAATATATGATATTGATTGTGTAGTCAATGACATACAACATTATTTAGTAACTGCTGTAGAAAAACGTTGTTGTACAACGGAAAGACCAATCGCCTGTTTATTATCAGGAGGTCTTGACAGTAGTTTAATCACTGCGTTAGTAAATGATTATCACAAAAAGAATAATTTACCACAAATAGAAACATATAGTATTGGATTAGCTGGGTCTGTTGATTTACAATATGCCAAAATAGTTGCTGAACATTTAGGAACGAAACACACTGAAATTGTATTGAGTGAAATGGATTTTTTGAACGCAATTCCCGAAGTGATAAAAACAATAGAAAGTTATGATACAACCACTGTTCGTGCGAGTATTGGAAATTGGTTATTGGGAAAATATATTTCACAGCACAGTGATGCCAAAGTCATTTTCAATGGTGATGGTTCAGATGAATTGATTGGAGGATATTTATATATGCAAAAAGCGCCAGATATGATAGAATTTGATAAAGAATGCCGTCGTTTATTGAAAGATATTCATACATTTGATGTATTACGTTCTGATAAAAGTATATCAAGTCATGGTTTGGAACCACGAACACCATTTTTAGATAGAACTTGGGTTCAATATTATTTATCTATTCCATTGGAATTGAGATATCATCCAAATGAACAAAATATGGAAAAGTATTTGTTACGTTCAGCATTTTCAATAGAAAATTATTCTAATTCTGATGGTAATGAATTATTACCATATAGTGTATTATGGCGTAGAAAAGAAGCATTCAGTGACGGTGTTTCTCAAAACGAACGATCATTGTATCAAATTATACAAGAATTTACAGATAAAATTATTGGTGAAGAATATTCAGAATATTTGGAAGATAAGGATGATATAAATTACGAAAAATTAGTGAAAAAAATGCCTGAATTTCAAAATATCGTTCATTTACTTCCAAAAACAAGCGAACAAATATATTATCGTGTATTTTTTGAAAAAGAGTACAATGGATTGGGTGGTATAATACCGTATTTTTGGATGCCGAAATATGTAGATGCGAAAGATGCGAGTGCTCGTACATTAGAAATATATTCGGAAGAATAATTACTTATCATATATGTATAATTTGACGATACATATATGAATGTCAATGTATATTTATATATAGAATTTATTATTCCTGATATTTCATTTTAATTATTAAGTTTTCATCTTTTATTTCTTCAGGAGTTATATTTATTACTAACTTATATATTTTTGAAAAATCTGTATTTATGTCTATATTTTTTTTGTTCACACGGCTATAATTTCCATCATTTTTTAACTCCCAAAAATCTGAAGTATCAGCTATGTTATCGACTTTTTCCCATTTTATTTCAATATTAACTCCTTTATTAACTATGTCAAAAGGGTTTAATAATTTATCCAACAAATCTTTTCTTTTAGGATTTTTTGATAATATCTCATTAAAACTTTCGCCATAACCTTTAATTTTCAGATCAAATAGAGGATTGCCATTATCGCATATACGTTCTATATCTTCCTTATTATGATTTGGGTTATACACCTTATCTGTTTTAATATATAATTGAACACAATAACAGTAATAATAATAATATTTTTCTTTGAAATCATCAATATTCGTTATTTCAAATGTTTTTTTCCAAAATTCCAAATGAATTCTAGATATGTAAAATTTAGTAAAAAGAGATGAAGAAATGTAATTATGTTCAACGAAAGGCTCAAATAAAGGGTTATTTATACCATTCGGGATTAATTCTAAGTTTACCATTGGGTGATAATAATTATTATCCTTTACAAATAGTGCTAAAACTGAATCGTATTTAATGATTCTAAAAAGTTCCTTTTCTATTTCAGCATATGGCAAATAATATTCAGGGTGGTAAGTTTTTTCATTTACTTTTACTTGTGGCATATGATATTCCATATAATATGTAATGCCATTATTGTCTTTCGTGTATATATGATTTACATCAGCGAAATCTGCAAATTGAGATTTAAAGAATGGAACCATACCTAAAATCCAAAGTGGTTTATCCTTATAAAAATCTTTTAATTCTTTTTTTAATTCTTGCTGTTTTATAAAATCTGTATAGCATTTTTTTAATATTTCGTATATCTGATTATTATAATTGTATTCAGTTTTTAACAAATCATTAAATGAAGAATCAAAAATGTTTTTATTTAAAGTTAGTTCTTTATTATTAATTATAATTTCTCCATTTTGATCATGTGAAAATAATATTTTGAAAATACTATCATAATTAGGTGGTTTACAGAGGTCTTCATCTTGTATTTTATCCTTAATAGCTTTATTGAAAATAGGTATATGTTCTTCTAAAGAAAAATATTTATAATTACCATTCCAAACAGTTAGATTTATAATTTCATTGCATAATTTTTCATATAAAGTAAAAGGGTCTTTTTTAACATTATGAATATTTTTAATATAAAAATCTATATTCTTTTTACTGTTATTAAAAAATTTTCGATCAATTGAAACAATATTGAATAATAAAGAAATTATATTATCAATAGAAGCATCTACTTCATTTTCATCTTTTATTTCGTTTAATTTAATTTCTATATTCTTTCTGAAAAAGTTTGTTTTTATATTTTCATTATCTTTACCATTTGTGCCAAATAGTGCGTCTAATGTCAATGTTTTTGTTAATTCATTTTTTAAGAAAATTTTCAAAATTTCTCCTAATAATTTAATAAACCTAATACATGTTTCATCAATATGTAATGTTAAAGCAGTTCCTAAAGTAATAACATTCAATTCAGTATATCCAATCGTTTTACATGCTATTACTTTATTTACTATATTAAACGCGTCATTTGGGTCATTTATAAACGCATAAAAACTTGCTTTTAAAGTTATAATCAAGTCATTACAATCAACAATATTTTTAACATTTGAATTTATATAATTGTTTTTGTCTTCTTCTGTAAAAAACGCAGCATCTTTACTTGTTATTTTTGTAATAATATCAAACAATGTCACTTCGTTACCAATATCAATCCTTCCAAAAATATTTTTATTTTTATCGTCTTTAAATGATGTTTGATCAAATATTGTTTCTATGTTATATATATTTTCTTTAATAAAATTATCATAAAAATAATCATTCGCATTAAATAATGAACGATTTGCTGGATCACTTTTTATGTCAAGAAGTATACAATTTTGATAATATAAAAATGCTCCAATAAAATAATCATAAAAAGATAATTCATTTTTATCTGCATTTTTTATGAATTCTTTACTTGATTGATTTATCATATTAAATATTATATATGAAATAGAATTTTCACCAATAACACTTATTAAAAAAGTTTTTATTGCCGTCCAAATCGGATTTGCAATATCAGTCCCTCCTGGAATACGTGACATTCTAGGTAATTCTACTAAAAATTTTTTTAATAAAAATTCATTGATTTCATATACAATATTTTTTTTGCTACAATGTTTCGTAATAATTCGTTTTTCATCAGAATCGTTTGTATTAAATTGAATGTCATTGCCTTTCATATGCCATTTGTCTGATAATTTTTTACATTTTTCACGTAAGCTTTCATTGTTATTTAATTCTTTATTTAATAATGGATTTTCAATAATTTCATCACTGCTATATTCAGTTGTTTTTGTACTTGTAATTATCTGTAAAACATTCAATAAATTTCCGAATAAAAATCCACTAAAGCTATCATCAGCATTGGCGAATGCTAATTGTTGTTGTAATTTCAACATTTCAGTTTCAGCTTCTGCTTGTAATTGTGATTGTTTTTCTTCTAATTTCATAGCTTCATCTATTTTTTCATTTTCTCTTAATTTGTCAGCAACTTGTTGTTTCGTTGCCTGTTGTTGTTGTTGTTGTTGTTGCTGTTGTTGTTGTTGTTGCTGTTGTTGTTGTTGTTGTTGTTGCTCGTTATTTTCTTTTGGTACTTCTCCGTATAATTGCCCGCGCGCATTATCTCTTTGGGTTATTTCTTCATTTTTTTTTGGTATAATGTGTGGAGTAATTTTTTCAGGTGTAAATTTTGACATATAATCATTTAAAGATACTTCATCTTTAATATTTTCAATATTCTTCACTTCTTTATGAAATAAATTTATACAATCATATAGGTATTTATCTATTATTTCATTATTATCACTAATATTATTATAATCCTTTTCTAATTTATTTTTTCTAAATTTTTTATACAATATTTCTTTTTTATCGTAATAGTCACTCATTGTATTTACAATTTTTTTAAAAAATTTTGTTCTACAGAAATCAGTTGATTGGTTAATTACACCGTATTTTCCAAATAAAATTCCAATATCTTCCATAATTTTTCCTTTTTGGATTTCATCTTGAATATCATCAATTAATGATGATAAAGTTACATTTTTTTTTAATAATGCGGTTAAAAAAAATATTTGTTTATCAATTTCAGCTGTTATTTTTTTATATGTTTCTATTTCATTTGCGTCAATATAATCTGAGAAAATGTTGTCATGTGTATTTGAAGGAACTAATTTAGCATTTATCTCATCTGTTTTAGATATATCACGGTTACCGAAATCTCGGCATATTTCATTTAAATATTCAATATGTTCATTTTTCTGTCTTTGTAAATCTATATAATCATAGTCAACTATAATTAAGGGACTTCCATTTATAATTACATTATTCTTCCATTTTGTGTATAAAATTTTTAAAATTTCAGGATTTTTTTTATTTTTGTTAATAAAATTGCGAATACTTCTTGTTTCAATTGTTTCTGGTATAGAAATTAAAATTCCATCTAAAAATTTTTTCGGATTAATTTTTTCATAAATTTTTAATAAGTTTACATATTCTTCAGGTGTAATAGAACTTACACCTGGTTTATAATCTAAAAATTCAGCAATTAATTTGGGATTTGATAATTGTCTTAAAATATTATCACAATCTATTTGTTTCTTTTCAACAATTTCTGTATTTATCCCTGGGGTTTGTGTATACGTTGTTTCTATAATATTTTCTAAAAGAGAAATTCTTGTTAAATAATTTTCCATTTTTATAAAATTTTCGTTATCATCTAATACTATTTTATTTGGAGGACAATATTTAAAAAGTTCTTGATTGATAAACTGATAAATGAATTCGTTAAATTTATTATAATCAAAATCATAAGCTTCATAATCAAATGTTATTGTTGATTTTTTACTATCATCAATCCAAAGTTCATTTACTTCTATCTTTTTTTCTTCATAATTCGCAATCATTTTTTTAAATTTTGATTCTAAATCACTTAACAAAACTATATATAGTGGATTATCAAATGAACGTTTTTTAATATCTTCAATTATATTTTTTAAATGTTTTGCTTCGTTATATTTGTATTCAGTATTTTGTAAATTATCAATGTATTCATTCAAAATATTAATCGTATCAATATATGTGTGCGTATTTATAAATAATTCAGTGCTCTTGTATTCTCCATTTTCATTGGGTTCGCCATATTTTACATTTATTTTCAAAAAATTATTTTCACCAATAAGATTTTCTATATTAACTGGTTTGACTTCTACTCTTGCGGTTTTAATAAAATTTTCCATGTTATTGAACTCCTCTTGAGGTATTAATTTTGTAAATACTATATCATCATCATCATTATAATCTTTATAATAATCGTCTTTTTTTAACAATTCTCTTATATAAAAGTTTTCAAGAAGAGGATTTTCTGGTTTATAATTTCTTATAAAATTTTTAAAACTATTTTCAGATTTTTGCGTTGTATTTTTATATTCATCATATTTATATCTATAATAATAATAGTAATATGGTAGTTTTTTTTTATTATTGATATAAATGTTTTCAATATTTTCATTGAGTATTTTTTCTAGCAATAATTTTTTATACTGTATTTTGTCTTGTTCTGGAAAACGATATTTATTATTATTTATGAATTCATCTAATATTGTATCTATTGTATTTGGTGGTTTAATGTTATTCAAATTGATGTTTTTACCCAAATAATAATAACGAAACTCTAATTTGATTAAATCATAGTTTACATTTTCAACATTATCAATTATTTTATTTACGTCACCTAGATTAAATTCATCACCATTTGTTTCATTATTTAGAATTTTAATTAATTTTTCACAACCATCAATATCACAATATCCATCGTTATTATGTATTTCATCAATAAAATCATTGATTATATTATCTTCGATTTTAATATCGAATACTGTTAAAAAATTTTTAAATTCATTCTTCAAACTATCTATTAATATATCGTTTTTTTTAATAAATTTGAATTGATATTTATCACTATAATAGTATTTATCAAACATTCTCATACCACTAACAATATTATTATTACGTAGAGCTATTTTATTCAAAAAAGCGTTTAACTGATCCCTATATCTAAGATTATATGGAATAACATTTTGATCTCCAATATTAAAAGGCATTTTTAAAAAAGCTCCTAATAAATACGACATAGCTGTTTTTTCTCCATCAATTTCATTATAACTAGAATTTTGTAAATTATATTCATTGTAATAACCTTTGATATCTTTATCAAATGTATAATTATCATTATCATCAAATAATGATGAACCCAACGAAAAACCATTTTTTAGTCGTTTAAATAATTCTATCTTATCATATTTAATAACAAATTTTTGTTTTTCTTTATTTGTCTTATTATCAATTATTGTAACTTCTTTGGTATTATCATCAAAGAATATATTATAATGTTCGCCATCTTTTATTACTTTATATCCTTCTATCGCATCGTAAAAAAATGATTTTAAAAATTCTTCTTCCATTATATCTCCATTGATTACTTGTGGAATACCATTTTTGAAATCATCAATATATATCTTTCCTTTTTCTATCGGAGTATTTGAAATATATGGTTGGTTTCCTTTTTCATAAGCATATATATATTTACCTTTCAATTCTTGATCAAGTTTTATTTCTTTATTTCTATAATAACCATACATATAATCTTTATCATCTTCTACCAATAACGGCAAATACAACCCAGTCAATACTTTTCCAGGATTTAAAATATCAGATAATGTTTCCCATAATGCTTTATAATTCTTTTGGAATTCATCACTATTTGAAGTAAACAAATTAGGAACTGCTTTTATAATATTACTAATTTTAGAATTAATGAATAAACAAGTTAATTTGAAACGTTGTTCGTCTTTAAATAAATGATTTATTTTCGGTATTATTTTTTGAATAGGCGTTATATTAATAAAATATCTTTTTAATGATGGAATTGCTATTATATTATATAATAATTTACTAATATGCATAATAAATTTACCCATTAATGAATCCATAAAGTATCGTAAATGCTTATTTAAAAATTCACCATTTTTATTCATTAATAAATAAGTTGTTATGTCTGTTACAAAAATATCAATGTCATGCATAATTTCATCAATAAATGTAGTCTTCAACATTTTAAAATAAGTTTCAATACCTAAATCACCTCCTAAAATTGTATTATAATATTGTTGTAGTAATTCAATTAATGATGTTTTAAATATATACACACCAAACGCATTTTTTGTAAACAAATTAATATTTTCAGCGAATTTATTTTGTGTATCTTTCTTATTTACTTCAACTAAATCTTCCAATCCTTTTGGAATATTATCACCCTTTTCAAATATATTATCTTTCAAAGCATATTCTTTTGTTTTTAAAAACAATACAATATTTGTTATTATTTTTATATTTTTTAATAGATTTGTAGTAATATTTGTATAAAATATAGCAGTTATTGAGTTATACAATGATGATAAATGAGCAAAAGAATTCATCATAATTGATGGATCATTCATATATTCATTGAAATATTTGAAAAAACCATTCATATATTTGAATAAAAAAAATTTGTATCGTTCTTCTTCTTTCTTTTTCGGTGTTTTTGATAACAACAACGCAATTTGGTCAATTGTTTTTCCTTCAGTTTTATATTGTTGGATTAGTTTCAATTCTTTTTTCAATTCTTCCATCTTATCTTTTTGTTGTTCTTCTAATTCTTTCACTTGATTTTTCAAATTATCTTTATCATAATTTGCTTCTTTTTCAATTTTTGTAAAATATCCAGTTACCATCTTGTTTGTTTGGCCGTAAAAAAAATCACTTATTGCGAAACTCCAAAATTCATCTATTTTATTATCTTTTATTAAACCACCAAAAAATAGTATTTCATCTTTATTATTCAAATTTTTTAACTCTTCACAATGAATATTCAAATTGTCTTTATTATAATTGTTAGGATCTTGAGATATTATTTCTGATAACTTTACCAATACTTTTTTATTTATATTTGTATTAAATAAAAGTTTTGCTTCAAAAAATGGATTTATTTTATCATATAAATATTTATATTCTTCAATATTTGATGTTTTCATTAATAAATTATTAATAATATCAACACATTTTTTCAATTGAAGTGTATCGTTAATATTTGTTCTATTTAATTCATCTAACTCAGTTGAAAATTTATCTATATTATTTATCTTTTGATTTATATTATTGTATAGATTTGACAATTCTACTTGTATTTGTTTTGTTATAATTAATGCTTTTGATTGTAGTATGAGTGGTGGCTGTGGTGGTAGTTGTGTTTGTAATGGATTTTGTGGCAATGGAGTTTCTGGGGGTTCAATATTTTTGTTCATATCATTCAAACTTGAAAACAATTCTTTTAATTTTGTTATATCTTCTTTAATATAAGGCTCAATGTTATTATTTTTTGATAAAGTGTCTATAAATTGTGAATATTTGGTTATCATTTCCGGTTTTATATTATTTACATTGATCATAATTATTTTTTTTAAAATATTTTTTATTTTATAAAAATCCATATTTTTGATATTAAATTCAGATAATCCTAATCCTTCACGATTATCTTTTTCAAATTTTTCTTGTGTAAAAATTTTTAAATTTTTCAAAAAATTTGAAAAAAATTGTGAACCTTCACTTGAATTAATATTATTATAGTCATTTTCGTTGTTTTTAAGTAATCCTGATAAATCAATGTATATTTTGCGAATACTTTTATCATTATTATCATTTAAATATTTATCAATATTATTGTTTTTTTCTAAATAACTGCTCATTTCATCTAATAATTCTTTTTTATATTTTCCGTCCATATTGGAAGTAATGATTTCTTTCATTTTATTATAATAATTTTCCAAAATTTTATATAATTCTTCATTCGTTTTAATATCAGAAGCATCATAATTTTTTATTTCTATATTTAATGGTTCTATATTATCTTTCAATAAAGAAATAACATATTCTTGAATTTGAGGAAAATCAAAACCTTTTTCTTTATTTATTTTTATCAAACCAAATAATTGTTCGGTTTTTTCATTATTATTTTCTGATAGGTTTTCTATAATTTCAATATTTTCAATATAAAGCATCATGTTTGGGTCCTCAATATTGGATGACGATTGTTCCTTTTGTTGAGCCACATAACCAGGTTTCAATTGTGAAATATTAGCTGGTTTTAATTGTGAAATGTTTGATAATATTTTAATTATTCTATCAATATTATTATTTTTAAAATAAGATAACAATGTTAATGGTTGTTGATTATCTTTTTTGTTTATTAATGTTTGAATTAATGAATCAATATAATTTTTTTCATTAATATTTAATATTCTATTACCAGCAATTATTTCATTAATATTTAAGTATTTCAAAAAATGTAGAATATCTGTAAAAATATTATCTGGGTCAGGATTATTATTATTTATATTTTCTTCTACAACTATGTTATTTAATAGATAAATTGCGTTTTGTCTTTCTTTTTCTTTTTCTTCTTCTGAGGCTGTTGTATATTTTTTCAAAATATCTTTTATTAATTCTGGTATTTGGTAATTAATTATTTCTTTTAATTCGTTCAATGGATATTTATCATTTTCTAATAATTCTAAAATATGAGAAGGGTCTGTATTCGGTGCTGGATTTATAAAAGTACGTTCAATTATATCTGAAATCGGCTTAATTATAAAATCTTTGGAAAACTCTGCTACATATGGAGCAATGAATTGACTTCCTGTATTAAATAATTGTTTTGTCCCTACTGAATTTAAAATAGACGTTGCTATACCTTTTAACACAATTGTTTTATCAATTTTTGGAGAATTTAATAAAATTTGTTCAGTAGTGCGAATATGACCATAAATATATCTTACTAATCCAATTGAAGACAATATTGATTTTAACATTGGATTTTCAATCAAGTCTTTTATTTTTGTAATTAATGTCATATCAAAATTAAAAGTACGTTGTGATGGCTCTTTGTTATCATCCTTTAATTGTGTAATTTCTGAATCAATAATATTTTTAATCTTATTGTCACACTTCTTATTTCCAATAAATTGAATAATATTATTCATTAAATTTTTATATTCAGTTTTGACATTTAATAAATTTATATTTTTTACAGCATTTTCCAAATCACTCTTCAAATTAGATGAGAGAGGTTGGCTTGTGTTTGCGTTACAAAAATCTGATATTTTTTTGAATATACCATCTTCTTTAAAAAATAAATCGTATAATAAATAATCGGTGTTAGTAACTAAATTCTCTAATTTTGGAATTAAATGTTTCTTTATTTCTACAAATTCATTGTTGTTTAATGATTTGAATAATAATTCAAATAGTTCAGGATCATTATTTGTTACAGCTTTCAATATAGGTGTTATATTTGTTTGATCAACATATTTTGACAATTCACTTGTCAAGTCAATTGTTGGGTCTGTTTTAAACTCTATTATTTTTATAATTAAATCTATAAATTTATTTGTTTCTGGATATAAATCGTTTTTTAAATTAATTATTTTTTTTAATAATTCATCCTTATCATATGGTTTTGAAAATAATTCTCTAACTTCAATCAATCCTTTTGTTAATGATTCTAAATATTCTTGTTCTTTCAACGAGTTTTGACGACTTTCATATAAGTCTGTTAAAAAATTTTTTTGAGGATCAGTTATATTATTAGAGTTTTGACTTAAATATTGAATTATTTTATTTATTTCTTCTATATTTTTTTGTTCAGTTTTAGGATATATCTTAATCAAGTTTTCAAGAATAGATTTGATTTTGTCATTGAGAAAAGGCAATTGTTGTGGATCTATTTTATCTGTAATTAATTTATTTATTTCACTTAATAAATATGTAACTTGTTCATTTTCATAGAATGAACCAGCATTGTAAGCGTTAATTAGTCCTTCAAACCCTTCTTTTTTAATTTTTATTATATTCCATAAATTTTGAAATACATTAACGAAAGGCGCGAATTCTTTATTTTTAGGGTCATTCATATCTAATGTTGAATCAAAAATTTTTGTTAATAAATCTTCTAAAAATTTAGGGTCATTAATAAATTTTGTTGGATTCAAATTGTATATTACCATAAATTTGTCATATAAGTTTTTTAATGTTTGTAATTCTGTTGGAGTAAGTAAGCCAAGATTTGTAAGAATATCCAAGAACCAATTGAATAAATATGGTTTATTATAAATATTCATTAATATGCTGGCTAATGTTGCTGGATTCATAATATTTGATACAGCAACAAACCCGATTGGAATCAATACTGCTCCACCAATTATTTTCAAAGGATAATAATCTCCTAATAAAAATACCATACATTCATGAGATTTTTTAAAAAAACTAAAAGATTCTTTTTTGAATTTCAATTTATTTTTTTCAATTTGCTTTTGTAAATATATATACTGTATTTGACGGCGTTTTTCTTCTTGTTTTACTTTCATAGTATAATTAGAATTACTAATCAATTTTAGCAATTCTTCTTGTTTTTTTATCTTATTTAGGTCATTGTCTTTATCACCAGGGCCGGGAGAAGGTAATTCTTGTTGTAAATTGTTTTGTTTATTTTTAGTTGTTATTGCGGATTTTTCAGAAATATTAATAACTTTAGCTAAATTTTTGATATTTTCAATATTTGTATTTTCTTCTACAATTATTGTTATATCTAAAGGCTCTTCTTTTTCTTTTAATGATTTAAACAAATTGTATGTTTTTGTTCCCTCTTCAGATAACAAATTGAAATCTCTTGGAACACTACTTTCAATATATGAAATATATTTATCTTTAGAAGAATTAAAATTTTCATTTGAGATTGAAAGAGCCATATTATATATAAATATATATATATTATGAATAATTGTAAATACGAATTGGAAGAATTAAATAAACAATATGGGGGTGACCCAAAATTTCAACAAGCAAAACAATTATATGAAAACGCCACATATTATTTAACAATAAATGAATTACCAGGAGCATTGGTTAGTTATTCGTGCGCAGCTGTATTATTCAATGTTTTGAAAGAAACAAAACAAATTGGTTTTAATGGTGGCGTGGGTGAATCACAACCACCAGCAATTAAAAACCCGACTAATGACGGAAATATTCCCAGTGTTACTCCACCCAACACCCCTACTAATATAGTTCCAAAATCACAAGACCATCTTTCAACCATATTGACTTGTTGTTTGAAAGCTATTGAAAATTTACAGCAAAAAGTATCACAAATGTGTTCAAGTAACAAACAAAAAGACGACGAAGAAGAAAAACCATGGGATAAAATATGTACAAAAATACAACCTTTAGTATTTAAAAAAGGAGGAAGTGATTGTATATTTTTTCAGGATGTTGCTGGACTTTTTATTGAAAAGAAATTGATGGACGAATCATTAATAAAACCATTACAATTTCCGAATGTTTATCCAGCTGCCTCTCGTGGTTTGCTTATTTATGGACCTCCTGGTACTGGCAAAACTTATTTAGTGAAAGCAGCTGTAAATGAATTACAAAAAAAAGATCCACATGTCGGTATTTTGTTTTTCGCACCTTCTCCTGGAGATTTTAAAGGAAAATATGTTGGTGAAACTGAAAAGAAGATTGAAGAGATTTTCGTATGTGCTTCAAAGGCTGCTTGTACATATCAAACCGATATATGTAAGACTTCACAAAAAAAATATAGGTCTATTATTTTTATGGATGAAATGGATGCTATTGCTCCAGATAGAAATAATGATCCAACTGGCTTAGCGGTGAACTCGGTTAATACATTATTACAAATGATGGATGGTATCAAATCAAAGCCAAATATAACTGTAATAGCAGCAACAAATTATCCTTGGAATTTAGATAGTGCTATTTTGCGTAGATTTGATTCTCAAATATTTATTGATGTGCCAACTGAAAGAGATTTATTAGAACTATTAGATATCCAAATGAGAGCTTTTATCAATATTCATAAAAATGTTTCAGATATGTGTATTAATAATAATAATAATAATAGTTTGGTCGCTGGGTGTCAACTTGAATGTGAACAAAAAGTAAAATCAAATGTATTAGGAACAGCACCATATTCTAATATGAAATTTACTTTTTTTGAAGAAATGAAAAAACAAAAAGATAATGAAATTAAAAATATTGTTTCTAAAATGGTTTTACAAAATTTTTCAAATTCAGATTTATCTACATTTATGAAAACCGCTCAACGAAAAGCTGGTGAAAATGCTTTGAACGCAAATTTGTTTTATTCTACTAGATTGTTAGGATATATTAGAAACCCTGGTGAAGAAATATATGTATCATCACTTAGTTTTGTAAAAGACAAAAGAGACCAAGTAAAGAAATCTATAGAAATTATTAACAAACTTCTGGATAATAAAGCTATTGATAAAGATTTTTATTTTATTGAGATACCAGATATTATTACAATTGATTTTAATGGATTTGTATATTATAACAGAAAATGTTTATTATGTAAACCAGATATTATTCTTGATGACCCTTATATTAAAGATGTTTATATAAAAGGTCATCCTAAAGAAAAAGGAACAGCACTTAATGATGATTTTTATATGAATAATATATTGGGTATAAATGGAAATTCAATAGATTTAATAATGACATTTGATAATATAACATTTTTTGAAAATAAAAACATTGATAATGATAAAATCCAAATATTCCCAAAAGCAATGGGTATTTTAGAAACGGTAGTTACGCCATTAGTTAACGCATATAATAATACTAAGGAAACTTATAATAAAGCTAAAAGATTCAATACAACAAAAGCAACCGAAACACTGAATAAATATACTAATTTTGTTGTTGAATCCGAGTTATTCACATTCGATAATGATAAATGTAGTTTAAATACAGCATTTGAAAAATTAGCAGAAGATGTTTGTATAATCAATGATGAAACCTTTTTGAAATATAGACATAATTTAAATTTTTTAAGATGGTTACATTTGAAAAAATGTTATAAAACTCTAAAAAAATTTGAAAGTGAATATTTAAATATATATACAGGTACAATTGAAGCTCTGGATAAATCATCAGAAAAATGTGAAATTATATCAATTGTAAGAAAAGATGGTGGAGAACCAATTGATGTGTGTATTGATAAAGAACATATATATATTGAAAATGTTGATTATTTAAGTTTGATAGATATTATCGGATTTCAAGATAATTTGGACATTGGTATGTCTGATGTTGATTTAGGAATTGATGATTTCAAGAAAGAAATACTTAAAAAAATTATAACTACTACTGCTACTACTGCTACTACTGGTGCTACAACAAAAAATGAAAATAAGTTTTTAAAAATACCATTTCAATTATTTTATAATTTGTTCAATGATTTATTAATTATGCCACAAAAACAAGAAGGAGATAAAAATATTGATATTATTCAAATAGATCCAAATAATCCAACCACAAATAATACATGTAAATTAATACAAATGTTAATTGATGATATACTCAATTACAAATTAATTGTAGGAGAAGAGGAACAAAAGAAAAAAATAGACGATTTATTTAATGAATTATTGGAATTAGGTAATAATTCTGATATTAATATTATTAATTTTATTATACAACGCGCGTTTCATAATTATTTATTAAGGAATCCAACTACTATACCATCTCCTCCTTCTCCTCCTGCTCCTTCTCCTGCTTCTGAACCTGCTTCTGCTCCTGCTCCTGCTCCTGAACAAAATAATTATAATTATATTGATAATGATGAAGTAGATGAATATGAATATCATGATGTTGAAGGAGGAACTGCTTTATCAAAATCAAAGACAAATTCAAAATCAAAGAAAAGTTCAAAATCAAAGACAAATTCAAAATCAAAGAAAACAGCAGGAAATAAAACATTTAAAAAATATTATGTATTACCAAAGAATAATGACGATAATGATATTACTAACCAATACGGCAATGTTCATTTTTATGGTGGAAATGATATGGCACATATTATTGACGAAACTTTTGAACTTGATGGTAAAAACAACATTATTTATGGTGGTGCTACAACTTATGAAAAATTTTTAGAATGGACTGTTAAAGATAATATTCCAGAAACAACTAGTAAAAATATTGCTAAAAAAACTGCTTATCTACATACAACAGTAAATTTAGATTGGAGGGATCTTCCTGAATATACAAATTTATTTTCTACATTATATTATTCTACTTTTGGAAGAGGAACCAATAGTGTAAAAAATGTACTAGAAATGTTAATGAAAAAAAATGTATTATTATCAACATTATTTAAAAGAATTGATTATATTGGATTTCTCGTAGATTCAAAAAATCTAAACAAAACAGAAAGTGATGATTTAATTATTCAAAGATATAAAACAGATACAACAAAAATAAAAATTTACTGGGGATATATCAATACTAGTACTTTCATTGATAATTTTAAAGATATTTTATCAATATTTCGTGGAGATTTTCAATTTGTGACAGGTATTGTAAAAGCAGCTAAGAGTATTTTTGAGAATACTGTAAGTGCTGCAGTGGCACTTGGAGTGACATCTGGGGTGGTGGCTAAATACGGATTTAATGTAGACTTTAGTGATCAAGCGTTACTTTTATATAAAACAGCCATGTACTTTCCAGAAGCAATTTACACAATTATAATTGGAGTTGTAAAGTTTATTTACGATAATATTTTCGCTAATTTTAATCTAACAATTACAATGCCTACAATTTTAACAAATTTGTCTGCTTTTTTACTACAATTATTAAATGGTGGTTGGACAGCATTATTATCTGGTGGTACATATATTGCCTCATTATTAGCCGGTGGTAATATTGTTTTTTATATTTTAGCATTTACAATTTTTATTAATCTTGCTGCATGGGCTACAAAAAATAACATAACAAATGAACAAATTATGAATAATGTTATTGTTAACCAAATTTATACAATGGTTAGGGATATAAAAGTGTTTGAAGTTGAAGATTTAAATATAAATCCTTGTACATTATTTGGAAAAATACTTGATAAATCACAAGAAACTGCTATAAATATTTTACCAAGAATTATTACAAATCCTTTTAATATAAATAATTCATTATATATAAATGTTCCCAAGGATAATTCTTTAATGGTTAATAATAAAACAAGTCAACATTTCCCATATCAAGCTATTTATATGAAATCATCTAGTTCAAAAAATTCAATTGTTGTAAATAAAGAAAAACTAATTAATGTAGAAATACCATTAACAGCATTTTATTATGCCTTAATAAATACAAAATCTACTTATCCAAAAGAATTAGCTGACGATTTGAAACAATATAACCAAGATAAAGACGCCTTTATGTTGAAATTAAAGAAAAAACGGGAAAAAAATACATAAACATATATTATAATGTCCATAATTGATCAAATATTAAAACCATTTTCTGAAAGATTAAAGGATTTGGAAAAAAATTATGAAAAACATAACAAGGATACTTCATCAACACCTATTAATATTCAAGATAAATTGAAAAGCCTTATTTTTAAAGATATAAAAAACCCAAGTATTAACAATTATTTTGATTTTGATAGTTTACCTACCCCAGCTAAAAAAAATATATTAGATATGTTAGAATTTGATATTAGTGATAAAAAATCCGCTAAAAAATTAATTGAATATAGACTTTTAGAAATAAAAAAACAATTACTAGTTTATGAACAATTAGTTATTCAATATATGCATTGTGAGTTATTAATACAAAAATATATTTTACTGAAAGGTAATGATAATAATATTGAATTACTAATTAAATGTAGAGAGAATATTGTAAACCAATTAAATTACATAGTTAATGATGAAAATATTGTTATTTTTAATAAAATTTATTGTAAAAATACACTTTTAGATGAATATTATAAGAAATTGAATGAAGAATAATATAAGTTTAAATATCATTGAATAATATATAAATTATAATATTCAATGGCATCTATTATAACAAATTTTTTAACATCTTTTCTTCCTGATGATAAAGAAGAAAAAAATGAAGAAGAAAAAAATGAAGAAGAAAAAAATGTTAATGAGAGAATACCTATACTAGAATTTGAGAAAAAATTTACAAAAATTCCTAATAACGGTGATGGAAACTGTCTTTTTTACGCTTTAGCACAATTAATGTATGGTTATGAAAATTATATAAAAAATGGTGAAAAAATTCGTGACGAATTATGTGAATTCTACAAAAATATAAAGAACAGTCAAGAATATAGAGAGTATAATAAAGAATACAACAATTCTAATGATCCCGATAAAAACACTTTACAAAATTTGCTTTTTTTTGATATACTAGCAAATGACCACAGTAAAAAAACAGAAAAAATTTGTAAAAATAAAGAATGGGGAGATAGTACAGATATTATAGCTTTTTGTCTATTGTATAAAATTAATATTATTGTTTATCAATTAAATAATAATAGAGGAGTTTCATATTATTCACCTTTAATTCATAAACATTATGATAACACACCTGTATATAATTTATTATTTATAACAGAAGGACATTATGAAGCATTAATTCCCAAAACGCAAACACATAATAATAACAATATATTTCCATTATCTAGTAATGAAGAACATAGCATAAGACAATATAACCCTAATTCAAACCATTCAGAACCCCTCGATATAAACACATTATTGTTTAACAAATTCAATTTTGAAAAGGATAATAATAATATTATTTTTTCTAAAACAACTCTCGCTGAAGACCCTTTTGAAGATATACCTAAATTTGATATTTTACAATGTAGTGAGTCAATGAATTGTTATAATGATACAGTTGAAAAAAAATATAAAAGATTATTATTAGATATACAACCTCCTAGCGGAAATGATGACAATAATGATATTGATTTATTGCTTTCTATAATAAAAAATGAAATTAAAAATAAAGAAGAAGAAAATATTTTTCATATTCAAGAATGTTATAGAATAGATGCTTTTTTGAAAAATAATATAGAAAATTATAAAATTCATGATAATATTACAACTAACATAAATAATTTTGTTCACAAATTATTTGATAAATCTAATATTGAATTACAATATGTAAAGGATTATTACATAAAAATTTAGTTATAAATTATTTTCTATTTCCTAAAATTCACTATTAAAATCAAAAACATTATCATCTACTTTCTTATTTGCCAAAGCATATTCTGAATTGGTTCGTTCAAAGAAATTTACCTTGGTTTCTACACTAATTAACTCCATAAAATCAAATGGATTACTAGAATTGTATATTTTATCATATCCCAATTGTAATGATAAACGGTCTGCTACAAATTCAATATATTGTGACATTAGTTTAGCATTCATACCTATCATACGACATGGTATAGCATCTATAATAAATTCTTGCTCTATTTCTACTGCTTCTTTTATGATTTCGTGAATGCGTGATTGAGGTAATTTTTTTACTAATTTACTATATAATAAAACGGCGAATTCTGTATGGAGGGCTTCATCACGCGATATGAGTTCATTTGAAAATGTTAATCCAGGCATTAAACCTCGTCGCTTGATGTGGAATATATTGGCAAAACTTGACGAAAAAAATATTCCTTCAATGCAGGCAAATCCAACAAGTCTTGTAGCAAAATCACTTTTATCGTCAGAAATCCATTTTTTTGCCCAATCTGCCTTTTTTTTAATACAAGGGTAATTTTCAATAGCATTTAATAACTTGTTTTTCTCTTCTTCATCGCGAACATACGTATCTATTAATAATGAATAAGTTTCACTATGTATATTTTCCATAGCAATTTGAAATCCATAAAACGCACGAGCTTCCGAATTTTGTACATCATTCATAAAGCGGGCTGCTAAGTTTTCAAGTACTAGGCCGTCACTCCCCGCAAAAAATGCTATTATCATCTTTATAAAATGTTGTTCATCATTTGTTAGCGTAGCCCAGTCATTCAAATCTCTTGATAAATCAATTTCCTCAGCACGCCAGAAACAATCCACCTGTTTCTTATACATTTCCCAAATATCGTTGTACTTAATAGGGAACATTACAAAGCGTTTATCGTCAGGTGTCAATAAAGGTTCAGTAAAAGATGACACAGACATTTCCACCTAAATAATATATTGTCTAGATTTTAAACCGTTTAATAATTTTAATTTAACAATATAGCCGTTTTTACAAAAAATATAATTCATTATAACGCATTTACAGGAAACCTAATGTTTTCATTATTCACCCTTCTCTCATTTTTTTTATTTTATGAATTTATTTGAATAAAAAATCTATATACAATATAAAACCCCTACTAATGTTCGGTCTTTGTAAATACAAAAACTTTTTTGGAGAACCAAAAGTCGGTTTACGAAAATACCGAATTTTTGATATAGCAATCCTTGATACAGTTGTAACAATATTAGTTGTATATTTGATTTGCTTGTTTACAAAATGGCCATTTTGGATGACTTTAGTAATTGTTTTCGTGTTAGGAATTTTCGTTCATAAAATGTTTTGTGTGAGAACAGGCATTGATAAAATGTTGTTCAAATAATATATAATAAAATAAAAAATGGAAACAATAAAAACAACATTAAATTTTGGTAAATATACATTTCAAATAACAGATAATGTATTATCAGTAAAACAACATATATATTGCCGAAAAATTATGATCAATGGTAATAATCTTGATAGTATCAGTGTATCTATATCATATCATGAAAATCTACCTAAATCAGCATCAATTTGTAATAATGTTCACAAACCAGAATATTCAACTGAAATTCATTTAGATAGAGGTGAAGGTTCTATAACAATGATAAAAACACTACTTCAATATATTCATAAACATCTACCTACTATAACCGAAGTAAGTTTTGAAGATAAATCTAATTTTGAGTGTGTAGATTATAACCCAATTCCATTATATTATTTTTCCATAGCATTTAATGGTGAAACTTGGTACGAAAAACATTTCAACGCAAGACAAAAAGACAAAAACAAACACGAGAAATATAGAGAAAAAATAAATGAATTGTTACATTCAGTAGAATTCAAAACGAATATTTCATTTATAGAATTTTTGAAAATAGCAATGCCACCTATGGAAACAATAGATGAATTAGAAATATATTATACTAATTCAAATACATTTGGTATTTTTTTTCAATCAATACCAAAAAAAGATAGATGTAGGTTGGTTCGCGAATGGATTTCTAATTTTATGGAACATCATTTGAGTAAATTATTTTCAAACACAGGTTGGATAATAGAATTACCAATTATTACAAAAGGAGGAAAACAAAAATCAAGGAAATATTATTGTCCGAAAACCAGAATAAAACACAATATAACATACGAAGACTTTGGTGTAGATATAACGAATATATAATTGTCTGGTTATTTTTATCAAAAACAAAATATATTATTATTGTTTATCATAATAATATATTTACAAATACTAAAATATAGTAACAATAAGGAAAATTTCATAAAAATAATATAGCCATATACTTTAATGAAAAGTCATCATTTTGATAATATTACAAACGATTTGGGCGATATAAAAGATGACTGCAAGAGACGTCAAAAAAAACCAAAGAAACAAAATGAAAAACAATTATTAAACGAATATCACTCGGAAATAGAAAGAGAAAAAGAAAAATCCTCATTCAATCAACGCAAATTTTATGAGAACATGCAATATTTATCGTATAATGAAAAATCCAATTTTGAGAACAAATTTACAAAACCGAAGAATGAAAGCCAAGAAGAATACTCAAGATTATTGAAAAACAAAAATAAAAAAATAGTAATCGCAACTGGCCCCGCCGGTACTGGTAAAACATTATTCGCAACTGAATATGGTATCAAGTGCTTTTTATTAGGGATTTACGAAAAATTAATATTCACAAGACCTTCTGTATCCGTAGATGAAGACCTGGGCTATTTACCTGGAACATTAGAAGAGAAAATGGCTCCATGGGTTAGACCTATTTATGATGTTCTATATAATTTTGTTTCACCAAAAGAAGTAACTATGATGATGGAAGAAAAAATCATTGAAATCGCACCATTAGGATATATGCGTGGGAGAACATTTAAAAATTGTTGGATAGTTGCGGATGAAATGCAAAATTCTTCAATTTCACAAATGAAAATGTTGCTTACCAGATTAGGTGAAAATAGCCGTTTGATTATAACCGGCGATTTAGAACAATATGATAAAACAGATGATTTGAATGGATTAGAAGATTTTTTAGGTAAATTCAAAGGAAAACGCTCAACGAGTATAACCAGCTTTGAATTTCAACGTCAAGATATTCAACGTGAAGACGTTGTAAAAGAAATATTGGATATTTATAGTGCTGAACATAATATGAATTATTTACCTACAAAGGAAGAAAAAGACGAAGATGACCGATATAGAATAGATAGCTCAAGTGAAACAGGAAGCGAAAATGATAAAGATAATATAGAAGGATAACTTTAGGAATTTCTAAGTAAAATTTACATTTATAAAATTATCGCAATATACTTTATAAATGTTTGGAACTAAAAAATTTATCAATAGTTCAGCTTTCAATAGAATAACAAATCATTTTACTTCTATTGTATCTAAAAAAAATTCAAATTCTATACTGCATAATCGTGTGTTATTATATGCGATATTAATATTAGCATTATTAGACTTATTCTATTTAGCTAATAGTAGAGACTTTACATCTGTTACTATTTTTATATTAATTGCATTATTAACATCATTTTTCTGTAAAAATATGATTGTTATATTATTTGTATCTATATGTATTACTCATATTTTGAAATATCCAACAAGTTTAGAAGGTGCTAAAAATATGAATGACGAACAACGCGATGAAGATGAAAAGAAAGAACATATGGAAAATGAAGATGATGAAAATAAAAAGAAAGAACATATGGAAAATGAAGATGATGAAAATAAAAAGAAAGATAAAAAAGAAAATATGGAAAACAAAAAAAATACTGAACAAATGACAAGTGAAATGAAAGAATTTATGGAAGTCCAAAATAAAATCATTGGTGGAATGGCTGAATTAGAACCTTTGATGCAAAAAGCCGAAGGGTTTATAGAAAAGTTTGAAAAATACAGTAAATATTAGCAAACTATATGGGAAATAAAAATCAAAAAATCAAAAACAAGTAAAATATTATAATAATAAAATCTTATAATATTATAGTTACAAATTAATACGATTATGACATACAAAGATTTTTATTACATCATTTTTATAATATTGGTATTATTGCTTATTTTTATTAAATATTTCAAAAACGAAGAGACTAAACAAAAAAATAAAGAAGGGTTCAAAGAAACCTTTAAAGAAGGTCTTGATATAGGCGACATAGGGGATACGATGAGAAAAACATTTGAAGCACCATTTAGAAAACTCGGTGATGACATTAAAGCTCCATTTGTAAAATTTGGTAATGACACAGTTGGTAAATTTACAGATATATTTAAAAAACTTACTGAATTTGGTAGTAGATTTGAAAAAATCGGTAATGGTATCAAAGATATTTTTGAAGGAATTGGAGATGAATTCAAATATTTAGGTATCGGTGTTGGTAGGGGGTTTGAAGATATTGGATGGTTGATTGCGTATGCTGTTGAATTTGTTTTTTCATATGTTATATGTGGTGTTAAATATATATCCAATTTACCAAATTGTATAGTATATTATATTACAGACGCACTTATTCAGATTTTGTATTTACCTATTAGAATTACATTATGGTTCTTACAATCTTTTTTGAGAATAAATTTATATCCAACTGAAAGAAAAATATGGGAATATGCTCAATGGATTGATAGTAAAATATATACTGCTCTTGGCTTCAATGTATTGAGATGGCCTAAAAATATTCGTGACCAATGCTATAATTGTAAACGACTGAAAACAAGGGTTTTAATAAATAAAGCAAGAGAAATTGATTACGATTTCAATGTAGGAATACCACATATATTGAAACAAGGAATAAACAGAATTGAGAAAGGAGGTGAAGAAATAAAACACGGTTTTGGTTTTTAATAACAATTTTTGAGAACTTATATGTGTATTATATAATTATATAATTATATAATAAAATGGGAAAGAAATGTATTCCTGGTGTATTTTGTATTGAAAATATGACATTATTCGTTTTATTTATTATTGTAATACTATTATGGTATATTTATTTTACACAGATTAAAAACAATACAGGAGAGAATAAAACACCCAATATCATAGTTGTAGCACCACCAACAAATGCTTCATCTATATCTCCTTTAGCAACAATTTCTACAAGAAATGACCCTTTTAATGACCCTTATTCGCCTCCTATGAAATCTGATGGTATTTATTTTCCAAGAGATAGTGGTGATGTTCGCGGTATTCCAGTGAATGTTCAAACACGAGGAACAAATATGTCTTATCAACAAGTAGGTATTCTAACAAGAGCTAATAATAATGGTCAAGATATGATTTTGCCATTGATGGGTCGCAGATTAATGACAGGCCGCGATAAATGGCAATATTATACTATTTCTAATACAGGTAATATGAATACCAAATTGCCTGTTAGTTTGAATGGTAAAAGCTGTACAGGTGAATATGGGTGTGATGATATTAATAATGGCGATAATGTCTATGTTGAAGGTTATAATGATACATTCCGCGTTACTATGTATGAAAATTCGTTGTTTAATTACATTCCTTATTTATGAATTTAGAATGTTTTTTCAAAAATAAACTATATCATTAGAATATATAGTTTATATGTCTTTATTTGATATCTTTAAAACATTAACTGATGCTGATAAAAATAATAAAATAGTTTATGATTATAATAATATAGATATAAAAAAAGATGAATTAATATTTGAAAATAATAATTTAAAAATACCAGTAACATTTCCAGTTAATGTACCAAATGTAACTTATCCTAATAGTATAATCAATTATAATGCTAGAAATATTTATATATCTGCGTTGTTACATAGTAATATAAAAGATTTAACCGATACATATCCAACATTGACAAATATAAATGTAGATTCAGGAATAGGAGAATTGATTATAGAACATAAAGAAATTACTGGATATGGAACATTGTACACTTGTTTTTTATTGAAATTTGTTAACAATAATATAGAGAGTAATGATTTGGACAAGTTATTTAATATGTACAATAATAATAACCAAAACTCTGTATTATTCAATTTGAATAAAACAATACCTCCTCAAGATTATTGTATAGTTTACAAACCTACTAATTTAATAACTACTATGGTTTTTACTACTCCTATTTATTTGAATAAAAATAGTTATAATATATTTTTTGATCAGAAAAACAGCTTTTTACCAAATAGTTTATTTGGTAATTATAGCGATAATTATATTGTTTTACCAAAAGCCAATATTTCTCAACGTGGAGAAGAAGAAATCTATATTGACTGTACACCTACTGGAGAAAGTGCTGAAACAATTGCCACTTATAATGTTCCCATACAAAGTGAATATACGAGAGATTGGGGAAAATTGGATTTTATGAAAACAACTATACAATTATTATTGGTTTTTATATTGATTTTGACTACCTACTTTGGTGTACCTATTATGTATAAACGAGTTGTTGTTGATAATATTAACCGACTTATTAGTAACGAAATTCATTCTATACGAACAAAAAATGGAAAAATATATGCTGGAAAACATATAAGAAATATTAGTGTTGACTCAGTTTTGTTATTTTTTTCGTCAGTAATAATTGTGTTTTCATTTTTATTTAGTGTATCAAGTAAAAATTATAATTATTTACAATATAATGTCTACTTTTTTATATTTGGTATTTTATCCATAGCTATTATAGCTTTTAATAAATCATCGGGATATTTTAATGAAGGTTACATAATTAAAGAATTATTTGATCGCGAAAAATATAATAAGGACGATATAAATTCAGCAAAACTAGAAGACATAATTTGGCCAAATTTATTTTTAAGAGACATTGTTAGTTTTTTGAGCGAGGCGTTTTTTGGCAAAGACGGAAAAAAAAATCTCAAGAATTGGTCTATGATAGGAGGGTTTTTGACATTTACATATATCTTTTTAATTATTTTCCGTTGGGGTATTAGAACAATGAACCATTCAACATTTTTATTTTTATGTTGGTTTTTACCAGCTTTTTTGATAATTCCTTCATCATTAATATCTGTTTTAAATCTATATAAATTGGACACTAACCCAGTTCCTAAGAAATAATTTATACGTGTGAACAATTAGAATGGGGCATTTCTATTCAAAATGTTTATTGAGTTTATTATAACTATCTGGATTATTTAATTTACATATTTTATGTGTATCTCCATTATCATATAAATTACAACCCGATATTTTGATACAAACTTCTAAACAATCACTCATTTTTTTTACCCATCTTATACAATTTTCATTTATAATTCTGTTATCATCTGTTTTGAAATATACTGTCTTGTTATTTTCCATTATAATAATGTATTCTATATTATAATTTTACATTATTTTTGTTCCTTTTGAATTATTCAAGAGGTTAAAGCACAATAAATACTAAAAATATAATCAGAACAACAATCAAAACACTCCCTACTTTATAATGGAAACTATTTCCAATATTTCTTTCTGGATTATTTTCGTTTTTCATTTTCTAATAAACTAACAACTGATTGATATAATAAATAATTATAATATCAATATTTTTCAATTTTTTTCAATTTTTTTTTAAACCATTGAAGCGCCTGATAGCTTTTCACTAACTGGTTTGTAAGTACTTGGTAAATATACACTGGCATCACTTTTACCTACTGGAGCCATTTTATCAACAACTTCTTCTTCTAATGTTTTTTCTTGTTGTGGGTTCATATCACGTAAATCGTTATTCTTTTTTTCTTGTGTAGGGGTATATTGCATCATTGTAATTGGTTTGAATGATGAACTACGACGTAAAAGTTCATAAGCAACAAAAATATATAATATGGCTAAAATGGGATTTGAATAAACAAATAAAAAAACAGTTACAGCAAAAATTACTGCTAGTGTAATTGGTGAATTAACAGAACCTACTAAAAATGATGGTGTTTCAATTGGTAATACTAAATAAATAACAAAAATTACCAATAAAGTTAATTCAACTAATGAAAAAGATTTCAATGGATTTGACATCATTTTAATAGGATTTGAAAACGTTTTGAATGGATTAGTAAATTGCATATATAAAATAATAATATATATTATTTGTATAAAGTTCTCTATAAAATTCAAAAAATTGATTTATACGCTAAATATAAAATGAATTAAAATATAATATAATAGGATGAACCATTTCAAAAAACCATTTATTTATAATAAAAAAACCTCAAAAAAAAGTGAAAAAAAAGACAATATTATCATAGATAAACCACTTATTACATCTGAATATAAAGATTGCATATGTTCTCAATCATATCTTGGCAAAAAGGGATATACCATTCCAAAATGTATTTTATCTAAAGAAGACTTAGATGAATTACATAAAGAACTATTTGTTAAACCTGTTATTATGGGTGTAAATTATGGAGCAAAGAATGATGAAGTGAACGCATTTCCAGTTTATCGTGAAAATAGTAACAAGATTTATATACCGCGATTTTATGGAATTTCGCGTTATGGTATGCCGAACAAATCTGAAATACAACAAGGTGATGATATTTCATTAGAATTTGTAAAACCTTTACGCGATTATCAGGATAATATTATAAATATCTACATGGATTATGTTTCTAAACCGAGTTGTAATGGTTCGCAGCATAATGGGTCAGGTGGAATATTAGAAGTTCCGTGTGGACGCGGCAAATGTTTAGGAAAAGATACACCCATATTGATGTACGATGGAACTATCAAAATGGTTCAAGACATAGTTGTTGGTGATATATTAATGGGAGATGACTCTAAACCCAGAAATGTATTATCCTTAGCTCGTGGAAAAGAAACGATGTATAAGGTTGCTACAAAAAAAGGCGATGGTTATATAGTAAATGAAAGCCATATATTATCATTAAAATATAGTTCAACAGTAAATAAACAAACACCAAAAAATACCATTTTAGATATTCCTGTGTTAGATTATTTAAAATTACCAAAAAGTTATCATGGAAAAGGTGGAGTTTTATTAGGATATCGTGTTCCTATTAAATTTAAAGAAAGTGTAGTAGATATAGACCCATATTTATTAGGATATTGGCTAGGAGATGGAGCTTCAAATGGGACACGAATAAGTACTCAAGAATCGTGCGTTATTAAGTATCTTGTTGATTGTTTTAAAACAAAGCATACTTCTCTTTATTTAAAATATTCTGGACAACAATACGATTATAGGATTAATTCTATTAATAGAAATAATATATTTCTTGATTTTCTAAGACAAAACAATTTAATTAACAATAAACACATTCCTTTAACATACAAATGTAATTCAAGACAAATTCAATTGGAACTATTAGCTGGGTTAATTGATTCAGATGGATATTATCACGAAAATTGTTATGAAATAACACAAAAAAATGAAAAATTACTTGATGATATAGTATTTTTAGCTAGGTCATTAGGATTTTCTGCTTATAAAAAACAAATAAAAAAAACTTGTACTAATTCTAAAAATGGTAGAAAAGAAGGCACATACTATATAACAAATATATGTGGTGAAGGATTAGAAGATATACCAGTAAATTGTAAAAGAAAAAAAGGTCATAAAAGAAAACTAATTAGAGACTGTTTGAAGTATAGAATTAAATTAGAAAATATAGGTATTGGTGATTATTATGGGTTTGAAATAGATGGAAACCACCGTTTTGTATTAGGTGATTTTACAGTTACACATAATACAGTGATGGGATTAAAAATAATTTCACTTTTAAAAAAAAAGACGCTTATAATCGTACATAAAGAATTTTTGATGAATCAATGGATAGAAAGAATAGGAGAATTCTTACCAAACGCAACAGTAGGTAAAATTCAAGGACAAGTATTTGATGTAAAAGGAAACGATATAGTCATCGGTATGGTTCAAACATTATATGATAAAGAATATCCACCTGATGCGTTCTCTTGTTTCGGGTTGACTATCATAGATGAAGTACACCGAATTGGTAGCGAACAATTTTCACGAACATTATTCAAAACAATTACTCCATATATGTTAGGAATATCAGCCACTGTTGACCGCAAAGATAAATTAACGCGGGTTTTATATATGTTTATTGGTGATAAAATATATAGTGAAGCACGAGAAAATTCCGACCCTGTATGTGTTCGGGCAATACAATATAAAACCGACGACCCTTTATTCAATGAAACTGAATTGGATTTTCGTGGTAATCCGAAATACAGTAGTATGATTGTAAAATTATGTGATTATAACCGTCGTAGTGACTTTATTGTGAAAATAATAGGGGATTTGATAGAAGAAGAACCCGAAAAACAAATCATGGTATTATGTCATAATCGGTCTCTATTGACTTATTTATATGATGCTATAGAACATAAAAAAATAGCAAGTGTTGGTTATTATGTAGGTGGCATGAAACAAGCTAATTTACAACAAACCGAAACTAAACAAATTGTTTTGGCGACTTATGCTATGGCTGCTGAAGCATTAGATATAAAAACACTTTCAACATTAGTAATGGTAACCCCTAAAACAGACATTACACAATCTGTTGGGCGAATTTTGCGAGTAAAACACGAAAAACCGATTATTGTGGATATTATTGATAGTCACGATATTTTTCAGAACCAATGGGCACAACGTAGACGATTTTATAAAAAATCCAATTATAGAATTCGTGAAATAGATAGTAAAAAATATACAAATATGATGATAGATTGGGAAGAAGATAAATCTTGGAAAAGAGTGTTTGAACCTAAAGATAATAATTCTTGTGGAAATGTGGATAACGAAGAAAAAGAACAAAAAACAATATTTGGTGGTAAATGTCTTATCAATGTGAGTAATTTATAAGAATTTGTTTATTTCATATATTTTTTTATATTATCAAGTTTTTGTTTACTTCTTTCTTGTTTATGTTTGTAATATCCTAAAAATCCGTATTTACTAATTTGATAAAGGAAATATATAAATACTGCGAATAAAGGCATAAAATATACATAGAATGGTAAGGTCATTATACATTATATGGAAGATATTATTGATAATAAAAAAATGAAAATATATTTGAATGCTGAATTATATAAAAATTTTTACGTGTTTTTTATTTACACTTTTTCAATTGTTCACTGATGTAAAAAGCCCATTTTTATCTTTGTAATTTTGTACGTTTGATATACTCTCTATAACTTTTACGTAAATAATATTCTCTTTCATACATACAATAATCTCCACAAAAGTGGTATCTTTTCCATAATATATTTGTTGAATATTCTTCTTTTGAATTTTTTCCACAAACATCGCATTCTTTTTCTTTCTCAATACGCAAAATCCAATAGTCGTTTAATTCATTCATTACTAATCGCAATAATGGTCTATGTTCTACATTGAACTCACCTATCAAATCTTGTAAATGTTTCGGTAATAAAAGTAATTTCATTTATTATATTATCTTTGTGTAATATAATAAATGTATTGAATGATTATTCAATTTTATATTTTTTTATTTTTTGCCTAATAAAATGGGCGTTGCTCTAAATGAGAAAAGATGTAATACATTAAAAAAATCCAAACAATCTCTTTTTTTGTGATTTTCCTGATTTTCTTGATTTGCGTGATTTTTTTGTTGTTTTTCCTTTGGATTTTTTTTGTTTTCTTCCACCTGCTTGCTTACTAGCATAATTTGCTGTATTACCACCGGTAGAAGTTACTTTTGTATCTGGTAATACTTTTGTATTATTTAATTCACTAAATGATAATGCTGGCATTATATATTATTTCATTATATTTTAATATTTTCTAATATTGTTATTATTTCCATTATAACTATTGCTATAATTGTTGGTTTTGTTATAATTAGGATTAGGATTTGTATTTCTATGAGTACCATTTGTATTTTTATGATATCCGTTATTATATCCACGATTATTATTAAAATTATTATATCCATTATTATTATTATTATATTGTGGACGGTCATTAATATCGTGTGTCAATTTTGAAATATGAACAATTTTACTTGAATTATCTACAACGCGATTTGGAACCCAGCGTTTAAATTTCGGATTAAAAGCGAACTCTATGGATAAAACCTTATCTATATCAACATATTTATCTTCTTCCATATTTTGGAATTCTTCTTCATCATCACTTTCCTCAATTAAGTCTAAATTACTATTTTCTTTTATTTTACGAAACAAACTATTCATAAATACACTAGTTTTATAATTTGGAATATATGCTACATTATAATAAACTGGTTTGGAATTTTTACCAAACGCAAACATATGGTAAATATCAAATTGTATATCCGCTGTTACTTGAAATACAGTTGGAAAACGATATTGCGGTTTTGTAAAATCCATTTTAATAGGTACAGTATCAAAAACATAACTAGATACTTTTTTGGTTTCTTGAACAACAGCTGCGAAATTTAATTTTTTTGTAATAACTGAATTCAAGTAAGGTTTAATTTCTGTAAAACATCTATATTGAATATGATGTGTTAAATATGGAATTTTTTTGGCGATATCTTCTGGTAATGTAGTAGCACAGTCAAATTCGGTTGGTGATTGAACGTCCCATATTAGTGGCAAAGCAAATACAATGGATTGTTTTGTTTTAAAAATTTGTTGTGTAGACTTCATAAATTCATTTAAAAATCCTAATTTTTCCTGTAAATTGGATTTTTTAAAAGGAATACCTTTGAATTGTATTATGTCTTCTATTACGAAAAAACTATGCTCGTTATTTTCATTTTCTACTATTGTACCATATAATATTGTTCCTAATTCCAATTTATTTTTGAAATCTATATCTATAATGGTGCCTTTACATATTTTTTTTTCTCGGTTCAATTCTAATAATATACAACAGTCCTTTTCTCCGATAAATGTAAACCACGCATAACATTTTTTTCCTTGTGGTATTGCTAAACAAATATTATAAACAGGGGAAACTTTCTTATGGGATACAGTTTCATAGGAAAGTTCAAAATTAGGAAACCTTTTCATCAAATCATTTAATTCACTTGCTGACAATTCCATGTTCTATTACTTATATTATAATGCGTAATAAGTTTATATTATTTAAAATATATATTTTATTTTCAACTTCAATTTTTGTTACAACAATATCTACATTCTCTTCTATATTTTCTAATATTATAGTATAATAATGTCTGTTACTATAAAAAACCGAAGGAAAACATTTAGTAAAAAAATCCCAAAAAAGTCGTTGAAAAATGGTGGAAGAAAAAAGAAAACTTATACTCTGAAGAAAAAACAAAACAAAAGAAAGAAACGCATATCTGGCGCCGGTGATGCGTTATCTGATGAAGAAATAGATGAAATATTAAAGAATTTTTATAGTATGTCAGAAGAAAAGAAGTCAGAAGCAAAAAAATTGTTAAGAAATTTAGCGTTTGACCCGAATTATACAAAAGATTGTTTTGGTTCAAGACTTCCAAAACATCCAGATGACGAACTCACATTACTTGAGCAAGCCGAATCAAAAGTTCAGTGTTGGGATAGATACAATGACAAAATTGAATAAACTATTTTTGATTTCATTTTTACTCTTGTGAATTTATAAAATGTATTAATTTTTCTTTCATATTCTCTTGTTCCTCTTCACTTATAAATTCTACTTGATGAGAACTTTGTCTTTCCAATAATTTTTTATATTTCTCTATTTGACTATTTACTAAATCTTTTGTTCTCTTTGTTGAATAATTATCCTTTATATAATTCCATAGGTGTTGAATTGATAGAATAATTCCAAATGAAATTATTATTGTTATTATCAAATTTATTATAGGATTTGAGAACATTATGTAATTTAATATTTTTATTATATGAAATTACATAGATATTGTTTTATTTCTTTGAACGTTTTTTCTTTGAATTTGTCTTTGATTTATTTTTTTTGACACCACCTTTTTTCTGTGTTTTATTTTTTTTTCCACCTTTTTTTTCTTCTTTCAATTCATTTTTTACTTCTTCTTTTATTATTTCTTTATCAAAGTCATCTTTTTTTATGGTTAAAGTATTGCTTTTTGGAAATAATCCTTTTGCACCAGTAAATAAACAAGTTCCTTCAACATAATCATTACCGTTCAATTTAACAACGTCATCATTTTTATTTTCTGACGATTTTATCAAATTTTTCATCTTAGAAAACATTGATTTGTCTTCTTTATCATTTTCTTCTTTATCATTTTCTTCTTTATCTTTTTCTTCTTTATCTTTTTCTTCTTTGTCTCCTTTATCCCCTACAACGATAATATTAGGTTGTTCTGGTTTTGGCTCTTCTTTTTTATCACCTACAACAATAATATTAGGTTGTTCTGGTTTTGGCTCTTCTTTTTTGTTATCTATAACGATAACGTTAGGTTGTTCTGGTTTTGGCTCTTCTGGTTGTATCTTATCAATAACTCCTTGTGGTAAAAATTTTGTAAGTTCACTGACAGCTGGATTTGATTTTATTTCTGCTAATCCTTTTTTTTTTATTTCTTCTAATGCTTTTTCTTTAGCTTGGTCAGCTAAAGTATCAAAAAAGCTTTTTTTCTCTTCTCCTACTCCTCCTAACTTTCTACTATTTTTATTTAAATTTTTTTTTTGTTTTTTATTGCTATGTTTTCTCATATAAAATATATGAATATTTTATTATTCATCCTTAAAAATATTTTACCTAAATAACTTAAATAGTATTTTTTATAATATAGTAACTAATCATTATGCCTATTGTAATTTTAATTGTCGATAAAAGTGGTAAAATAAAAGAATTAGAATTGAAAAAATATGACGAAAGTGAATTTTATAAAAAAGCTGGTTTCAAATCCGCGGAAGGTTTTGAATTACAAACTCAATGGGGTTGCGAAATAAACGGTAAATCATTTTCTGTTTCTCTTTATGGTAAATCAAATGGTCGGGCAGGACAAGAAAATAAATATGAATTTCCACCACCAATTGATAATACGTTACTCTTTGGTTCTTGTGTAATTGTAAATAAAGAAAATGGACAGCCAGTTAGTATTACTAAAGGTGACTGGAACGCAATATATGAAGAATTATATGGTGGATTTGAAGATATTGGTAGTGAAGATAGTGAAGAAGAAACAGACGAGGATGATGATAGACCTCGTACAAAAGAAGGTTATGTAAAAGATGGTTTTATTGTAGATGACAAAGATGATGACGGGGATGAATATGAAGATTGTGATAGCAATGAAGAAACAAGTGAAGAAGAAATAGTTGTAAAGGCAAAGACAAAGAAATCTTCAAAAAAACCTGAAAAACAAAACAAAAAAACCAAACCAAAAACTGTATTTGAAAATATTTTAAAAGAAGTTCAAGAAAATTATTTAGATTGTAGTAGTGAATTGGCTGAAGAAAATTACGTATAAAGTAGGAAAACCAAGGTTTCCCTACAAAAAATTGAATAATTAAAATATATAAATAGTATTCAGTATTACTATTTATATAATATGACTTCATTATTTAACATACAAAGCCCTGATCTTTTTCGCGAAAATATACGAAAGAAATTGAAAACTATATTAGTAGAAGATAATTTGGCTATTAATTTAGAAAAAGGAATATATAATTACGCTATCAAAGAAGCCAGTTCAAAAAAAATCGTAAAAAAATGGGAAAATCCACATTTTTCACAATTATATTTGGATCGTTTGCGTAGTATTTATATTAATATAAAAAACAAGGAATTATTAGAACAAATTAAAAATGGTGAAATCCCACCACAAACATTAGCTTTTATGACTCATCAAGAAATGAACCCTCAACAATGGAATAGTTTGATTGAAAAAAAAATGAAACGCGATGCTAGTAAATTTAATACAAATATTCAGGCATCAACTGATATGTTTACTTGTAAAAAATGTCGTTCAAAAAGATGTACATATTATGAATTACAAACGCGTAGTGCGGATGAACCAGCAACCATTTTCGTAACGTGTTTGGATTGCGGTAAACATTGGAAATCATAATTGGTGTGAAATTTTGGGTTTTACCTATTTTTTTGTTCTTATAATAAAAAATCAACCCCCCTTAAAAAAGTCCAACAAAACTAGTAGTTAGGTTTTCAAAATTGGACATTTTACACCTTTTCTCATTTAAAATGCCCATTTTATAGAGAAAAAAAATAACTATGTATAAATGATATTTTTTCTAATAAACAAAATGTAATAAATTATAAATAATTATCTAATTCGTGAATGCTTATTTCCATATCTAAATATTTTTGAATTCTTGAAGGATGCATTGTTTTTTGTATTAATTCCTCACTATAAATAAGACATCGTTCTTTTAATGCGTCATAGTCCAATTCAAAGATAGATGGATTGCGTGATAACTTACTCCAATTAATTTTATCAGGATTTTTTTCTAATAAATGAATAGCATTTGGATTTCTTGACAACCATTCCCAGTCAATTTTATCAGGATTTGCTTCTAATAAATGAATAGCATTCGTATTTAATGCTAACAAATACCATTGTATTTTATCTTGATTTGCTTCTAATAAATGAATAGCATTCGGATTGTATGATAAAGTTTCCCATTCAATTTTCTCTTGGTTTGCTTCTAACAAATGAATAGCATTTGGATTGTATGATAACCAAAACCAATCAAGTTTATCTAAATTTTGTTCTAATAAATGAATAGCATTTGGATTGAATGATAACTTACCCCAATGAATTTTATCAGGATTTTTTTCTAATAAATGAATAGCATTTGGATTTGATGATAACCAAAACCAATCTATTTTATCTTGATTTGCTTCTAATAAAGGAATAGCATTTGGATTTGATGATAACCAAAACCAATCTATTTTATCAGGATTTGCTTCTAATAAATGAATAGCATTTGGATTTAATGATAAGAATTTCCATTTTATTTTATCTTGATTTGCTTCTAATAAATGAATAGCATTTGGGTTCATTGATAATGTATCCCAATCAAATTTTTCAATATTAATCAAGTGATTTAATTTATACATTTTGAATAATAGTTATGTTGTATTTTACTCATTATAAATTGTTTATGAATTAAATCAATTTTTTATTATTTAGAAAAAGTATTGTAAGACAATCGGCGTTAAAGAAACAATCCCAAATAGGTAAGCACGTCTATTGATTTTACACTTTCTTATTTTTTTGCTCTATAATATGGGAGTTTTAAATAAATACATTTATTTCCAGCAATTTACCAATAAAAGAATTGTTTATGGAAGTATTTAGAGAAAGTAAAGAATTACAAAATGTTCTCATTGAACAAAATAAAGAACTACAAAATCAAATTTTGGAATTAGCGAAAAATCAACAAGTAATAAATAATAACAATACAACAAACAATAACCAATTTAATCTACAGATTTTCCTAAATGAAACATGTAAAGATGCCATGAATATAGTTGATTTTGTGAATTCTTTGAAACTAACAACAGACGATTTTGAAACAACTGGTAGGTTAGGTTTCGTAGATGGTATTTCTCGTATTTTCATAAAAGAATTAAAGAAACTGGAAACAGAAAAACTCCCTATTCATTGTACCGATTTGAAACGTGAAACCGTGTATATAAAAGACAACAATATATAGGAAAAAGAGAACAATGAAAAACAAAAATTAAAATGGACGATTGACCGCATAGCACAATTGAATTTGAACCAATTACAAAACTGGCAACAAGAATATCCTGGATGTAAAGAAAACAATACAAAAGAAAACGAATATTTTTTCAAATTGGCTGCTGTTGCTTTGGGAGGAAAGGGTCATGACGAACAAGATGAATACCGCGATAAAATAATGAGAAATGTTCTCAAAGAAGTGGTACTGGATAAAAAGAGTGTTGTCCTTAAATAATTGGTATTTTTGCTTTTATACACTTTTTCTCATTCAAAACGCCCAATATTTATAATGCATCAGATAAGCATTTTTATATATTCGTTTAAATATAAATTATTTAATATTATATGGATTATATAATGTTAAATAATTTTGTTGGTACTCAATATCGTTTAGCAAATAATTGGTTTAATAATATTGATATAAATATTTATAAAGATAAACAAATCAATTATTTAGAGATTGGTACATTTTATGGTGCTAATATTTTATCTGTTGCGGAGACTTATGGATTACATAATGATAGTAAATTATATTGTATAGATCCTTGGGAAGATTATGACGATTATCCTGAATATAAAAACGAACAATCATCAATCTATAACTCATTTGTTAATAATATTGAAAATTCTGGAGTTAAAGATAAAATAATAATAAATCGCGGATATTCTAATTTAGAAATACCAAAGTTTCAAGATGATTTTTTTGATATTATTTATATAGATGGAAATCACGAACCAGAATTTGTATTAGAAGATGCGGTTTTAAGTTTTAGAAAATTAAAAAAAAATGGTATAATGATATTTGATGACTATGGATGGGGGGGTCATGAATTAACGCAAAAGGGTATAGATGGGTTTTTATCTGGTTATCATAAAAGAATAAATTATTTAGGTGAAAAAAATAGTCAAGTATTCATTAAAAAAATCTAAATATTGGGAGTTTTACACTTTTTCTCATTTAAAACGCGAAACAGTATATATAAAAGATAACAATATTTGGGAAAATGAACATTTTTTAATTTGGCTGGCTATTGCTTTGGGAGGAAAGGGTGATGACGAACAAGATAAATACCGCGATAAAATAATGAGAAATGTTCTCAAAGAAGTGGTACTGGATAAAAAGAGTGTTGTTCTTAAATAATTGGTATTTTTGCTTTTATAAAACAAAAATAGACCCCCTTAAAAAGTCCAACAAAACTAGTAGTTAGGTTTTGAAAAATGGACATTTTAAAAATGTCCAATTTTGAAAAGGTGGAGGAAAATGTTTGCAAAAAGTTCATTTTACTCGGACATCGGGCAAAATACCAAAAAAATCGCTCAAAATTTGTTAGCAGATTTTTTATTATTTTTTATTAAAATAATTTAGATACAACTTTTTGATTGCCTAATATATATAATTTAGGCAATGGAAAATTCTCAAAAAAATATACAAAAATATAGATGCGATAGTTGTGACTATACTGCGAGCAAATTACAAGATTATAATAAACATTTATTAACACTGAAACATATTTTTAATACTAAAAATGAAAATTTGGCAATAACTGGCAATAAAAAAGTTTCAAAAAATTATTCGCATTTAAATTGTATTCATTGTAATTATAATACTGATATAAAATCAAGTTATGATAAGCATTTATTATCCGAGAAACATAAAAGGAATGTAACTGGTGGGAGTAAACAGGTAAAGCATATATGTTGTCATTGTAACAAAGAATATATGAATTACAACGCATTATGGAAACATAAAAAAAATTGTATTGTTATTAATGATAAAGACCCTGAAATAATACAGAATACATTTGTTCCCAGCAATATTATTACACCTGAATTATTTATGGAAGTATTCAGAGAAAGTAAAGAATTACAAAATGTTCTCATTGAGCAAAACAAAGAATTACAAAATAAATTATTGGAAAAAGAAAACCAATTATTAGAACAAAATAAAGAACTCCAAAGTCAAATATTGGAATTAGCCAAGAACCAACAAGTAATAAATAATAATACAACAACAAACAATAACCAATTTAATCTACAGATTTTCTTGAATGAAACGTGTAAAGATGCTATGAATATAGTTGATTTTGTGAATTCATTGAAACTTACTACAGACGATTTTGAAACAACTGGAAGATTGGGTTTCATAGATGGTATTTCGCGTATTTTCATAAAGGAACTCAAAAAACTAGAAACAGAAAAGCTACCGATACATTGTACAGATTTAAAACGCGAAACAGTTTATATAAAAGATAATGATATATGGGAAAAGGAGAACAATGAAAAACAAAAATTGAAATGGACCATTGACCGCATAGCACAATTGAATTTGAACCAGCTACAAAACTGGCAACAAGAATATCCAGAATGTAGAGAAAACAATACAAAGGAAAACGAATATTTTTTCAAATTGGCTGCTGTTGCTTTAGGTGGAAAAGGTGATGACGAACAAGATAAATACCGCGATAAAATAATGAGAAATGTTCTCAAAGAAGTGGTATTGGATAAAAAGACTATTGTTATCAAATAGTTTTTACTTTTATAATAAAAAATCAACCCCCTTCAAAAGTCTGGGAAAAGTAGTAGGTAGGTCTTGAAAAATGTCCAATTTTTGAAAAGGTGAAGGAAAATGTTTGCAAAAAGTTCATTTTACTCGGAAATGCTTTAAATACAGAAAAAAATCGCTCAAACTTTATTAGCAGAATTTTTTATTAGTCTCAACCAAAAAAGTATTATTTTTGATATAACAAATTATAATTCAGATAAAATTGGTTCTAATAAGGGTTCTAAAATTGTTATCAGACTTGAATATAGATTTTTCTTATTAACCAATGGGTTCTCAATAGCAATAACAGTCAAATGAGGGTATAATTCAACGAATGATCCATCATCAAAATAATCATCAAATGAATTTTTGTTATAAGTTTCTAATAAACAATCTATCATTTCACCGCACAAAAAGTGAATTGGAGCTATTCGTTCTAAATTTATATATGTTTTCGTTTTTTTTGTTATTTTCCATCCATAAGGATTTGTATTTGATTTGATACGAAATCTATCTAGTTCTTCACCATCAATAGTCCGAACTTCAGGAATAGTTTTATTATGTTCAATACCAATATTCATGTCAGGATAATTATTTGTATATTTTTTATAAATGTACCAATAACCCAATTTTTTTATTTTTTCTACAAATTCATCTACAACATCAGTCAAAATAATAAATTCTATACTTTGTGTTAAATCACCATTATTTGTACTATAATAAGTATATACATAGTTATTCAATTCTAACATTTCACCAAATCTATCTTCATCATTTAATAAATGAAGTTCAACGTCATTATCAATCATTCCTTTCAATTTATTTCTACCAATATCTAATAATTCTTTATATTTAGATAAATAATTATTTTCACTTTGTGTCATTGTTGTTTATATTCAAAAATCGGTTGTTGACATAAAAAAATAACATAAAACACAATCAATTTTTTGTTTTTTATAAAACTTCCAAATCCTTGAATTTCCAATATTCAATACCACCATTAGGCAAAGGTCTTTTTATAATAAAAGGAATTTTTTTCTGCTCAAATTCTTTTAACGCAATCAAATAGCCATCAATTACATTATTATCAACTTCAACCATTGATTTTGCTCCTGCGTTGAGCTGTTTAGCACGTTCACCTAATATTCTCGCTTTTTCATATCTTGTAATAAAAGGCAGTGTTTTATGTAATGGATCTATAATAACCCCGTTTTCATTACGTACAACCCTAGATAATATTTCAATTTCATCACTATTATGTGAATGTAATTCAGGGTGAAATTCACTTATAATATTTTTTTGGATATTTTCATCAAATTTTTGTAAATAATTTTCTTCAACATCTTCGTCGTCTTCATCATCATCATCATCTATCATGGGAAAATTCGGTTTTATATTTTCTTTACTATTTATTTTACCAATAAGTTCTTCAATATTCTCGTCATTAATGTCTTCATCTTCATCTTCATCCAAAACATCATCATCTAATTCTTCATCTTCATCTTCATCTTCATCGTAATCTTCATCATCATCAATCAATTTTGGTTTAATAGTTTTGGTTATTTTTATTTTAGGAACATCTACTTCTTCGTCTTCAATATCATCGGTTGGGTCATATTCATCATCGTCAGAACCATATTTATCAGCCATGTTATGTTATAATATATAATAGTATATTTCTAAATTATTATTTTACTTTATTTATAACGTTGAATTCAATTTTTTGTAAAAAAATGCTGTAAATTTTTATACAAAACGTTTCTATTTTTCTGAATCTGTTTTCCATGTGGTATCACATTCAACACAAATATACAAATATTTTAAATTATCATCATCGTAACGAACATAAATAACTTCAGTAGGTTTATCGTTGTTTTCTTTGTTCGTTTTACATTCTTTGTTAGGACATTTCATACTATAAATGCGTGGTAATGTTGGGTCTAATTTTGTATATTCATTTATAATATGATTGAATTTTTGTTCACCTTTTTTCAATTGAGTATTCAAAACACAAGCACCTTCTTCTAAAATAGTATTGTCTGTATTTCCACATAGTCTACAATAATAAGTTAATTTATTAGGGTCTTCAGAATCAATACCAATATAATACATATTGGAGCATTTATCACAGAATTTCATTTTTGATATAATATATAACTAAATATTTATTCTGTTTCATAGTATAAATATTTTCAAGTTCAATTTTTTCTATAAAATATGTTGTATAATCTATAAATATACAGCGTATATCAAAATACTTGTGTAAAACTATTAGGAGTTATGCTTTCAAAAAACCGTTGGATTTGAATAAAATAATGAAATTGTAAAAAATTGAATTTAAAAATCCTAATAAAAATATCTGAATAATATATCCAATGAAAATGTCAAATGACATTAGAAAAATTGATAATAACGTAAATAATTTAAACCAGACATTAGTAGACTTTTTAAGAAAATATCAAATAAAAAAAAATGATAATAACGAAGAACAACACGAACAAGTACCAAAAGAAAGTACAAATACTCGTATACCTGATAAAAAACTAGGTGTTTATGGTGGGAACTATCATATTCCAGATGATAAATACGAGCAGTTTTTGAATCTATATTATCGCGATATTCTTTCTAAAAATGGCAATGAATATTTGACTGAAACGCAATTAGATGAAGGCCCGATTGTAGTTGATCTTGATTTTAAGTATAGCATGGAAATAAAAGAAAGACAACATACAAAAGAACATATACAAGATTTAGTAGTATGTTACTTAGACATTATCAAAGACATTTATCAAATGGATGACGAAAATAAAATACCCGTATTTGTACTGGAAAAACCAAAAATAAATATTTTGGCTGAAAAAAAAATTGTAAAAGATGGTATTCATATGATAATTGGTGTCAATGCGGATAAGACAGTAAGATGTATGGTTCGCGAAAAGGCGATTAAAAAGATTGCTGAAATGTGGGAAGACCTTCCAATTAGAAATATAAATGGTTGGGACGACGTATTTGATGGAGGTGTTAGCAGTGGACATACTGGTTGGCAATTATTTGGTTCAAGAAAACCAAATCATGAAGTATACCAATTGACATATATTTATGATGCTAGGTTTGATCCATCTGATGAAGAAATTTCTATTATTCCTGTTTCTCTAAAATCTTTTGATATTGCGAATAATATATATTTGTTATCTGTTCGTTATAGAAAACATCCTACATTCTTCTTGAAAAGTTCCTTTATAGAAGAATACAATGAATACAAAAATTATCGCGGTGGAAATAATGTAGTATCTAAGGTAAAAGTAAACAATTCTACAAATAATGATTTTGCTGATATTGAAATATCTGATATAAATAGTTATGTTTCAAAAATTACAAACGCAAATGAATTAGATTTCTTATTGAATATGTTTTTGGATAAAATTTCAAATAATGATTATGAATTGAAAGAAGCATATTTATATACAATGACACTACCTGAAAAATATTATGTTACTCCAGGGTCGTATGATAAATGGAAACGAGTTGGTTGGGTATTAAGACATATTAGTAATAAATTATTGATTGTATGGATTGCGTTCAGTGCTCAAGACAAAAATTTCAATTATGCTGATATCCCAGAATTATGTGATGGATGGAAAAAATCTGATGGTAGTAAAAATCAAGGGTTACAAAAAAGGTCATTGATGTATTGGTCTAAACAAGACGCATATGAAAAATACAAAAAAGTAAATGAAGACAGTGTAGATTATTTTTTAGAACAAACAATTTCAGGTACTGGAATTGCTATTAATGTAGGAGGTGATAAAAAACAGAAAGCAACTTGTGGTGACTTTGATATAGCACGTGTATTATTTCAATTGTATAAAGACCGGTTTGTTTGTACGAGCGTAAAATCAAATACTTGGTATGAATTCAAAAACCATCGTTGGGTTGAAATAGACTCAGGAACTACGTTAAGAAAACTGATTTCAACAGAATTGCGTGAATTATATAATAAAAAAGGCTTCGGATTATTAAATGGAATAACAACTGTAGCGAATAATGTTCCTACTGTAAATGGTAATAATGATGACAGAAATGAAATGACTGAAGATGAACAAACCAAACATAAAAGAAACCGTTCACAATATATATTGGATATATGTTCAAGACTATCACGAACAAATGATAAGAAGAATATTATGACAGAAGCGAAAGAACTATTTTATGACGGTACATTTATGAATAAATTAGACACAAACCCATATTTATTGTGCTTCAAAAACGGTGTTGTTGATTTCAAAGAAAAATGCTTCCGTTATGGTCGTCCTGAAGATAATATTTCTATGTCTACCAATATTAATTATAAACCAATAGACCATGTTAAAGATAAAGAAACGATTGGCTTATGTACAGATTTCTTACATAAATTATTTCCAGAAGAAGAATTGTATAATTATATGTATGACCATTTAGCATCTGTATTAATTGGTACATCAAGTAATCAAACGTTCAATATGTATATTGGTAAAGGTAGAAATGGAAAATCAGCACTTGTAACTCTTATGGAAAAAGTTTTAGGTGAATATCAATGTGTAGTTCCATCCACAATGATAACAGAAGGTCGTGCAAAAGTTGGTAGTGTATCGCCTGAAGTATTACAATTGAAAGGTAAACGATATGGGGTTATTCAAGAACCATCCCCGGGTGAAAAAATTAATGTCGGCGTTATGAAACAACTTACTAGTGGTAATGATGCTATACAAGCAAGAGGTCTTTATAAATCAGAAGCGACTACATTTATACCACAATTGAAATTAGTTCTTTGTTCCAATTATATGATGGAAATCAAAAGTAATGATTATGGTACTTGGCGTCGTATTCGTGTAGTTCCATATAAATCATTATTCACTGAAAACCCTGTAAATGATAGCCAAGAAAATCCTTACCAATATAAACTCGACCCCAAAATTGATGAAAATTTTGATAATTGGAAAGAAACTTTTGCTGCTATGTTGGTTGAACGAGTATTTGAAACAAATGGAATAGTTAAAGATTGTCCAATAGTATTGGCTGCTAGTAATGAATATCGTGCTAGTCAAGATTATATTGCTGAATATATCCGTGATAAAATAGTAAAGGATCCAAATGGTAAAATAAAAAAAACCGCATTGAATATTGACTTTTCAAATTGGTATATGGAAACATATGGAAGTCGTGGCACTCCATCACCAAAAGATGTTCACGAATATATGGATAAGCAATTTGGTATACAAAAGAACCAAGCGTGGACAGGTGTTAGAATTCGCTACAATGAACGGGATGATTTGAATATACCAGAAGATGAAGAAATAGATGACGGAATAGATGTTGATGAATTGTAAATTGATAATAATTGAAATATTTTGAATAAAATTGAATAAATATTTTTTTATATATTATTTCCTAAACAAATAATATATAATGTCACTCTTTACTAAACTATTTAACTTTGTTTTATTAACAACTTCTAAATATAATATAGATGAATCACACGGTTTAAGTCATAGTATGGATGTTTTATATAACGCACATAAGATATATCAAAGTGAAATACCAATGAACCCAACGCTTTTACAACAAGAAAATATTATATTGACTTCAGCTGCTTTACACGATATGTGTGATAAGAAATATATGAACGAATTTGAAGGTATGAAAATTATAGAAGAATTTTTACAAGATAAATTAGATAATGAAGAAATAGATATCACTAAAAAAATTATAAGTACAATGTCTTATTCAACAGTAAAAAAAAATGGTTTTCCAACATTAGGTCCTTATCAACACGCTTATCATATTGTGCGTGAAGCAGACCTTTTATCGGCTTATGATTTTGATAGATGTATGATTTATAATATGAATAAAAAACAATCTGATTTTGAAGAGGCTTTTTTGGAGTCTTATAATTTATTTCAAAATAGAGTATTACAACATAACAAAGATGGGTTGTTATTAACAGATTATTCAATACGTAAATCACATATTTTAGAAAATAGAGCTTTATCTAGAATTGACCATTGGCGAAAAATATTGAAAATAACTACACTATAAAAAATACTATATTATTTTATACTAAATAATATTAAGGCAATTACACCGAATATTTAATGGTAATATTTCATTGTTACTTTTTACATAATTTCCACAATATAAACACATTTCGGCTTGAACCATAAATGTAATAGAATAATTGTTTTTATTATTATAATAATTCACTGACCAAGTATGAAGTAATTCTCTGCCATTTTCCCAATTATGAAAACAATAAAACAATATTTCCTCGTTTTCAAATTGATTATTTAGTTCTTTTTTTTTATTTCGTATAAAAGAGATTTTTTCAAATGTCATTTTATCATAAAACACATAACTTTTGATATTATTGATAATATCAAAAGGCAAAGATAATTTATTTATTGATAATTGTTTTTGAACATTCATTTTTCATTCGCTATATAATTTATTATAATTATTCTATAAACTTTTCAATTTTTACAGAAAAACATTATCTAATAATTTTTTATATATGCGTTTCCATTGATAATGGCAAAAATATACATTATAAAATTTAATACAATTTTTTCAGTATTCATTATTAAAAATGGATACAGCGTTATTGTTACAATCATTCCTATTCTCACGTATCTTGAAAGTGTTTTTGAATAATATAAAAAATAACATAATATGACTAACAAAGCATAATAAATAATAAATAAATAACTATTAAATAGATTTAAATAATCTACTTGTTGTGATTGATAAAATACTTTTTGGTCATCGGTACTATAATTACTTTTATAATTTTGAATTTCAGTGTCTAACTGTTTATTTTGACCTGCTATGGAATTATAAAAATTCCAATCCAAATTACCAGCTATTTCAATGACTGCGTCTGTTTCTGCTAATGTTAATCCCTCTATATTTGAAAAATGCTCGTTTATTGTTAAATAATCCATTGCTCCTTGTTTATCTTTTAATTGTACATTATAGTCATTTAATAATTTATCGTATTGTTCAGTTTTTGAATTTAACTTTGATTGTATATTTTGTTTTTCTGATGTTAATTGGTTAATTGTTCGTCTATTATTATCTATTTGAACCCTATACCTATTTTCTGTCATTTGAAAATCATGATTCATTTGATCCATTCTTCTTCGTAAATCATCGATAGGGTTGGATCTTCTTCCTCCTCCTCCTCTTCCTCTTCCTCTAAAAAAATCTCCAATATTAAATCCTTCCATATAAAATCTATAGTAATTTATATATATATAGATTTTATATTCTAGTATAACTATCAAATTCACTAGGTGAATTAGGTTTTATGCTGTCATTATTATTATTCAATTTAAAATTTATTTCACCATTCAATAAAGCATAATCAATTGTAGTAAAACCATTATTTGGTCTAACAATACACACTGAATTTCCAGAATCCCATATAGTATTACCACTACAACAACGAGCTCCAACGCAACCTTCCAACCCTCCTAATATATCACCACTTTTCAAAACGTTTGTTTGGTTAGCGACTTTTTCTTTCAATCTATCTTCATCTGATAAGATTTTAGGTGGGTCAAAATCTAATTCATCATAATATAATTTATTATGACTCATTAATTCAATATATTTGTAGTATAATACGATTATAGTAATTGGTATTAATAAAATCATTATAATATTATAAATAACTTCAGGAAAAGATGGAATGTATTTACGTGCTAATGAAACAAACACATATATTGAAATTGATATAGTAATAATAATTAGTATTTTACTATAATCAGCATATCGTAATCTATAACTATTATTCAATGTTATTAATCGTTGTTGTCCTTCTAAAGCATTATCTACATTTTTTTTTTTTTCTTGTAAGCGGTTATTTTCATTATTTATAATATTTATCATATCATTTTGTTTGATTAGTACATCATTTGTATTTATTGTAGTAGCATTTAATCCATTATACAAATTTCCAGTATCTGAATCAGATAAACCCATTGTGAATATATTATATATATATTCATATATATTAATTTCTTAAAGCCACAATTGTTCCTATAATGAAAATCGCTAATGACAATGTACCTAATATAAAAACATTATTTTCTTGTGAAGCCAATTCTTTCGTATCACTTTCTAAAGCATCTTTCATTGTAGTTTTACCATTATTCAAAAATAGTATATTTCCACTATAGTCGTATAAAGAAGAATTTAATAAATTATTACTACTTGTTAAATAGCTATTGATACCTGTAACTAAATTACCATAATTTACTATGGCATTACCATTCAGCGAATTGTATTCATTTAATTTATTACCTAAATCTTGAAGTGTATAAGGTTCTCTAAGTGTAGTAAAATTTTCGTTTATTTTATTTATTGTTATAGCATCAAATTTTGAAAAAGGTTTATATTCCATGAGATTATGATTTATTGTATTTGAATTATAGTGAGAATTAATTTTTGTATCATATGTAGTTGTATAATTACTATAATTATCATAATTTTCCAATGATTTTAAATTATCCAAAACATTGCGATTACCAAATAATTTTAATTCAGTTATCACAGCAATTTTTCTTTTGAATAATTGTGAAATAACTAATCTGTAATGATCAAAATTCAATATAGTATTTACTCTGAATGAAATGGGTGAACTGCTATTAGAATAATCTTTATTCAAAGATTGGCTATCTAATAATTCCCAAATAGAACCATCAGTTGAGCCTAATAAGTGAAATTGTCGTGGAAATTCTTGTGACATAATGCTATATTCCGCTAAATATGCTGAATACGGTAATTTTATCTGTATCCATTCACCAAGGTATTGTTTGTCATTTGAGATGGTTTTCCAATATGTTTCGCTACTACCACTTCCTATATAAGATGATGGAACAAACCCATTATATGGGTCTTGCTTATATCTATTTTTGGCATCTTTATTAAGTGAATTCATATTACATACCCAACCTGTATTTTGTTTATTATCAAAAGCGCGAAACGCGTCATATTGATTATTCCATATAGACGAAGAAGATGCTTTATATTCACCATTTAGATAATCTGTATCTCCTTTGTCATTATTAAATATAACAGCAGGTTTATTGAAATTAATTTCTTCTGGAATTAGCGATTTCATTATAATATTTTATAATACTAAAATATTATGATATTTTATTTATGGTATCAATTATAATTTTGTAAATGTATAATACAATACACAACCAGCCAATACTGACCAAATAATGCCTGTTAGCATAGTAGCATCATATTTACTTCTAAAATCGCTGTTAAATAATGAATCATTTGATTTATACAGTTCTTTCATTTTTGCTTCTAATTTAGAGCGTTCATCAATTATTTTATTGTAATTCTGTTTGATGTAGTTATTTGAAGCGTCATAAATTATATTATCTTTAAAATTACTATCATTTAATGCATTTATATAATAATTCAAACAATCGTTACTATTTGATCCAGATGCTATACAATTATTAAAATTATCAATATCGTTTTTTATAATAGAATTTCCATAATCTAATGCTGACAATCCTTCAATACTTGGTATTGTTCTATTAATATCCATTTTATTTATATTTATATTATATATTTCTATTTTTATAAATCAAACCAATAATAATAAAAATACCTACTCCTAAATTAAAAGTTCTTAAAAAAGCAGTGTTGTAACTATACTTTGTGTCTAAATAATTTTGGTCAGACCCACTATGAGTATTTTGTATGCTTTGTAATTCTGTTGCTTTTTCTTTATTTTTACATAATTCTTTTAAATTACAATTTATTTTATTGATACCATTATAATTATAATTATTTTTATTACAACTAGTGTCCCAAATTTCATAAGGTTTCAATTTATTACACATATTATTATCTATAGAATAACTGTTATTTTGGTCATCAAATTTTACATAAAAAAAATCATTTGGACTATAACTAATAACGACTTTAGACATTTCTATTATATATATTATTATATATAAATTATATACAAATACGATAGTAATTATATTTCAATGCTGTAGCACTATAACGGTCAAATTTACATATTTGTCCAGGTCGCAAACACATAGCTAAAGCTTGAGGGTCAAATCTAGAAATTTCTGGTAATTGTTTCAAATTATTAATATTAAATTTTTCTTTTAATTCTTTTATCTCAATTTCCTGTAAAATTTCACAATTTGGTACTAAAGAATGTTCTAAAATATTGAATTGTAATCGTTTTATATTATGAATTACTACAAAAATTCCATCATGGTCATACAAATATTTTAATTTTGATATAATGGTATCATTTGGTTCATCATCTATAATAACAATTAATGTATCATCGTTCGTTAATACATTTTCAATAGTAAATAAATCTTCAATAATATCGTCCAAATTCTGAGGTTTAATTTGTTTTGATGTAAAATAATATTTTATATATACTTTTTTGTTATTAGTATCATGAGTTATTAACATATCCAATTGTTCATTATTAAGCATAGCGTCTATTTCATTAATACTAAATTCATTGTATTCATTTACACTATAATCTTGATTATTCAATTGATCCAAAATTGTTTTTCTTGATTTATATATAGATAATATACGATTGCTTGTTGTAGACATTATATAAATAATAGTATATTCTTTTATTTATGTAATTTATTTTGACTTCAATTTTCTAAAAAACAATTATACTTTTTTAATGATTAATTTACTAAAATCAACTTGTTCTTGTTTTTCAATAGTTGAGCCACCAGATTTTTCATTATTTGCTTTCATATTTATTTGTGGATTAGTTGATATAGCCAAATCAGTTAGTGTATTCATTTTTGTTGCTTCAGTATTCATAATATTATTTGGATTTGTATTATCATTGACATTTTCTCCAGTTGAAAAATCATTTCCGCCATTCATAATTTTAAATACTGGTGCGAAATTAATAGATGGCGTTACTTCTTGTAATCCTCCTGACATTTTTGGTGAATTGGTTGAGAGAAACCCAGTTTCATTCATATATGGAGGAATAGTTTCAGATACTGGTTCGGAATATGTAAAATCATTTGGTCTATATATATCTAATGCTGTAACTACTTTGATTGTGTCTTTATCATCTAATCCTTCTAAATTATCGGTTATTATTGTAATAAATCTATCTCCTATATTTTTTATTTTCCATATTCTATTTGGTAAAAAGTCACCTCTAAACAACACTTCCTCACCAGTAGAATAATTTTTTATCAATTTATTAATGTCTTCTTTTTTCTTCATAAATTTAGTCAATACTCTTTTATCTATTTCTGATAATTGTTGATATTCTGCTTTAAAATCGGATACACTGCTTTCAGGGGGAGACACGCTTGGTGTTGATGGACCATTCACGTCATTGAATGGATTATAAGGTGGGCTTTCTCTTAGCAATTCTTCATTTTCTATTTCTTCATAAGCAGGTGAAGTATCTGGATAATCAGGGCTTTTTTCTTTCTCTTCAATATATTTTGGTGTTGATAAATATTCATTTACATTATTAGCCGTTTTTCGCAATGTAAGTTTTATTTCATTGACGATTTCTTGTGGTTGAATATTTTTTGTAAACATTAATTTGTCAATATTATTTGAGTATGATAAGTTATCTAATTGTTCTATATTGTCTTCAGTAATAATACGCATTTGAACATTTATCGTTTGTAATTCTTGAATTAATAATTTTAAAGTATATGGAATACAAACAACACTAAAGCTACGACCATATTTTGTAACATTATCAATACGCAAATCATTTTCAGTCAATGAACCAACGAATTTTATTGGGCCATCTGCCATAGGACTTATAAATATATTTTTAGAAGGATTGTAAATAGCTAATAAACCGGTTTTATTACAAACTGCCATATAATATTTATCACCGCGTTCCATCATAGATTCGCGTAAAAATTCAGCAGCACCGTGTGAAATAACTGAATCACGTTCCATTTCACCAATACGTAAACCACCATCATTTGCTCTACCTGCTACAGGCTGCTTTGTTAATGCTGTTCGTGGTCCTAACGCACGATAATTGATTTTATCTTTTACCATATGTTTCAACCGCATATAGTAATTTGGTCCAATAAATATTTCACTTTCAATTTGTTCTCCAGTCATTCCATTGTATAATATTTCATTACCACTTGAATGAAACCCGACTTTTGGTAACATTTCACCAAAAACACCTACTTTTGAACCTTTATTATTAAAAGCAGTACAATCACTAAAACCACCATAATGTGCTGATGCTTTGCCAATAATACATTCTACTAAATGTCCTATTGTCATACGAGATGGAATAGCGTGTGGATTGATTATCATATCAGGTCTTAAACCATCTTTTGTAAAAGGCATATCGTCTTCGGGAATAACCAGCCCGATAGTCCCTTTTTGTCCGGCTCTCGAAGCCATTTTGTCACCAATATTCGGTATGCGTTCTTCGCGAACCCGAATTTTAGCAATTCGTTTACCTTCTTCACTTTCTGTAATAAAAGTTTTATCTACAATACCTAATTGCCCTTTTTTAGTAGTTTTTGACATATCTATTTTTACTGATTTATTAGATGCGTTATTAGCCGCTAAACCAATTAAAATAGTTTTATCATCAATTAGTGTATTTTCACGAATAATTCCAAATTGATCTAATTTACTATAATCAAATCCCGGTTTTTTTCCATTTACTGTTTCATCGTTCTCAATATTCGTAAATAATTTTTCTATTGTAACATCACCTGATTTCGTTTTTTCTTCGTGGCTCTCATATGTAGTATAATAAGTAGTTCTAAACAATCCACGTTTCAAAGCACCTTCATTAATCAAAATAGCATCTTCAACATTATAACCAGTGTAACACATAATAGCAACAATAGCGTTTTCACCATATGGGTTCTCTTCATTATTAATATATTCCAAATATCTGGATTTTACTAAAGGAATTTGTCCTGAACATAATACAACAGCGGTTTTATCCATTCTAACCTGATGATTTGTATGATACATAGAACAAGCTTGTTTACTTTGGCCACAAGAAAACGAATTACGTGTTGCTGGGTTATTTTCAGGAAAGTTTATTAAATTACACATCATGCCAAAAATAAATGATTCGTGAATTTCCATATGAGTACAACGATTATTTTCATTATCACTCAATTCATTACTAAAAGCAATCAATGTATCTTCACTTTCACTACTATCTATATAATCAATAATCGCCTTGTTTTTTTTGAAACGTTCTAATTTGGAAGGATTAATTTCAACATCAATACCTTCATATAATTCATTCAGTTCATACATTTTATAATCATTTGGTTTAAAGCCATCAATCTTTTTATTGAAACCTGAAATAAGATCATTCCAAGAGAAATTATTATTTTTAATTTTATTCATAATATCTTTATTATCAAAAGACATTTTACTTGTTTCATCATCGCGATAAAAAATCGGTCTACAAATACGACCACCATCTGTGTATATAAATATGGTTCTCTGTTTTGTATCAAAAGTGACACTAATATAAATAGGTATTAACGCGTTTCTACGAAATAATTTTATTTTTTTAACAACATCAATAGGGTTGGATGAAATAGAACCAGCCCATAATCCATTCAATAATATTTTACTCATATTTGCTAACATTAATGGTGAACAATCTTCAATCTTTTTCATATCTATTTTTTCAATTAACCATTGTATAAAAGGTTCTCTAGAAATGCCTTGAGTTATATATGCTGAAATAGAAATATGTTTATGAATGCCAATATTTCCACCATCAGGCGTATCAATTGGGTCAAACATACCCCATTGTGTACTATGTAATACACGAGGCCCTATTAATTTAACACTAGCGTCTAATGGTAAATTAGTTTTACGCAAATGACTTAATGCTGAATTGAAAGACAATCTATTTAAATCTTGAACTATACCAATTCTTTTAGTATGAGTTTGAGAACCCCAATTTCCTTTGAATGCTTTTTTAAAGCCTGTTTCTACTATTTTTTCACGGAATATTTCTTTATAATTCTTATTAATTAATCCGTACAAATTATCAGAATAAATAGATTCATTATAATGGACAATTTCTTCTAACGATAACTCTACCTGCCGTTGTTGTATAGTATAATATTCACGAAACAAATCACTCATTAAACTGCCGACTAATTCAATACGTTTGTATTTGAAATTATCTCGGTCAGTTGCTGGTTCTAATCCTGTATAAACAGATAACAAACGAAATACTACATAACCTAAGTAATAAGCTTTGTTAACAAAATTTACTTCACCTACGTGCGGTAAAAAATAATCGGATAATATTTCTAATGTATGTACGATGGTTTTACCTTTTGTTAAAATAGATATATATTGTAATGCGTTTCGTTGTGTCATTATCATACCCGCATCATGAACTGAAGGGATAAACAAATCTAACATATTCTCGTATTTATTAATATCAAGTAAACAAGTAGTTATGATATCTTTATCGGAAATAATACCGAGAGCACGGAATACTATAAATAGAGGGACGGGTTTACGAACATTCGGAATATTAACTACAATATTTTTATTACTATATGATTTACTAGGAGTAACGATTTTTACTGATAATTTACGAATTGGTTTGGAAACGTTTTCACTAACAGAACGAATTTCAGCCGAATATAAATAATGTTCATCGTTTACATCACGAATATACAACATGTTATCAGCGAATTTTTCTTGTGAAACAACGGTTTTTTCTTTACCATCAATGATAAAATAACCCCCTAAATCATTTACACATTCACCCATAGTATGTCTGACTTCACGTGGTAGGTCTTTCAATACACAATAATCAGATTGAACCATAATTGGAAATTTACCCAAATCTATTTTTTCTAACATTAATGTTCTCTTTTGTATATTACCACCTATCATTGATTCTTGAATTGCTTTTTTCATTAATTCGCTTTCAGCAGGTGTTAAAATCAATGATTTGCGTTTTTTTCCAATAGGAATTTTCACTGAACCGCCAGATTTTAATTCTTTTTCAATTTGTTCTCGTTTTGATTTTTTTAATTCAGCAATTTTTTCTTCAGTCAATTTACCTCCTTCAGTATTGATGTCTTTTTTCTTTTTTTCTACATATTCATCATCACTTGAACTATATTGCTCCAAATCATCTATTCCTACTAATTTGGGAGTTTCATCGTTACCTAAAATATCTATAAATTCAATTTCTACATCATAATGTACAGTCATTCCATAACTCATATTTCTCAACCTTGCTTCATTTGGAAACATATAATGATTATTGTTATCATCATAAATAACTGGTTTTCCAAAATATATTTTACTACCATCTTTTCCACCAAAATACATTATACATTGACTACGATAGTCATTGATTTCTTTATCAAATCTTGTGTTAATACGAATAGGTGGTTTTTCTTTAAAAATTTTAAATATACCATTTTTAAAAAAATCATTATATGATTCTATATGGTGTCTTACTAAACATTGTGGATTATCTGTAAAATATTTATCTATTAATTTCCATATAGTTGAATTATCCATTGTATATAAATAGTAAAATATAATTTATTTACAAATAACTGTTTATACTATTTTTCACAATAAAAATATGTAGTCTAAATAAATTTACACAAAACAAATGAAGTATAGAATACAAAATCACTTTAGAATTGTAATATTTAGTATTATTTACTATTATTTCTTATAAAGAATATTTAGGAAATCAGTAAAAATTTCTTTTACTATTTTATAAATGAATATTGTTGATTTATTCTTCGGTACAGTCGGCAAAGATTGGTGTTTCATCAGTTTTATCCTTGTAATTATCTCCTTCATTGGTTTACTAGGTTCCATTTCAGCAGCTCTTATTGCTTTATTTAAAATCAAAAAATTTAGTTTTACCACCATTTTCGCAATTGCTTTAGGCGTTTTCGTTAACGGATTAATGTATATGCAAACTCGTGTTATTTACAGTATGTGTGTCAATTCATTAAAATAATTAACTAATATTATTATCTTACAATAAACTATAAATGAATAATTTTATTGATAGTTTATTTGGTTCTCTAAGTAAAGATTATTGTATATATTTCTATTATTTATCTATTTTAGGATTTATATTTTTAGTTATTGTATTAGTTACATCTATTTTTATCGGAATTACTAAAAATAAAGGTTTGAATTTTTATTTAAAAATGCTTTCTATTTGTTTAGGATATGGTATATTTTATTTTCAAAATAGATTGTTATATTCTATGTGTGAAAGAATGTAATTTCGTTTAATAATAAAAATGCTTTTTTTATTATAATATAAGATTATGGATATTTTATATTATAGCAATTACTGTAAACATTCACAAAAAGTGCTACAAGTAATATCAAAGACAAATATTACTGACAAAATAAGTTTTATTTGTATAGATAAACGCAGTCGTGATCCTAAAACGAACCAACTATATATAAATTTAGAAAATGGTGCCAAAGTAATTATGCCACCAAATATTCATAGTGTACCAGCATTATTATTAGTGAAAAAAAATTACCAAGTTATTTATGGTGGGGATGATATCGTACAACATTTTCAACCCTATATAACGTCTTTAAATAATCAAGCAACAAATATGAATGGAGAACCTGTTGGATATAGATTAGCTGATAACTATGGTTCTAATATAGTTTCAGAACAATTTACATTTTATAATATGTCACCTGAGGAATTAAGTAGCAAAGGAAAAGGTGGAATGAGACAAATGAATAATTATGTTTCTGCGAATCTTGATACTTTAGTTATTGATACGCCACCTGATACATATAGACCGGATAAATTATCCAATAATGTTACTATTGACAATCTACAAAAAATGCGAAATGAAGAAATGAATGTTATTGGTCAACAAAAACCTGCTTTTAGTATTTAGTAAAAAATAATATAAAAATTTCATTATTTATTTAAGTAAACATGAGTGATAAATCATCTATATTACGCGCATTTAATACACATTTATTTGATTTTATTGATGACATAATATGTATATTTCCAGAAAATAATGATTTAGTAATAGCAAAAACATCATTTGATACAATAAAAAAAGCCAATCCTACTGCCATAATAAAAGCGTGGGTTAAATTTGTATATATTCCATACAAAAATGTTATTGATAATGGTGATATTTCATTCTTTTTTGATAAAGACTATAGTGATGACTTATCTAATTTATCTAATTCCAATAAGATATTAAATATTATTGATACATTGAGAATGCCTATCAAAGAAATGGGTGATTCCAATAAAGAACATACCACAAAATATATTCAAAATTTAAGTAAATTATCTATGATGTATAATGATTTGTAAGTTCACGTTGTAAATTTTTATATTGTAATTACTTTGTTACAATATAAAACAATGTTTTTATGGTATTGATATACTTTTTTATTCATCATTTATTATAATTTCTTCTTCAACATTATTTATTTCGCGTTTCCCTTTTGAATATTGTCTTCTGTCATAATTTAAATGATAAATCATTTCACGCGGTTCCAAATTGTCAAAATATTCTTTCACAACTTTGCGTTTAATAATGATTGGTTCTTCAGTTTGTAATGATGGTAAATATAATTCATGATGAATTTTATAAATATGAGGTGAATATTTTTTTGATATTTGAACACCTTGTTTTTGAACATAATAAGTCAAATAAGAATAATGGACATTATTTACAAAATTTTCATATTCTTGGTAAAATCTATAAAATATTTTTTTATATTGTGGAAAATAAAATAAAAAATCCTGTATTTTTCCTGTTTTACGCAAACATAAATATTGATATTGTAAATTAGGATTATTGCCTCTTAATATTTTAACTTCTTCATATGTTGGATTTTTGAATGATGCTCTTTCGCCTGTTTCTACATTAGTAACCATGATACCCATATTTGTAAATTCTGTTTGTATAGAGCAATTTTCTTTTTTTAATTCTTCATAGTTTTCATAATTGTATTGTTTTGGAAATAATATGACATTATTAACGTTCTTAAATAAATCCCAATATTGATATTCTAATGGTGATATATATTTTACGATATTTCCTTCTTGTAATTCAAAAACGGAAACTAAATAAATAGAACATTTAGAAATAGGTAATACAATATGATTATCTGGATGTTGTAATACAAAACTATAAGAATAGTTTTTTGGCATATCTTGTAACAAAGGTAGTTCATTTAATGATTGATTGTCCCCAGAACCCAATGCTTCTAAAAACATTTGATAAAATGAATTTTGTTTCTTTTTATCAGCATTAATCTCATATTGATTTCTATAGTAAAAATAAGAACCTCCTACAGCACCCCTTGTTGATATTTCCCATTGTTCAATTCGTTGATCAAAGAACAAATTTACCATAGTACCTTCTATGATTTCATTCATAAAAATCGTTTCATTAATTGATGAATATTTTTCAATGAATGTCTCAGGTTTTAATGATTTTTGTGGAGAAAAAGCTAATAGTTTATTTTCAGGAAATGAAACAATTAATGAACGATAATATCCATTTGATACATCATTATCGCAAATAAAATTGTTATCATAATTTAAAATAGTATAAGTAACATTAGATTTGTTATATGTTTTTGTTTTTATTTTATCTTGATTATAATTTACTGTATCAATATTGTATAAATTGGAAATTTCTTGACAAATTGACATTATACTTATGTTAATTATTAAATATAATTACGAATTATCTTTAATAGCTTTATTATAATATTTTAATATTATTTAGTCCTAATCTAAATAAAATTTTAACATTATATATTAAATGGACGAAAAAGCGGAAATTTTAGATATAGATGAAAGTAATTTGAACAATTCAAACAAAAATAAATCATTATCGTTAGAATTGGGAGATATCATAGAAATTATATCACCAACGAATGAAGAAATTGATGAAATGACTTATTTACTAACGCAAATAAGTGATAAAAAAATAATATTAATGAATATTAGTAATTATAAATTTTATCAATTGAATATTGATTCAAATGGTAGTTTAACAGACGAATCTATTAGTGAAATACGTTTGTTACATAGAAGTGATGAAAAAGGGTTTGCCAGACAAAATGGTTTGTTACCAAAAATCTGGGTGGATATTCATTTTAATTTTGATATTCCAATCACTATAACAGGTGAAATTACAAATTTAGATGAGGATAAGATTGAAATTACAACGTATCCGGATTTAGAAATTATTTATATTGATTTTGCCTACAAAGGTATACCTGAAGATATACCAATTGAAGAAATTACTATTCGTCCCAAACCTGCTGCTTTAAGAAATGTAAGTTCTCTCTCTTTATTGAAACAATCTATTGAAGAAGGGGAAGTTTTAGAAATACCTGAAGATAAATTGGCTTCTATTGAATATACTGATTCTGGTGAATCTATCATCACTATTCCAGAAGATGCGGAAGAAGATGAAAATATACGTGAAAAATTACATGATATGTATATTGATGCAAACTCAATCGTATTTGGTGAAGAATTAGAAGATATAGTAAATATTGTGGAAATACCAGAAGGCCAACAACGATATGGTATTGACACGCAAGTTAATGACCTATTAGATGAATTATTATCTACTATTCCAAATATACAACGAACAAAGGTAGTATTGGATAATGTACATTTATTAATAGAAAGATTTAAACAATTGAGAGAAAACTTTTCAAAATTTGATGATAACCAAAATGTATATGATATCAAAAAAATAGATGCATTATACAAACCCTTGGTAGATAAATTATATAATTTAGAAGTAGATTTGAAATGGATTTTACCAGTTGTAAGCAATCGTAAAATAATAAGTGATATGGAAAATCATATTGAAAGTATTGATGTAATTGATGATAAATTAGGAATTAGTTTACGTAAAATAGAACAGCGCCAATTAGACTATTCTGATGAAAATAATAATAGAAATGTAACTTATTCTTCTGTTTATAATGAAATAAATGAATTTTTAACACCATTTAGAGAACCTTTAGATACTAATAATCTGTTGACTAGTAAAACTGTTATGACAAATATTGAAAGCATTATTGATAATTTGGGTAATTTCTACAGTAATGTTTCTAAAATCAATGTTGTACCACCAAATAGAAAGTTAGGAAACAAAGCAAAAATAACAGAAGAATTAGTACAAAAACAACAATATGTTATTCAAAAATATAATTTGGGATTGTCTAAAATGATTGAAAAGTCATTGAAAACTGGTAAAAAAAAATATGTAAGAAACGAAATGACACCAAATGATACAATGTATTTAAAGTCCCTTATTATGCTACCTTCACCAGTAGTAAGATTTTCAAGAATTGATTTACCAATGACTAATATTATGGAACGAGCAAACTTACATAATGATTATTTTATGTTATTTCGGCTTTTGAATAATAAAACTGATATTGTTTCCAATGTAATTGATAATTTCAAAAATGAAATTGATTATGAAAAATTAGAAAAAGATACAAAAAAAGAGTTTTTAACAAATATACAAGAGTTTTTATTATCAGATGAAATTAATTTTGATGATGATAAATACAAACATTTCTTGGAAGTTATAATACCAAAAACAAGAACACTTATTCGTATTATTCGTAAATATATAAAAGACAAGGTTTCGTTTATTGACGTAGTAAATTATTTGGAACCGTTTATGGTTTATTCTAATGACATTAGTTATAAACAATATTTGGAAATTCGGTATTTTATAAAAGAAAAAATAAATGAATTGAAGAGAACTTTTGTTGAAAAATCAAACAAATATACTATTATAAAAACAAACAAGTATAATGTACAACAAAATGCTAATTCAATAATAAAATTATTGAATGAAAAAAAAGAAATGAATGATGCTTTTTTTGAAAATTATAAATTTTTATCAAAAACAAAAGAAAATACAGAATTGTCTTCTGTTGAAATTTTATCCAAGATTTTACAATTGGATAATGGTGGTTTATTTACTAATTTATTGAAAACATTACTTATACCATTGATGACACCGAATAATTTGATGGATATTTTATCTAAACCGAATGTTGATGAAATGAGCGATCTTGAAAAAGTGAAAGCAACTGATTGTACAAGACGGTATTTATCAAAATATTATGAAAGCATAAAAGATTTACAAAAAGATAATAACAATGATGAAGTTTTTTATGACAAAGAATTTGATGATGCACCTTATGATATAATAAAGCAATATAAAGATGAAGAAAAGAAAATGTTAGCAGATGATTTTTTGGAATATTTGGCTGAAAATCTTGTTCAAAAACACGATTGTCCACGCGAAATATCAAAAGAATTAGCATCTACACTCATATTGAAAAAGAAATTAGTTCGGGATGGAGATTATGCTATATTGGAAATCAAACCAAGATTACCAGCTGATGTTGATATCAATAAATTGACTGATAAGGAAAAAGAAGAAATTGAAAATGAAGCAGACTTGAGAAAAAAAACTCAATATTATCGTCGTTTGAAAAATAATTGGGTTCACGACGATAAAATAGACAGCGAAGCATTCTTGGATACAAATTCATTGTTTTGTAATATTGATATGAAATGCTTTAAAAATGCTAAGAATAATATTTGTGAAAATTTATCAGATGCCTCAGCAAGACTGAAAATGTTATCACAACAAAAATTAATTAATGAATTTGATAAACGATATGTGGTTTCAGTAGAAGAATTAGAAAAAACACTAGAAGATGATATTGAATACTATAGACGAAAAATCATAAAAAAACAAATTTTGAATGAAATACAATTATATAAATCTAATAATTTAGCTTATGAACTTGGAAAATTTGCGAATGCTAGTGATGTTTTGAGTTCTCCTCATATTGAATTACGAGATTTGATTCTTGGTCAAGATGATTTCACAAAAAAACAGCAGGATATAATGAGGTTTGTTGATAAATATTGCCGCTATCCTATGGTTGATAATTTAGATGAAAGCCAATATTGGTTTTATTGTATTGATACAAATACAAAATTATTACCTATGTTTTTATATAAATTAGCATCCGAATTTGTAAATGGAGGCAATTATCAATTATTGTTGGATGAAATTTGTAGGGACATTGGTGCTTTAAGTGATGATGGCGATTCACATGTAGATAAACATAGTGGATATATAATTTGTAAAAGAGAATTAAGCAATGAAGAAGGGTATGATGAAAGCGGTAGACGTATTAGCACACGTGATATTATGGAAAAAGATATGGGAGATGTTTTATTAGAAACAGTAAATCAACAAACGAAAAAACAAGAAAAACCTGTGTTTGAAAACGAAACTTCAGAAATGATTTACAATGTATTACATACTATATCATCAAATATTGATATCCCTATAAATGATATTGTTGAATTCGTAATGAGAGTATCCAATGAAATAATGTCAAAGGCTATTGTAAGCGAAAAGACTTATGAAAAAGAAAGATTGAAAAAAGAAGAAAAAACAGGTAAAAAGGTGGATAGTTACAAAGATTATTATAATGAATTTTCTATTATTATTATTGCTTGTGTTTTGTTTATTCATATACAAACAGCCATTCCTTCGTTTCAAACAAAAAAGACATTTCCTGGATGTTTACGATCATTCAGTGGTTACCCTTTAGATGGTGGAGTTGAAGATTATACAGGATTGAAATATATAGCATGCGTAGTAGAAGGATGTGGAAGTTCTATTTCACCTTGGAAATCTATAAAAAAATTAAACGCCGCCAAAATATCTGACCGTATGAAAGTTATAATGGATAAATATATATTAAAACGCGATGAAATCAACGAATTGTATTTGAAAAAACGCGAATATAATATTTTAAATCCACAATTAATTCCAAATGAAGAACATAGTATCACAAAATGGAATAATTTCTTACCACCTGTAGTAGGATATTCTATTATCAAAAAAATAAATAATATATCTCCTGATTTTCATAAAGAATTTATTGAATTATTGAATGATGGTAAGCCATCACAACACCAGTTTTATAATATTATAAAGAGTAAAGCGAACCAGTATGGCTATGCTATTATGGAGGCAATAAATAAAATAGTGAAATCAAAGGATTTATTATTGAAAACAAGTTCATTAATACCATTTATGGAAAATGCTTGTTGTAATGAAACAAAGAATTATATTCCTATTGTATATTTTACAGAAGAAGATGAGAACATAAAAGTTTATTTGCGTTCTACATTGAAATTATCGCTAATAATAAAGGATGTAAAAGAAATATCAAAAGCGGCATTATTGTATAATCCAACATTTACGGGAATTAAATATCCTACCATACCAATTGGTCATTTGGAAGAAAATATATATGCGGCCTTTATACATTATTGTAATTTTGATAGAGGTTTACCTATTCCTGAAAATTATAGAGTTATTTGTAATGAAAAACCTCCAGGTTATCAAGTGAATTGGACTTTACAAGATAAAAAAGAATTTTTGAAGAAAAATGGTAAAAATTATAGTGTTGATAATCTTCTTCAATTGATGAGTTACGTCAATAATAATAATTTGGTTGAAATTATAAAACCAATTGAATTTACAAAAGTTGATATATTGAAAGACATCATAGAAGTATTAGATAAATCAGATTCATTGATTATAGATAGTAATATGAGAGAATTATTAAGAAATGTGTTGAATAAATATAATCCAGAAGTTATGGTTTTTGAACCAACGAATGAATTGAATAATCTAAAAGATTATTTATATGAAAAAAATGATGTATTAAAAGAACGCATATTTGATTTTTTTAAAAAACACGCCACATTTTTATCAAAAAATGATTTGACGAATACAATGACTTTCATATCTACGATAAGCGCTTGGCAAGATAATAAACAAAATAATGAAGAACTATACTCATTTATACAATATATGAAAAATATAATTCATTCTATGAGTTCTATATACCCTACCGTTATAATCAATAATAACAAAGGTTATAAAGTACCAAAACATTGGGGGCTGTCTCAAAATGATAATCAAACAGTAGAGACTATCATAAAAAAATATTATGAAAGTATAGATAAATTCAAAGGTGATACTTCTATTTTGAGATTGCTTCAAGAAATTACATTTACTTTGGAGAATGTACAATTATTATCCAATAATATACCAGTTATTTCACCGATTATGAAAGATGACAAAGAATACTATTCCATATTTGATAAAAATACTATTATTTCATTATACATATATCTATTTTACTCTATTTTGAATGAATTTATTGAATTTAGTGATTATAATGATTTGATTAATGCTGATATTGAAATCAATAAAGACAATAGACGTAACATTATAAGAGAACAAAGTAATTCATCTAATAGAGTTAGTAGTTATGAAGATGAATTGGATGAAGATTATGCTGATTTAGATATGTATATGAACGAAATAAATATAAAAATAACCGACCCGCTTGATTTTAAGGAACGCATATGTAAATTATTATTATCATTCTTAGAGATAGAAGAAAAAAATAAAAAGACTATTAATTTTACATACGAAAAAATATTGAAACATACAAGACATTTCAAAACTAAAGAAAAAAAATCTATTATCAATTTCTTAGGTAATTTGTCAAAAGAAAAGCGTAAAGTAGAAGACAATATGAAAAAATTTAAAATTGGCCGTTGGAATGTTGGCATGCAAAAAGGATTGTTTCAATACGATGAAAATACAAATAAACGAGAAACAGCAGAATTGATGAATTATCTAATGGAAGATATGACAGAAGGTAATATAGACATAGTAGGTGAATTAATGATGGGTGTTTATAATATAGGCAATAATGCTGAAATGATAGAAGTAAATGATTTAGAAAAATTAGAAGAACAAAATGTAGATAAATTCTATGATAATGAAGCATTTGATATTGATCATTTAGGTGAAGATTATACAGATGGAGATTATTATAATGAAGATAATGATGAATTTGAAGAATAAAACAAATATTTTTATAATTTATTTCATAAAAATATTTCAATAGATATAATAGGAAAGATATTTATGCCAAATATTAAAGGTTTTATTCGTTATCATAAATTAAATGTAAGTATTTTTTTATTTTTAGTATTGTTCTCCATTATCCATTTTATAAAACCAGGTTTCCTTTATAATACTGAAGGTGGATTTCGCCCATTTGGTGTAGGATACAAAAATAAAACTGTAATTCCTATTTGGATTATTTCTATTGTAGTAGCAATACTGTCTTATTTAGCAGTATTGTATTATTTGCGACATTTTTGATTGATAATCAAAAGTTTTTCTATTTATAATATATAAAACTATGGAGCGCGGGTTAGTTATGGTTTTTCACTCTATTATTATTGCTTTGATTTTATTCTTTATTATGTTTATTTTATTGAAACAACCTATTCAGATTGCTGAAGATCGTAGTGTTCTTATTGGAGCAATTGTTTTAGCATATATGGTTCTTTTTGGTCATGGACTTCCTACTAGAATAAATAGAAATATTATGTAAATGTTATTATTAGTAAATTTTTTTAATTATATTATTTTATATAATTAAAAATTTGTTAAATGGATTATTACCCAAAACTTATTGAAAATTCGGCGAAAAATTATTTGTTTCAAACGTTGAAACAATGTCATAATAATCGGGTTACAATTTATTATTATGTATTCAATATTAGTATTTTTTTAATATTTATTTCAATTGTAGGATTGACACTTTATTATTGTAGTAAAAATAAATTAAGTGATTTAGAAAAACGAAGACGAATGCTAAACGACCAACAATATATTTTATCTAAAATTCGTTATTATAAAGAAGATATTAAAGAGCAGCGTGAGAAACAGAGCGATATTACTAATTTGCCATTCACACGAAATATTTGAAATATAATTTTATAATAATAGATTATATATGCCAAAAACATTGAAATCTATCCTCAAGAAAAAAACAAATTCATCAAAAGGTTCAAAATCACCAACAACTACAAGAAAAAAACGCGTTAAACTAGCCACTGATTTGAATGAAGAAAATATAATAGAAAAATTATTTAGCAATGATAATAAAAAAGATTTATGGGCTACATCTGATGATAATAAAAGAGCAGAAATAGATAATAAAATTGAAAAAATGAAAGAATTAGGTGAACATAATTATTATGATTATAATCGTAATAAGCTAATAAAAAGAAAAAAACATATTGAAAATATCTTACCAAATATAAATAAAGAAGTTAGACTCAGAAATATCGTACCTAAATTAGCAGCAAATGAAGCTCGTATAAAGTTGAAACTTCATGATGATGGTTCGCCAAGAATAACATTGAAACGTAGCAAAGCTAGTCGTTGGGGCGGAAATCGTAGTAAAATTTCAAAAAAATCATTCAAAAATAAAAAAATATAAAATTGATAATAATATAAAATATTCTATAATAAATTATATTATTATCAATGGAAAAAATGACAACTATAATGTTTGTAGAAAAACCTGAAGATAAAGGTAAAATGGTTGTAGGATTTCAGCTATGTAGTTGGAACTATTTTTATGCTCCAAAAGGCACTATACGAATAGCTAGAATAATAACTTCTTTTTCACCTTATAATAATCGTGGTTATTATGCTGATATATATATGAAACAATTTGTAAGAAAATGGAAAAAAAGAACTTATGAAAATATACAAAGAAGACATGATAAAAAAATGGCAAAAATTGTATTAGAAAATATGTTATGTAATAATGTGTATAATAGTATTATTGATTATTTGTAAAAAATTGAATTAACATTGTAATCCTTTTTTATGATATTACAATAACAAATATTTTATTATAAGTTTTAACTACTCTAATTTTAAGAACATATTATTATAACAATCGGATATATTTGTTTAATTATATAATAACAACTACAAACTATAAAATGTCATCTATTATTGAAAATAGTTATTACGAATTTCATACTAGCTCGGATGTTCCATTATCTAATATTGTAAATGAAAATGAAAAATTCGGGATTATATCATTAAAAATAAAAAAAACAAATATTAATAATACTCCTACTTTATTCTTATTTACAATTGATACTACTGGTTCAATGGATGAAATAGCTTATAAAAATGTAAAAAAACTACAAGTTGTAAAACAAACTTTTCGTAGTATGATGAATTATTTATCCAAATTGGAAACACAAGTATTTGTTCGTGTTCATTCATTCAATGAAACTGTAAGAACTGTAATTGATAATATTTTGATTTCACAAGATAATGTCAATGAAATTACATCAAAGATTGACGCATTATACGCAGATAGTTGTACAAATATAGGTGAAGCATTAAAACAAGCAAATGATACTATGAAACAATATTCTATTGAGAATCCAGAACATCAAATAGTTCATATCTTTATGACTGATGGACAAGCTACAACTGGAATTACTAACAATGATGAATTGGTAAAAATAGTAGATACTAAATTTACAAATAATTTTGTAGGATTTGGTTTTGACCATAATGCTATTTTATTACAAAAATTAAGCGATTTAGAAAACAGTGAATACTTGTTTGTTGATAATATGGAAAATACTACTTTGATATATGGTGAAATTATACACCGCTATTTATATTCTGCTATAAAAAACGCTGAATTTGTCGTTGAAAATGGAGCTATATATAATTGGAAAACAAATACTTGGGATACAAAATTAATAGAACCAATTATTGTAAGTGAAATAGAAAAAATTTATCATATAAAATCTACGAATATAGCTGATATAAATATCAAAGTATATGGCTATGTTTCTGATGATAATGTCAATAGTTTTCAATTATTAGATGTTGTAGATGTTTTACCAGATTTGATAAAATTAAAAGAAACATATAATGAAGATAATAGTAATGAATATATTAGTGACGATGATGATGATATAGAAATAGTACCCGTTGATTTATCAAAATATATGTTTAGACAAAGAACACAAGAATTATTATTCAAAAGTAAAAACGCTCTTTGTGAAAATAACTATGAAAAACACGAATTAAAAAAAGAATTAAAATTGTTCTTTGAAACTATGCGAGATTATATGAAAAATAATAATTTATCAAAAGATAAATTTATGATAACATTATGTGATGATATATGTATCACTTACCGTTCATATGGTACTGAAGAAGGTGTTATGTATACAACATCTCGTTCAGCTTCACAAGGACGACAACAAACATATAATGTAACTCCAGCAATACCTAAATTACAACGAAGTCTAGCTATTTCATCATTATCAAGTCCACCAACATTTTCAAGAAGTATTACTGGAAGAGGATTTCCACATTTCCCAGAAGAAATACCAGAAAATTCTAATTGGTTAGATAATGTTGAAGGCAATGGTCAATATACACTAGACATTCCAAATATAAGTATTGATAATTTAACACAAGAATTCATAGATGATAATAATACATACTCTGATATGCCACCACGATTAACAGAACATTTATTTGTTAATACAAATTTTGATAATAATAGTGATAATATAGATGATTATTTATTATCAAATGATAATATGAGTTGTTATGCTACTGAGGGTTCTTTAAATACAATGCGTTCAATGAGCCAAATGTAAATTGAAAATCTAAAAATATAAAAAAAGCCCTTTTTTTATTTGAGTAATAAATTAATAATTATCTATAAAAAGATAATAAAAGCATTTTTTTTATTAATATATTTCAATGGAAACGCCAAAAATTCCTCATAATTTCAATAATGTTATTATAGATTTTACTAAAGATTTATCAATTACTTATCCAGAATATTCATTTTTATGGTCAAAATGGATGGTTGATAAATTAGAAGAAGAAGAATTAAAAAATCTTTTTGAATATTGTTTATCAGTATATCCTGAACGATTTTTTGATATTTTGTATCAAAATAATAATATTTTTGATAGTGAAAGTGAAACAAATACTATTTTTTTACCAAATGTTGATTTTAAATTATTATTTAATTGTGAAGGTGTAAGTGAAAATACTAAGAAGACAATATGGAAATATTTACAATTAATTTTATTTACAGTTGTAGGCGGTGTTAAAGATAAAACGACATTTGGTGAAACAATGAATATGTTTGATGGAATTGATGAAAATGAATTAAATGAAAAATTAAAAGAAACAATGTCAGGAATTAGTGATTTTTTCTCTAATATGACCGGAAATATGGATGAAAATAATAATGACCAAACAAATAACGAAGAGCGTTTTGAAATGCCTGATATGGAAAAAATGTTTGAAAATATGAATAACAATGAAGAATTCAAAAATGCTTTCAATAATAATAAAATGGGTGGTATGCCTGATATGGATAATATGCAAGAACATTTAAAATCACTATTTGATGGTAAAATTGGATCTTTAGCTAAGGATATGGCAGAAGAAATTTCTGAAGAATTCCAAGATCTTCTGGGGTCAGAAGGTGATGATGTAAAAGATACAAGTGATGTTATCAAAAAAATGATGAAAAATCCAAAAAAAATTATGGATTTAATGAAAAAAATTAGCGGTAAATTAGATACCAAAATGCAAAACGGTGAAATTTCACGTGACGAAATTATGAAAGAAGCAAGTGATTTATTTGGTAAAATGAAAGATATGGGTGGAACTGACCAATTTACAGAATTATTTAAAAATATGGCAAAAAATATGGGTGGAATGGGTAAAAATATGAGAATGGATACCAATGCTTTAAATCGTATGACAAAACAACAAGCTACCAAAGAACGATTACTAAAGAAATTAGAAGCTAAACGTAAAGTAACATTAGAAAATCAGATGCGTATTCAAGAACAACCTATTAATTATTCATTACAACAAGGAGGAGAACCAAATAATCTTGTCTTTAAATTGGATGGTATGGAAAGCCAAGAAAAATCGTATATTCATCCTGATATATTAGCAGAAATGGAAAAAGAAGACAAAAAAGAACCTAGCGAAGCTAAAAAAAAGAACAAAAAGAAGAAGGGTAAGAAATAAATTTCTCAGTATTTCTTTTCATTTAGTATAATATAGAATTTAAATAAATGGGATTTTTTTCAAAATATATTAATTTACCAATTTTTATTATTAGTTTATTAATCGGAATTTGTTGTGTTTACATTACTATGCCTGATACGCGAAAAATATATGTTTATCCTACTCCTGAAAATGTAAATGTTTTACAATATAAAGATAAAACGGATACGTGTTTCTCTTTCAAACAAACTGAAGTAAATTGTCCAAAAAATAGTAGTGAAATATCAGTTGTTCCATCTCAATCGTAATTTGTTTGATAATATTAGTTTGTAAATGAAAAAATTGTTCTTATATTATATAGTACAATAATATAAGATGAATTTAAAAAGATTAATAACATCGTCGTTCGGAAAAATAATTTTATCCATTCTTTTAGGTCTTGGTTTAGCAAGTTTATTTAGAAAAGTTTGTAATGATAAAAATTGTATTATTTTTAATGGACCGATTATTAGCGATATAGATGGTAAAATTTATAAACATGGTGATAAATGTTATAAATACTCAACCATTCCTGATAAATGTGATACAACCAAAAAAATTGTCAATATTGGAGAACCTGTATCAAAAACTCTTGTATAATTTTTTTGTATTTTTTGCATTATTCAAAATAATTATAAATTCGTTATCTATACAATCTTTAGATAATTCAATATTGTATAGTTTTAAATGGAAAAAACAACCCGAATTTCTGATTTACCTGAAAACATTACCGTTCAAATGCCATCATACAGTCCCAATATTAATCAAGTTAATAATATGAATATGGATAGTGCGACTAATTATATGCCTATTAATGTTCATCCAAACCCTTATGGTATTTCAGCACAAAATCCGATAATGCCTATTCCGCAACAACCCATTGTGAACCAAATGAACCAAATGAACCAAATGAACCAAATGAACCAAATGGAGCAAGTTACAGTAAAGCGTCCGAAACAACAATTTATAGAACAACAACAAATTGATTTACAAAATATGCAGCAAATTAGGTTACCTTCGCGAGATATCCCTATAGATACTACAAATTATTTACATGATGAACAAACACAACCGAATTATATTCCCAAATCCAATGTAAGCAGCGATTACATACGTGATTATGAAGAGACCACTGAAAAAAATATTAGAGAACACGAAAAAAAGAAATATAGAGAAAGTCGCATAGATGAAATATTATCTGAATTACAAACTCCTATATTGATTTGTATATTATTTTTCATTTTTCAATTACCAATCATTAATACTATTATATTTAAGAAGTTCTCATTTCTATCTTTACACAATGAAGATGGTAATTTTAATTTTTATGGATTACTATTTAAAAGTATGATGTTTGGTTCTTTGTTTTATAGTGTTCAAAAATTAACAACCTTTATTAGTGATTTCTAAAAAATTGAAGTTTAATAATGAAAATATAATAACAATAATCATAATTGTTATTATTTATCTAAAATGTTTGACTTTTTATATTATTTTATAATTATAACGTACATTATTTGTATTATTAAAAGCGTTAAAAAACATAACAAAATTACATTAAAAAATACTATTAAATCAGATATTACAATGCCATTGAATAAAAATGAAAATCTATATAAAATTTGTATAAATAACAATACTTATTATTTTGATAATCACGCCAATAAACATAATTATGAATTAAAAAATATAGAATATAATAGACCTTTGTTTAATCAAATATAACAAAATTAGAAAGATAAATTATAATAGGAAAAACTAAAATAAAAATCCTGGTTCATCTTTTATAACATTTCTTGTTTTTGAAATTTCAATATCAGTTTCTTTTTCAATAGAACGCAATTTCCTTGTTTTACTTTTTTCATTAATTTTATATCCAGGCATATATTTTAAAAACCACTGTTGATATTCTTTACCTTTTTTGTTATACAATAATTCTTTGTATTTTGCTGCTTTTTCACTACGTATATCTTCCAATGTTATTTGTTTACCATAACAATCTATCGTAAAGCGTTTCAGTAATCCTTTATTTTCCAATCGGTTATGTTCTTCTACTTCAAATAAATAATTAGCCATACATAGCAATCTTTCTTTATTATATTGTTGTTCATTCGCATATATAAAAGCTAAATAAAATGTCAAAATAGTATCTATTGTAGCAATATAAATAGGTTTTCCTGAAATAGTTATTTTATTATAACTATGACAAGCTATAGGAGTATACAAGTACAATATAGTTTTTTTACCCACTTGTAATTCTATACTTTTTGGTATTATTTCATGTATTTCTTCGTGTTTTATTATTTTGATATTATTGTATCCTTCTTCAATTAAACGTTCTTTTACTATATCAGCACATTTTTCTATATCTTCGGCTAATACATCAAAATCTGGTACGTGTTTTACTCTATGTTTTTCATTTTCTTTCATGTATCTGGAATATAAACTAGTAGCATAACCACCGAAAAAAATGACACCTTGGTCTATTAATGTGTCTCTTGTTATTATGTATAATTTTTCATTTTCATCATTTTTTTCGTCAATTTTTCTTTGAAAATCTATTTTTTCGCATTTATTATTTTGTGTTTTTAAAGGATAATATTTATTCAACAAATTTAATCTTTTTAGCACCTTTTCCCAACGGGAAACATCACCTTGCGGTCGTGATAATTCCAAATACATATTCATTCTTAAAAAATTAGGAGGAGCAAACCTAATTCCTCTTACGTTAATGGTTTCTTTATAAATACTTTTAAATATATTCTTATGTAATTGTGTTATATCAGCTATTGGTATAAAATTAACAAATACTTTGTATGTACCAAAATGTACACCCGCTTTTGCTTCAACCTCACTATATCCTTGTTTGTAATATATGTCAGCTAATTCTTTCGCATCATTCATAGCATCTGATGAATAAAAATCATAATCAGGTATTTCGATATCACGATTGTAAAATTGAGCTTCTTTGGGCAATATCTCATTGATAGCAGTACCACCATAACAAATTAATTTTTTACTTCTTAAAAATTTTTCAACTACACTAATAATATTTTTTATTTGTTCGTTTTTTGTTATCTTTTCACCTTTTATTTTTTCTGTTTCATCAACAGCATTTCTTAATATTGCTAATTCACAATCTTGAAATGTCATATTGTTAGAACATAATTCATTTCTAAATTTATTGTTTTTTTTAGAATATTTTTTACTTTTATAATTCATTTATAATATAATAAGATTTTTATTATATTATAAAAAGATTTTTCATTATAATTGAATTATGCTAATTACTCGCTTCTTCTTTCTTTTTATTAAAGTATTTCACCATATTTGCTAATGGTACAATTCCGTATTTGTTTTCATTGAATATTTCTTCAACATCGTGTAAGTTATCATCTTTTATATAATATCTATATGCTATTATTTGTATACCATAATCATATATAAAATATTTTATATTAGGATTTTTAACAAGATTTACATCAAAATCTGGTAATGCCAATTTAATATATTCAACATCAGTAGTTATGTCATTGATAATTCGTGGTGGAGTATGTTTTTTACTTAAAATATCGGAATATCGTTCTATATTCATTAATTTTTTTCCACTTTCTAAATTAATGTATTTTTTCAAATCATAACAATTCATTTCATTATTTTTGCAATTTGTATATTTCTTGTAATCATAATTAATTGTGCTATCTACAATAATGACAATCTTTCTCATAATATCTGATAATTTTGTTCTATTGTCAATTGGTTTATCGTATAATGAATCTTTGATAATAGATAATGATTTTGCGATACTTTTATAAATATCATTTTTAGAAGATTCAGAAGATTTAATACGCATATGAATAAATAATGGGTCATTTCTATTGGGAGATGTAAAACTAAAAGCATTGGAAACTATTATTGATAAAACTTCGTCTAATAGTATATTGTTTTTAGTTTGTATCGTTTTGTATTTACTATCACTTGTATAAGCTATTTGTGGTTTTCCATCTATTAAAAATATTTCAAAGTCTAAAAAACGACACCCCCTTGATAGTACATATTTTATCATATCTGAATTTACATATTTACCAGTCAAAGCAGTATTATACGATGCTTTTATTACATATTGTGATAATGGTAATTTAGTATCACTTTCATGTATAGATTGAATAGTTACATTTTCCTTATTTTTTAATTTATTCATTTCAATATCATCGTTTGTAGCATTTAAATTTTCTAAACCTTCTGATTTTACCTTCTTACAACAATTTATTTTTTTCAATAATCGGTATCCAATATAAAAAAATAATACTATTAATATTAAAATTAAAATTTTTTTATAAATTTCCATAATAAAATATATAACGATAATAATATATAAAATATATATAATATATAATCATTTATAATGGCTGGAGGATTACTAAATATTATTTCTGTTGGTAACAACAATGTTATATTAACAGGAAATCCTAGTAAAACTTTTTTTAAAGTGACTTATTCTAAATATAGTAATTTTGGACTTCAAAAATTTCGCATAGATTATGATGGTTTAAGAGATTTACGATTGACAGAACCTTCTACATTTACATTCAAAATACCTCGTTATGCTGAATTATTAATGGATACATATTTAGTTGTAACTATACCTGATATATGGAGCCCGTTATATCATCCTTGTGCCGAAACAGATAAACGTTGGGCATCATATGATTTCCGTTGGATTGAAAATTTGGGAACATATATGATAAAAGAAATTAGTATAACTTGTGGTTCTCTTACTCTTCAAAAATATACTGGAGAATATTTGGCTGCTATGGTTGAACGTGATTTTTCAGCAGAAAAGAAAGAATTATATAACAAAATGACAGGTCATTTAGATGAACTCCACGATCCTGCGAATGTATTTGCTCGTGCAAACACTTATCCAGCAGCATATTATACAAGTAATTCAGCAGGTTCTGAACCGTCTATAAGAGGTAGAAATTTATATATACCAATAAATACTTGGTTTACATTAGATAGTAGATGTGCTTTTCCGTTAATTTCGTTACAATACAATGAGTTAGTTATTAGTGTAACATTAAGACCGATACAAGAACTATTCCAAGTGAGAGATATATTTGATAATCAATATAAACATCCTTACGTACAACCTGATTTTAATGAAGACCGTTTTCAAATGTATAGATTTTTACAAACTCCTCCATCTCCTGTAATTATTTCTTCTAATTATGATAACAAAATTTCAACTTGGAATGCGGATGTTCATTTATTAGCTACATATTGCTTTTTATCAAAAGAGGAAACGCAAATATTCGCACTACAAGACCAAGTATATTTAGTAAAAGATGTATTTCAGTATAATTTTGAAAATATAACAGGAACAAAAAAAATACAATTAAATTCAAATGGTATGATATCAAGTTGGATGTTTTATTTACAAAGAAATGACGTTAATTTAAGAAACGAATGGAGTAATTATACAAATTGGCCATACAAAACGATACCAGCAAATTTACAATTAGGGTCAAATGATAATTCAAGTATACCTGATATATATAAAGGTGATATTACATTTGGCCCAGGTCAAGACCCAAATGATGCTATTAGAACAGGTATTTACATTACTGGTGATTATAAAACTGATAATCAACGTTCTATTTTAGGAACTATGGGAATATTATTGAATGGCGATTATCGTGAAAATACATTAACTGACGGTGTTTATAATTATATTGAAAAATATACAAGAACAAAAGGATGTGCCAAAGAAGGATTATATTGTTATAATTTTTGTTTGAATACAAACCCTTTTGATTATCAACCATCGGGCGCGATTAATATGAGTAAATTCAAAAATATTGAGTTAGAAATTACAACTTATGTACCACCTATCGATGACATAAATTCTAAATTTGACGTTATTTGTGATGATATTGGAAATCCCATTGGTATACGTAAATCTAATTGGCGATTATATCAATATAATTTCAATATGACATTATTTGAAGAACGTTATAATGTATTATCATTTATTGGTGGAAATGCCGGTATGATGTATGCCAGATAATTATTTGGTAATAATTGCGAAAAAATATATAACATATTATAATATAATAAATATTTTGTTATAATATGAGTAATGAGAAAACTGTATGGAATAATAGTTTATTTAGTGATAGATATAAAACACAAAATAACAGCGATGAAAACTTCCAAACAATGAATATGATTTATAAAATAAAAAAAATAAAAAAAAAAAAAAAAAATAAAAAAAAAAATTTACCTGCTAAAAAAAAAAAAAAAATTAAATTAGAAAAAAAAACTGTTAAAGTTATAAAAAAAGAAGTTCCAAAAAAAGAAAAAACTACGGTAGAGATTAAGCCAAAAGGCAAACGCGGCAGACCCAAGAATCCAGAAACAGTAAAAAATACTCCTGTAACAGGATCAAATTTAAAAGCCACATCATCCAATCAAGCACCCGTTAATGAAGTTA